>Ga0180732_1000247_pt1 | contig 51675 bp, 68 predicted proteins | sample KR11_01MetaG_FD_148674 | JGI IMG/M metagenome (GOLD analysis project Ga0180732, IMG submission 148674) | Groundwater microbial communities from the Olkiluoto Island deep subsurface site, Finland - KR11_0.1 MetaG | ecosystem: Environmental > Aquatic > Deep subsurface > Groundwater | place... | reverse complement strand
TGAATAATTAAAATTTAATAAAATCTCACCAGCCATTTTCGCACCAATGGTCGCATGATCAGTATTACCAGAATTGTCAGAATCCTCCTTTATTCTTCCAATATCGTGTAATAACACTGCAGGTTTTAAAATACCTAAATCAACATCTTGCTCATGTGAGGCTAAATATAATGATATATTGTATACTCTATTGGTATGGTCCATATCATGAGTTTTACAAACAAGTATATCAGCTACAATTTCTCTTATTTTTTCAATATTATGATCCATATTAATCATATAGAACAAAAAGGATTTAAATCCAACATTATATTCTAAAATATAATGCATTTGTTAAGCAGAGAAAACCTTAAATACGTTCTCACACAGAATATAAACCATAAGTTAGGGTGATTGAATGATAAAAAATGATTTAAGTTTCGCAGATGCAAAAGTAGTAGATGAAGATTTAAGAAAACTTCTAGAAGCACGACAAGCTCACATAAAAGTTATTGGAGTAGGCGGTGCTGGAAATAATACAATTTCTAGAATGATGCAAGTAGGTGTTGAAGGAATAGAAATAATCGCAGTTAATACTGATGCACAAGATTTACTTTATACTGACGCAGATAATAAAGTTTTAATTGGTAAAGAATTAACAAAGGGACTTGGCGCTGGAGCAAATCCTAAAGTTGGAGAAGAAGGTGCTAAAGAAAATAGACAAGAACTAAAAGAAGCAATAAAAGGAGCTGATTTAGTTTTTATAACATGTGGATTAGGTGGAGGAACCGGTACAGGTGCAGCACATGTAATTGCTGAAGTGGCTAAAAAAGAAGGAGCACTTGTTATTGGAATTGTAACTTTACCTTTCACGATGGAAGGTCAAGGACGACTTGACAATGCATTATATGGATTAGGACAATTGGAAAAAATAGCTGATACATTAATTGTTGTTCCAAATGACAAATTATTAGATCTGGTTCCTGACATATCAATTGTAACTGCATTTAAGGTTTCTGATGAAATTCTTGTAAACGCTGTAAAAGGTATAACAGAATTAATTACAAAGCCAGGATTGGTTAATTTAGATTTCGCAGATGTTAGAACTGTAATGGGTAAAGGTGGATTATCTATGATTGGTATTGGGGAATCTGATACTGAAAATAGAGCACTCGAAGCCGTACAAAAAGCTTTAAACAATCCATTACTAGATGTTGAAATTCAAGGAGCAACTGGAGCATTAATAAATGTTCTTGGTGGATCTGAAATGAGTATAAAAGAATGTCAACAAATTGTTGAATCGGTTTCTAGCAAATTAGCAGATGGAGCAAAAATAATCTGGGGTGCTCAAATTGAAAAGGATCTTGGAGATAAAGTCAAAGCAATGATTATTGTTACTGGCGTTGTTTCTGGTGATCCTGGAAAAATTGGGTTTTCAAAACAAAAACAGAGTGAGATTGAACAGATACTTGGAATTGACTTTGTTGGCGAATAAAAATCATATTATGTTGGAGTAAGAATAAACATTTAAATACTTCTCTGTCTAATAGAAATTAGTTTCTAAGTGATTATTATGGAAGAAATGGGAAAACCAGATGAAGAACCAAAAGAAGCTCCAGAAGAGCAAGTTCAGCCTATAGAAGTTAAAGAAGAGCCTAAGCCTGAGGTAAAAGAAGGAACAATGAATAAGAGGAGCTGGTTTAAGAAAAAAAAGAAAGAAAAAGAGAAAAGAGAAACAACAATTATCCAAGAAACAGCTAAAAAGCAAAGAAAGCCGTTTTTTAAATTTAAGAAAAGACAACCTGGAGAACCTGGTAAAATAAAGAAAACAATATCTCAATGGAAACGTACTTTAGAAGTAGCTAGAAAACCAGGGAAAGAAGAATATTTGGCTTCTGCAAAAATAACAGGTATAGGAATAGCTTTATTAGGTTTCATTGGTTTTATTATATTCATGCTTTTCCAATTGGTGAAATGAAATGATTTACATATTAAGAACAACATCTGGTCGAGAAAATGCTGTAATAGGTGCATTAGAAACAAGACTAAGTACAGGAACGAGCGGAATTAAAGCATTATTACATCCTGGTGAGCTAAAAGGCTATTTATTCGTAGAAGGAGAATTACACGATATTGAAGAAACATTAAAAAATGTTCCACATATTAGAGGCATGATTAAAAAAGCATTACCTGTTTCAGAATTACAAAAGTTCCTTGAAACCAAAAAGATTGAAATGGAAGTAAGTAGAGGAGATATTGTAGAAGTAGTAGGTGGTCCATTTAAAAATGAAAAAGGTAAAATTACAAGAGTTGATGATTCGAGAGAAGAAGTTACAATTGAACTTTTAGAAGCTGCAATACCAATTCCAATTACAGTAGGTATGGCTTCAATAAGAGTATTAGAAAAAGCAGATGGTGAAAAGAGTGAGTAAAACAACAATTAAATTATTAATAAGTGGTGGAAAAGCAAGCGCAGGTCCTCCATTAGGTCCAGCTCTAGCACCTCTAAAAATGAATATTCAAGAAATAGTAAAAGCTATTAATGATAAGACAAAGGATTTTGCAGGAATTGATGTTCCAGTTAGTGTAGTAGTAGATACTACTGATAAGAGTTACAAAATTGTAGTTGGATCTCCACCTACATCATCTCTGATTAAAAAGGAACTTGGTCTTCAAAAATTATCAAAAGCAGCTTTTGGAACCTATACCCCAAAAGAAGGAGAACAGGTTGTTCCTTTTATAGGTGATTTAACAATGGATCAAATTATAAAAATTGCAAAGGCAAAAGGTGATAATTTACTAACTCATAAATTCAAATCAGGTGTGAAACAAATTGCTTCTTCTTGTGTAAGCAATGGTTGTACTATTGAAGGAAAACATCCTAAAGAAATTGTTCAAGAAATTGAAGAAGGAGTTTGGGATGAAAAAATAAATGGTTAGATTATGTCTAACATTGAAGTTGAAATAAGAAGTTTTATTACAAAAGAACAATTTGAAAATCTATTAGAATTCTTTAAAACCAATGCAACTTTAGATAAAACAGATTATCAAGAAACATATTATTTTGATTGTGAACAAGATCTTCGAATTCAGAAAAATAATTCTGGATGTAAAGTTTGGTTAAAAGAAGGTAAAATTCATGATGATCATAGAAAAGAAATTGAAATTAGATTAGAAGGTAAAGATTTTGAAAAACTAGAAGATTTGTTTAAATCTCTAGGACACGGAGTACAAGTTAAATGGTTTAGAGAACGAAATCAATTTGATTGGAATGGAATTAAAGTCTGTTTAGATTATACTAAAGGATATGGCTACATAATTGAATTAGAAAAGATGGCTTCTGAAGATAATAAGCAAGAAATTTTGTTAGAACTTAAACAGCGATTAAAAGAACTAAACGTCCTAGAAACACCTAAGGAAGAATTCAAAACCAAATTTGATTACTATACTAATAATTGGAAATCCCTAACTATGTAAACTTTAAATACCTTTAATTTGTAATAATAATAACTGTTTCGACAGTACGCAGAGTGCGATAACATGAATCTAAAAGAAGCAATAAAAGAAGCAAGAAACACAGAACGTAAGTTTAAACAAACTTTTGATATTATAATTAATCTTAAAAATATTGATCTAAAAAGACCAGAAAATAGAATTAAGACCGATGTTAATTTACCAAAAGGATTAGGAAAACCATCTAAAATTGGTTTAATAGTTGATGCATTAGCTTCTGAAACAGTTGGTTTGGAAAATGTAATAGTAATTAAAAGGGACGAGTTAATAAAACTAGATAAAAAGAAAATTAAAAAATTATGTTCTGAAGTAAAAATGTTCTTAGCAGAAGCACCACTTATGCCTCTAGTTGGTAAACACATGGGTCAGGTATTAGCACCAAAAGGAATGATGCCAAAACCAATTCCAACTACATTAAAGGATCTAAAAGGACCAATTGCTAAGTTCACAAATGATGTTAAAATTAATGTTACAAAATCACCAACAGCACAAGCACCACTTGGTACAGTTGATATGTCTGATGAAGATATTGAAATAAATGCTAAAGCTGTTATCAATGCTGTTTCAGCTGCTCTGCCAAGGGGTAAAGAACAAATAAAATCATTGTTGATTAAAACAACTATGGGTAAGCCTGTGAGGGTGAGCAAATGGTAGGACGTGAATCTGTAAGTCAGGCTAAGATTGAACAAACATTAGATTTAACTAAAAACATTAATGAAAAAAAAATAATCGCAATATTTGATGTTACTGGAATGCCTGCAGCTGCTTTACAAAAAATAAAGTACGAGCTTTATGGAACTGCTGACCTGAAATCTGTAAAAAAAAGTATGTTGCTAAAAGCAGTTGATGCCTCTGAAAAAAACAGTCTTAAAGAATATGTAGTTGGTCAACCAGGAATAATATTTACTACAATGAATCCATTCAAACTTTACAAAGTAATACAAAAAAGTAAAACAAATGTAACTGCAAAAGCTGGAGATATTGCACCAAATGATATTGAAGTTAAGGCAGGACCGACAGAATTAATGCCTGGGCCAGCGATATCTACATTATCAAAAGCTGGTCTTCAGTCAAAAGTTGAAGGTGGAAAAATAGCAGTATTGAAAGATAAGGTTGTTGCAAAAGCTGGAGATAAAATAACAGCAGAACTAGCATCTGTATTAAGTATGTTAAAGATTGAACCAATGGAAGTTGGTCTTAATCTTAAAGCTGTATATGAAGATGGAGTTATTTACACGAGTGACATATTGTCAATAGATGAAGAGCAGGTACTAAATGATATGGTTTCAGGATATCATCGTGCAATTAATCTATCAATTGAAAGTGGATTCATAACAAAAGAAGCAGTACCAATAATGATTACAAAAGCTTTCAATGAAGCAAGAAGTTTAGCACTTGAAGCTGGAATTGTAAGTAAAGATATTATTGGAGAAATACTTGCAAAAGCTGTTGCTGAAATGAAATCAGTTGAAGACAAAGTTGGTCCAATTAAAGTTGAAGAAACTAAAGAAGAAGTAGTTTCAGAAAATACAGAGGTGAAAGAATAATGGATGGCCCAAGAAAAAAAATAGACGGTAGTCGAGACAAGAGTAAAAAGGAAGAAAGGTATGTTGAGCCAGGACGTGTAAAAAGAGGATATGGGGAGGCTTTTTATACTGAAAATATAAGAACAGATGACTTATACAAAAAAGCAGATGGTGCTAGTCATACTAAAGAAGAAAATCTTAAAAAAGGTGAAAAAGATGAATGAATCAATAGTAAAAGGACAAGAAATTATGAAAGATTGTAAAGAAGCAATTTTTGAAATATTCAAAGATGATGATGTACCAAAGGAGAATCTAATAGCGTGTATTAATTCTCTATTTATTTGGAGTACAAAGGAGATTTATTTTAAATCAAAAGATAGGTGATAAAACATGAATTACGTATATGGAGCTTTATTACTTCACTCAGCTGGAAAACCAATTGAAGAAGCAGCATTAAAAGCAGTAATCGGTGCAACAGGAGAAGCAGCAAACGAAGCACAGATTAAAGCTTTAGTATCAGCTTTAGATGGTGTAAATATTGAAGAAGCAATCGCAAAAGCAGCAATGCCAGTAGCAGTTGCAGGACCAGCAGTTGAAGCAAAAGCAGAAAAGAAAGAAAAAGCAGAAGATTCAGAAAAGAAAGCAGAATCAGCAGCTGAAGGATTAGGTGCACTGTTTGGATAAGGAATTTTATTGTTCCTATGAATCCAAATGTGTAGTCTAGGCACTATTTCTAAGGGTTTAAATCCTTTTCGGTCTATATTATATTTATGGAAGGTCTCGGTAAAAATGCAAGAGGTAGTTTAAGAGCTGCAGAAGTATTGGTAGAATATGCTAAAAATTTGAGTGAAAATGATCTTTTCGATTATAACGATCGTGATTATAGTACTAGATTAAACAATGCTAAAAAATATCTTAATAAAGATGATATAGAAAGTCTACACCTATCATTAGCCGTGTCTAATGAGATAATAGATGAAATTAATATTCTTAAAGAAATGGATTCGCTTTTAGAAGAAGCAAACAACATAGAAGACAAAATAGAAAGGCTCAAACAAATAGGGGTAAGCCCAACCATATATTCGAAATATACTGATAAAATTTTAGAAAAACTTGGAAAGAAGCTAAAAGAATAATTTTATTTACCTTTAATTCTATATGATTCATATGGATAAAAAAGATTTAATGAAACAATTGCAAGCAGATTGGGAGAAGTATTGGAAAATAGACTTCCTTATCGAAAAAGGTTTTAAACGATATCAATGTAAAAAATGTAATAAATTCTTTTGGTCAATCAAAAAAGACGATACTTGTAATGATAACACGTGCAAAGAAAAAGAGTTTCTTAAAAGAAAAATGATGAATAAAAGTTATGATTATTTTGAAGCTTGGGATGCGATTAAAAAATTCTTTGAATCTAAAGGACATCATGTTTTAGAAAGATATCCAACTGTTTGTAGATGGTTCCCACTATATTTTACAATAGCTGGAATAGTTGACTTTTACAGAATGGACAAAGACAAGTTTGTATTTGAATTTCCAAAGAGCCCAGTTATACTTTTACAACCATCAATGAGATTTAATGATATAGATGAAGTAGGACGAAGTGGAGCACACTGGACATGTCATGGACATATTGAACAAGCAGGAACTTCTTATTGGAAGGAAGAGGCAATTAAATTAGATTTTGAATTATTAACAAATGTGTTTGGAATACCAGTAGAAGAACTAAACTTTATAGAAGATGCTTGGATGGGGCCTGGCGCTTTTGGCTATTCTTTAGAATATTTTGTTCCTGGAATTGAACTTGGTAATTGTGTATTTACTGAGTTTAAAGGAACTCCTGATAAATATGAAAGATTAGAAAAACCTGTTATAGATATGGGTGCTGGAATTGAACGTTTCTGTTGGGTTTCTCAACAAACTCCTACTTCTTATGAAGCTGTAATGGGACCTGTTATAGAAAATATGAAAAACGGAGTTAAACTTAATGACGATTCTGTTAGAGCAATTTATTCAATAGCCGATCATGCTAGAACTATTTGTTTTGCAATTACAGATGGTGCAGTTCCTTCAAATGTTGGTGGTGGATATAATCTTAGGATTCTATTAAGACGAGCTTTTGGATTTATTGAAAAGTTTAACTTTGAATTTGATTTTAAGTGGGCTTGTAGAGAAACTGCAAATTTCTTTAGTCCAATTAATCCTGAACTAAAAAAGAATATTAAAAATATTGAACGAGTAATTGATATTGAACATACTAAATACAAAGATAGTAAAAGTAGAATGAAATCTATTTTAGGAAACATAAAAAGTGTATCTGAAGATAAAATGATTGAACTTTATGATTCACATGGAATTACTCCTGAAATGATTAAAGAAATTATTCCTAATTTAAAGGTCCCAGAAGATTTCTATATGAAAATAACTGAAAAACACGAAATGGCAAAACCAGAAGTAATTGAAAAGCCAAAATACGATTTACCAAAAACAGATACTACTATGGTTTACAAAAAGATTTACGAATTTGATGCTAAGGTTTTGAAAGTTGATGAAGAAAAAGTTGTTCTTGATAAAACTGCATTCTACCCAACGGGCGGTGGACAAGAGTTTGACAAGGGAACAATTAGTGGTCATAAAGTTTACAATGTAATCAATTCAAACGGCGTTGCAGTTCATTATGTTGAAAAACCTAAGTTCAAAAAAGGCGACACTGTTGAATGTAAAGTAGATGAAAATGCAAGGGCACAAATTATAAAACATCATTCTGCTACACATTTAATTAATTTAAGTTGTCAGAAAGTTTTAGGTCCTCACATTTGGCAAGAAGGATCAAAGAAAGATTTAGATAAGGCACACCTAGACATTTCACATTATGATACTATAAGTGAAAAAGAAATGAAAGCTATTGAAAAAACTGCAAATGATTTCATAAAGCAAAAAATAGAAATCAGAAAAGAAGTTATGTCAAGAATGGAAGCTGAACAAAAATATGGATTTAGAATTTATCAAGGAGCACCAGTTCCTTTACCAGAATTAACAATAATTTCTATTGATGATTTAGAGCATGAAGCATGTGGTGGTTTACATTTAGACAATACTTCTGAAATTGAAGAAGTTCATATCTTCAGGGTTGGAAAAGTACAAGATGGATTTTATAGAATAGAATTTGTTGCTGGAACTAAATTAATTAAAGAAACAAAAGAGAAGTGGAAAAAATTAAGACAAAAGGAAGAAGATGAATTAAAAAAGAAAAAAGAAAGAATTGAAAACAAGAAAAAGAAATTAAAAACAATTAAAGCAAAAATACTTTATGGAATTAATTATGTTAACACTGATGATATTAAGGAATTAGAAGTTCATGGACAAGCATCTATTAAACAAGATGAAAGTAAATGGACTATACTTGTAGGTAATGGTTGTGTATATGGAATTAAAGGTAAAGATTCAGATTATGATATTGAAAGTATTGTAAAAACAATTGGTGAAAAACTAGGTGGTCGTGCTGGTGGACAAGGAAATGAATTTAGAGGCGGTGGACCATTAAAAGATAAAGGAAAAGAAATTGTTGAGGAGATGAAATGAGAATAGAAAAAGTTTATAATAGGGGAATTAAAAAAATTAATGAGGATGAATATCTTATTAAGAATAATCTTTTTGCTGTTTTCGATGGTGCTTCTAGTTTAGTTAAGTTTGAAGATAAACACGGAAAAACTGGTGGTAAAATAGCCTCAAATACTGCCAAAAAAATCTTTATTAAAAATAACTTACCATTAAAACAACTTGCTATTGAAGCTAACAATAATATTATGGGGAAAATGATTAAATATAAAATTGATATATCTGATACACGAAATTATTGGACAACATGTCTTGCAGGGATTAGAATTAAAAAAGATAAGATAGAATGTGTTCAAATTGGTGATTCTGCCATTTTAATAATTTATAAAAATGGAAAATACAAACTACCTCTTGGTTATCATGATCATGATAGAGAAACTATGATAAAATGGAAGGAACTAGCTGACAATAAATGTAAAAATATCTTTAAGAAATTAAAGAGTCAGATAGATAAGGTAAGACGGCAAACAAATATTACATATGGTGCACTGAATGGCGATAAAAGAGCAATTAAATTTATTAAAACTAAAACCATTTCAAATAAGAATATTAAATCAATAGTTTTATTCACAGATGGTCTATTGGTTCCAAACGAAAACCCAAAAAACATTGGAAAGTTTGATAAATTTATTGAAATTATAAATAAAGAAGGAATTAAAAGTCTGCTCAAATATGTTCGTAAAATAGAAAAGGATGATCCTAACTGTTGGAAATACCCAAGATTTAAACAACATGATGATGCAACGGCTATAATGATTTCTTTTGGTGATTAAAATGAAAATAATAGTTTTTGGTGACAGTGTAGCTTATGGAGCATGGGATTTAGAAGGTGGGTGGGTACAAAGATTAAGAAAATTTTTAGACAAAAAGGTTTTAGATTCAAATTATGATTTTTTTTGCTTATTATACAATTGTGGAATATCTGGTGATACTACCGAAGATCTATTAAGAAGATTTGAATTTGAAACAAATATAAGAGGCGCTGGTCTTATAGTCTTTGAAATTGGTATAAACGATTCTGTTCACCTATTAAAAGAAAATAAAAATTGGGTCGACATTAAAATTTTTGAAAATAATCTAAAAAAGTTAATTAAAATATCTCAAAATTTTACAAGTAAAATTATATTTGTTTCTTTGACACCAGTAGACGAGTCAAAAGTAACACCAATACCTTGGGACAAAGATAAATATTATACAAATGAAAACATAAAGAAATATAATGATATAATAAAAAACACGTGTAAAGAAAATAACATATATTTTATCGAAACATTTGATAGCTTTATGAAAAATGATTACAAAAAGCTATTAGAAGACGGATTACATCCAAATACAAAAGGTCACGAAATGATATTTAACACTGTCAAAGATTTTTTAATAAAAAATAAAATAATTAGTGGGTAGTATGACTAAGGGAAAACAAAGTAGAAAAGATTAAAAGCGCATGCAAAATCTTCTATTCCTAAATCTAAATGATATAAAATCCAGACTGGATAAGAGCTATAGCATCAGTAGTTGCAATTATTTTAACAATACTTGGTTTCTTATATTTTAGATAATACTCATTTTTTGATTGTCATTATTAGATATGGTCTTGATCTACTAATAATTCCTGGCGAATGTCCATCATCACCACCAAATTCTCTTTCAGTTCTACCTTCTTTAGTTTCAAATTCTAATTCATTTGCCTTTAATTTTTTATTAATTTCCTGTAGTTTTTTTATATATGCTGGAAGTATTTTACTAAAATTTTCAAGTGTCTTATTAATAGATTCCTCCTTCCCCATAGATGATGAGATAGTATATGATAAGTCTAAAGAATGTCCCATATGACTAATGTCATCAAAAACAGATGATTTTGAATCACTGTCACTGTATTTTATTTTAACTGTTCCTACCATAATAATTATTGTACAGAAAAGGATTTAAATGGATAAACACTCTTCAATTTCTTCAAAATAAAGTCCACATATTTCGTCTAAAAGCTCTGAACCATCTTGTTCTCCGTTTAGATAAACTTCTTGTCTTCCTCTAATAAGTATCATTGGCATTTCCTTTGTAAAAAACTTATCTTCAACTAAAGAATATTCATTTGGATATTGAGGAATGTAAATTCTTTCAAGCATCATTTTTTGATTAAGTGTATTAATCATATTATTTAAAATATCAATTGTATCACTCTGATCATCATAATAAACTCGGACAACAACCATGTTTTGTTTAAAAAAATACGCTTCATCTGATTCTGCTAACGGTTCATCAAATATTAGTTTTTGTGAAACCTCTGGTGGAACAGCAGATGATAATGCAATTGCCAGCGTGCTTCCTCCAAACATTAACAAAATAAAAAGTGCAATCAACTGTTTTTTCTTTTCTTTTTTCATATTATCCCTTTGTAAACAAATTACAATGACAATGACCTTGATCGTTTATCTCATCCATAGACCAAATACATGGACATACTTTTGGATCGTCTTCTTCATCATTACCAGCTACTATTCTACAAGGACAATAAAACTTTCCATTAGTTTCCTTTTTTCTTATAAGCCCTTCAATAATAATATCAGCGCGTTCAGTGTTTAGTGTTATTTTTTGAAATTTTGCATATTCAACATAAATGTTAAACATTCTCTTTTTTAGTTCGTCTTTTTCAAGCCCTTCACTAAATGCCTGTTCAATCTGTTCTTGTACTTCGAATCTATCCATCATATCGCCTCTAAGTATAAACTATATAACCCTTGTACTTTAAACTATTAAATAGTTATGGTAGGTGATAAAATGAAGAAAGAATTTAGTATAGAAGAGGCAAAGGAAATTGGTGAAAAGCTTGGAGTAAAATGGGATACGTTTGACGTTGATCAATTTAGACGAGGTATGAATGTCGAACTAGAACATGGAACAGTTGATACAAATACAAATGTAACAAATGACGATGCTTTAATGACGGGAAAAATAACTCTAGCACATCTTAATGAAATAAGAGACTATTATGATCGTTTAGAAGAAATGGAAAAAACTGCTGAAGCTTTTTGGGAAAGCAAATCTACTGAATAATTTTTTCAGCCTCAGTTTGTAATTGTTTTATTATTCTAATAGATATTCCTGTCTTTTGACTTAATATGGTTGGATCAATTTTCACCATTTCGTTTATCAAAACGATTCCTACTGTTGCCAATTTACCCTGCGTGTTTGTATCTAATGTATGTAAAGCTGTTATTGGATATAAATTATTTTGAACCATTAATTCTCTTAAAGAGTTTCCTCTAGGATAATTCCAACTTAATAATCTAATACCTTTTGCTTCTGCATATTTAATTACGTCTTTTGAAAACATTGTATTAGTTGCCAACCAAGATTGATCAAACTTTGGACCAAGACCTTTCTTTGAAGCATCCTGAATATCTAAAAATCTTGCATAAGTATAAAGAACATCTTTTACCCCTGTATAAATTCCAGGTGAAGCGTGATATTTACATTCAATTACATAATTTTTCATATCTGGTGTATCTATTCCTTTTGGAACTTTAATTGATTTAGAAGCAATAACATCAATCTCATGTGTTATTCCAGATCCGCCTTTTAGTATAGAATTTATTTTTGTTTTATATCCATGAGACTTCAAAACACTTGCAACAAGTTGCTCAAATGAAAACCCACTTGGACCCAATCTTAATAGAGAACCCTTAAGATCATAACGCATTGCAACCGTTGGCATATCTCTTCTCAATAAGTGTAATGTAATATTAAGAACTTCCTGAGTTGACATCCCACCTGTTACTTTCTGCTCAACTTTTTTAGCAATCTGATCAGCTAATTGTTTAGACGCCCCTGCTCTACGACAAGTTCGTCTTATCTTATTTATATTAAACTTAACTATTTTTCCAGTTGACTTAGTTATCCAAACCATAAAAACTATTTATGCTTTATGGTATATAATAGTTATATGGGAATAACGGTTGATATACAGATTGCAAGAAATCTTTATAGAATGAGAAAAGATTCTGGCGAAGATACTGCCAAAAGATATTTAGAAGATGGTAAGAAAAATCATCCAGATTTACTAGATTTTGACCAGTATATGATATTTCTCGAAAATTATAATGCGTTAGAAAAAATATTTGATTTTAACTATACTCCTAGGAAAACTTTCTTTGGCGACAATAAAAATAAGCTTAAAATATTAACAGAAAAATTAGTTGCTAAAAATGTTCAAATATCTGGATTGCCTATGGAACTTATTATATCTTGTGACAAACTGGCATTTGAAAAAGCTTTAGGAATTGATCCATTATACACAACCGTTTCAGGAAGAGAAGAAGCTCGAGAACTACAAATACAACAAGCAAAGGATGCTATTGATCATCGTTAATTTTATATAAGATTACATAAAAATATGTAAGGGCGCTTTGACAATAAAAATTAAACTATGTGGACTAAATCTTTCTTCAGGTATCATGAATGCTTCCGGACCACTGTGTACATCTCTTAATGAACTAAAAAGACTTGGTAAATCTTCTTCTGGAGCCATCGTTTTAAAATCGGCAACAATTAAACCAAGATTAGGGAACCCTGAACCCAAAATATTTGAATTTGAAAAAAGCTTAATACAATCAATGGGATTACCAAATCCTGGATATAAAAAATTCTTAACATACATTAAAGAATTAAAGCAATACAATAAACCAATAATAGCAAGTGTTGCTGGATTTTCTATTGATGAATATTTAGAAATGTGCATAGCATATGAAAACGCTGGCGTGGATATGATTGAATTAAACCTTTCTTGCCCAAATGTAAATAAAAAATTATTATGCTATGACCCAGAAACAACCGAATTATTAATAGAAAAATTGAAAGAAAAAATTAATATACCAATTTCAGTTAAACTTGGTCCATATGTTGATATGTATCTTATGAAAGAAATGAGTAAAGCATTGAAAAAAGCAGACTGTTTAGTTCTAATAAATTCAATACCTGGTGCAACTAGAATAGATATTGAAAGTGGGAAACCAAAGATTGGAGCTAATTATGGTGGATTAAGTGGTGAATCAATAAAAGCGATTGCTCTTGGAAATGTTAAAAATTTCTATGAATTAACTAAAAAGGATATAATCGGTGCTGGTGGTATTTTCACCGGTAATGATGTTTTGGAATTTATGAAAGCTGGTGCAAAAGCTGTACAGGTTGGAACAGCATATTTATGGGAAGGTCCAAAAATTTTTGATAGATTAAATAAAGAATTATGGTAGCCCCACGAGGATTCGAACCTCGGTCTATTGCTCCAGAGGCAATCATACTTGGCCACTATACTATGGGGCTATAAGAAAAACTAATATTTTAACATTTAAGAAGATTACTTATCTTTAAAAAATTTACACTCAATATTTAAACGAACATCTGGTATTCGAAAACCATAACATTGTCCTTTCTTACCATTCATGTTTTCAATAAGTTTACAGTCTTTACATTTAGGCATAATTATATTTGGGTCGATAAGCATATAAACGTATAATCATTAAAAGATAGTGATTAACATGCCAGTATTATCAATACAATTAAAAGAAATAGTAGCAAATAAAAAGTCAGACGCAGGTGGCAATGTAGAAATTAATAACAAAGTTGGAGAATCTGACGTAAAGGAAAGAAATATGCCTAATCTTGGGCAGAAAGGACTAGCAATTGAATTTAGATATCTAACAGAATATAAAAAAGAAGAAGAAATTGTTGCAGAAATAAAAATGACTGGAGAAGTATTGTACATTGGAGAAGACTGTAAATTAATTCTAGATACATGGAAAAAAGATGGTGTTTTACCAGAAGATCAACATGTTCAAATAGTTAATACAATCTTTAGAAGATGCGCAATAAAAGCTTTAGTATTAGCAGAAGATTTACAACTACCACCACCAATTGGCTTACCATTTGCTAAGAAAAACGAATAAGAATAACTAGCTTTTTAAGTTGGGTTGTCATATTCTAAGTAATGGAAAGGTTAATTTTAATTGGTGGGCAAGCTGGATTCGGCGCTAAAAGAACTTCTGAAATAATTGGAAAAATATTTACACAAATGGGTTATTATGTTTTCAATTATAGAGACTATCCTTCCCTAATTAGGGGTGGACACAATTTTAATGTTTTAAAAATTTCTAATAAACCTGTTTATTCGCACGATGAAAAATATGATGTAATTATTGCATTTGATCAGAATACGATCAATAAACATAAAAAAAATCTTGAAACAAATGGTTACATTATTGGCGACAAAACTTTAAAATCAAATAAAATACTTCATGTTGATACTCAAAAAATAATTAAAGACTACCACAAAGCAGTTTATGCTAACAACGTCTTAATTGGTGCATTAATGAAATCATTTGGTCTTAGTCTTAAAGAAACATATTCGTTTTTTGATAAAACTTTTAAAAATTCTAAAGAATTAAAAGAAATAATTAAATTTGGTTACGATAATACAAAAATTAAAAACAAAATATTCGCTGGTAGTAAAAATAAAAAATATTTCTTAACCGGAAACGATGCAATCTCTACTGGAGCAATAGCAACAGGACTAGATATTTACATGGCATATCCAATGACTCCGGCAACTGCTGTTTTACACAATCTTGCTGAAAAACAAAAACAACACAATATACTTTCAATTCAGATAGAAGATGAAATAGCTGTAGCTAATGCTGCAATTGGTGCAAGTTATACTGGAGCAAATGTTATGATTGGAACTTCTGGTGGTGGATTTGCTCTAATGGCAGAAACCATGAGTTTACAAGGAATAACAGAACTTCCTTTAACAATTTATTTATCACAAAGAACAGGGCCCGGAGAAGGTTTACCAACTTACACGGAACAATCTGATTTAAAATTTGCATTAAATGCTGGAAATGGAGAATTCCCAAGAATAATTATAGCACCAGGAGATGCAAATGAATGCTCTTATAGAACAGCAGAAGCAATTTATCTTTCAAACAAATTTAAAATCTTATCAATATTACTTGGAGATAAACATATTTCCGAAAGCAATTATACTCATGATAAAATTTCAAATATAATTAAAACAATCGAGCGCAGGAAAAATATTCCAGGACTTGGTAAAAGTGTATTAACAAATAGTTATGAACATGATAAGTTTGGACACACAATTGAAGATGCAAAAATTACTAAATTAATGAAAGAAGAAAGAATGAAAAAACTTAAACTCGCAGAAAAAGAAATCAGCAAACTAAACCCTGTTTCAGTTTATGGAAAAGGAAATAAAACAATCGTTGGGTGGGGATCAACTAAAGGTGCAATGGTAGATGCAATAAAGGAAATGAAAGGTTATAAATTTTTACAAATATCTTATATCTCTCCATTCCCGATAAAAAAGGTTGAAAGTGTTTTAAAAAAATCTAAGAAAATAATTCTTATAGAAAACAATCAAACTGGTCAGTTAGGTGATATAATTAGAGAACAAACCGGTATTGAAATTAAAAACAAATTATTAAAATATGATGGTAGACCATTCACAAAAAATGAAATAATTAAAGGTGTTAAAAAATGGAAATAAAAAACTTTGATACAAAAAAAACCAATACTTGGTGTCCAGGATGTTTTAATTTTGCTATTCTTAATTCTATGAAGGAAACCCTAACAAACTTAGTTAATCAAAAGAAAATTAAAAAAGAAAATATTGTTTCTGTTTGTGGAGTAAGTTGCGCAGGAAAAATATTTGACTACATTAATGTAAACGGTTTCTTAAGTTTACATGGAAGAGTAATTGCTTCTGCAATTGGGATTAATATCGGTAATCCTAATTTAAAAATAATTGGATTTTCAGGTGATGGTGAAACATATTCTGAAGGTTTAAATCATCTAGCACAAGCAGCAAGAAAAAATATTGATATGACTATGATAGTACATGATAATCAAGCATTTGCATTAACAACAGGACAACAAACCCCAACAACAGAAATAGGATACAGAGGGAAATCTAATCCTAGTGGTACGTTTGACAAACCATTAAATCCAATAAGTTTTGCTCTAATATGTGGTGCTACATTTGTAGCAAGAACAACAGCAACTAACCCAAAACATATGAACAAGGTTTTTGAAGAAGCAATTAAACATAAAGGTTTTGCGTTTGTAGAAGTTTTACAACCATGTATAACGTTTCATAATAATATGGACTACTTTAGAAAAAACATTTATGAAATAAAATTAAATGACTTTGACGGAGCAATGAAGCTTGCACTTGAATGGGATTACAATTTAAATGGAGCTAAAATACCAATTGGTATATTTTACAAAGAGAGTAGAAAAACTTTTGTTGAACAATTACCAAACAAAGGTCCTTTCTATAATATTAAAAGAAGTACAAAAATTAATAATCTGATTAACGAGTTTAAATAAATTAGTTTTCTAATTTTTAATATGCGAATAGGAATAGACGTTGATCAGGTTTTACTTGATATTCTACCACCACTGTTAGAATATCATAATGAAAGATATGGAACAAATAGTAGTGTTTCTGAACTAGCATCACGTAATTTGGCGCAAGTATGGAATTGTGATCAAAAGGAAACATTAAAAAGAATTCACGATTTTTATAATACAAAATATTTCAATAAAGTCGTCCCTATTACAGGAGCAGTTAAATCTGCTCAACAATTAGCTAAAAATTATGAATTATATACTGTAACTTCTAGAACAATAAAACATGCAGACAAAACAGTTAAACAAATCGAAAAACATTTCCCCAATATTTTTGATATGATACTATTTGATAATGAATATAATAATGACACCATTGATATTCGTAAAAAGATTGAAGTTTGCCAAGATTATAATCTTAAAATTCTAGTTGATGATCATGCTAAAAACCTTAGAGATATTCCTTCTAATATGACTGGTATTTTATTTGATAGGCCCTGGAATCAAAAAGAAACTCCTAAGGATGTAATTCGTGCTTATGATTGGAAAGGTGTTATCGAACTAATAGAAAAAATATAATCGTTTATTCTTAGTGATCTTCACGCGCTATTGACTTTTCTCCTGAACTCTCACATTTTAGGGTGGGTCATTTTTTGTTTTGTCTAAAATCTTATATTCTATAAGATATACTTTATATAATATATATAGAAATATACCCATTAAGACATATACCATACGTCATAACTATTTAATCATATGTTATGAAATATATCTTTTATAACATATATTCTATAACACGCTTTTTACAACCATTACATTTTTACTATTTCATAGGCACTAATAACTACTATTATTTTACATGACTATGAAAGTCTTGCACAGTTTTTGTCATAAACCCTAAAAATCGATCAGGCGAAAGATAATAATGGGTTTTATACTTCTTTTTACCACCGTCTTCATAAACTCTTTTCTCCTGTATCAACTGTACTTTCTTAAGTGGATTAACAACGAAATAAAACGTACGTTTAGGCTTCTGGTACTCAGTAAACCCTATATCAAGTGCTTTACACAGCTCTTGATAGTCCATAGATTGTTCGGTTTTAAGGATCTCTATAACTTTTTGAGCCATATCTCTAATATGCTTATTACGTCCAGATTTTCCATACAACCAAGTTAATAAATCATTCATTTTATCACCAAATATATTAGATTAACATCAAGTGTCCTTACTATAAAATTAGACCAAACTTGTATTTATAGATATGTCTATGGAACACATATCTGTGCAAATTAGCTTGATTATACGATATTGAAGATACTTAACTATTAGATATTAACAACAAGTGTCTTAATATTTTTCTAAAAAATTATTTTGAAGTTTTAATAATTTTATTGATCTTGGCTGAAACTGCTTCCCTACTCGGTACTCTAACTTTATCAAATTTTCTTTGTAATCCTTCAAAATCGTGTGCAATATCAGTACCCAAATCTGTTAATTTTACTATCTTTATCCTGCCTTTTTTATCAAAACTTACTAAACCAAGATTCTTAAAATTGTCTAATACTTTAACTGTATGAGAATATGTACAATCAACAGATTTTGCAACTTGTGTTGCATATCTTACAGAATCTTTTTTTAAAGAAATAAGCATTTTAACTGGCTTTGAATGCAAAAATAATACATCAAGTTGATTTTGGTCTTCTTTTTTTATTACCATACTATTAGCCCCTAACACTAATTTGTTTTAACACTTATTTAAGTGTTTTCTATATACACAATTATAACTAATATAACATATATGTTTTAATATATTTATAGTTTTATATGTTATAGTATATGTGCTTTTTATTATAATGTTTATAATAGATACTTTATAATATATATTATTTAGGATATCCTTTTAAAGTTGATAGATTAAACTCTCACATTTGGTATTTTGAAAAATATGTTATAATACTGTTCCAAATTTTTCTTGCATCGTCAATATTTGTCGACTTAAATGTGCCTTCACCCATAATGACCAGATAGACAATATATCTCCACCTTGGTTCAATCAGTTCTATTTTTGTTCTTCTACCACATTTGATTTTCTTTATTATATTAATTTTTTCCAAAACTCCTAAAGAAGAATACAGGTCTAACTTATTCGAAAGTTTGTAACCTTCATTTTCTATAAAATCTGAAACTGTTTCATACTTACCGACTGTCAATAAACTTAGAAAGTGGTACAGGGTTGAAGGGAATGTACTCCTTTCCTTTATCCAGTATTTATTGAACATATCATCTAAAATTTCAAAAAATATTTCCTCTTTACTATACTTACGTTCTAGAAAACCATTTAATTTGTTCATATGTTCAAATGGTAAAAATAAATCAAATATAATATTTCCATATATTACATTCGTTGCTGAATATCTCCCAGATGCCCTTTTAATTATTAAAATATTTCTCCAATTGTCTTTAGGATATATTTTTTGTAATAGTTGGTTTCTAAACGTTGCTTGGGATAGCATGTTCCTAACATATGTTGGATCCTTTTGTTTGTTACCCAAATCATCTATCCACTTTATTTCTAACATAATATTATTATATAAAAGAAAGTCTGGTTTAAACTTCCCTATAACCTGAACACTTGTTTTATAATTTATTTTGTTGATTTTTAGATATTTTTCAACCTCCATTTCTAATGCTCTGTAAGGTTTTTCTTTTATAGTATTCATAAACATATTATGATGTATATGTTTAAATGTTTAATTTTATGATATATGTTGTACAAATGTGAAGGTTAAAAGTTTTTCATTATAATTATAATTGTGAGAATATGATAAATTGGAAAGATTGCCCCTACAGGGGTAAGGGGTTTTCAGATGAAAATGTATGTATAATAGATCCAGAACACTTTACAATAGATGATTTAAAATTCGATAAAATAGAAGCTGATACATTAAAAAAAAAGGTCTGGAATAGAAAAATCTTGGAGAATCTATCGAAATAATATCAAACGTATCTACAATGAGTGCCCCCATTTATCTAAAAGTGCTATATATAATAAAGAAGAAAGAATAGCTTGGTTTTTAGATAGTATAAAAATATATGAAAATGTTCAAAAGGTCATCCCAAATGAGAGCATCGTAGAATTAGGTATGAGGTGCCCGTGTCTATATCCAAATAAATATCAGGAATAGTATATTCTTACTATGGATTTACCATTAGCTCCTATTGAAAAAATGCTAAAAAGAACTCATATGAGAGTTTCTGATGACGCAATCAAAGAATTTACAAAACTTTTAGAAGAAACAATAGCAGATATAGCAGCTGAAGCAGCAACCAGCGCAAAATCCCATAAAAGAAAGACGATACAAAGATCTGATATTCTTGACGCTAAACGGAAACTACTCTAAGGGGTAAACAATTTATAAAGATTGGGTTACATTATAATATTACATTGTTACGACATGTACTGGTGGAATGAATGGATGCTGACATAATAATAAAAAAAATAATAGAAAATACTGGAAAGTGTTTTGAAGAAGTTAATAGAACAATTCTAAATAAACAACAAGAATTATCAAATTTAGTTTCTAAAGATGGTGCTGCATATATCGTTGCAAAAGAAATGGGATTGGATCTCTTTGAAAAAACTCAGAGAAGATTAGAAATTAAAAATGTTGTTTCGGGAATTAAAAACCTCAATCTAAATGCAAGAATATTTCGAATTTTCCCACCTAAAGAATTTGAATATAAAGGAAAGAAATGTAAGGTTGCTAATGTTATACTTTCTGATGAAAGTGGAACAATAAGGATGTCTTTATGGGATACTCAATTAGATTTACTAGAAAAAAATAAACTAAAGGTTGGTCAGGCAGTTGAAATTTTTGGTGCATATACTAGAGACAATAGCGGTATTCCAGAAATTAGGCTTAGTAGACGTGGTGGAATAAATATTCTAGAAAATTCTGATATTCCGTTTGGAACAAAAGAAGAAATGGTTAGAACGGACATTTGTAATATACAAGAAGGTAAAAAATATGAAGTTCGTGCTGCTTTAGTTCAAATATTTAATACTGGGCTTATATATGAAATGTGTCCAACCTGTAAAAAACGTGTTAAAAAGGAAGGAAGTGAATTTGTCTGTGAAACAGATGGGAAGGTTAAACCAGAATATCTAATTGTATTAAACGGTGTAATCGATGATGGTACTGGAAATGTTAGAACTGTATTGTTTAGAGATGATGCGGTTAAAGTTCTTGGAGTAGATTTAGAAAAAATAATTGAAATTGGGCCTAGCCTGTTAAGTGAAGTAAAAACACTTGGTAAAGAATTTATATTTGAAGGATCTCTTAAAAAAAATAAAATGTTCAATAAAAGTGAATTCGTAATAAGTGGAATTAAAGACGTAAATGTAAAAGAAGAAGCTAATACGATAATAAACAGTCTTAGTAAAAAATAATATTGTTAACTTGGTTTAACTATTAAAATCACATAAAAATGAGGTGAAAAAAATGGGGAGAAAAAAAAGAGAAGAAATTATAGAAACGGATGAAACAAACGAAGAAGTATCAGAAGAACCGTTTGAAGAGTCAGATGAACCTGTTGAAATAGAAGAAGCTATAATAAACGAATCTATTCTTCTAAAAAGTTCAGGTACAAAAATTAAAGACATTAGTGAAATTCCAGGTGTTGGCGGCGCAATTGCAAAAAAAATAAAAGACGCTGGATTTGTTGATATGATGTCATTGGCAGCAGCATCGCCTGCTGAGCTAGCAAATGCAGCTACTGTTGGAGAAGCAACTGCAATAAAAATAATTGCAGCAGCTAGAGAAACTTTAGATATTGGATATGAAACAGCAGACAAGATTATGATAAAAAGAGCTGCAATGGAAAAAATAACAACTGGTTCTAAAAACTTAGATGATCTTCTAGGTGGTGGAATTGAAACAATGGGAATAACAGAAGCATATGGTCAATTTGCATCTGGTAAATCTCAATTAGCATTTCAACTCGCAGTCAATGTACAACTACCAAAGGAAAAAGGTGGATTAGAAGCTAAGTGTTTATTTATCGACACTGAAGGAACATTTAGACCAGAAAGAATATCACAAATGGCAATAGGACTTGGATTAGATCCAGATAAAGTTTTGAAAAACATTGTCGTTGCAAGAGCTTACAACTCTAGTCATCAAATAATTCTAGCTGAAAAAGCAGGAGAAATTATTAGAGAAAATAATATCAAACTAATGATAGTTGATTCTATAACAGCAACATTTAGAGGAGATTTTACTGGAAGAGGAACATTAGCAGCAAGGCAACAATCATTGAATAGACACTTACACACCTTACAAAGATTAGCTGATGTATACAACATTGCAATCTATTATACAAATCAGGTAATGTCAAATCCAGGAATATTGTTTGGTGATCCAACAAGACCAATAGGTGGACACATTATTGGACACTTTGCAGACACAAGATTGTATTTGAGAAAGTCTAAAGATCAGATCAGAATTGCTAAATGTAAAGATTCACCAAATCTACCTGAGGCGGAAGCAGTATTTTTAGTTACACCAGAAGGTCTTACTGATCCTAAAGATAAAAAGTAGCTAAAGCTAGTTTGAAAACTAAAAATAATTAGTTTAAACTATATCTTTTTCAGCAATGATTACAAAGTCGCCAACAGATCTTACTGCTGAAAATGGTATTAGTAATCTTCCTTTATCGTCTTCAGATAATTGTAATTCTGATGCTTGTTTTGTTGGTTCTGCTAAAACAATATTCATAAGTTCTCCTGATTCTGTAATGAAAACTATATCACCGACTACTCCAAACTTTCTTCCAGATTCTTCTGATACAATAACTTTACCAATCATCTGTTTTGCTCTTGCTTTTGTCTCCATAAGTTCACCTCTTAATAATAATTTAATAACAGCTTTACTATATAAATTTATGTTATTTGTTTAACTTCTTTACCATTTTTATGATTTTAACTTCAAGCTGCTTTTTAGTACCATTATTATCAATTTTGTATTTAGCTTGTCTAATTAGTCTTTCAAGTCCTCTATGTTTTTCCGATATATCCCTATTTTTAATATATTCTTTAGTCTCGTCTTTACCAAATCTTCCTCTTTCTAATTCTCTTTTTAACCTTGTTTTAAAATTACACTTAATTGTAATAACAGAAACCTTATGATCTAGTAAATCTTCTAAAACTTGTAATTGGTCTATGTCTCTAAAACCCTCAACAATTATTAATTTCTTTCTAGATCTAACGATTTTTTCAAATACTTTTTGAACTAAAACAGCTTCTCGTCCGTACTGATGAAACCAATGAGCAACTGCTGCATCTGCTGTAGGAGAATATTTTAATCCTTGTCTTTCAATCTCCTCTCTAATTATATCCCCAGAATGGATAGTTTTTGCTCCAAGTTTTTTCTTAACAAAATCAACTGCATAAGTTTTACCAGATCCTGGAAGACCTACAATTAAAATAATTCTTTTGCCTTTTGTCATAATAGAATTAGACAGGTGTCATTAATAATATTATTTTATTCTGGAAAGCCTTCATAAAATTTTCTTGAACTATCTGGTTTCATTTTCTGTGCTACCATTAAAAACCCATATGTCTCTGCTGCTGGTGATGCAGCATCAATTCTTCTTCCAACCATAATTTCTATTGCTGACCACATATCATTTATTCCATCAAAATATAATGCAGCTTCTACCCTTTGCTCTCTTGTTAAATTATCCAAATCAACTTCAACAGATGTATCTTTTGAATATGTTTCGAGTAACATTGATACATATCCATCAATTGTTTTTGGATCATTTATTTCTTCAACCATATTATTATTTACTACCCAAAGGTATTTAAATAGATAACTATGCTTCAACAAACATTGTTTTTACTTTAGGTGTTAAAGAATACATAAATGTCTTTCCTCTTGATTCTCTTTGAACAAACCCGTCTAACATTAGTCGATGAAGAATATTATTAGTTGATCTAATTGCGTGTCCTTTTGTCTTATAGGACTTAAAATCAAGCTTTTCTATAATCAGAGACGGTGTAACCCAATTTTCATTAGATAAAAGTTCAACTATTTTTCTCTGTTTGTATGGAAGACTCTTAATTTGATCCATTGATGGTGGTTTAGGTGAAAAATAAACAACTGGTTCATCAACTCTCACATTTTGCGGTGTGAATTCCCTTAATCCATCAACATCTGATGCATCTATTACTTTTTTATCAACTCGACTAATTAATTTATCACAGTGTTTTAAAACTTCTCTTGGAAATCCACCTGTTCGATGATAAATCTTATCAATTGCATCTTCTGTAAACGGAATCGTGCCTGAACCTCCTACAGATTCAATTCTCTTTCTTATCAAATCTCGAGTATCGTCTCTTGTAAGTGATGTTAAGGTTATTCTATTAGTTATTCTTTGATCTAAGGTTTCAAGTTTCTCTTTTAACATTTCTTCAAGAACTGGTAATCCAGCCATTGTTAGACTAACATTATCTATTTGATCAACTGTTACTCTTAACCATTCTAAAACATCTTTATTAGTTTCGTGTGCTTCATCAAGTAAAAATACCAAATGGTTGCCTTTTAGCTTATTATTTATATATTTTGGTAAATTATGTAGATTTGGTTTCTTTTTTAATATTTTTTCCCAAAACGTTAATGGAAAAGCATCTAATGCTATGTCTACAAACATATCTGGATTTTGAGGCGGCTTACTTACATAGAACACATTTTCTCTAATATTATATTCAAGCCACTTTAACATAGAAGTCTTTCCAGAACCTGTATTTCCAGTCAAAAGAGCTACTTTATGCTTATTTTCTATATGATTCATCATAGCTTTTACTTGTTCCTCATACCCAGTAAATAACTTAGGATCTATTGTAAGTACAAAAGGATTCGATTTCCAATTCCATTTAGTTAAATTGTCTTGCATCTTAATCAATTATATATTTATTTTCAGATATTTAAAGCTTTTTAGTTCACGTGAAGTTCATGTGAACATTTCGTGAAGGTTTCACGTGAAGTTGCTTTGTTTTTGTTAAAAAATCATATAATTTTGATTAAAAATGAAATGTGTGTTTTCGGCGTGAAGTTCATGTGAAGTTCACGTTACCTTCACGTGAAGGTCTAAATGTTCACGTGAACATTTATCAGAATGTTGAAATTACAATGCCCAATAAGTCGGTTTTGAGAGATATTCACGTGAAGTTCACGCGTGAAGATGTGAAGGTTTCGTGAAGAACAAAGTGAAGGTTTAATGAATAAATGCAATTAAAATACCTTAAAAATAGTCTCTCATGATACTATAGATTAACCATATGTTTATCTATAATACATCTTCAAACCCGTGTTCAATAGTAGATATACGCACTTTTATAGTTGGCAACAGCTTCTTAGCAGTCTGGCCAAGCTTTCGCATTATCTCCACGCTTGGACTCTTCATATCTCCATAACTAGGATCAAGTGTATTTGCTGGTCTAAATTGTTGTAAACTATACATCTCAAATCCGCCAGATTTAACAATATCACACATTTGAACCATGTCCTCTTCAGAATCATTAATCCCTGGAACTATGGTTGTTCTAGCTTCTTTAGAAACATCACTTGATTTTAAAATAACCATTGATCTCTGTACATTTTTTACGATCTCAGAAAAATTAGATGTACCAATAGCTAATCCATACTTATCATATGGCGCTTTAACATCAATTGCAACAAAGTCTAACATTCCTATCACTTTTTCAAGAACGTTTGGAAATGATGCGTTTGTATCTAATTTTAACTTCTTTACTCCTTTTAATTTTATAATCAATTCAACCGTATCGGCCTGCATTAAAGGTTCTCCACCTGTTATAACTACGCCTTCTATTAAAAAATTATTATTAATCTCTTCTACTATCTCATCTACTTCTGCTTTTTTACAAACCATTGGATCGTTTAATACTACCTCTCTATTATGACAAAATGGACATCTAAAATCACAACCACAGAGATATATTACAGCACTTATCTTACCTGGATAATCTATTGTAGAATTATCAACTATTCCTGCAAGGTCTAGCATATTATCTACCTAATGCTTTTAGAAGTTCTTCTTTAGTAGGAATCTGACTAATAAATCTAGGAACACCATCTATTATTATCGAAGGTGTTGAAGCTATTTGATAAGTTAATGCTTCTAATGATATGTCTTCTCCAACAACTGCAGCTGGACTATTTTCTGGAGTTATCTGTTCAACATAATTAACTATTGTATATTTTTCTCCCTCAAGTACAATTGATCCTGGGCTTAAGTCTGTTCCATCTACTAACTTCTCTACAAATTGCTTTCCTTCTATCCAACCTAATTCTTTACAAACTTCTCTTACTACTTTTCTTGCAGCTGGACATTTTGGACACATAACTGATGTATATAATATTAACATTTTATCACTTTATTGTTACTGCTATCGGTTCTGATACTTCTTTCTTATCTTCTGGTTCAGCATGAACTCCATATCTTCTTCTATCTTTTAATTCTTGAAGTTTGGCAGCATTCCAACCACTTACATTTTGATAGTATCCTGTTATTCTAGACCATACTTGCACATTTTTACTTTTACACTTTGAACATTCACATTCTATCATATTTTCACCTCATTTTAAGCCCCACCTACAAAACCACAATCATCACACACTGCCAAGTCTTTTGTAAACGCAAAGTATTGTATTGCTGTTTTTGTTGCAATGTTTTTAGTTAATTGGGTTATTGCATCTGGGTCTGGATTAGCATCAGCAAGCCATATATGACTCATTGCTCCTCCATCTGTTAAAGGATGAAAGGATCCTTCTATTTGTAATCTTTTGAATAGTGGCACATTTGCATCTGGCCTTACGTGAAATGAATTGGTATAATATATTGATTTTGTATCTGAATTTCCTTGATAAATTACTTTATTTGGATATCGTCTTTTATCTATCATTGCTAAACGACCACCCGTTGATTCAGCTGGAGTTCTTGCCAAAGCAAAATTTAATCCTGTTTCTTCTCTAAGTGCTGCTATCTTAGTTTTTAAATATTTCATTATTTTTAATCCAAACATCCAAGCTGACTGACTTTCATGTAATTCAGAACCTGTATAATATTTTACCATTTCATTAAATCCAATATGACCAATTGTATAACTCTGTTTTAAAGGTTCTAAGTATCTATCACCTTTTTCATTTACTATTTGACTCATGAAAGGTAACATTCCATTTTGTAAATTCTTTTCTATTAAATCTTTTCTAAGAATCATAATTCTTTTAATCAATTCTAATCTCTCATCAATTATTTCATATATTCTGCTTTCTTCTTTATCAGACTCATATGCAATTTGTGGTAAGTTTAAAGTTACTACTTGTAATGATCCTCCTCTGACAGTTCCGTTTAACATGTCATCTGCATCTGATGATTTATCTAATGGCATAAGATAGGCACAACAGTTCGATGAAAATATTCCATCTGATGTTAAAAAATTATGATACTTTTCAACATTAATTAAATCATATACGTATCGGCTTTTTACTTCTTCTATTTTCTTTACTTCAAATAAGTGTAAATCGCTTCTTATGAATTTTGAATATAATTCATCGTTCATTTCGAGTCTTTTTTCTGTTACTCTTTTACCAATTTGACACCTGTTCCAATGTCCTGTTTTTAAATTTTCTCTTTTAATATCAAATGGATTAACTGGGACCCTTTCATAAGAATCAAATGATTTACCTAATATTGTAGGAACGTTATCAGAAAATGGCACTGATTCCAGAAATGAGCTCTTTCTTAAATTACTTGTTAATCTTAACGAATGAGAATTTTCTCCATGATATTTATCAAATGGAACCCCTATTCTCAAACCAAGTACAAAAATATCATCAATTAAGTCTCTATTACACAAATGTAAATCTATCTTATCTGAATTTGAACCGTCTCCTCTAAACATTCCAAGCATGAAATCCTTTATAATATACCAAGGAGAAGTCATGAGTATTTTTGGTACTCTTTTGGTTTTAGCATCATAATTTGTTCCAATATTATCAAATAGTTCAACAAGTTCTTTGCTATAAACATAAACTGTGTTTGTATTATTCTTTTCTGAAATATCAAACTTAGCTTCTAAACCAAATTTTTCCTTAAGTATTTTAGCTGTATCGTCAATGTATTCTTTTTCTTTAATATTGAATGAGAATGATATCTTGTTATATCTTGTTTTCTTATTTGCTATGTGCATATATCCTTCACTTGCAAAATATCCAAGAAGTCTTGCAAATTTAGCATCTATTTCTATTTTTTTATTATTAAAATCAACAAATCGATCAAATTCAAACTCAAGTGGTAAATTCTTAGCACCAATTAAATAGTCTCCTTTCTTGACATCTTCCATTCTTATTTCACTTATCTTATTATTCCTCACAACTGGTATTTTGTGTTTTTCTGTTCCTGAAAAAGTCCTATTTCCATCAAGAATTAATTTGAAAATCTTTTCTTTTGTTTCGTGTTTCATTACTTTTTCTATTTTTGTTTTCTTTATTTCAAGCGTATTTGTATCGAATGATATTGCATAATCATTACATTTTGATAGCTTAACTTTTCCTTCAATGCCGCTTCCTTTCTCGACTATAGATTTTTTCATTATAGATTCAACATATTCTCCTATTTCGATATTTATGAGTCTATCATCTCTTAAAATCAATATCTTCTCTTCACCTGGTATTGATTGATAACATGAAAATTCAGGCATATATGGCTGTTTAATTATGTAATATGGTGTTCCAAACTTTGCTGCAAGACTAGAAACTTTATACGTCTCTTCATTGTATCTTCCAGCTGCTAAATCTTTTGGATCCATTTGTACTTCAAACTTAGGAAAGTTAAATGGTTTTCCTTGCCAATCTCCTTTATCAAACACGTCTAAAAATGCATTAAATAGTTTTCTTGTCTCATCTTCATAGTCTCCATAAGTTCCTGTTGCTCCACTTTTTCTTAATCCAATTATTGGAATGTCTTTTAACATATTTGGAACATGCATATCTAAATCGATTGAAGAAAATACAACCTGTCCTCCTCGCGCAACATACATTTGACTATTATGCAAAGCTATACCACTGATTGAAATAAAGTTCTGTGTTTCTTCTATCTCTAAATCATAAACATAAATTTCTTTATCTAATTTTTTAATACTTGTTATTTTTTCCAAGAATAGGTCATGGTTTAGAGGATTACAAGGAATGTTAGAAACATTCGTCATTGTTCCATTAAATGGTGCTAACATATAATCTGGCGTCTGTGGTACTCCTTTATTTTTTATTATATTTTCCAGTTTCAATGCCTTTTCATTCACAAATCCTATCTGATCCAAAAATTTCTTTGCAGAACTAATATCACATATATATAATAAATTAGAATCTTCATTTGCTTTTGTCTTTACTCCTTTGATAATAATCTCTTCTCCAGCTTTTCTAAATATCTTAGATTTAAATACAAGACCAAATCTTAAAAATGCAAATCTTAACTGTTCTAAAAGCTTTTTACTCGATGTTGTCATACCTACCATTCTTGAATCTGAAACATAACCGTCACTATTTACATAAGACTTTAAAAATTGTGACAATTTTTCTTTAGGTAAAGCTAATAGCCATGATGGTATTTTCTTATCTATAGCGTGTTCCCCCAGACCAAGAATGTCTCTAAATAACAAAGCCGCCAGCTTACCACCAAATCTTAAATTATACTCCTCTGCTTCATATGGATCAACTGACCCAAACACATGTTTTACACAAAATATGGCATCTTTTTTTATTAATTCGTTGTGGTCTATACCAAGTCCTATTCCCATATTTTCATCAGAGGAATTAGTATAGCCTTCTGCAACATAGTATCCTATAAGTCTCAACAGTTCATCTGAAATACTTAATTTCAATGGCAAATAATATTTCTTTTTTGAAAATGTAGAAGATGTAACAAGTATATTTGATAAGACGCTTTTAGGCACATTATGTTTATCTACAATCTCTGTTAATTTTTTAAAACTTATTGTTCTTTTGCCTTCTAAAGCCTGTTTAACAAACCAACTATCTCCGATTTCTTTAGATGCTGAACCTAAAAAATCTATTAGTGGTTTGATGTTTGTAATTCTTAGCTTATGATAATCTCTTTTCTTTAATTCTTCATAAATATCTATAAATTCCTTGTCTATAGAAAAATCAATGTTTTTTATTCCAACTATAAAATCATCATGCTTTAACTTAGACGTTTTTACTGGAACGATTTTTTCGCCATTAAATGTAAAAACAGAATGATGCCCCGTTAAACTAATCTTTTTGCCAAAGTTTGTTCTTATTTCATATAAATCAGATGCTTTATGTCTAGACACTCCTGTTATCTGCATCTGTTTAATGGTTCCGTTTTCATCAAAACTAAGTGTTTTATATTTCCTATTTTTTGTTTTGACAATTTCGCTTTTACTGTATCTGTGAACATCATTACTATTATCCACTATATTATCAACAAAATCTTTTATCTTAAAAATTCTAAATTCGTTTTCTTCGTCTATTACTGGTATCTCTTCTTCTCCATCAATGCTCATTTCATAAATAAACATTTGAGCTAGTTGTTTCATCTGCTTTTCAGATAATCCAGAAACAGCTGGTGCCATAAAAGTATTAAAGAATGAAAACCCCTGTCCTCCTGCACAATTAGTCTGTGATGCTGCTAAAATTTTTGCAGCGTGTAAAAAAGCAACTTCTGCGTTTTTTGCTGGACCAGCTATTGATGTATGCCTTCCTGTTCCATCTGGTTTAAAACCGTGTTTTAGGAAAAATCTAACATCATGACTAAAACAAAATGGTCGACTAAAGAAATAATCCATATCGTGAATATGAATGCTTCCATTCATGTGTGCATTTGCCATTTCTTTAGGAAGGATTTTAGTTAATGTGTATTCTTTACTTACTCGGTCAGCCATTATTTTATGAATTGTTTCTGGATTATACTGTAGGTTTGCATTTTCTTTTGATCCTCTATTTATTATTTGAGTTACATCATAAACTGGCATTCCAATTCTTGTATATAGTGCTCTTTCTTTTTCATAACCACTTTCTAAAAGTTTAACATTTACTATTTCTCTTATTAGTGGTGCAGAAACATGTTCAATATTCATTGCTTTAATAAATTTTTCTGTCTCAAATGCAATCCGATCTGCATCTATAGGATTAAGTTCTGTTTCTCTAACAATTGATTCTGCGATTTTAACTCTATCAAATCTTTCAAAGGTCTGCATAGAAGTGCTTACATATATTTCTCCTGCTTTGAATCTTCTTGATGCAGGCGAATCATATTTTTGTAATAAAGCATAAATTAAAGGTCTAATATCTGACATCTTTACTCTTGAATCAGCGTAGTTATCAATTTCATTTGATATTTTTCTTGCTATCTCTTCAGAAGTTCCTGCTCTTAGACATGATGAAAATGTTCTATCTTTAGAATAACGTTCAGTTTTTGCTAACCAGAATAGTACGTTACCCTTATCTTTGGTATAAAAATCTTCAATTACTTTAGGAGATATCTTACTAGACATTTCTACGCCTCTTTTTTGTTTTTCGGAACTGATTGTATCAGGTATTGATACAGTAACTAATTGGTTAACTAGATTAAGTAAAAGATATTTCTCATTAAGCTATTTAAAGTCTTCTATGCTCTAGAACAGAAATTACCCATTAGTAATGAATGTATTTAATTGAATGTAAATTTATACAAAAAGGTTAATTTAAACACCTAATGGTAAAAGTATACTGTCACTGATAAAAGGTTCTCGCTTAGCTATTGAACCATCTGAAAGTTTAATGCCTCTTACATAATCACATACATTATAATACTCGGCATATACCGGATGAGTTGATTTTTTTTGAATACATTGACCTTCACATTTTCTTTGTTCATCGGTAGCTAATGTCTTAACTTTGTTAAGATTTGCATCCCTACCTAAATAAGACTCCTTTTCACTATAAAATTTTTTATCAAGATATCCTCTTTGTTTTATTTTATTTTCATATTCTTTAGAACAAATAATACATTCTATGAAAACGCTTGGATCATGAGGACCAAATACAGATATAGAATCTTCATCGTCATCATCAAAATCTCCATTATAATCCAACCCGTGTAATAACATAAATATATTACTATAGAAAAGGATTTAAACCACTACTAACTTGGGTAACTAAGTCTCAAAACGAACCTATTACAACTCTAAATATGGATAACTCTCTAATACTTAAGATTTCTATTACAATTGCTATAATTGGTATCATTGGGCTCTATGCCTTTACTTCTATATCTGTCAATCAGATGGAAGTTTCTAAAATCGTGGATTTTATGGGAGAACGAGTTACTGTTGAAGGAACAGTTGATAAGTATTATACTAGTAAAGATGGTCATGTGTTTTTTGACATATATGATTTTTCTGGATCAGTTGATGTAGTTGCTTTTCGTAACTCTAACATAGAAGAAGCTTATACAATTAAAGATGGCGATAAGATTAAAGTTACTGGAAAAGTTCAAGAGTATAAAGGTGGTTTAGAAATTATTGTTTCTAAGATTGATTCTTAGTGGATTATCATTAAAGTCATCTATGTATATTCTTCCTCATCTTGTGTTTATCTAAGGCCTTTTTAACAACATTACTAACAATTTCATGTCTACTCATATCTACATATATTGGATTTAATTTACAAAATTTAAGCCTAACGCCAACAGATTCTATCAAATCTGTAATTTGTATATAATCTAAAAGGTACTCTTCTACTATTCTATTAACCGTATTCGCATTTAATTTTCGATTATATTCTGCTTCAATCATTCTTTGTATTCCGCGTATATGAAGCTGCCCGTGTCTTTGTAGAACTTCAAGTATTAATAACATGTTTTCTTTAGTTTTTTGTTGTATTTGTCTCATAATGTAACACGTGATATATATAGCATTTTATAATTTATATCCTTATCAATACTGGTCTTTTAGTTGTTAATATTAGAAACTAAGCTCTTTTAAGCCTTTATTCAAACCCCATTTTACTACTATATTTTACTGTTCTCACAATTGTGTTGGTATAACAGGGTTATGACACAGTTTGTCATAAAACTCATCATCATATTTCTCTTCATATTTATCATAATAGTCAGAAAGCAATTTGGCTATACCTTTTACTGCTGAAACACTTTTATGATTTATATTAAACTGTTGTTTTTCACCAATTTCTCTAACAAATTCTTTATAGTCCAACAAAGACACAATACAAATATTATTTTTATTCCATCTAATTCCTCTTGCAAGCACTTCATTGCTCCCAACCTTAATTGGGAATATTATAGATGTTGTAACATTATTTGTTTCTAGAGAAAGATAGTTTTTATTAGAATCCAATCCTTTCAAATACTGGTCTTTTACTGAATCTATATCGATATCAGCTACTTTGCCATTTAAATATTTATGAATTAAGACATTTCCAGAAAACGGATAAGTTGCTAAAAAGCCAACATTTCTTATTTCACTATCATTTTGATCTAATGTTCCAAAAATAAAATTTCTTGAATTAGTTGAATAAATTTCAGTTCTTATTTCTTCTATATTAGCCTCTTTTGAATCAAATTCATATAATTCATTTATAATTTTTTCTGACGCTTCTGGATTATAATGAAATTCTTTTATCATAATAAAATTAGAATAGTAAAGGATTTAAGTCTTATTTATCTAATTCTTCATATGATTGGCACTGTTGATTTTCAAAGAGATGTAACAGTTTATTTAACTCCAGAAGAAATTTCTAAAATATCATCTGAGGTAATTGAAGGTGTACTGATTAGAATAAGCAACAAGAAACAACAAGGACAAGTATTTGTTTCTGTAAACGATGAACGAAAAAGTGAAAATGGTTATGGTGTTGGCATTGTAGACAGACTATGGGAAGAATGTCCAATTGCTGAGCTGTTTGTTGGAGACTATGCATACCAAAGACTTAAGGAACGTGGAGGATATGGAACCCGATACGGTCAGATTGGTAGTAAAATAGACATAAACGATTTATCTAAAATCGGCAGATTGGAAGCCAGTGGGGTAAAACAACTTGAATGGTATGTAGAAAATAAGGATAAACTTTCAGATAAATTTTAATAATTATCTTAACTTAACAGCAACTCCTTTCTTAAAATCTTTAATTTCTTTTTTGTTTAACAACGCCATTCCTGTTATAATTGGTTTACTATCTGAAACTATCAATACTTCTTCTCCTGGATAAATATCATCTGTTCGTTCAACAAACTTAGTAAATAATGATCTTCCACTTTTTACATGCTCAAGTATCTCTGATGGTACTTCAACTGTTTTCATCTTAATATATTTTGATCCTTCTAAGGTTGGTATAAAGAATCCATCATGTGGTCTTATTGTTCCAAGTAATTTTTTGTTTTTCCAAACTCTTCTAATCCGTCCTGTCTTTCTTGAAACTTCTGTGCTAAAACTTGTTTTAAACTTTGAACTAAATTGATATTCAATTGTTTTATTTACAATATCACTATTACTTGCTTTACCAATTGGTTCAACCTGATCTGGAACTATTGATTGTCCAAATGGATAAACTCCTTTTAATTCGATTGGTACTTTTCCAAACGGTTTCTTAACAAAATATTTTTTAGATTTAACTCCTTTAACCATTTTCTTAGCTCTTAGAACTTCTGGTCTATATTTCGATTCTTCGCCACACCATCGCAATGCGGATTTCTTCGAGATTGGTTCGTTCCCCAACAAATATTTTCTATATTTTTTGAGAACAAATTGTAACGCCTCAAGCAATGCCGGATGTGCTCTTGCTCTTTGTTGTACTAACTCCCACAAACTATTATCTCTGATTGCTTGGCGTATGGATCTTAATTCCGCGAATGTAACATAAAGATTGTGTCTTGCCAATTCTTTTACTTTTGCTGAATTTTCTAATTCTATTAATTCTTTAACCGTGTATTTTGTGCATATCGGACATGAACATGGCAACTCTATTAATTCTTCTAATCTATGCGTTCCGTAATTTGTCATATATCTATTATCATATGCGTATAATGCGTAGGCAGCTGAATCAAAAATATCAGAACCTATGGCAACAGCCAAACTCATAAAACTAGGCAGACCCAAGCCAAATGCGTGGAGCGGCTTATTTGAAGGTATGTTCATTTTCGCTGTTATAATCTGCTGGCATACTGTTTTAAAATCATATCTTATCATCTTCGGCACAATCGAACCAATAGCATATGCATCAAAATCTAATTTGCCAACGGATTTTGCACATTTTTTAACAAGATCAAGGTGTTCTCCGCCTTGTATCGGAGCCATCCATGATATTTTTGAATTCTCTGTTAATAATTTGCATTCTTTCGCTCTTTTAATTGTTTCGAGCACTGTTTTTTTCGCGTCATCATATTTTAAATCTCCAGATGTAACATCTAAAAAGGTTCCAATGTCTGGTTTTATTTTCTCTTGAAATTCAATTATCTCTTTATTTGTTAAATTAATAGACGACCCGAACATTGTTTGATATGCCCCACTGTCTGTCATTATCATACCGTCAAAATTCAAGAAATCATGAAGTCCTCGTTTCGAAATATCTTCCATTAACCTTGATCTTTTAATCAGATACGCATTTGTAATTATTAGTTTCGCCCCAAATTCTTTTTTTAATTCGGCTGGCGTTATTATCATTTTCCCAGGATTTATTACTACAGCCAGTTCTGGGAGCACTATGTTCCGATCACCCAAAGTTAGTTTAGATATTCGACCTGAACAATCACGAGAGAGAAGTTCTAACATCATTTAACCTCCATACAGATTTTTTATTACTTCCAATCCTTTCTATTGTGCCCATTCTTTGTAGATTATTAAGATGTTTCCGCATAGTTATTTGTGACCTATCAAATCTTATCGAAAGATCTTTACTTTTAAGAACATCTTTGTTATCAAACTCCTTTAATATTATCTGTTGAATTTCTCCTTTTTTATATTGTTTATTAAACTTACGAGAAACTAGTGCCACTATCCTTTCTTTTTTGAGCATATGAATGAAACTTACCTTTTCTTTAAATGTCTTGATTTGATATTGTCCCGTAATTCCGAAACCTAGACATATCCTATCTCTTTCTTTTCTAGATCTCATTTTTCTAACCGCATCGGGACTTACACCCAAACCTATCAACATTTTTCTTGTATGTTCCAGAAACTCATTCAGATTTTCTGCTATTTGTGTCTTTTTATCAAAACATATTCTTATGTTATTATGTTTGTAACATACTGTTCCTTCATCATCAAATAACGCCTGTAAGAATGCTGACTTAATTTCATTTGATCCGTTCAGAATCCAATCTGGTATAAAATATTGTTTCTCTGTCTTCTTACCATCTGGTGCTCCGCATAAAATTAATAATTTACCGATAACATTCGAAAATGTTATCATAGTTTTTACTTTATTTGTAACGGTTATAACTTCTGTTCCAGTGTTTAGATTTTTTCCGAAGACTTTGACGACATCTTTCCTAACACTTTCAACCAACTCCTTTCTTGTATTTGAATATTGAAACTGATTTGCTCTTTTACTGATATGTCCATCGCCCATCGCATGAGCAACAAGTCTAGCCAAAGCAGCTGATGATACTACTGGCAATTTAACAGGAATCAGTTGATGATGCTTACCGCGCATATATTTTATATTTTTCTCAATATCAGAATATGGTATTTCTGATAGCTTTGATATGTTTCTAATCATATGCGAACTAGCTAAAGCCTCTTCTCTTATTCCTTTTCTGTTTCGAAAGCCATTTTTTATTTCTATCACATGAGAATCGTGCATATTAAATATCTTGGCCAGTTTTTTCCACTCTCCTCCAGCGTTATATCTTGCTCTGTCAAATAGTTTTTTTCTGAATTCGTCGTTGATGCCGATAAAAATACTGTTTGGTAAATTATCTAATGATATTAAATTCGTGCGATCCGTCATATAAATCACTTATAGTAATAAGGTTGATTTTATTTAAATGCTAAGCTATCTCTATAGATAGAGTTATGGTCTGTATAGATTCTACTGTATCATGTATGAATGAATCTGGGTTTATCATTGTTCTCACTTGAACTGTTCAACGTTTACTCACGCTGATTAGAAGTGCAACTCGGTTGCTTAATATAAATTTAAAATGGTAGTTAATTACAAGATTTACAAGCTTTATAATATAGAAAAATATAATTATTATCAGTGTTCAGGAGGATAATCCAGGTATTGGGGAATTAAGTCTTATGACTTGAAACTCAGCTTTGTTTCGGCAAAGTGATATTTGGGCCTTAAACTGAACACCATGTTTAAGAGATATGTTATCATGATAAACAAACTTTCAAAAAAACAATTTTGGTTTTTGCACTTTTTAGTATTTTTATCCTTGTTAGCATTATGGGGATATATCGAAACCAGTAATAAGTATTTAATTTTATTATCAGCATTATCTTTCTACGGTGCTTTATGCGAGGCATTTAAAGCGTTGTTAAGAAAATAAAAATTTAGAGCGTTAGTTATTTTAGTTAGTTTTATACCTAACATAATAAGCAGATTTATAAATGGGGGGGGGGAATTATAATTATGAAAAAGGTAATGCTAATCGCTTTGTTAACGATAGCAATAATTTCTGTTAGTGGTTGTATTCAAGGAGATACTGATACGAAAACAGGAGGGGCACCTGCAATAGCGATTACCTATAATATGTATGGTGAAATTTTGAGTTATTCTATTCAAGGAAATACAATAGATCTTACAGTCCAAGCTTCTATAATAGATTATGAATTAGAAGATAAGACAGTTGATATAACAGCAGAAATTGGTGGAACCATAGCGACAAATAAAATAGAGAATAATAAAAATTTGGCGTTGTACTTTGTGAAGGGTAAAGAAGAGGATGCGTGGGTACTTTCTGAAATTATAGAGGATTTAGCAAAATATAAAGAACGTGGATTGACTTATCATAAAAATGATCTGAAAATAAACCAGCTTACAAATGTTGAAACCTATGAAAACGCAACTGCACAACAAATAATATCATCAGTCATTAATAATATTGGAGAAGAAACAGAATTGGCAATTGAACTCCAGAATTATCAAGACAATGATATTACATACAGAATACTTAATGCTGATATAAGAAGCGAATTTGCTAATGATGTTGTTGAAGCATGTCAAATAAGTTTTGATGATACTGAAAATATAATAGTAGGAAGAGAAAGCAGTTTGATTCCATACACAACAGAAATACTTAGATTCAATGTTTTATGTGATGATACAGTTGAAAAAGAAAACACACGAGAATCTTGTGATATTAATGGAGAAAACTGTCAAACAATAACTACTCCAAATAAATTTATTCTGTGGGGCCAAATTGAATTTACAGACGAACTTGGTTTATTGAATAAACATATTATACCAGAACAAAGGGTTCTTAAACAACATATAGATATAGAATAAGTGATTTATTTCTCCAACATTTTTCTAATCCTCTCTCCAATTTCAGGAGCATACTTATAGAAAGCAGGCCTGAAATGTGGCATTATTGTAGGAGTTCTGATAGTATGTTTTCCTATAGTAAATTTACAGATTCTCCCATTTGCATCTCTATCAATTAGTTCTAACATAACAATTTATACGAACAGGAGATTATAATAAGTTATGTCTGAAGTATATCCTCCGTCAGAAGACTCATATCTAATAGCTAAACATATTCCGCGGGATTTGAAAGGTAAAAAGGTTTTAGACATAGGAACTGGTTCTGGATTACTTGCTATTACAGCTGCTATTAATGGCGGTGAAGTTCTTGCTATTGATGTTAATGAATTTGCTCTAAAAGCTACTCAAAGAAGTGCTGATCAATTTGGAGTTAAGGTTGAAACAAGAATTAGTGATTTATTTGTTAATGTAAAAGGAAAATTTGATTTAATTTTATTTAATCCGCCATATGTTCCAACTGATGAGAATGATAAATACCTTTCTACAGAAATGCAACTTGCAACTACTTCTGGAAGCGATGGGACTGATTTAATTAATCATTTCCTAAAAGAATTCAAATCTCACTTAAACACTAGTGGTAAAGTTCTGATGATTATATCATCTACAAATAAAATTAAGGACAATTTAGAAAATAAAGGATGGAAAGAAGTTGATAACGCCGCATTCTTTTTTGAAAGAATTTATTTAATGGAATGTTTTAAATAGTTTTCTATACTACTATTATTATGCCTAAAAGAAAAAGAACAGAACGAGACGCAATTGAAATACTAGTTGAAGAAGGTCGTTATCGACCATCATATCAAAACGACATAATGCTTGAAGTAGAAATAAATAAAATCAGAAATAAATATTCTAAAGACTAAAATACCAAACAACTGAAACTACAATATGTAACACTCCTGTTAAAATTGTTAACCATGCTAAAGGCTTATGGTTCTGACAAAGTTTTTTATTCTTATCACATTCTTTACCTTTACATTTATGAAAATTTTCACATCTACTTGCCCATGGCATAGAATAACAAGTAGCGAAATTTAGTACAAAAAACAGTCCGCCAATTATTCCTGTCATCCACACTAGTTCAACAGATATAATCATTTCTTTCTACCTTTCTTAGTTCCTAATATTGATAATAATGCATAACCGATCATAATATCACTTAACATTATTGCATTGTCTGCCATTGTTCCCACGACACTATATTGTAAATGAGCAATGACTCCACCTAGGCCAATCAGTGTGTTTAACCAAAATCCATATATTCTTGTCTTATCACTTAGATACAAAGCTGTTATTACAAATGCATCAAACAACGCAAGTGGTAAAAGCCATGTTATATCTGGATGAACTTTTAGATGTAGCAATACTGCTGACATTGGTAGTAAGAACAATGCTAGTACCAATGAAATCTGAGTTTTGTTCATAATGTATTTATATATCTTGTATATAAAATGCTTTCTATGACTGAAAAAACATTATACTTAAACTCTGGTAAGTGTAGTCATGCTAAATGTGTATTTTGTGGATGGGGTACATATGAGTATCCAAAATTAAGTTTTAATGAGTTAAAAGAATGGTTTGACACGAGGGTGGATGAAGTTGAAACTCTTAAAATATTTAATTCTGGTTCTTTTTTAGATAATAATCAGGTTGATCCGAAGTTTAGAAAATGGTTAATCAAAAGATGTGAAGAACTTGAAATTAAAAACTTAGTTATTGAGTCAAGGCCAGAGTTTGTTACTCAAGAAAGTTTAAACGAAATGAAATCAAATAAAGTCCATATTACGGTTGCAATTGGTTTAGAAGTTGCTGATAATGAAGTTCTTAAAAATGTTAATAAGGGGTTTACAGTTGAAGATTATTTAAACGCAGCTAAAATTCTTAAGAAAAATAATTTTGGATTAAGAAGTTATGTTTTAGTAAATATTCCTTTTGAAACAGATGAGAGTTTAGAAAAAAGTATTAAAATTGCTAAAGAAAATTCTGATTCAGTTGTTATTATAAATTGGTTCCCACATGGATATTCTCCAGCATTTAATCTGTGGCTCGAAGGAAAACATAAACCACTTGATAAAACCGAGTTTGAAGAAAAGACTAAAACCTTTACTAATGTTGAAAAAGACTTTGATAACTTTGTGTTTAAACCACTTTGGCCAAAAAATAAACAACGATGGATTAATGGTGCAACTGAAAAAGAATTAAAACATCCTTATTATGAAATCTGGCAAGACTTTATTGTACGATTCTATAAAAATAAAAGAAAAAATGTTTTATTCGTTCCTTGTGCATTTAGAAAACCATATACTAGATCAAAATTACATAAAGCAATTAGAAGAGCACTTTTTAAAATTCCAAATTCACGAGAACTTCACTTAATTGTCATAAGTTCACCTGGAGTTATTCCATATGAGTTTGCTGACAAATATCCATTCAATAAATATGATTGGAAAGAATGGGAAGAAACGCCTGAGATAAAACAAATGTATATTGAAGTAAATCAGAAACGTATTGAAAACTATTTACAAACTCACAAATATGAAAAATATTTTTGTTATCTAAGACCTGATTCTGAAAGTTACAAAGCACTACATAATGCATGTGATATGCTTGGAATAAAAATTATTGATTGTATTTCAGACGAAACATTTGAGAAAATTAAAGATGAAAAGAATGCTTTATCTCTTGATGAACCGCTTGAAGATTTGAAAAAGAATTTAGTTTTCTAAATTAGCCATTTGTTTTTGAAAATTAGTTTCCTGTCAAGATAAATCCTTCCGCCTTTGCTCATGTCCTTGACTATATCCCAATGAAGCGCGCTTTTATTCGGAGCACCGCACTCCTTATATGCCATACCAAACGCGAAATGCGTTGTATTAAGAATTTTTTCATCAAATAATAAGTTCTTTGTAAACTTAGTTACCTTTGGGTTCATACCAAGTCCGATCTCTCCAAGATATCTTGAACCTGCATCTATATCTAACATCTTGTTTAAGAACTTCTCATTTTTAGAAGCGGTAGCTTTAATACACTTACCGTTTTTAAATTCACAATAAATATTATTTACTTCTACACCGTTTTTGATTGCTGGAAAGTCAAACGTAATATAACCATTAACTGAATTTTTAACAGGTGCACCAAATACTTCTCCACCTGGCATGTTTTCATGTCCTGAATCTAATACAAAGCTTTTTGGAAATATTTTCATTTTCAAATCTGTTCCTACTCCAATAAAATGTAATTCTTTACCTGTATTTAATTTATTTTTAATCACTGTCCAACGTTTTGAAAGTTTTTTATAATCAATAAAACAAGCGTTATACAAAAAGTCTTCATACTCTTCTATACTCATCTCTGCATCTTGTGCTAAAGCTTGAGTTGGAAAATCTAAAGTCACTCTGTGTATCTTTGGTTTTGCATTAACTACATAATCTGATATCTTATTTGTTACCTTACTACGAATTGCTATTCTATTTGGATCAACATTTGAAAACTCTCTTGTATTCATATCAGCTCCGATTCCAATGTATTTTTGTGTTTGTTTAAGCTCATTAAAATAAAGTTTTGGAAATTTCTTTAACTGTTCAACTGACGCGTTTTTATAATAAAAATATGAAAGTCCCGGTATACCAAGATTAACTACTGGATATGCTCCTTTTTTTAGAATTAATTTATACACTTCTTTAACCAATTCTTGAGCTGGAGTTGAAGATGAAATAATAACCCTTTCTCCTTTTTTTACAAAGACAGAATAGTCAACGATTACTTTTGCTAACTTTGTTATTTTTGTATCAACCATATAATCACTTAATCGCCTTAGTTAAATTAACTATTCCTTTCCTCTTTAATAAATACATATCCTCAAATCGTATTCCGAAGTTAGTAGAATGGATTCCTGGTTCTAATGTAAAAATATCACCAACTTTAAATCTATGTTTGGATTTTGGAGTTATCTTTGGACTTTGATGTATTCTCTTTCCAACTCCATGTCCTAAAGCATATGGAAATCTTATCTTTGTTTTAGACTTAATAAAGGCTCTAGCAACTTTGTCTACTTCTTTACATTTAACACCTGGTCTAACTTGATTCTCTGCTAAACTTTTTGCATTTTTAATTATCTTCATTAATTTCTTTTGACGCGAAGTTGGTTTAATACAAATTGTTCTTGTAACATCTGATCTTGAATTTCCTATAACTATTCCCATGTCAACAATAACCAACTCTGTTTTCTTAACTCTCCGATATGTTGGTTTAGGATGAACTCTTGATGAGTTTTTACCAGAAGAAACTATTGTTGGAAATGCTAAACCCTTAGCTCCTAATTTCATTGCATATTTTTTTATTTCAGTTGCTATTTGTTTTTCCGTTAACTCGTTAGAAATTAATTTACGCGCGAGTTTAAAACAAGATTTTGTAATCTTAATGCTTCTATCTAAGTCTTTCATAAACAATAGTGGGAAAGAGAAAATAAAAAGCTACTCTAGGTCTTCTAGAGTAATTACTTTAAGTCCTCTAGGAATTCTCATTCGTTCCATTGAAGTACCAACTACGGTTTTAATTCCATTTCTTGCCGAAAGATCAGCAATCTTTTGGTCAACTGGTCCATCTAAAACCAAAGTCTCTGCTTTTGATTCTCTAATTGTATTGTAAATCTCTTTGATTGGTACTTTTCCAATTGCTTCCAATTTCTTTCCAAAATAATATGCTCCCTTAGAACCTGAAAGTTGATTCATTGCTTCTTTGAAAACTTGTTTTTGATCTGTCTCAACCCTCATCTTTCTTCGAACATATGGTTTTGATTCATAAGTTTTATTTTCTGTTCGTTCAAATGATTTATTTTCATCTCGATCAAAAGACTTTTTTTCAAACTTATCTTCTTTACCATATGGTTGTTTTTCTCTAAGTGCTTTGAATAGTTCTTTCTTAGACAGATCTTCTACTTCTTTACCTTCAGGTGCTCTTGCTACGAAATCTACTGAACCAACTGCTGCTAGTTCTTTCAAAATCATATCACCACCTCGATCTCCATCTAAAAACACTGTTGTTTCTTTTATTTTAGAAAGAGATGCTACAATTGGTGGTACTGAAGTTCCTTGAACAGCAATAGCATTTCTAATTCCATTTTTTAATAGTTTTAAAACATCTGCTCTTCCTTCAACTACTATTATTGAATCAGAGTCTCCTACATCTGGCCCAGCTGGTAGTCCTTGAAATTCGACGATTTCTCCACTTCGAACTGCGCTTTTAATTTGTTCAGAAAGTTCATCAATTTCTGCATCTCCGTCTCCCATTGTTTCTAAAAGTTGCTGAGCTCGATCAACTACATATTTTCTTTTACCAATTCTAGAATCATCTATTTTTTCAACTTGTAGTTTTGTATTACAAGGTCCTATTCTTTCAATCGTCTCCATCGTTGCAGCCAATAAGGCTGTTTCAGAAGAGTCCAGTGAAGATGGAATTGTAATTACTCCACTTGTTTTACCCTTCTCTGTTCTTAGATTAACATCAATTCTTCCTACTCTTCCAGTTTTTTGAAGTTCTCTTAAATCCATATCTGCTCCAAGTAAACCTTCAGTTTGACCAAATACTGCTCCAATTACATCTGGCTTTTCTACTGTACCATCAGCTTGAAAATTAATATAAATGATATACTTTGACGCTGACTGCGCTAATTTTCCCATTTAATCACCTTGTTTATTAGTTAATTGAAAGAAATAGTTCGTACCTATGTACTACATACTATATGTGGCCTCAACGCCGGAATCATGATAGTTATTCTTTCAATCCTATTTAGTAGTGGTTTTTGAAGGTATTTAAGCTTTTTATTCTAAACTAGATTATGGCTATAGAAGATATACCAAAAGAAATTGTTGTTTTAGCATACTTTGATGCAAATGGTTCTCGCAAAATAAGTACTAAAAATATAAAAGAAGATCTGGGTCGATCTTATGTCAATGCATTTGGAAGACTGTCTTATAAATTTGGATGTGAAATTAATGCTGTTGGTAAGGCATTTAGGAGTCGTGGATACATATATTCTATAAATGATAAAGGAAGGGCAGATCTTGAATCATGGATAGAAAGTCATAAAGACATTGCAAGTGAATTGAATGGAATTTATATTGCAAAATTTATTGAAACAAACATATAATACTAATTTAAAATTCCCAACCAATAATATTTATGAATAACCCACTTGATAAATATATGACTAGCATAGTGCTTTTAGAATATCTAACAATGAAAAAAGAAGCCTGTAATAAACACATTAGCACCGTGCTTGGTAAAAAATATAGCAGGATAATTTATAAATTAAAAAATTCAAATGAAATAACTGGTTATCCTGAATTTGGTGGTGGACCTAAAATATATTCAATAACAAATGAGGGGATACATAATTTGAATAAGTGGGAAGAAGAACATAAAGAAGATTCTATATTTCTAAAATCTTTACTTTCGAAGATTTCCCACGAATAATCTTACAAAACCCATAGCGCTTTTTCATTTCTTTAATCAATTCAAGATTAGCTTTATTATCTTTAGCTGGACTTTTGAGAGATATTTCCCAAACCGCACCTTCTTTGATTTTGAACTCATTAGAATTTGTTTTAATCTTAGCCTTGATTATCATATCCACATTTAAGCTTTCCGGTATATATGTTTATTATGAAAGATTTTATGTATTTTGGAAATTATAATCTAGATAATTTAGAAGAAAGAGGTTATATACCGATTGGTAAGCCTGGACTAATAACCGGTGAGATATTGCTGGTGGAAGAGCATGAAGATTTGATGAGAACAGCAATTAAACAATCTAATGGTGATGATTTTGAGTGTGATGGTGTTTCTATCTATGTTAGACACGATACAAGGGATAATATTAATGACCGGGCTAACCATGTAAAAATTGCATTTATTGAGCACTATAAGGATATTCAAAAGATACCGATACTAACAATTGTACAGCCACTAAAGAAAATATAAATTATAATTCAGCAGCTTCTTCTCTACATTCTGGACACGCCCATCTAGAATTAACACTCATTAAATCATCTGAATAGTTTCCACACAAATCACAATCACCGTCAGTGTTTTCTTCAAAGCTAGCTGGTGCTTCCATTAATAATCTTTCTCTAAGAATCTCAATAGCTGCAGGGCATATTCTTGCCACTTCTCTATCAGAAATTATTCCTACCAACTTTCCTCCTTCTACAACTGGTAATCTTTCAAAACCATATTTGCTCATTTTCCTTGCCGCGTCTCCAAGATCCTCTTCTCCAGTAGCCATTACAAGATTTTTACTCATTATTTCACTCAATTTAATATCCTTACCTGTTAACCCTTTAGAAACTATTTTATTTACCATATCTTCTCTAGTTACAATTCCTACAATCTTACTTCCTTCACATATAACTAAACAGCCTACGTCTTTCTTTCTCATTGTATCTGCTCCTTCAACTACCGTTTGATCTGGTCTAGCTGTAACTACCTCGGTTACCATTGCGTCTTTGACTAAGATGTCTGTTACCATATTTAGTATAAACCTTGTTAAGAATTTAAAGATTTGTATCTACCCAACAATAGATTCTAAACATAAAATTGTTTCGTCTAATACTGCGTTCATCATATCTACTTCATCTTTACATATTTGTTTACCTGTAAGTGAAGACGGACGATAATTAATAGCTGTATCGATCTTATCTGATAGCTCTTTATCATCAATTTTAATAAAATACTTCATAAGTTCAAGATTACTAGAAACAACACTAAACCAATTACCACGATATTTATATTTACAGGCTTCTTCTCGATCCATTGTTCTAATATCTTGTTCTGGTTGTTCATCTGTATAGTCGTGTCTCTGATGACGAAGTAAAACCCAATATTTTCCTATCAATTCATTGCTCATAATCATAGTTACTATTCAATAGTTATAAATACAACATCTAATATTGTTTTATATTCTATCTACGTCAATAAGTATAGTATGGAAGATGATATTGCTAAAGAATCATTGTCTAAGAAGATAGCTGGTGAAATTGTTCTAAGTGAAGAACCTGGAAAAACAATACAAAAGTGGAGAAATATATTCAAAATACCTCAAAGGACTTTAGCTAATGAACTTGGTATGATGCCTTCTGTTATATCTGATTATGAAAATGGTAGACGACAAAGCCCAGGAATTAAGATTATCAGAAAAATTGTAACTTCTATGATTAATTTAGATGAAAAGGCTGGTGGTAAAGTGATTAGAGAGTTTTCAAACATGCCTTCAAATAACAACGTTAATGACGCTCTAATAGATAGTAAGGAATTTAGTAAGGGTATTATTATTAAAGATTTTTGTAAGAAAATCAAGGCAGAGTTGGTAGTAAGACGGGATATGGAAAACGACAAGATTTATGGTTATAGTATAATCGACGCTCTAAAAGCTATAGTAGAATTATCGCCAAGTGAGATGGTTAGACTTCATGGATTAACTAGCAAGAAAGCTCTAATATTTTCAGGTGCTAATACTGGACGAAGTTCTATGATCGCTCTAAAAATAGGTAATGTTAGACCTGGTCTAGTCGTTCTTCAGACAAAAGAAAAAGATATCGACGTTCTTGCAAGACGGATCGCTCATATTGAAGGTATTCCGGTAGCTGTTCTTGATATTAAAACTTCTGAACTCAAATCAGCTATTAAGAAGGTATTTAAATGAGTCCTTTTGTAAAAGGTTCAAAAGAAGGTCAAAAATTTATTAATGATGTTATTAAAATTACAGAAAAATTATCTAAAAGGGACGAATATTCTCTAGAAAAAGGTACGTGTTGTTGTCCACAAAAAAATTATTATTTTAATATCTGATTAAGACCCACACCCCATCGTTTCCTAACGAACTGCTCTATATAATAATATATATAAACATTATTATATTATAATAACAGTGTTATATTTTTCATTTAAAATCGTTGTTATTTTTCTCTAGTTTTAGAAATGTTCCAAAGGAAACAGTGGTGGTAGCGACGATATTACCCCGTTATACCCCTATATTGCATATAAAAATGAAGGAACGTGAAGTTCCATAGGCAGCAAAGGGGTAACGTGAAGATAGGTATAAATATGTTCACGGGACAAATCTACATAAGAAGTAGAGGTTATAACATGACACTAGAGAATATATTTGACAAATACATGAACAATAATAATATATTCACCAATAGGTCTGTGCTGTCAATTTCATTCACCCCAGAATCTATTCCCCACCGGGAGGCACAGATGAACGAACTTGGTCGGATCCTTGCCCCGTCACTTAGGGGCGAGAAACCAAGTAATGTTTTTGTTTATGGTCGAACTGGAACAGGTAAATCTGTTGTTACTAGACTTGTAGGAGCAGAACTCGAAAAAAGATCAAAAGAGAATGGACATTCTGTAAAAGTAGTTTATTTGAATTGTAAGATGAAAACAGCTGATACGGAATATAGATTACTGGCTAGCTTATCTAATGAATTTGGAGTTCATGTTCCGTTTACTGGACTTCCAACAGACCAAGTTTATAAAATTTTCTTTAATTGTATTGATTCAGTTAAACAAAATGTGATTATAATTATCGATGAAATAGATGCTCTTATTCAGAAAAATGGAGATGAAATTCTTTATAATTTAACAAGAATTAATCAGGATCTAAAAAATTCCACCCTTTCGATTATAGGAATTACTAATGATTTAGGATTTATTAATAATTTAGATCCAAGAATTAAGTCATCTCTTGGTGAAGAAGAGCTTATTTTTCCACCATATGACGCTGTCCAACTTCAAGATATTCTTAGAAATAGAGCAGAACAAGCATTTGTTGTAAAATCATTAGATGTGGGGGTTATTGAAAAATGTGCTGCTTTAGCAGCTCAAGAACACGGAGATGCACGAAGGGCTTTAGACCTGTTAAGAGTATCTGGAGAACTAGCTGAACGAACAGGTTCAATAGTAGTAAACATATCTCATGTTGATCAGGCAGAGGATAAAATAGATATTGATCGAACAGTTGAATTAATGAGAGCACAACCAAAACAATCTCAGGCTGTTTTGTGGTCAATTGTTAAAAACGATAAAAAAAACAATATAGAAACTGGAGATATAATTGATGTTTATCATGAGGTTTGTAGAGAGAACTGTCTTAAACCTTTAACACAAAGAAGGGTTTCTGATTTAATATCAGAATTAGACATGTTTCAGGTAATTAATACTAAAGTTATTTCAAAAGGGAGATATGGAAGAACAAGAGTTGTTTCTCTAAACGTCTCTGATAATATTCATACAAAATTAACAAATATGTTACAACAGAATTTCTTGTGATTTTATGGAAATAGTAAAAGATTTAATGAAAATGGGAATATTGGTGGATCAGGAAGCTATTGATGCACTGAATAATCTTAAAGATACTGAACTTACTGTGGTTGTTGAAAAAACAAAAATAGAAAGACCACTTGTATTAACTCCTGAGTTGGTTTCAATGTATTTGAAATCTACTAAATATGAAATTATTAAACAATTTGAGAGCAAGGAAGCTTATACAATTCAGGACATAGTTGAACAGTTAAATAAAAGATATGATTTTATTCAAGGCCTGTTAATGAGAAAAGTAGAACTGTCAAACATAGTTTCAATAAATAAGTGTGAAAGTGGAAAACTTACTGTAATAGGACTGGTTAAGAAAAAAGAAGATAGTGGAACAAATGATATTCTTGAATTAGAAGACAAGACCGGAACACTAAAAGCAGTTATTTCAAAAGATCTTGGTAAAGATATTAAAATTGATGATGTAATCGCGGTTTATGGAAACTATAATAATAAACTTTTGTTTGGAGAAACATTAAGATATCCAGATGTTCCACTTAGAAAAGCAGGGTGTTCTGAGAAAGAAACAAGGGTTAGTTTTATAATAAACTATGATTTTCAAAAACAAATGGATATTGACTCAGAATATATCATAATTAGTAATTGTGATGGTTTAGACGGGGTTAAACAAAGATACCCAAGATCAAAAGTGTTTGTTATTGGAACAGATATTAGGTCTCCTTGTTTAATCAATATTGATGGCGTTGTGTTTATGATAATTTTAGATATTGATCCACTAAAAGCGCTAAAGAGAAGATATGTTTCGATTGATAAAACAGATTTTTTGGTAAATACAGTACCAGATATAATTTTAACAAATAGGGAAATTGAAACGAACTATAAATCAATAAGTGTTATTAGTAAATCTGTTGAAATAAATTTAAAAACTAGAGAAATTAATATAATTTAATAGTTCCATGGTAGCCTTTCTTTGAATTTACTTATATCTTCAGTTGATCCTTTTATTTCATATTCAAAACCAGGAAGTACACTATCTTCTGATTTTCCAATTACTTCTACAGGAAAGTGCCGATTCACATATCCTATACTATATTTTTTTATCCAAGAACCTTTTGGGATTTTAATTGTTTCTGTTATATAATCTACCTCATGTGTATTTTCATCATAACTTATATTTACCTCTACGTTTGTGTTAGAATCAACTTCTGTTGTGATAACATTTGAATCTTCAATCATGTAGATTTTATTATTCAATAAAAAGATATATAAATGTAATTAGCCCTTCGTCAATCGATGTATTTAACATTAGTAATACCTTTAACTCTTTAAATAATTTCAGGTGTAATATGATACAGTGATTATATGAAGTTACAGATTCTCGATTGCGATCATATTCTTGTAAACGGAAATCCAGTAATAAGACTATTTTGTAAAGATGAAAAGGGCGAGTCTTTTTGTGTATTCAAAGAAGGATTTTTACCATACTTTTATTTACACGTTTCAAAAGAATTCTCAAATGAAGATGTAAAATATGAGATTGAAAAACAAGGATTAAAATTTGAAGAAGAAGAAAAATTTACTCCAGTAGGTTATCAGGAAAAAGAGAAGAAAGTACTAAAGATAATTGGAAGAGATCCTGCTAAGATGTCAGAAATTAGAGAGTGGGTAAGTAAATTTGGAACATTGTATGAAGCAGATGTTTTATTCAAATATAGATTTATGGTTGATCATGGTTTGAGAGGAATGGGTTGGATAGAAGTTGAAGGAAATCCAGTAAGAACAAATACAGTTAAGTGTAAATCGATTGATGCAAAAACAATTACCCCGATTGAAGTTTTACAAAATGCGCCGTTAAGATATATGGCGTTTGATCTTGAAGCAATTGCTGCAGATCGTGGATTGCCAATTTATGATAAAGACCCAATTATTATGATATCAGTTGCGTTTGAACCTGCGTATAATGGAAAAAGTTCTTATGTTCTTGTTTCAAAACCAACCAGAAATAAAGACTGTGAAGGATTTGGTTCAGAAGAAGAAATGTTAAAAGAATTTAAAAGTATAATTGATAGTTATGATCCAGATGTTTTGGTTGGTTATAATTTAGAAAATTTTGATATGCCATATGTTTTGAAAAGATTAGAAGTGTTAAAAATAGCAAGAGATATTGGAAGATCAGATAAAATTGCTTTTACCAGAACACTTGGAATGACACAAAGAACATATATAACTGGAAGAATGTTAATCGACCCATATTATATTATTAGATATCTTTCTGTTTATGATCAACCCCACAAGTTTAGAAGATTTAATTTAGCAACAGTTGCGAAACAAATTCTTGGTAAAGAGAAAATAGATCTTGGTGGTGGAATAGCTGAAATGGAAAGACTTTGGAGAGGTACTAATACAGATGTTGGTAAACTCGCAGAGTATTGTAAAGTAGATTCTGATTTAGTGTTGGAGCTTGTTACTTCTCATAAATTGGTTGATATGAATAAATTTATCGAAATGGCAAAATTATCTGGTCTAACAGTTCCGGATTTAATGTCAGGTCAAGCTGCTAGACATGAAAATGCATTGCTACACGAACTTAAAAAAAGAAATACTTTAATGCCATGTAAACCAAAGAAGAGAACAATAGAAGGAAAATACAAAGGAGCAACTGTTA
>Ga0180732_1000246_pt1 | contig 51941 bp, 49 predicted proteins | sample KR11_01MetaG_FD_148674 | JGI IMG/M metagenome (GOLD analysis project Ga0180732, IMG submission 148674) | Groundwater microbial communities from the Olkiluoto Island deep subsurface site, Finland - KR11_0.1 MetaG | ecosystem: Environmental > Aquatic > Deep subsurface > Groundwater | place... | reverse complement strand
TTGACGGTATTTCTGAAGCCTATAATGCACCTCGACAAAAACTGCCCAAAGCCTACTGGCAAATTGGTCACATTGATGCCATTCGGCCTCGGGCGATTGTTGAACAAAACTCCATGAGTGGCAAAGTGATTATGCCTCTTATTATGGATCCGCGCTTCACCGTGGATTTGGACAACCTGCGTGACTGGCATCAGGGAGAACAATTGGTGAAAGAAGGCTGTCTGCTGATGGTCGACCCGGCAAACCAGCGCCGTTCGCTGCCAGAAAATATTTCGCTGCTGGTGATGGATTTTGATGGCGTATTGACTGACAACCGCGTTTGGGTTAACGACAAAGGTGAAGAAAGCATCGCTGCCAATCGCAGTGACAGCCTGGGGCTTTCCATTCTCAGAGAAAAGACTGGCGTTGAGTGTCTGGTGATCTCAAAGGAACGTAATCTTGTGGTTGAAGCACGCTGTCGAAAAATGCAAGTGCCGGTCATGCAAGCCGTGGATGACAAAGCCGCTGCTCTAAAAAAAGTGATGATTGAAAAAGGGCTCACATCCACTGAGGTCATATATATGGGCAATGATACTAATGACCTGCCGTGCTTTCCGATGGTAGGGTATACCGTTGCCCCGGCAGATGCTCACCCGGAGGTGGCCCGTCAAGCTGACCTTGTGCTCACACTTAATGGCGGTCACGGCGCCGTCAGGGAACTTTGTGATATTTTATTGACTCGGTTACAATAGGGTTTCCTGTTGACGCGAATTATCTACCGTAAGTGCTTATTAAGCATGACCTGGATCAAAATAATGGTCGATAATCCAGGTTAGGCTTTATGCAAAAATGCTATAAAAACCGCTGCAAGAGTATTATTGGTAATTGAAACTCAAGATTCAGTGTGTGTATTAGAAAAGGAAATCTGAATTGAAGATAAGAAAACTGCTTCTCGACGATATTGATGCGTGTGTAAAGTTGTTGATAGCAACTTATAATCCACCTCCGTGGAACAATCGATGGACTGAAGAATCTGGAAAAAAGTATCTGGCAGAATTTATGTCGAACAATAATTTTATAGGATTTGTACTCGAAGAGGACAATGAAATAGTGGGTGCAATGTTTGCACATCGAAAAGTCTGGTGGACGAACGATGAAATATACATTGATGAATTATTCATAAAACCAGATCGACAATCTCATGGTTGTGGAAAGCTATTAATGGATCAAGCGGAACTACTCTCAAAGGAGTTAGGATTGGGAGGGGTAACCTTACTTACAAATAAACATCATCCTGCGAAGAAGTTTTATGAAAAAAGGGGTTATGTAGTGGCTGAGCATGTAGTATTTATGTACAAAGAATTGCAGTGATCGTTACTTCCAACGCGCTTTATTGAGCGTCCATCTGGCTTTACCCAATATAACCGAAAATAATCTCTAATTAGGAGAACTTCATGAAACGAGAAATCCGTATAGGTAATAAAATGGTGGGTGACGGGCATCCGGCATACATCATAGCTGAAGCAGGCATCAATCATAATGGGAGCATTGAAAACGCAAAGAAATTAATCGACGCGGCCAAACATGCCGGTGTGGATGCGGTCAAATTCCAGAAACGCACTCCCGAATTGTGTGTGCCCCCCGAACAACGCGGACAAATGCGCGAAACCCCATGGGGTTACATTTCATATTTGGAATATCGCTACAAGACTGAATTTGGCGAAGCAGAATATGCAGAAATTGACCGTTACAGCAAAGAAGTTGGCATTGATTGGTTTGTTTCAGTTTGGGATGAAGAAGCCGTTGATTTTATGGAGAAATTCAACCCAATCTGCTATAAAATTCCATCTGCATCGTTAACAGATCACAAGCTCCTTAAGCATCTGCGTGCAACTGGCAGGCCTCTTATCCTTTCAACTGGAATGTCTACCCAGGATCAGATTATTGAGGCGATAAAAGTGATCGGCCAAGAAAATTTAGCCATCACACATGCCACCAGTGCATATCCATGCGATCCGCATGAACTTAATTTGCGTATGATTGGAACATTGCGTGATTTATTTACCTGCCCGATCGGCTATTCAGGTCATGAGGTTGGCTTGGTAACTTCTGCTGTGGCTGTTGGGCTGGGTGCCTGCATGGTCGAACGCCATATCACCCTTGACCGTGCCATGTGGGGATCTGATCAAGCTGCTTCTGTTGAACCTGCTGGTTTTGAAAGGTTGGTTAAATACATCCGCGTTACTGAAGCAGCGGTAGGGGACGGTGTTAAACGGGTTTATGATAGCGAATTGCCTTCACAGAAAAAGTTGCGCAGGGTGTAAAGCTTGGCGTTCAAATATGCATTACGACTTAAAGATGCTATACGTCAGCGTTGGGTGCACCGTTTAGGCAGCCAGCGCTGGAAGAATTTATCACATCAGGTCAACACTCTTGAAGTGGACAATACTAAACAACCGGTTGTGTTTTTTAATGCCTCAACCCGTCTGGGTGGGGTGAGCCAAAATGCAGCTTATTCCAGACTGACGAGTCTTGGGCTGCGCGCCCAGGGGATACCCGTGATTCATTTTGTGTGTCATTCTGGCATTCAACGCTGTATATTGGGCAGCAACCGTGATGATTTTGACCAGGCACCCCCCTGTGCCCAATGCATTTCACAAAGTCAAGCGCTTTTTTCTGGTGATAAAGCCTCGTATTTTGAGTATGAAACGGACGAATTGCTTGATTTTGCGCTTGAAACTCTCAGCGTCGCCAAATGTTCCGAATTTACCTGGCACGATCTTCCGCTGGGTTTCTGGGCTGTTAATTCTCTCCGTTGGGTGCTGCGGCGTTACACATTGAAAGAAGACGCGCTGACTCGTGCTTTTATGGTTTCTTACATCCAATCCGCCTGGAATGTGTATCAGCAGTTTACTCGGCTTGTCGAAGAATCCAATCCGCAGGCAGCGGTGGTGTTTAACGGCATGTTCTTTCCTGAGGCTGCCGTCAGGCAGGTTTGCCTTGAACGTAACATCCGTGTCATCACGCATGAAGTCGGCATACAACCCTTGTCCGCCTTTTTCACAGATGGTGAAGCAACTGCCTACCCCATGCACATTCCGGATGAATTCCATCTTTCAGAAGAAATGAACACACGGCTGGATGACTACTTGAGCAACCGCTTCAGAGGCAACTTCTCTATGGCAGGGGTCAAGTTTTGGCCTGAAATGCAGCATTTCGATTCTGAATTGGCAGGTCGAATCGCCCTTTACAAGAAGATCGTGCCTATCTTTTCCAACGTGATCTTTGATACCAGCCAGGTGCATGCCAATACGCTTTTCACAGACATGTTCCAGTGGCTCGAAGGTATTTATCAATCCATTTTGGATCATCCTGAAGTGTTGTTTATCTTGCGCGCTCATCCTGATGAGGGACGCAAGGGCAAAGAAAGCCGTGAGAGTGTCGCAGATTGGGTTAGAAATCGCGGCTTATTGCGACTGCCAAATATCGTCTTCATTGATTCCAACCAGTTTGTCAGTTCCTACGAGCTGATCCGCCGTTCGCACTTTGTGATGAATTACAACTCAACCATTGGGCTTGAAGCTACCTTGCTGGGTCGTCCTGTGTTAACTGCCGGCAAGGCACGCTATACCCAGATTCCAACTACTTTTTTTCCCGCAAGAATAGATGAATATTTAGAATTGCTCGAAAAATTCCTCAACGCCGATGAGATTGAAGTACCTGAAAAATTCATTCATAATGCACGCCGATTCTTATATGCTCAACTTTTCCTTACCTCTCTTTCTTTTGGTGAACTTCTCAAAGATGACGGCATTTGGAAAGGCTATGTGACTCTAAGAGACTTTCAGATTCAAGCACTTTCACCTAAAAATTCCGAAACGATTCAGATCCTTACAGATGGAATCCTCCTGCGAAAGGAATTTTTGCGTGCCCTATGACTCAAAAACCGATATGTTCAATAATTATTCGTGCCTATAACGAAGAAAAGTACATCAGGCGGCTGTTGGTCGGGCTCTCAGAACAGACCATCAAAAATGTGCAAATTATCCTGGTGGATTCTGGCTCGACGGATCGAACCATTGACGAAACCAAGGATTTTTCAGTTGAAGTTGTAAATATTGAACCTCATGAATTTACTTTTGGTCATTCGCTCAATGTGGGCATCGAATGTGCAAAAGCAGATTTAGTCGTAATGGCCAGTGCTCATGTTTTTCCGGTTTACCCGGATTGGCTTGAAACGCTATTGGCACCCTTTAGCGATAAAAATGTTGCCTTAACTTATGGCATGCAGCGCGGCGCAGAGACATCACATTTTTCAGAGCAGCAGATTTTTCACACCTGGTATCCTGAACATTCGGTTTTACAACAACCTTTTCCTTTTTGCAATAACGCCAATGCAGCCATACGTCGGTCACTTTGGCTGATCCATCCTTATAATGAAAACCTGCCGGGGCTTGAAGACTTAGCCTGGGCAAAATGGGCGCAAGACAACGGATCGTCCATTCATTATGTTGCCGAAGCTGAGGTCGTTCACGTTCACAACGAATCTACAGCAGGCATATTTAACCGCTACCGTCGCGAAGGAATGGCTTTTAAACAAATTTACCCCGAGGAAAAATTTACCCGGCGCGATTTTTTAAAATTGTTCATTCAAAATGTGCTTAGTGATGGACGTGAAGCCATAAAAGCAAAACGCTATTTTTCGACTATTGGTAAGATTATACGTTTTCGATGGTTGCAGTTTTCTGGAACTTATCACGGATATAAACAGTCTGGACCGCTTACCTGGCAGTTAAAGAAGGCGTTTTACTACCCCGGGAATACAGTCCAACAAAAATCCAGGGTACGGAAAGTGCAACCAATTCAGTATAATTAAGCTTGTGCTCTGGAAGGATAGCGAAGTGAAGATTACAATCGAGTTCACTGGCATTACGAAATCGATTACTCAAGCAAGTGAGATTGAATTCGCTGTGCCGCAGAGTTTTACCTATCGTGACCTGGTTAAAATGCTCGCGGTGAAGTACCCGGCTATGCTCGGTTTGATCATTGATCCAGATGGTGAGACCTTTTTGAGTTCTAATATGTTTGTGATCAATGGTAATTTAGAGTTCCCCGCCATGATGCTTGATCAATCACCCTCAGATGGGGAGCATATCTCTTTGATGTCGGTGATTACCGGCGGATAAAATGCTCTGAACTGAATTTTGGGAGTAAAAATGCAAAACAAAATTACAGCCCTTGTGCCCATGCGTCATCATTCACAGCGTGTGCCGGGTAAAAACTTCAGACCCTTGGATGGACGTCCACTATATGCGCATATTTTGTCGACGTTGCAGTCTGTACCTGAGATTGATCATATCCTGGTGGATACTGACAGCACTGAGATTATTGAAGGAATAAAATTGAATTTTCCTGCGGTGCAATGTGTAACCCGCCCTGAAAATCTTAGAGCTGACGACATTCCAATGAATGAAATATTGATGTACGACACCAGTTTGGTGCAATCCGATTTCTATCTTCAAACCCATTCCACTAATCCTTTACTGAAAGCTGAAACCATTTCAAGAGCCGTTAAATCGCTCTTATCGCAATATCCTGCTTATGATTCATTGTTTTCGGTCACTCGTTTTCAATCCCGTTTTTGGGATGGACTGGGCAGAGCGGTTAATCACAACCCCAATATATTGTTACAAACCCAGGATTTACCACCAATCTATGAAGAAAACTCCTGCCTTTATCTTTTTACCCGAGAAACACTCTCAGTTAAAAGGAATCGTTTAGGTGACCGACCGTTTCTCTTCGAAATTGAGGCAGATGAAGCCTGGGATATTGACGAAGAAATCGATTTCAAATTGGTTGATCTTATTGTTCAAGCACGAAAAAACAGCAAGAGATTGGAGTAAGTTTGAACCGTAGACTAATAATAATCCTCCAGGTTGTATTGGCCCTGGCTACAATCGCTGGTAGTATCTATGTCTCTGTCACGCCAGCTAACAGTCTCTTGAACTGGTATAACTCGGATGACGCTTTCTACTACTATAAAGTGGCTCAAAATGTTTTAGCGGGTCACGGCTTTACCTTTGACCAGATTAATCTCACCAACGGTTTTCATCCATTATGGATGGTGGTTTGCCTGGGTGTTTTTTGGCTATCCCATTTTAATTTACTGCTTCCACTGCGAGTATTGGTTATTGTCAGCGGGTTGTTAAATGTTGCTACCACTCTGTTGCTGTTTCGATTTCTCAAGCGACATCTTCATCTCGGGGCTGCTTTTATTATGGCGCTTCTCTGGGGTGTCTACCCTCCAATTTTCAATGTGTCCACTGTTTTGGGCATGGAATCATCGATCAGTATATTTTTTATAGTTCTTTTGTTGTCAAAATCAGTTAGCTTTATGAATCGGTCAGAACTTGATCCTCATCGGAGCCGCGATCTAGTTGTGTTGGGATTGATAGGTGGGTTGACCATCCTGGCCAGGCTGGATAATCTTTTTGTTGTCGGGGTTATTGGACTGTTTTTATTATTTAAAATCAGAAAAATCCCAACGATTGTAATCTTTGATCTTCTCGCTATTACAGTCTCAATCTTCTTGGCATGGATACTTCGTTTAGGGTCAGAAGGTCTTCTGGCAAATAAACTAAGTATTTATCCAATGCTGATGTTATGTTTATTGGTCAGACCCGTGGCGTTTTATTTTTTGGGCTGTTATTCTGGTAAACAACCGCTCAGTAGGTTGCAAGTGGTTGTTCGCACTATTCTGGCATGGGTGATTGCATTTGTTGTTGAATATCTCACCTTATTCGTTCTCTTCAAACTAAAAATCACCACCATGTTTTCCAATTCAATATTGTTGTATGGTGCAGCCATCGGGCTGGTGATAGTCGTTTTTGTTCATCTGTTCTTCTATAAATCTATTCTCAAAACTGACAATTCTCCAGCTATAACATTCTGGAACTGGGTCAAGGCAAAATGGAAAAATGCTTTTATTGACGGTGTATCTTACGGGGCACCGATTGCGGTTTTAATTGGTAGTTATATGATCTTCAACAGAGTTACCTTTGGCTCATTTTCTCCAGTCAGCGGCCAAATTAAACATTGGTGGAGCACCATGCCAAACACAGTCTATGCGCGAGCAGTTTCTTTACTTGATGTTTTGGGGTTGAGTACTGGCGGCGGCAATGGACCGTGGTCACTTTTCACTTCAAAGATTGACAAAGCTGGTGATATTGTTGCTAGTTCTTTTCCGTCTTTAAGTGGCAACCTGGCATTTTCCATAATTTGTATAGTTGTCGCAGTTTTATTCTTGCTGTTGATGAAAGCCCAGGATGGCAAATTGGCAAGAAAATTCTTTGCCATGCTGATCCCTGCCATATTGATTGGCAGCATCATGCAGATCACCTATTATTTCGCTTCGGGGTACACTCATACCCGTGGCTGGTATTGGATGGCAGAAATGTTGACCATCGTTCTCTGCGGCAGCCTGGTTCTTGATGGTCTCTTTTCATGGTTGGATCAAGCAAAAATTAAATTGAAACCCTCATTGGTTTTGAGTGTTCTCATCGGGCTTGTTCTGGTCTTTACTCATTTTCAATTTGTTACCAGATTTGCCCCCATGATCGTTCCTGAAGAAAAGCAGGCTTATTATCTGGCTGAGGTCACTGAGGTTGAGTTTTATACCCAACCCGGTTCTCGCATTGGCATGACGGGTGGCGGGTTGATTGCTTATTTTATCCAAGATCGCACGATAGTTAACCTTGACGGTCTGATCAGTAGCGTTGAATATTACAATGCTATGAAATCCGGAACTGCCACTCAATTTCTGGATGCCATCCCTCTGAATTATGTTTTTGGTAAGCCTTACATGCTGCTTGAATCTGACCCTTACGGCAGCTTTCTAAAAGACCGCCTGGAAGAGGTTGGGTACATCCGCGGAAATGAAGGGTTTACACTTTTCAAATATCGCATTATTCAATGATGTTAATATTTTTAGATTGCCCGTTATAATTATCAGGCTTTGTAAACGAGGATTCTCGATGAAACAAGTTTTAATGTCTGCCCCTTACATGATTCCATATCTGGATCGGTTTAGACCAGTGTTTGACCACTATGGTATCCAATTATTGACTCCTGAAGTGAACGAGCGTCTTGAAGAGGCTGAATTGTTATCGCTGGCTGGTCAATTTGACGGAACCATCTGTGGTGATGATCGCTATTCCCGCCTTGTTCTCGAAAAATGCTCCCCACGTCTGAAAGTCGTGTCAAAATGGGGCACTGGCATTGATTCTATCGACCGGGCAGCCTGCGATGCATTTGGCATTCGTTTGATGAATACGCCTAATGCTTTTACGTTGCCCGTTGCTGATAGTGTGCTCGGCTACATATTGGTTTTTGCCCGCCAACAGCTTTGGATGGATAAAGCCATCAAGAGCGGTGTGTGGAAAAAGATTCCAGGTCGTTCTCTCTCTGAATGTACGCTGGGGGTGATCGGCGTGGGAAACGTTGGCAAAGCAGTACTTCGCCGCGCCTCCGCTTTTGGTATGACCCTGCTGGGTAATGATACTCAACCTATTGCGCGAGATTTTTTACTTGAAAACAAGGTCAAATTAGTTGCTCTCAACCAATTGTTGGCAGAGGCGGATTTTGTCAGTGTTAATTGTGATTTGAATCCCACTTCTTATCATTTGATCAACCGCGATACACTTCAACACATGAAACCAACCGCGGTATTGATTAACACAGCCAGAGGCCCCATTGTGGATGAAGAGGCCCTGGTGGATGCGCTCGAAGAAAAAGTTATTGGCGGTGCAGCTATGGATGTTTTTGAACTGGAGCCGCTGCCTGACAACTCACCATTGAAAAAAATGGATAACGTTTTACTCGCTCCGCATAATTCCAATTCCAGCCCAAGCGCCTGGGAAGCAGTTCATTGGAACACCATTAGAAACCTGCTGCTTGGCTTAGATATTAACCCTGAAGATCTTTCGAAATGGCAAACATCTGACTGAAAGGATGATCATGTATGGAAGACTATAAACGAGTTGTATTAATTACTGGGGCTGCTGGCGGAATTGGCCATGCCACCGTTCACCATTTTGCCAAGCAGGGGTGGATAGTAATTGGGGTAGATTTTAATGATTTTGGCGAAAACTTTCCGTCTGACGGCTTGTTTATAAAGGCAGATATCTCGATTGCCAGTCAATTTGCGGTTTTGTACGACAAGCTAAAGCAGTTTACGAGTTCTTTGAATGCAGTAGTGAATAACGCTGCAATTCAGGTTTCTAAACCACTGGTCGAAACCTCAGTGGAAGAATGGGATAAAGTTATTGCTACCAATTTGCGCCCCGTCTTTGTCGGCGCCCGTTATGCACATCCGCTCTTGTGTACGGCCGGTGGTGGAGCAATTGTGAACGTTTCTTCTGTTCATGCCATTCAGACTTCGGCGAACATAGGGGCATATGCCGCCAGTAAAGGTGGCATTTTAGCCTTGACGCGTGCCATGGCTATTGAATTTGCCCCCAATAACATTCGTGTGAATGCAGTGTTGCCAGGCGCAGTGGATACCCCCATGCTGCGTGGTGGATTTGATCGAGGCGTAAATATCGGAGGCTCAATCTCTGATCGTTTGGATAACCTGGCCCGCAGAACCGTAAATGGTCGGATCGGTACACCTGAAGAAATTGCCCACGCCATCTATTTTTTGGCCGATAATAATCAATCTTCCTTTATGACAGGTCAAGCGCTGGTTGTAGATGGAGGCGCGACTGCCAGGTTAAGTACTGAGTAAATAGATGAAAAAAGCTCTCATCCGAATGCTTCCCCAACCTGTTGCAATTTTTTTGCGTAACACAAAGGATGGGGTTATTACCGTGCTTGAATCACCGAATGCTTACCTGCATCCATGGCGGTTAGATTCCATCCAAAAAATAAATTCTTTAAGAAACTCCCATTTGGGTGAACAATGCGTCATTATCGGCAACGGTCCCAGTTTGCGTGAAACAGATCTTTTGAAACTCAAAAATGTATTCACTATTGGCATGAACCGTTTTTATCTGGCTTTTCCTGAACTTGGGTTCACCACTTCTTGTTTACTGTCGGTCAACAATCTGGTGATCGAACAGTGCGCCGAAGATTTTCGCGCACTATCCATACCTACCTTTGTGGCATGGCGCGGACGTAGGTGGATCAATCCAGCAGCAAATCTGCATTATCTATATACTTCATATCTTCTGCCGGGTTTCAACGGCAACGCTGCAGGCAGACTTTGGGAAGGCGCTACTGTGACCTTTGTGGCGATGCAGTTGGCTTATTTTATGGGTTTTAAACAGGTTGTTCTGATTGGTGTGGATCACAGTTTTACATCCAAGGGCACTCCCAATAGCACCGTGGTTTCTACAGGTGATGACCCGAATCATTTTAATCCTGCTTATTTCGGCAAAGGGTTCAGGTGGCAATTGCCTGATCTCGAGACCTCGGAATTGGCTTATTGCATGGCCCGTGATGCCTATAAAAAAGACGGGCGTGAAATTATAGATGCCACAGTTGGCGGAAAACTGACAGTATTCCCCAAAGTGAGGTACGATTCACTCTTCTAATGACTGATACTCCTCTTGTCTCGATTGTAACCCCTTCATTCAACCAGGCGCGTTTTCTTGAACAAACCATGCGCTCGGTTTTGGAACAGGATTATCCCAACATTGAATATTTGGTGGCGGACGGTGGTTCGACGGATGAGAGTGTTGACCTGATTCAAAAATATTCACAACGCTTAAAATGGTGGGTCTCAGAAAATGACAGCGGCCAGGCTGAAGCCATTAATAAAGGTTTCACGCGTGCAAAAGGCGAGTTCATCGCATGGATCAATTCTGACGATTATTACATGCCAGGGGCGATTTCAGAGGCAGTCAAGGCGCTTAGAGAACATCCTGAGGTTGGCATAGTATTTGGCAACGTCCGCGTGGTGGATGAAAGCGAAAATGTGCTCAACCAGCTTTCTTATGGTGATTGGGGTCTCTCAGATCTCATGTCATTTCACATCATCGGACAACCCGCAGTTTTCATGCGACGTGCAGTGCTTGAAAAAGCCGGGCATCTTGATCAATCCTTCCACTTGCTGCTTGACCATCAACTTTGGATTCGACTGGTAATTGAAAGCGGAATGCAGTACATCCCCTCTTTGTGGGCATCTGCACATTATCACCAAGATTGTAAAAACCTGGCTATGGCGGCCAATTTTGGCAGTGAAGCCAGACGGATAGTACAATGGATGCAATCTGGTGTACAGTATCGCAGTTTGTTTCAGCAGCATCACAGACAAATTCTGGCAGGCGCTGAACGATTAAATGCATTCTATTTATTAGACGCTAAAGAATATCCGGCTGCTTTTCGTGCCTATTGGAAGGCATTCTGGCTGAACCCCGCCACCGTCCTCCCTGAGTGGTATCGCATGGTTTATGCCTTCTTTGCTCCGCTGGGGCTGGATGGGCTTCGCAAATGGTTTTTACGGCGCCGTCGTAACAAATTAAACTAATCATCTTTGAGGCAATCGATGAACGAAACACATTTTTCTGAAACGGTTTTATTTCTGCCGAAAAAGAAAATTACAGTCATTATTTTAGTGGTGCTCTTTTTATTGGGTGGCATTGGTATCCGTTTGATCGATTTTACCGACCTCCCACTAGATTTCGCTTCCACACGGCAATTCCACTCCCTTCTTCTCGCGCGCTCATACTACTACCAGATGGATACCCCCGATACTCTTTCGATGCCGCAGGAGTTGCGAACCTTTGCCATTAACAAGGCAAAAGCAGAACCGATTGTTGAGCCGCCTATTCTGGAGCATTTAGTTGCCTTGACCTACAGGGTTATTGGTCACGAATACATTTTGGTGGGCAGAATCTATTCGATCCTTTTCTGGGTGCTAGGGGGAATCCCTATTTTCTTGCTTTCGAGGCGCCTCCTTTCAATCAATGGTGCTTTTGCTGTTTTGGCATATTATCTTTTTGAACATTTTGGGGTGCTTGCCAGTCGTAGTTTTCAACCTGACTCTATGATGATCATGTTTCTGTTATGGGCGCTCTATTTTCAAGTGAGATGGTCTCAAGCCGACACACTAAAAAATGCAATTCTCGCCGGAGTGTTTACTGGTCTGGCAGTTCTGGTCAAAGCGCCAATGGTCTTTTTTGCAGGTCTTCCTTTTGCTTTTGTCATTCTTCAAAAAGGATCTAAATATTGGATCAGAAACGGCCGCGTTTACCTAATGGCTGTTCTGGCGATCGCACCAGGGCTGCTCTATAACCTGCTCAGCGCCACAGTGGGGGGCAACGCTGGCGCCATTTTGGGCGGAAGATTTTATCCGCAGCTATATGTTCAATTAAGTTGGTATTTGCAATGGATGATAACGATCAAAGCTGTGGCAGGTCAGGTGCCTTTGGTTATCGGGCTGCTTGCATTTTTCCTGATCAAGGATGTAAAAACTAGAACGCTTTACGCCGGTCTTTGGCTTGGATATTTGTTGTATGGGTTTACTTTTGCCTATCATATCTACTCGCATAACTATTATCAAATGCCACTTTTGGTTATTCTTGCGCTCGGTTTTGGCATTGGAGTATCCTATATTTTTAAGATACTTGAAGAGCATAATCCGCAATGGATTGCGCGGGCAGCAGTGATGTTGATTTTTATTTTGTCGATCGGCATGATTGCTCAGCGTGTTTATAGTTATTTGAACCAATCAGATTTTCGTGATAAAGCAGCTTATTTCACTGAATTGGGCAACATTGTAGGCCAAAATGTTTCAGTCGTGGCATTAACCGAAGACTACGGCTATCCTCTCAGTTATTGGAGTTATATCGGTCCATCTTTGTGGCCAAGAACTGCGGATCGTGATCTAAAGAATATCGTTGGCGCCTCTGACCCTGGGTTTCAACAACTTTTCAAAGAATTAACCGTTGGCAAGGATGTGTTCCTGGTCACCATGCCTGATGAGTTTGATAAGCAAACCGATCTCAAGGAACATCTCTTGAGCACTTATCCCGTGCAGCAAGGGGATGGTTATTACATTTTCGACCTTGCCCATCCCTTGGTCGAGGGCAATTAGGAATCTATGGATAAGCAGCCTCTCGTCTCTATCATTACGCCGTCTTTCAACCAGGGAAAGTTCCTTGAAGAAACCATTCTTTCGGTGCTTAAACAGGATTATGAAAATATTGAGTACATCATCGTGGATGGCGGCTCTAACGACAACACCCTCGAAGTAATCCAAAAATATCAATCCCGGCTGGCCTGGTGGGTCTCAGAACCCGATACGGGACAGACGGATGCCATCAACAAGGGGTTCAACCGCGCCACCGGCTCAATCATCGCTTGGCTCAATTCGGATGATGTCTATTCACCTGGCGCCGTGCGTCAGGCCGTGCAGTACCTTGTTGACCATCCGCAAATTGGCATGGTTTACGGCGAGTTGGATTTCATCGATGAGAGCGGTAGAGTGATCGGCAAATTCAACGCCGCCCAAACAGATCTTCCCAGGCTGCGCCGTGGTTACGTCCATATTCCCCAGCCGTCTGCCTTTTTCAGAGCCGACCTCTGGAAAAAAGTCGGTCCGCTGGACTCATCTTTCTTCTTCGCCATGGATTACGACCTGTGGACCCGCCTGGCTGCCGTATCCGAGCTGAAATACCTTCCAGGTAAAACCTGGGCGCAGTTCCGTTTGCACACAGACGGTAAAACGGTTGCTTCTGATGACCGCTGCTGGCCAGAAATGCTGCGGGTGCATTTTCGAGACGGCGGCAAACACTGGGCGCCGATTGTGATCAAGTATTGGCTCAGAAAAATCGCCGCCCCTTTCTTAAATTGGAACCGCCGCCGAATGTTTAAATAATTATTTCTGCTTCCCCTCTATTTTGTATTAATCGGAGGTGGATGTGTACCCTAAAGCAATACTTTGAAGAAAAATATTTAAGATCAACCTTGACAAGGTTTCAAACCTTGTCAAGGTTGGTTTTATTCATAATCCACTACATACGGTGCGGTTTTAAATCACTCCCAATTTCTTTCCAACCTTTTTAAAAACTTCAAGCCCTTCTTCAAGATCGGTGGGGGAGTGGGCTGCCGAGAGCATTACTCTGATTCTGGCTTTACCTTTTGGCACTGTTGGGAAACCTAAAGCCATGGCAAAAACATTCTCGTTAAACAGCTCGCGGCTGAATTGTTGCGCCAGAGGTGCTTCGCCGAGCATCACCGGGGTGATGGGTGTGGCGCTTTGACCGGTATCGAAGCCCATTTCTTTCATCACCTTTTTGAACAGGTTTCCGTTCTGCCACAGTTTATCGACGAGTTCGGTGGATTCTTCAAGCAGGTCGACTGCAGCGATGCAGGCAGCTACATCTGCCGGCGTAGCTGCAGAAGAGAATAAGAAAGGTCTGCCGCGCTGGCGCAGCCAGTCGATGATGGCCTGGTTGCCGGCAATCACGCCGCCCATCACGCCGAAGGCTTTTGAGAAGGTGCCTACTTCAACATCCACTTTGCCGTGCAGGCCAAAATGATCCACAATACCGCGTCCGCCGCGCCCGACAACACCCTCGCCGTGCGCGTCATCTACCATCAGCATAACGTTATGCTGGTTGGTGATTTCGTAAATTTTATCCAACGGGGCTAAGTCGCCATCCATGCTGAAAACGCCGTCGGTTACGCACAAGGCGCGCCTGTAGCTGCCCTTGTTCTCGCGGATCACACGGTCTAGATCAGCAGCGTCTGCATGCTTGTATTTCTCGATGCGCGCGCCTGAAAGACGGCAGCCGTCAATGATGCTGGCGTGGTTGAGTTCATCGGTAAAAAGCACATCCTCTTTGCCCACCAGCGCGGGGATGACGGCCAGGTTAGCCGCAAAACCGGATTGCATGGTGATGGCTGCCTCAACCCCTTTGAAGCTTGCCATTCTTTTTTCGAGTTCAAGATGCAGGTCCATCGTGCCGGCAATGGATCGCACCGCACCGGGACCGACGCCATACCGATCAATGGCTGCTTTGGCAGCCGCGGCCAGCATGGGATGGTTGGCCAGACCCAGATAGTTGTTGGAGCAGAAATTTAAGACTTTTTTGCCGTCCACCTGCAGCCAGGCGCCCTGGGGCGAATTCAGCGTGCGGATGCGGTTGTACAATCCACCCTCTTTTAGCGTATCGAGCTCGTTCTGGATCCAGTCCAATCGTTTGTTCATCATCACCTCGGAGGAATTGTTGCCCGGGTGTGGATCATCCCGGGGTAAGAAAATTATACTTCCAGATGAATCTCGGTGAGTAACCCTATTTCGAGTAATGATTGTTTGATGACTTTTATACCTGCCGGGTTGATCAGCGCAGTGGTGGGTGAAAGCTGCTCTATTATGAATTTAGCCGTGGGCGGATGGCTGACCAGATGCTGCAGCACCTCCGAGGAATGGGTTCTCAGCAGGGTAACATTGGTGACTTCTTCCACCCTGGCGTGCTTTTCCCACTGATCCGCCAGCAACATCAGATTCCTGGGCAGGGGCGTTTTCAGATTTTTCTCGAGATATTGCACCAGTTGGCCGGGTTTCAATCCATTTTGTTGTGCCAGCTTCAATGACGCTGGAGTGATTTCGTAACAGGTTTCAATTGCCGTCATCGAACGGATTTCGCAAAAGCGGGCGAGCTGGTAGCGCAGGGGTCGTGAGGCACCCGCCGGAATGTTGAAGGATAAATCAGCAGCTACTTTAATGGGTGTTTCTTTGGTGATTTCACTGATTGGTTTATCTGTGTTGAAAAGGGTAAAAAACAAGGGGGTCAGTTTGAAGGCGGTTTCTGCCTTCTCTTTACCGCGGCCGAGGTCGGTCATCCCAAGCCAATGCAGCGGACCGTTGATCAGGTAGCGGATTAGTGCGCCGTCTACTTCATCCCAATGGTCAAAGCCGCGCAGAAATTCGCTGCTATCGGCTTTGCGGATGAACCACAGGTCGTAATCTCCACTGGAGCGCTGAAAATCGGGCTGAAGGGTCTTGACAGCCCTTGTAAGCGCCGTCAGGCTGTGCCAATCACCCTGAGTGAGGCCGCGCAGCATTTCGACGATGAACAGCCTGGGTTTGAGCGGATCGTTGTGCCAATCCCCTTCAAAGACTAAACCGGGTATGCTGCGCAGGTCGTTGATGGTGGTTGAGTTTAACCAGGCGGTTGCCCATTCGGCAAGGATTGAAACGCGATCCTTTTGGAAAAATTGCGGTAAGGCGTCAGGTTCAAGCTCGCCTTTGGCATTGATCAGCCCACTGAATGCAGCCATGTGGGCGATAAAAGGTTCGGATTCAACCCAGGCTTTTGAAATGTCTACGGGGAGATTACGGCCCATGCGTTTGGCAGCCAGCCAATCGGTGAGGTGATCGATTATCCTTCCGTCGGCTGCGGCAATGATTTTGAGTGACTTGGCCTCCACTTTTTGAATGGCCAGCGTAGAAAGCAGTTTTTCGCCGGGACCGGACTCAGGCAATAACTCATCTGGTATAAAAACAAATTCGCGCGGTTCAGGAGGAAGGTTAAGAAAAGCGCGTCCAATCAATCCCCGATACCACAAGGTTTCTGCAATTGAGATGGGGTGTTGCTCGGGTTCTTCTCTTTCGCGGCGGGCGGGGCCGAATTCACGCACCTCGCCGTATTTGCGGGTGAAGTGTGCCCAGGTAATCTTTTGAGGGTTGCGCTGAACATCCTCCCAGGCAACTTTGACCGCTTCAGGCAGGCTGGCTAATATCTCGGAGGCAAGCGCTTCATCCTGCATGGCCTGATACAGTGTTTCTGCCGCTGCGGCGAGATCCAGGTTGGTAGTGTCCACACTCCAAAAGGAGGAGATCCTTTCGAGCATATCCAGGTCACAGGCTTGAAGCATTTTTTTGAGGGCAGGCATGGTTTTCTCTTAACGTTAGGCTACTCGCATTATACTAAATCCTGGTTGGATGGAAGTGAAATCTGTTTCATATTGGTGTGCTAAAAGTTTTCTTAAGATTATTTGTTCCTTTGTATGGAAAAATCGAAAACAAATAAAAACAAATCTATTTTAAGTATAAAAAGACCGAAAGTTAAAGGTTTGTTTTGATTTGTTTTTATGTACGAATCGCAAAGAAATACCAAGAAATATTTAAGGTTCATAAGCATGTCAAACCGCCAGACACTGGATAAAAATATAATGGAACAATGCAGCAATGACGTTATAGAATATATATTCTATCATATAAGTATATATCCGTTGTCAAGTGTTTTGACAAAGAGTCGAGTGTTCTCTTTAGTGCTAGACCCCCGCGGTTTTGATTGGACAGAGGAAGTGGTGATAACCAAACCGCGGGGGTCTGCATTTTATTACACCATACAAAAATCATTTGATTCAAGTAATTGAGTTGATGAGGCCTCACCCTGTAGTCCCTCTCCATCACGATGGAGAGGGACGGTTGGATTTTTTAGGTTTTTGGTTTATTCGTCCAGGAGAAAAAATCTCATGATCACACCCTCCAGGGACCGGGGATTAGGTGCAAATCCCTGGTTTTGGTTATCATGAATTGACGGCTTATTGTCATACAAGTATAATTTTTAAGTTAGATTCTCTCCTAAAAGGACCGTATGGCCTTAAAAGGCAATTTAAGAGATTTTTCAATAATCCAAGTATTGAACTTGATTAACCTGGCGAAAAAGACCGGGGCACTTTACATTGAATCAAGCAGCAAATCAGCCAAACTGATCTTTCGAGAGGGCAAGTTGGTGTATGCCACCGCTGGCATGGATGCGGTTCCCCTTATCAAAATTATGGCGCGTTCAAAGCTGATTCCCAACTCTGTGGCCGCTTCACTCTCGGAGCGTTATCGCACGCTCAATGATATGGAATTGGGCATCACGCTGATCAATTCGGGTTATTTGACCCAGGATCAAATCTTTACCGGCATTGCAGACTTTTTCAAAGACATTTTAAGAGGTTTGTTTACGCTGACTGAAGGCCTCTTTAACTTTGAAGCGGATGAACTGCCGCCGTCTACTTCGATTCCGCTGCGAATGGCGCTTGAAGATATCATCATTGAAGGATCGCGTCAGGCGCATGAACATGAAGACCTCAAAAATGAGATTCCGAGTTTGGATGTGGCGCTCAAATTCGCCGAACGGCCGGGTGTAAACATCCGCGACATCAAACTGAACGCCGAAGAATGGCGGGTGATTTCTTATGTCAACCCGAAGAACTCAATTAAACAAATTGCTGCTGCCGCCAAATTGAATGATTTCCAAATCCGCAGGGTGGTCTATAATCTATTACAGGCCGGGCTGGTTGAGATGATTCGATTGAACAGCCCTGTTGCCTCGGCACCTCCACGTGCGATACCCGCCAGAAATCCGATCGAACAGAGAAACCTGGTGAATCGCGTCATAGATCGCATTAAGACTATCTAGGCAAGGATAAGCCGCATGCAGACTCAAACCGTAAAAATAGTGGTGACTGGCCCCTTCAATGCTGGCAAGACGGAACTGATCCGTTCGGTCAGCGAGATTGAGGTGGTGAACACCGAGAAGAAGGTTACCAGCGAGTCTGAGAAGGTTAAAAATTCAACCACCGTGGCCATGGATTTCGGCCGTATCACAGTGGATAATGATCTTGTACTCTTTCTGTTCGGCACCCCGGGGCAGAAACGCTTTGACTTCATGTGGGAGATTCTTTCAGAAGGCATGCTCGGGTTCATTGTGCTGGTAGACAGCACGCGCCCTGAAACCTTCAGAGAGGCGCGCGGCATTCTTGAAACCTTTAGAGCTTATGCGCCCACCCCCTACATTGTGGTGGCCAACAAACAAGATCTGGCAGATGCCTGGTCGCTGGAGGATATCCGTGTGGCGCTGCGCCTTGACCCTGCGATCAAATTATTGCCCTGTACTGCGAAAAAGAAAAGTTCAGTCAAGACGGTATTACTTGAACTGCTGTATGCCATCCTCGAAGAATTAGATTCAACGAAATCATAATCAGACAAGGAAACTCCATCCATGAAGCCAAGCGTTGTTGCCTCCAATTCTGCATTCATCGAAAAGGGTCTTGTCGAGATCTTTGGCCAGGATCTGGCCTTAAGCGATTTGCCTGATGTGCGGCAAGCTGTAGATCAGATTTTTGGTCAGGCTGAAGCGCGCGGCATGTTGCTGCGTGCTGGCAGGGCTGCTTTCTATTATTGGATGCGTGATAACGCAGACGCCCTTGGCTGGCGCGATGTGGATTTTCGCATGCTGCCCGCGCCAGGACGGATTAAGAAGGCGCTCAACGATGCCTTGCTGTGGTTTGAGACTGAAAGCTTACTTAAAGGTGAATTGTCTATCACCGATAGTGTCTGGCAGATTACGGTCAAAAGGCTGGTGGGTGAGGGCGCGCGTCTGGATTGCAGCACTTTTATCGGTCTGATGCAGGAATTGACCTGCTGGGCTGGCGCAGGAAAGTTCTATCCTGCGCGTGAGATTGAGTGTCAGTCAGATGGAATGGAATGCTGTCTCTTCGAGATCAGTAAGCTGCCGGCGGGGTAATTGTTTAAAAGATATTCTTATATTTCTGGATAGGTAGAAATTGCTGGGGTGTCAAATCACCAGGTCGTCAATAGCATCTAAATTTAATTCTGTTACCAACCTGGTCAAAACATCTAGTGAGGCAGTTCTTTTCCCAGTTTCGAGTTGAGACAAATATGGCACACTGATTGATACTTTTTCCGCGAGTTGCTGTTGGGTTAGTTTTCGGTGTTCGCGCCATATTCTTATTAGATTTTCACCTCTTGCCAGCGCGAACACAACACTGGAAGGAATCAATTCTTCTGACCCATTTGCCAACGCGGTTTTGGCATTGTCGTAGTCTTGAATATCTTCAGCCATTTCTTCAAATTCGATAGAGTAAGCCATATCATCAGTTTAGCTTTTAGTTTAAAAAAGTCAATTAGTATTTGCGTCATGATCGAGTATTTTTGACTAGTAATCTATTGAGGAAAAGGGAAAAACAATGTCTGGTGATTATAAGTTGGTGTGCACAGTTAGGCTTTTAACCTCAGAATTCGTCATTGAAAACCCCACAATTTCAAAAAAATCTGGTAAAATAAGCCACGCTTTGTGACCTAAAGCGGGCAGCAAAAACGCCGAGATAGCTCAGTTGGTAGAGCACACGACTGAAAATTGTGGGGTCACCAGTCCGAACCTGGTTCTCGGCACCTAATACACTCTCTGAAAAGGGAGTGTATTTATTTTCCGTTAATAACAATCTTGACAAGGCAACCCCACTCGTCGCTAACGCGGCTCGGGGGCGCATTAACCGCGGCCTTGTCAAGGTTGGGTTGTCTGGCAAAAGCTTTCATCTTCGGGTATGATTACCCAACTTGCCCCTTATGGAGCTTTATAAGATGAAACAAAAGCGAACAATAAATTTACTTTTTATCAGTATTGTGGGGGTGCTGTTGGTGTTGGCAGGGTTCGGTTCGATCAACAAATCCAAAGCGCTGAATTTACCCCAGACCTCATTATCCCCAACTCTGGATGTTGCGCTGAGTGTCACCCAGACTATGCACGCCATTTACAGCGCCACTGAAACCGCCCGTCCAACCTCAACCATCATCCCACCTACGGCCACATTACCCCCACCAATCGCCACAGCGCTGGTTATCCCTGATGAAGCTTATATCAAAGGTTTTGTCGGCCACAGGCAGTTTTACAGCATTGGTTGTGAAACCAGTGTGGCCGTTGATCTGGCGGCTTTTTATGGCGTCACCATCACTGAATATGATTTCCAAATGTCGCTTCCCAAATCGGATAACCCGGATCTGGGTTTTGTGGGCGACGTCAACGGCCCGTGGGGACAGATTCCACCTTACGCCTACGGTGTGCACGCTGCGCCTGTTGTCGATACACTAAAAGAATTCGGCCTTCCTGCTGAGGGCGGCAAGGACTACACCTTTGAGGATATTAAGGCGCAGTTGGCTCAATCCAACCCCGTCATCGTGTGGGTGATTGGTCATATGGAATACAGCGAACCCGTGGAGTATGTTGACAAGCAGGGCGTCATCTCGATTGTGGCGCCTTATGAACATGTGGTGGTGCTGACCGGCTACAACGGCGATACCGTCCGTTATAACAACAACGGCCGTTATGCTGACGTGCAAATCGAGACTTTCTTAAACTCCTGGGGTGTGCTTGGCAACATGGCCGTTTATCTCGATTACAGTGGATAAATGAAACCCACGATGATTGCGCTTCAGTTAGGCGGATTGGCCGCTAAAGCCCTCACGGAGGGGTGTTCAGGCAAGGTCATGGGCATCACTTCGCGGGGGGTCTTTCTACTTACTGGCGAGCGCATCTTGTTTGTTACTGATGCTGATTACCGAAGTCCTTATAATATTCAGGTTTATATTAAGCCTGGGCAGTTTGACGCCTTCATACCTGGCGACGATTGGGCCTATTCGCAAAGCATTCTTACATTTCAAAACATAAATATTTACATAGACATAAGCGAGGCCACCCTCTGGCAGCCTGAAAAGACTCCAAAAATTGAAACCACTTTGCCTGACCAATACCGCCGCATGGATGCGCTATTGAAGCGTATGCTAGCGCTTGACCCTGGCAAAGGCTGGCTCTATTTGGCAAACCCATCCGTTCTGGTGGCCGGTTCTGAAGCTTCTATCATCCGTGACATGACCGATCGTTTTTTGGTCTGTGTAATAAAGAGCGACCTTGAAGGAGCGCTTCAGGCTGGAAAATCTATTTTAGGGCGCGGCGGCGGATTGACCCCCTCCGGTGACGACTGGATTAGCGGATTTTTGCTCTATTTTGCCAGAACGGACCAGGCAAGTCCGTTCATCCGCGCGTTGGGGCAATCCTTAACAACAATGGCATTTGAAAGCACCACCAAAATCTCGGCCAACCGTATTGAAGCCGCCTGTCTGGGCTGGTCTGAGTCTCTTTTTCTTGAGGTGATTGATTCATTGTTGGTATCAGATGCCGTAATTAGTAACCTGACGATAGAGCATCTGATCAATTTTGGTCATTCTTCAGGGGTGGATACTTGCGTGGGGGTTGGGGCGGCGGTGAAGACTGTCTGAGGGTTGGAGATATTTAAAATTTTGGATTAGTGTTTGGAATTACTTTACCACTAGACACCGGGAATCAAAAAAACCAGATTCCTGGTGTTCGTAAAAGCAAATTATGATTTGGGCGATGGTGGGTCAACGCCCCATGACACATTATTAATTGATGAGATAGATTTATGGGGCGTTGACGCCACCCTACGAGGGAAGGACAATGAGAATCGAAAAAAACCAGATGCTCGTTGTTCTCAAAAGTAATATATTTTTTGGTTGAAGGTGGGTCATCGCCCCATGTCAGATGATTAATTGGCGAAATTGGTTTATGGGGCATTGACACCACCCTACGAGGGAAGGACAATGAGATTCGAAAAAAACAGATGCTCGTTGTTCTCAAAAGTAATATATTTTTTGGTTGAAGGTGGGTCATCGCCCCATGTCAGATGATTAATTGGCGAAATAGGTTTATGGGGCATTGACACCACCCTACGAGGGAAAGACACCGGAAATCGAACAAAGCAGATTTCCGGTGTTCTCAAAAGCTATATATTGTTGGGGTGTTGATGCCACCAATAAAAAACCTTGACAAGGCCGCGGTTTTCGCGCCCCCGAGCTGCAATGCAGCGAGAGGGGTTACCTTGTCAAGGTTGCACTTGCTCTCAAAAACTTTAGAAACTAGACGTTGACACCTTCGGGAACGGTGAAGTTCTCGTTGGCTTTGCGCACGGAATCGGGCACATTGAAATCTAACTCAGCGCCGCCGGCCATCTGTTTGACGTAATCTTTGATCAATTGATCCCAGTAGGACTTGGTGACGTAGTAAACACGGGCGCCGCCAAGTTCATGCTGCACTTCTGGCCAGGGGTAGGAAGGCTGAGCCATACCGAGACCCCAGCGGCTCCAACCATTGTATGATTCGTAAGTCGCCCACCATTCGGTGTTCTTGATCATTTCGAAAGCGTAGTAAGCTTTGGCGTAATACATGACTGCGCCAATGCGTCCGCCGCGATCGAGAGCAACGGTATGCAGGCTGACGTTGACTTTTTCATTCATCACACGGCCGTTGGCAAAACCAGCCCAAACGCCGTCAATCAGACCCACCAGGGTATAGGGGTCTTTGAGACGATGGCGATACCATCCGAGGATTTCAGCATAGACGCGAGCGCCAACAATATCATAGAAGTCGTGATCGACTTTCATGATGCGTTCCATGTATTCCATCATTTTGGGTGCTTCATCGCGGCGGGCTTCTCGAATATAAAGGGTGCGGCCGTCTTTGAGTTTAACTGTGGCGTCACCAAAGGGAGGCAGCTTCATGGCAGGACCTTGCAGCATGGCCTCAATTTCACGGACGTCAATTTCAATCTTTTCTTGTGATACCTGTTCTGGTAGATCGAATTTCATTTTGTCTCCTTATTACGGATAATTATTTTATTAACTATGCCAGATTGGCATTTGTCAACTTGTTGAGGCTTTCAACATGCTTGATGTCATAAACATCACCAAATTTGGTTTTGGGCATGCTTTCAGCTTTTTTCATTACTTCGTCGTAGTCCTTGTCATCCATGAAGGCGACCGCGCGGCCAATGGAAGCTTCGCCATCAACAAAACGCCAGGGGAAGAATCCAACCTGTAAGCGGCGGTTGAGGATCAAGTCAATATTGCCGCCAAAGCATTCGGCATGGATGATTTGTTGGGGGAAGAGGTCGATGTGCATCAATTGATATTTTTCATCGGTGAAGTACTCTTCAAGGCTTAGGCCGAATTTTTTCTTGAAGACGTGCTCAGCCTGTTTGGCCTGACGGGGCATCCATGTGCGGATGATGGTGTTCATCGGATGATCTGCAGATCCGCAATCAACAGCGATCCAGCGCAGTTTCATCTTCTTGGCCCAATCGGCAAATTCTTGATCAGGGCCCGGGTGTTTGACCATGTAGCGAATCTCATCAGCGGTGGGCTGATCCCAACCGAAGTGATGATAACCGGTGTGGATAACCAGAATGTCGCCTTCTTTGACTTCTACGCGGTCAGTGATCATCTTGCTGGTGTAAATGTCATAATCACCGCAGACGTCGCTCAAATCAACGATGGCGGCATCGTGCACCAGGTAATCAAGGGGCAGTTGAGCCATATCACGGCCCGGGGTGTAGAAATGGATTTCTCCATCCAGATGGGTGCCCAAGTGATTAGAGTGGGTCAAAATCTGTCCATTTGCGCCATTAGGCGCCAAGCGCTTGAAGTATTTTACTTGTAAAGGTTCATAGGTCGGCCAAGCCGGTGTTCCAATTCCTAACGGGATGGTAAGGTCAAGAAGTTTCATTTTTTCTCCTTTTGGTTTGTACGCAATTCATAACAACTGGAGAATCCTCCAGATGGAAGAACCTACATAACACCAGCGATTACTGCCAGCACAACACCACCGGCGATTACGCTTCCTAATTGACCTGCAGCATTTGCACCCATGGCGTGCATGAGCAGATGGTTATCAGAATCATATTCCTGCCCGAATTTTTGCACAATACGCGCAGACATCGGGAAGGCGCTGATGCCGGCTGCGCCGATCAATGGATTAAATTTCTTGCCTGACAGAACATACATCAATTTGCCTAACATGACGCCGCCGAAAGTATCTAACACAAAGGCGAGCAGACCCATGCCAAGGATCAACAATGTCGTTGATTTGATGAAAGCAACACCTTCCATGGTTGAGCCGATAACCAGGCCGAGGAAGAGTGTGGTCAGATTAGCCAATTCGTTTTGTGCAGAGTCATTCAAACGTTCAACCACACCACTCTCGCGGATCAGGTTGCCAAACATCAATGATGCGATCAACGGTGATGCCTTGGGGGCGATTAATGAAACCACCACAGTTACACAGATCGGGAAGAGGATTCTGACTGTCTTGGAAACTTCTTTGACTGAGTAGGGCATGCGTGTGGTTTTTTCTGCATGAGTCGTCAGCAGTCTCATAACCGGGGGTTGAATGATGGGAACCAGTGACATGTAGCTGTAGGCACATACTGTGATCGGGCCTAATAGATGGGGTGCTAATTTTGATGACACATAGATGGCAGTCGGGCCGTCAATTGCACCGATGATACCAATAGAAGCGGCTTCATTGAGCGTGAATCCGAGTGCCTGTGCCAGCAGCAGGGTGGTGAAGATGCCAAATTGACCAGCAGCGCCCAGCAAGGCCATTTTGGGATTCTCCAGCAGCGGACCGAAATCCGTCATGGCGCCAATGGCAATGAAAACGAAGAGCGGGAACAACTCGGTGGCAATACCCGCTTCATAAAGGGTTTTTAACCAGCCGCCAGCTTCAGTAGCGCCGGTGAGGGGCAGGTTGCAGAGAATGGCTCCAAACCCGATGGGCAGCAATAGTGATGGTTCATATTCTTTCTTGATAGCCAGCATGATCAACACACCACCAATGGCAATCATGAGAACGTTTTGCCATTGCAGCATTTTGAAGGCGTCTAACAGGATCAGTAATTTTGAAAATTCCATATCAGCCTCAGGCGAACCGGATGATTACAGCACCGTAAGGCACACGTTGTCCTTCGGATACTTCAACGCTGGCCACGACACCCTCGCGGTTTGAGCGGATGATGTTTTTCATTTTCATGGCTTCCAGTGCACAAATAGGTTGTTTGACTTCCACTTTGTCGCCTGGTTTTACGGCAATATCCATGATCACACCCGGCATGGGCGAAATGATCACATCATTTGAGGCTGCGGCAATCACTACTGCCGGAGATGCTGCTTGAGTTGCTTTGGGTGCAGCGACTTTGACAGCCGGTTGAATATTTTGAACAGAAGTTTGGGGCATGGGAGCGCCAGAGTCTTCGATCTCAACATCGTATGCCTTGCCATTGACGCTCAAATTCATTGTGGTTCCAGAAATATCGTTGACCTCAACGTCATAAGATTTGCCATTAAGTGAAATTTGAAGTTTTTTGCTCATTATTCAGACTCCTGAAGTGCAGGTTAATTTCGAGATGTTCGATATGGACCGGGTCCAGCCATTAATGTGGATCCCAATTGGCCGGATCGTCGAGAGCGCAAGTATGCTGCAGCAGCAAGCACGGCAACCAGAGCCTCATCGGAATTATCACTTTCGTGGGTAACTTCTGTGATTTGAGCAACGGGTTGTTCAACCACGGATAGTTTGGCATCTTTTTTGGGTGGGAAAAGCTTCTGAAGAAGCACGATCAAACCGATAAAAATGCCCAGAGCTGAAAAAGTGACTAGCAATCCGATTACGCTAACCATTAGACCTGATTGAATACTATTATCCATTTGATATTTCTCCTAATTGGATCAGGTCTAGAGAGGCATACAGCCGTGTTTCTTGGCTGGCATCTGGGTTTGTTTGTCTCTTAAGAGTTCAAGGGCTGCAATCAAGCGCGGGCGGGTCTCATGCGGGAAGATCACATCATCGACAAAACCGGCACCGGCAGCAATGTAAGGATTGGAGAATTTTTCACGGAACTCAGCAACAAGTTGTTTGCGTGCCTCAGCGGGGTCAGCTTTCTCGGCAATTTCTTTGCGATAAAGAATGGCAACTGCACCTTCAGCACCCATCACGGCGATTTCAGCACCAGGCCAGGCAAACACCATATCAGAATGAATGTGCTTGCTGCTCATGACGATATAAGCACCGCCATAGCCCTTGCGGGTGACCACAGTGAGTTTTGGAACCGAGGCTTCGGAGAATGCATAGACGATTTTGGCACCGTGACGGATAATGCCGTTGTGCTCTTGTGAAACACCGGGCAAGAAACCGGGTGAATCAGAGAAGGTCACGATGGGCACATTGAAAGCATCGCAGAAGCGCACAAAACGGGCCATCTTGTCAGCCGCATCGATATCAATAGCACCAGCCATGAAAAGCGGTTGTTGGGCAACGATACCCACAGATTGACCGTGCAGGCGGGCAAAACCGATGATGCTGTTTTGTGCAAAATTGCTCATAATTTCCATAAAGGAACCCTGGTCGCAGACGCGGGTAATGATTTCCTTCATGTCGTAGCCTTCGGAGGGATTGGAAGGTACCAGGGTATCCAATTCCTTATCCATGCGCCAGGGATCGTCAGTAATTTCGGCCATGGGGGCTGATTCTTTGTTGTTTGCAGGAAGATAATCTAATAAATCACGGACTGTCTGTAATGCTTCTTTTTCATTTTCGACAGCAAAATGGGCAACACCACTGGTGGCTGCATGTGCCATGGCGCCGCCAAGCGTTTCTGTATCAACTACTTCGTGGGTAACGGTCTTGATGACTTCAGGGCCAGTGATGAACATATTGCTGATGCCTTTGGTCATCACGATGAAGTCAGTTAAAGCAGGAGAGTAAACAGCTCCACCGGCGCAGGGGCCCAGGATGACAGAAATCTGGGGAACAACACCTGAAGCCAGGGTATTACGATAGAAAACTTCACCATACGCGTAAAGGCTGAAGATGCCTTCTTGAATGCGGGCACCGCCTCCATCATTGAGACCAATGACCGGAACCCCGGCATCCATGGCGAGATCCATGATGCGGCAAACTTTTTGTCCGGCCACTTCGCCGAATGAACCACCCATGATGGTGAAATCTTGGGCATAAACACAGACACGTCGGCCATTGATCTTGCCAAACCCTGCCACGATGCCGTCACCAGGTACTTTATCTTTATCCAGGCCAAAATCTGTGTGACGGCTTGTCATTAAACCATTGATCTCTTGAAAACTGCCTTCATCCATCAGGGCATCGATGCGTTCACGGGCAGTCATCTTGCCTTTGCCGTGCTGCGCTTCGATCCTTTTTTCCCCACCACCTAATTTAGATTGGTTACGAAGCCCTTTTAGCTTGGTATTGAAAACTTCATGACCACTCTCTGATTCAGGTTTGTTTTGAGCCATTACTACCTCCGTGGAATTATATTCATGTTTGTTCTGATTATTAATGTACGGCTGGATGTCTGACATTTCAAGTGATACATATAGCATACTGCATGGTTGATTGTCATGAAAATTATCTGATTTTTTGAATGAACAGTATGTCTAATTATATTCAATCATGGCGCAAAGAAAAAACCGTGCCGGATGCTTCCGGCACGGTTCTCATGCTATTTACTTGACTAATCCTTTATCCAACATGGCCAGATAAATCTTTTCTGCCGAGTAGGGCGGGTTTGTCAGGCGGATGCCTGTAGCATCATAAATGGCATTTCCAAGTGCGGCGATGGTGGGCACCATGGGGTGTTCACCCACACCGCGTGCTCCCCACGGACCGTCATCTTGAGGTACTTCTACGAAGGGGGTGTCCAGCGGGAAATCCATATCAGGCGCGGTGGCGATGCGGTAATCTACAAAACTTGGGTTGGTCATCACACCTTTAACCAGCTTGATCTCTTCAAACATGGCTGAACTTAGACCCTGGGCAAAACCGCCTTCAACCTGTGCTTTTACCAGCGCCGGGTTGATGGCCTTGCCAACATCGAATGAAGCGGCGCCCTTGAGCACATAGATCGTGCCGGTGTTCTTGTCGATTTCGATATCAAGACCTTCGCAGCCAACAGTGTAATGCACGACTGCGCGCGGCCCCTGACCGGTTTCTGCATCAAGGTTGGTGACATACTTGGGCATGAATGAACCGCGTCCAACAATCGGACCGCCCGTCCAGCCTTCGTTGTTTTCTTTGGGCATACCATAGATGACGATATTCTCTAGCGAGGTTTCACGTTCGCTCTTATAAGAGACGACCACACCGTTAATGATATCCAGGTCATCAGTGCTTTCTTTCCAGGCTTCGGCAACAGTCTCAAGAATCTGTCGTCTGGCGTCTTTGGCTGCCAGAACTACAGCGTTGCCCATGCTCCAGGTGAGGCGGCTGGCAACGGTTTGCCATTCGTAGGGGCTGTATTGGGTATCCACCGGGCCGGCAATGCGCACTTTATCATAAGGCACACCGAGTGCAGCAGCGGCCATTTGAGCCATGACAGTGAAGGTTCCCTGGCCGATTTCCTGGCCACCAAGACCGACGGTTACGTTTCCATCTTCAGACATCTCAACCCAGGCGCTTGAACCGGGATTGGGGGGCATGGCGGGGGCTTTCCACATGGCGGCAATGCCTTTGCCACGCAGGCGATCTGGAGAAGAGGGTTTTTCTTTCTCATTAAAATTCAATGATTTGGCAACGTTATCAATGCATTCCTGGATGCCATTTTTGTGCATGATCATGCCGGTGACCAGAACATCGCCTTCAGCGACGCCATTTTTCTTGAGGAAGGTTACTTTGTCTACGCCAGCTTTTTCAGCCAGTTCATCGATGGCCTGATCCAGACCAGTGTGCAGTTCGGACATTCCGAATCCGCGGTAAGCACCACCGATGGGGTGGTTGGTATAGACACAGATGCTATCCGTTTCAACGTTGGGAATGTCATAAGGGCCGGAGCTTGAATAGCCGCCGGCGCGGGTGACATTGGTGCCATATTCTGTTGAAGCGCCGCCATCCCAATACATTATGTTTTTGAGGGCGAGCAGATTACCTTCTTTATCACAGCCGACTTTAACATGGATGGTGAGACCCTGACGCACGAAGTTGGTATAAAACTCTTCTTCACGAGTTAAAAGGAATTTTACCGGCCAGCCTTTGCATTTGGTGGCCAGAGCCACGGGGATGGCTTCCATGGTGACGCCGGCTTTAGAACCAAAACCGCCGCCCACCAACGGGGCAATCACGCGCAGGTCGCTCTGTGAGATGTGCAGGGCATGAGCAATCAAGTTGCGCTGGGCGAATGGAGATTGTGAAGAAGCCCACACGGTTACTTTACCTTTTTCGTCCATTTGGGCGATGGCTATGTGGGTTTCGATGGGCACATGTTGAATGTGCGGCACTTTAAATGAGCGCTCGACCACATGGGCACATTTATCCCAGGCGGAGCTTACATCGCCTTTGCGGATCTTGAAATGGTTGGCAATGTTGGTGCCGGCTTTGGGGAAGATAAAGTTGGGGCAAACATATTTATCAAGATCAGGGTGAATTAATGGCGCTTTGTCTGAAGCACCAAATTCAGCATCGAATACCGCTTCAAGTTCTTCATATTCAACTTCGATTAATTCAACTGCTTTCATGGCGACTTCTTCGCTGATGGCGGCTACTGCAGCCACCGGCTCACCAATGAAGCGCACACGGTCGGTGGCGAAAATGGTTTTGTCTTGAAGATACAAACCGATACGATTGGGGAAGTCTTTTCCGGTGACTACAACTTTTACACCGGGCAGTACTTCAGCTTTGCTTATGTCAATCTTCTTGATCAAGGCATGCGGGTATGGACTTCGTTTGGCACGTGCATATAGTAATTTGTTGCCAAACTGAATATCATCTGCATACACTGCGCTGCCGGTTACTTTTTCGTAAACATCATTACGCGTAAAACTTGCGCCGATGGGGTTAACAACTTGTTCTTTTGATTTTGCGTTTGCCATATTTGGCTCCTTGGATGAATTCGCCTATCCTGATTCTGATCGCTTTGGGGCCTATTTGGCCGCCATCTTGATGGCATCCACGATGCGCACATAACCAGTGCAGCGGCACAGGTTGCCCACAATGGCTGATCTGATCTCAGAGTCTGTAGGATTTGGGTTGCGTTTGAGCAAAGCGGTGGCAGAAATCAACATCCCTGGAGTACAGAATCCACACTGAACACCACCGGCTTCTATGATGGTGTCTTGTAATGTAGACAACTTGCCAGCCTTGGCTAACCCTTCTACAGTGACGATATTGGCGCCTTCACATTCAGCAGCAAGAACCATGCAACTGTTGACCGGTTCACCGTTCATCAATACCGTACAGGCTCCGCATTCACCGGCTGCACAACCATTTTTGGTGCCGGTCAGTGATAATTTCTCGCGGATCATTTGGAGCAGGGTCATATTTTGGGGAACATCCACCGTTTCAACCAAGTCGTTGACGGTGAGGGTGATCGTTTTCAAAGTCATAATTACCTCCTGAACAGGATCAAATAACCATAAAGGCTATTTGCTGAGTTTCGTCCAGACTTCTGTGAGCGCTTCACGAGTCAGGTTCTTCACCATTTGTTTGCGATAACGAGCAGAACCGCGCACATCATCAATGGGGGTCACAGAATCCATGGTTGCACCTGCTGCCTCATCAATCAATTCAGGGGTAATCTTGTTACCTGAAAGGACTCCTTCTGCCTTGAATGATTCAAATGGCACAGGAGCAACGGAGGCGAGGGCTATTCGGAATCGGTAACCTGAAGCACTATCTGGGGTTGGGTAACCTAAAACGGCGACAGCCACGATTGAAAGGTCACCAATGCGGTTGCGGCCAAGCTTTTTATAGGTACCCACCAATCCTTTGGGAGGAAGGGGTAATTGAACGGCAACCACGACGTCACCAGGTTTTAATACAGTGCGTCCTGGAGCCAGGAAGAAACTGTTGAGAGGTACTTCTCGGACGCCATCCACACCATGCACTTTGAGCACACCATCAAGGATCATGCAGGTTCCGATGGTATCTCCGGCTGGTGAGGCATTGCAGATATTACCGATAATGGTGGCGCGATTTCGCAATTGATAACTAGCCACAGACTCGGCTGCTTCAGCCAGATTGGGGTAATGTTTTATCACATCAGGGTGTCTTGCCACCTGATTCATGGTAATTGCAGCACCTATAGTCAAACCTTTTTGGGGATCAAAAGACAACTCTTTGGTGCCTTCCAATCCTTTAATGTCTACAAGGTAATCAAGTTTTAATATCCCATCTCGAAGTCGGACGAAACTGTCTGTGCCGCCTGAATAGGGTTTTGCCACGCCTGCATTGTCAGCAAGAAATTTGCTGGCTTCTTGCAGGGTTGCGGGTTTTACATACTGTAATTCTGGTAGTCCTGGATGCGGATTAATCATAGTATGTCCTGTCTTTGAATTTGCGGGTTTCCAGTCTTGCGGCTGGATGAATTGCCTGTGAATATTCTTTGTTCAAAAAATTAACGGTCAATCTATTCGATTGAGAATCAGGGAAAATTTGTTGCGGGTTTTGTCAGTCGACCTCCTTAGTTTCTGGAATCCATCAAAACATAAAGTTTGAGATAATCTATACTGTTCTGATTATTGAACAATACCGCATAAGTCATGATAGCATGAATAAATTATCAATTCAAGAAAATTATTTCGGTTGTCAGACAAAAGGGGATAAATGTAATAGTCATGCTTGAAAAGCAGGATTTAGAAAGTAAGAGAGGTTTGATCAAAGGCTTGATAGGCTTTGATGCGGTTACGCCCGGCTTCTTTAGCGAGGTAGAGGGCTGAGTCAGCATTTTTGAACAGTTCATCAATCGTTGTGATGTCTTTTCCAGCCAGTGCTACACCAGCGCTGATCGACAATTGAATTTCTTGTCCTAATATTTGAATAGTTCGCTCACAAATGCTTTGTTGAAGTCTGGTAGCTGCCCTGATGGTTGACTCTTCATCGCTCTCAGGCAGCAAGATTACAAATTCGTCGCCACCCCATCGACCAATTACGTCAATTTCGCGGGTATTCTTGATGCAGAACTTTGATATCTCAAGCAACGCGATATCACCGGCGGCATGTCCGTATGTATCGTTAATTCTTTTTAAGTGATCCATATCTAACAGAATCATGCCAATTGGGTGATGGTACCTACGCCCTCTAATCAATTCAGTATTGGCAATTTGAAGGAATCCACGGCGGTTCAAGACCCCCGTCAATTCATCCCTGATGGCACGGTCTTCGAGAATTTTCAACAACCGGGATCTTTCGATCGCGTTACTGATGATGTTGGCAAATTGTTGCAACATGGCTATGTTTTCCAAATCCCAGGTGTGTTCTTCTATGACTGCATCAAACCCGACGAATCCGACCAGTTCCAGATTTACCCACATAGGAAAGTTGGCCAACGATTGGATGCCGTGACTTTGAAAGATCTTTTTCTCTATTGACGCAGCGAGAGGTAAATCATTTACCCTGCTGATGATTAATGGATCGCAGGTGATTTGTTCGATAAACCAATGATAATTTTGGATCGGTAGATCTTGTAGTTCATGAATTTTTGGAGTGATTCCTTCTCGACACCATTCATGCGTATTGCTCATAGTCTTCGTTTTTGAGTCAATTCTAAACACATAAGTTCTATCGACGTTTTCAAATTGACCAATATGTTTCAAAACAGAGATAATCTCATTATCGATATCTTCATTATCAACATTGATGAATCTTGTAGAAATATTGGTCAGCATTTCTTCAAAACGTGAGCGTACACCTCGTTTTTCTTCTGATTTTTTTCTTTCTGTAATGTCATGAATAATGCCAAACGTTCCGGTGAAATTTGAATCAGTATCAAATTGAGGGCTGGCGAAGATTTGAACAAAACGATGTTCGCCATCCTGTCTTATTATTTCAACTTCAAAAGTATTCGACTCTCCAGCTTTTAAGGAGCCTATTTGTTGATTAATATAATCATATGAATCAGATTTAATAAAACTATTGAGTTTCGTTTTTTCCAGAGTTCCTTTCGTAAAACCAAATATTTCATTGGCGCTGTGGTTTGCAAACAGGAATCTGGTGTTTTGATCGATGATTACGATGCCTTCTCCAAGGTTATCAACCAGGTTTCGATAGCGTTCTTCGCTTGCCAAGAGTTCTGCTTCAGCTTTTTTGCTTTTTGAGACATCAATCATTGACACGATGACTTTTGATAAGCTTTGTTCATAGCCCTCAACTACAGTCCAACGTAGGTTAACAAAAATGGGAGTGCCGTCAAGAGCCTTATTAATTCCTTCCCATTCGAACTCCGTTTTTCCTTCAGCAATATTCAATATTTCCGGCAGAAAAACTCTCGCAATGCTTTCATCGAGAATGCAATCAAATTTCTCGAATAGTTCACTCTTACTGCTTGCTTTGGTTAATTTCAAAGCTTGATTGTTGACATCCAGGATTTTGATTAATGACACGCAATGACTGATCTCTTCAGGATAGTCTTCAAAAAATTTTTTAAAGTCGCTCACACCGTTGTCTCTTAGTTTTTCAAGATGTGTCTTAACACCTGAAAAATCTTCTTCCCAGATGGATACCGGGGAATCTTCGAACAAGTAACGATATCGTAATTCAGATTGCTTGCTTGCTTCGTCAATGCGTTTGAGTTCAATAGCTTGAGCGACTTGGTTTGACACAAATTCCAGGAACTCAGCATCTTTTTGACTGAAAGAGATATCTTTTGTATAACTTTGGGTAGTCATTACGCCGATGACAACATCATTGACAATCAGCGGAACACCGAGCCAACAATATGGCTTTGCGCCAATCAATTCAACTTCACCTGTTGCCAATAATTTCTCAAAATTATCTTCTGTGGCCAGCAGCGGCCTTCCCATGCGCATAACATAGTCTGAAAGACCATGTCCTGGTTCTATAGGTTCTGCGGTTGCTTCGAATTGATCCATAAAAAATGGGAAATGGAGCAAGTTAGTGTCAGCATCATATAAAGCAATATAGAAGTTTTCGGCAGGTAATATTTCACCAACGATTTTTTGGATTGAAGAAAATAAATCTTCAAGACTTGATGCTGAGATCGTTGCCTGTGAAATGTGATATATGGATTCTCTTAGTTTTTCGGAATATTTTTGTGAGGTTATATCTTCGAACATTTCAATTGAGAATTGAGGTTTACCGTTGGCGTCTGAAACTAATGACGAAGTTACACGACCCCAAATGTAATGCCCATCATTATGCAGGGTCCGTTTTTCGAATGTGAAAGATTCGATTGTTTCTTTCCACAATTCATGACGTAAATTTTCGAATTGTTCAATATCATTGGGATGTGTCAGGTTGGTAGACGTAAACAAGGAATATTCTTTTTGTTTGTAACCTAGCATTTCTAGGATTGCGGGGTTTCCAGATATGTACTTACCTTGGCTGTCTGAAATCGACATACCCATTGAAGAGGTTTCAAAAATCTGCCTGAATTTCTGTTCACTTTCGAGCACGACCTTTGTTTTTCTTTTTACTTGAGACTGAAGGCTGCGGTTCCAAATGATCAATATTAAAAAGAAAACCAGGCTGATGCCTCCAACAATCTCAATGATTTGCAAGAATGATTGCGCGTCAACTGAGCTTCCATACCATTTTCGATCAATTGTTGAATATTCTTCTTCAGTGATTTTTGAATAACCATTTTCAATAACATTCAAAAGGGCAGTATTTCCTTCTAAAACTGCTCGCCTGAAGTGACCAGTATAGAGGGGTATAGTCTGATTAAAATTCCTGCTGATATTGTATTTTTCTAAAAAATAATCAGCAGCGGGTTTATCCATTACAAAGATCACCACCTGATTATCGGCTGCTGCTTTGATGATGGCTTCATAACTTTCATATTCAACCAGGTTTGTGATTCCATTTTTCGTCAGGAAGTCTATGGCAGCATCATTTGCCTTTACGGCGACTGAAAAACCCGTCAGTGATGCGGCATTTACAATCCCCGAAATCTTGTTGTTAAAGTATATGGGTACATCAATATTTTGATAGGGTTCAGAGAACTCATATATTTTTTCACGCGATTCGGTCCAGAAAAGCGTATCAATGACGTCGAATTCACCAGCTTCCATTCGTTTTTGAGCTAATGCCCAATCCAAACCTGTAATTTCAACTTTTATACCGGTCTTTCGCTCCCACAGTTTCCACCGGTCGATCAATATGCCTTGCAGTTTTCCTTGTTCATCTAAAAACGAAAAAGGAGGATAATTATTATCAATAACAACTTTTAAAGTAGATAAGCCGCTAATTGGAATAACCGGGTTTAATTTTGAACAGCCAGAAAAAATAAAACCAGCGATAAGCAACAATAAAGCAAGCAGATATAAGCGATGCTTAACTATCCGCATGCGAAACGGCAATCTAAAGGAACTCGGTTTGTTTATTTTCATCCTTTTTAAATGTTGCAATAGTGCAATATTAACATTCAAAGTTATTGGATGCCATTAAGGCGACATAAATTATCAATAATCTGAAGTAAAAAAATCAAATGGGTCTGAATTACAGGTGAACGTAATATGAATATTGGTAAAACCCTTTTTTTGAATGAAAGTGACTGTTCTATCTTTTTGCACATGGTCAAGAAAAACCAATCATGTACAATCCTTATCAAAATACTGTTTTCTTTAAGGTGATCTCATGACTATTGAAAAAATTGCAATAATTACTGATAGCACTAATAATCTGCCAGCAGAATTTATTTCTCAATATCAGATCAAGGTTGTTCCTTTAACAATAGTGATTGGTGCACAATCTTATTTGGATGGCGTCGATATACACCCTGAAGAGTTTTATCAACGGTTAATTGTTGAGAAAAACCATCCGACTACATCTCAGCCTGCACCAGGTGATTTTCTTGCAGCATATCAAAATGCAAAAGACGATGGCGCAGAACAAATAGTCGTTTTGACGATAAGTTCAGCCATGAGCGGAACGATGGAATCAGCAAGAATGGCGGCCAAGAATATTGACATCCCTGTAACAATAATTGATTCTAAATCTAACACCATGGGCTTAGGCTGGCAGGTGCTTGCTTGCGCGCGAGCGAGAGAAATCGGCGCCAGTGTAAATGAAATGGTGACCATTGTTGATAATGTTCGCGAGAATTTGCACCTTCATGTGCTGTTGGATACTCTGGAATTTCTGTTTAAAGGCGGCAGGATTGCCGGTGCAGCCAAATTGGTTAATAATGTTTTGAAAATAAAGCCGCAAATTAGAGTAAACCATGTTACAGGCTCTGTCGAAGCCGTGGATATTTCACGAACGCGTGCCAAGGCTATTGAATCCTTGTATTCCACTTTTATCAAAAAATTGGATCTCACAAAACCTTTACGTATTGCCATTTTGCACAACGATGCTCTTGAAGATGCCAGAGCATTGGCAGAGAAAATTATTTCTGAATTGAAACCCATTGAACTCATCATTGCACTAACATCACCAGTGTTAGGTGTTCATACCGGGCCAAACGCCATTGCGCTGTCAGGGTACAGCGAAAAATAACATAATTTTTTAAGGAAAAAACCGAATTACCCGACTTGCCTTTTGGTTTGGATTGATATATCATGAATTCACGTTGCGACTTGCAACGTGAATCATTTTTATTTCATCCCCAGAGGAGGAGAGAAGTGAAAAAGTTTCTTTTTGTTTTTGTAACTGTTTTAGTGTTGAGTACTTTGGTTCTAAGTGCATGTGCCCCTGCGGCCCCAGTTCCAACCGAAGCACCTGTTGCAACGGCTGCACCCACTGAGGCGCCTGTGGCTACTGAGGCTCCTGTTGTTCCTTTAGGAACAGCGGATAACCCCATCGTCATTGCTCTGGCACCTTCTGCAACTGCTGAGCAATTAACCGTTGGTGGAGAAGCCATCGCAATTTTCCTGAAAGAACAGACTGACTTGGAATATAAAGTTATTATTCCCAATAGCTATACTGCATTAATTGAAGCCATGTCGTCAGGAAATGCTCATGTTGGCTTTATGCCCACGTTTGCCTACTTGTTGGCAAAACAAGCTGATGCTGCTGACGTAAAATTGGTAACTGTGCGCAATGGATCAGATTTCTATGGTGCTCAATTTGTTGCACATGCAGACATGGAATTCACATCCTATTTCGATGCAGAAACAAACACCAATACAGCTGATGCTGAAACTGCTCTTGCACAATTTGCGGGTAAACGCCCATGTTTTACTGATCCTCTTTCTACTTCAGGTTACATCATTCCGGGTGGATTGTTAAAACAATACGAAGTAGAATATAAAACGCCTGCTGCACTTCAAGGACATCCACAGATTGTTCAAGCATTATATGCCGGTGTTTCAATAGTTAAAGATGTTCCAACTGGTAATATCTGCGATTTCGGTGCCACTTATATTGATGCTCGTACCAGCGACAAGATTCATGATGATGTTATGGAAAAAGTTGTCGTGATTTGGCGTACTGACAATATCATTCCCAATGACAATGTTTCATTCTCGTCAGCCATGCCCGAAGACGTCGGTGCCAAGGTTGTTGCAGGTTTCCTTGCCATGTCTGACTCTGAAGACGGTGTTGAAATTTTGAAAAATGCCGGTTATGAAATTCAGGGCTTGAAAGTCTCTGAAGATTCATTCTACGATGCCTTCCGTGCTGCTTTGCAGGCATCTGGCGTTGATATCACCACCATGGTGAAGTAATAATCTTGTGTCGTAAATTGGAGGGGTGAAATAACCCCTCCAATTTTTTCTTTTGTTATCACTTAATCAAAAGGATTTAACTGTGCTCAAGGTAGAAAACTTAACTAAGGTCTATCCAGGTGGGACTGTTGCATTAAAAGACCTAAGCTTTGAAGTGTCTGATGGTGAGTTTTTAGTCATCATTGGGCTTTCTGGCTCAGGTAAATCCACGTTGCTGCGCTGCATCAATCGGTTGATCGATCCTACCGAAGGTAAAGTAATTCTTGATGGCATTGACGTGACGGCATCCAAAGGCGCTGAGCTTCGTCACATCCGTCGAAAAATTGGAATGATTTTTCAGCATTTCAATTTGGTCAAACGCTCAACAGTATTAACCAATGTGCTTAATGGCAGATTAGGTTATTTAAACCCCTGGACCTCTACGTTAGGAATTTTTCCGGGTGAAGAAAAGAAACGTGCTATGGATGCGCTTAAGCGTCTTGGCATTGATGATAAAGTAGAAAGCCGGGCAGATGCCTTGTCTGGTGGCCAACAGCAGCGTGTTGGGATTGCACGTACATTGATGCAAGAACCAACCCTGATTTTAGCGGATGAGCCAGTCGCAAGTTTGGATCCGGTCTTAGCCCATTCAATCATGCAATACCTTGAACGACTAAATAAAGAAGACAAGGTGACCATTGTTTGCAGTTTACATTACCTTGATCTCATCCAACGATATGCTACACGCGTAATTGGTTTAAAAGACGGTATTAAAGTCTTCGAGGGGTTGCCTTCAGAGATCAATCGTGAGAAATTTAAAGAAATTTACGGTGAAGAGGCTCAAGACGTTCGAGCCACGGCACTCGAATAAATCTTATGACTGATAAAAAAATCTTCCCAAAAAGCTTATCGATTTTGATATCCATTATTTTGCCCGGTTTGGGACAGGTATTTCAACGGAAATATCGATCGGGAATTTCATTTTTCATTGCTTTTGCAACTGCACTTGCAATTACTTTTTGGTACGAAAAACCTGTTTGGTTCATTATTCCAGCTATTATTTGGATTTGGAATATTTGGGATGTCATTTCTCTGCCCAAAGGAAAAAGCCTTGTCATCCCATTATTACTTTGGCTTTTTATGGCTTATGGCATTGGAGGCCAGGTAACTGAGTTTGATCTAAAATCATTAATTAGCAACGCTGATCGATCCAAAGATATGGTATCTCAATTGTTTAAATTGGACTTTGTGCAACCTAAAGCAGAACGATTGGAAGGCTATACTGATATTCAATCTCCCTGTTCTGATTTTCCCCCGGCAGCGGAACATGAAGAAAACGGTATTCGGATATCCGTGGTTCAAATGTGTGCGAATGTGGGTGACATTATCACCGTAAATGGTGAAGGCTTTTGGCCGAATCAAGTGACCACCTTCTATTGGCAGAACCCAATTGGTGGTAAAGCAATGCAAACTGAAGCAACTTCAGATGCCAGCGGCAACGTGACAGTTGAATGGAAAGTCCTTGCCATTGTTCATACAACAGCACCAGATCCAACCATCCCTCAATTGCATAGAATAAAAGTGTCACAAAGTCAGCCTGTTGGGGGTCTTGAACTTTCAGCGGTCGGTGGTTACATCACTCAAGGGATTTACGAAACGCTTGCCTTGGCTTTTCTTTCAACCATTATTGGTGCGATATTTGCGATACCATTTGGATTTTTGGCTGCACGAAATTTGATGACTACTAATCCGGTCTCTACGGTTATCTACATGATCGTTCGGACCGCTTTGAACATCGTACGTTCGATTGAAGCATTAATAATGGCTATCATTTTTGTGATTATTGTCGGGCTGGGGCCGTTTCCCGGGATGATCGCGTTAACCATCCACACGACTGCGGCCTTGGGCAAACTGTATTCCGAAGTAATCGAGGGTATAGACCCTGGACCAATTGAGGCAATCAAAGCGACTGGCTCTAATTGGTTGCAGGTGGCGCGTTACGCAGTTATTCCACAAATTGTGCCTGCCTTTACCGCACTAACCATTTATCGCTGGGATATCAACGTGCGTTCTTCAACGATTATTGGTTTTGTCGGTGGTGGAGGAATTGGTTTCTTTCTCTGGCAATGGATAATCTTGCAAGATTTTAGAGCGGTAGGCTCAGCTTTCGTTGCAATTGCGGTGGTCGTCGTAATTTTGGATTTCTTCAGTGCCAAAATCCGGGAACGGTTGGTGTAATATGCATAGATATATACCATTCCTTAAAGCGCTTCGAAAATTATTGATCACCATTGTCTTGGTTGTGTTAATTATTTTGAGCATTCGTGTGACTGAACCAGATTTAGTAAAATTGGTATCCTCAATACCTAAAGCTGAATCAATTATGGGTCAGTTGATGAGACCTGTTTTATTTGATCGTGAGTCAGAAAAAATCACTGTGTCACAGGTTGTGCCTGTTCCATGTGACAGCGTTCCGGTGCCAACCTCCACTGATTCCGGGTCTCGAATCATCCTTGACCCTCCTTGCGGATCTCCAAAGGATGTTGTTAATCTTCGCGGGTTTGACTTACCCCAAAATGCTGAAATCTCTATTCGTTGGATCCTTCCAGATGGTGGATTGTTAAGCATTAAAAATGTCAGCACTGATGATAATGGTGAAATAAACATACCTTTAGAAATAAGACCGATCACCTCAGCAATTGATGGTAAAGCGGCTCAGATTTCTTTCGAAGTAACTTTGCCAAATGGCAAATTGGTGGTTGCAAAAACCTTGAAGGATGTCATTGATGCCATGCTTGTAACGATTTTTATGGCATTGATTGCCACAACCATCGGTACAATTATTGCCATTCCACTCAGTTTTCTGGCAGCTTCAAACATTACGCGCAAAGGGAAGTTCGGCACAGCCGTTTATTATTTAGTCAGAGGTTTCTTGAATATCATTCGTTCTTATGAACCTTTGGTATTGGCTACGATTTTTGCCATGATTGTCGGATTCGGCAGCCCTTTTGCAGGCGTAATTGCTTTATCGATAACCACTGCTGCCTCACTAGGTAAAATGTTTTCTGAAGCGGTTGAAAGTATAGATACCGGCCCAATTGAAGCGATTACCGCCACAGGTGCAAATCGCGTGCAAGTGGTCATGTATGCCGTCGTTCCGCAGATTATTCCTGATTTCTTGTCATTTACCATTTATCACTGGGATATCAACGTGCGTATTTCGACTATCATCGGTTTTGTCGGCGGCGGCGGAATTGGTTATTTTCTTTCACAACGAATCAACACCCTGCAATATTCTCAAGCAGGCACGGCGTTACTAGCCATCATCCTGGTGGTCTGGGCATTAGATTTCTTAAGCTCAGAGATTCGAAAGAGTTTGGTTTAGGCTGTAAACTTAGAAAACTTTATCGGAGTTTCTTATTAATAAAAACAACAGGTCTGGAACCTGTTGTTTTTTTGTTCTTAGTTTTGCTTGAGAATTACAGCCACCCTTTAAGACGGTAGGTAAACATGCCAATGTATTCTTTCATTGATTTGGTGACCTGCGACAGGTTAGAGTAAGAGGGCACCAGATTAATAATGAATTCTTCAAAAGAAGGCTGCCATGTTTTTTGCCAGGCAATTTCAGTAATTGTGTAATCGGTTGGGGCGGCTATAACTGTGCAACCCTGTTTTTCAAACAGTTTCATAGACCTGGGCATGTGCATGGCGGAGGTAACCAGTAATACGTTCTTATACCCTGCAACTTTGATCTTTTCACAGCTATAGAGGGCATCTTCATAGGTGTTCTGTGATTGATCTTGTAAAATCATTGCGGTTTCTGGAACACCCATGAGTTCCAAAAGATCGGCCATATCTCTTGCGGGGGTAGAGTCGCTATGATCAAGAAATTCGATATTTCCACCGCTCAAGAGGAGTCTCGCTTCAGGATGCTCCTGGTAAAGTTTCGCAGCATATATTATTCTGTCACCGGCAGCATTCACTTCAGCCATAGGCCGAGGTGACATCTCAGGTTCAGTAGCACCTCCCAAAACGACTATCAAATCCACAGAATGGTTGGAATCAAAAGTGTCATATTGCCATTCAAGTGACCTTGCCATACTATTTGCAAGGTAACGGTTTCCGCCAATAAACAGGGTCGCTAAGGCAAGGAGTATCAAGATTTTTGAGAGTTTCCGTTTTTTCCATACAAGGATGGCAGCAAACGAGAAGACACAGGCCATACCAAGCGGATATATAAATAAGGGCAGAAACTTGGAAAGAAATATGAACATATTCTCCTCACTAAATTGGACTAAATTACTCCAATAAAGGTATTGACAATCAATTATTTTTTGCTAAACTAAGTTTATCTTATTTTATTGGAGGATTAAATGGATTCAGATTATGGTGCGTTAGGTGCAGGTATTGGAATTTTGGGTTGGTTGCTTTATATGGCCGTCGGTGTTTTCTACCTCTTCTGCATGTGGAAAATATACGTAAAGGCCGGAAAACCAGGATGGGCTGCAATTGTTCCCGTTTATAACATCTTGGTCCAATTAGAAATTGTGGGTCGCCCCTGGTGGTATTTGCTCTTAATGTTCGTGCCTGTCGTCAATATAGTGATCGCCATCATGATCATTTTTGATCTTGCCAAGGTGTTTGGCAAAAGCACAGGCTTTGGGTTTGGTTTGCTATTCTTAAGTTTTATCTTTATCCCCATTTTAGCTTTTGGTGATGCTCAATACCAGGCACCAGTCGTCGCCGTACAATAATATTACATTTGCTCGAATTGAGCCCTGAAAAGGGCTCTTTTTTTTAAATTGCGCTGTCAGTAATTCAATTGTAAAATGATACTAATCAGGATATTATAAAATTTTTAAAATGACATTTACCGTTCCTGTAGTCCGCACAAAAATCATCATACCTCGACGGAGAACTGAGATATTATCCCGTCCGAGGTTGCTTTCGATACTTGAAAATATACTCGACCTCAAATTGCTGATCGTGGCTGCCCCAGCCGGCTACGGTAAAACCTCTTTGCTTATCGATTTTACTTATCATACCCAATTGCCGGTTTGTTGGTTTGCCATTGATGCGCTGGATACTGATCCGCAGCGGTTTATTGCGCATTTTATTACTTCCATTTCAAACCGCTTTCCTTCTTTTGGTGAAGCTTCTTTTTCAGCATTGAGCAACTTCAATCAAGATTCCATGAATCTTGATCCGGTTATTTCTGCCATCATCAATGATGCTTATGAACATATTACAGAGCATTTTGTCTTTGTCTTGGATGATTACCATTATGTGCGTGACAGCAAACTCATTGATGAGTTTATTAATCGCATAACCCTCGAAGTATCTGAAAACTGTCACCTTGTCATCGCTTCACGCACGCTGCTGACACTGCCAGATTTGACTTTATTAGTCGCGCGTTCTCAAGTAGGCGGCTTAGGCTATGAAGAATTAGCCTTTTTACCCGAAGAGATCAAACAGTTATTCTCTGTAAACTACCATCAGAGTATGACCGAAAAAACCGCAGCAGATATGGTTGAACAAACTGAGGGATGGATTACCGGCTTACTATTTACGGCCCAACTCTCACCTAAAGAAACCAGCAGTCGATTAAGGCTGGCAAGAGTTTCAGCAATTGGGCTTTATGAGTATCTGGCACAACAAGTGCTTGAACAGCAATCTGATGAGTTTAGATTATTCTTAAAGCGCACATCCTTGCTTGAAGAATTTGACGCTGTGCTTTGCGACCAGATATTTTCTCAGGTGCAAGAGATTACACCACAAAACTGGCAAGAGCGAATTGAACACTTATTAAGAGAGAATTTATTCGTTTTACCAGTGGATGATGAGACCCTGCATTTACGCTATCACCACCTCTTTCGGGATTTTCTGCAAAACGCGATGCGTACTGAAAGGCCAGAAGAGAGCAGACGAATTGAATTCTGTTTAGCCAAATATTATGAGCAGCGCAAAGAGTGGGAGCGTGCCTGTGAAATCTACAAGCGTATCGGTAGCCCCAATCAACTAGCCGACTTTATTCTGCTGGCTGCTCCTTCTATGATTTTAGGCGGACGGTTAAAGACGCTGTCTACCTGGCTTGAGTTTTTGCCGATTTCGATGCGTGAAGAGCAGCCTGAGTTTCTTTCGATTATTGGGTCTATCGCAATATTGCGTGGTGATATTAAAAACAGCATGGTAATCATGGATAAGGCCATTCACGGCCTTCGTGAGAATAACAATATAGAAGCCTTAACTGCAACCCTTATTCGTCGGAGTTGGGCTCATCGTTTTTTTGGTAATTACGACCTGGCTTTAAGTGATGCAGAAGAAGCAAAATCCATAAGCATCACCAACCCACAGCTTATGAAACATTATGCTGAGGCATTGCGTTCCATCGGGTTGTCATTTTATCAATCTGGTGAATTAAAAAAGGCATTAACATCTCTTACAGCATCATTGGAAAAATATCATCAACTAGGGGAGGCGATGGATGCAGCAAAGGTCTTGCTTGATTTAGGCGTAGTTCATCTTACTCTTGGTGAGTTTGACGAAGCAGATAATGCATATAAAAAATCACTTGTTTTTTGGCAGTCAACTCACAATTCGCTATGGCAAACCAATTTACTGAATAATATCGGGGTGGTACAGCACTTGCGTGGAATGTATGAACAAGCAGCGATTTCGTTTGAAAAAGCAATCACTCATGCAAGATTAGCGATGAATCCCAGGCTTGAAGGATTTTCACTTACCAGTTTAGGAGATCTCTATCGCGATATCCGTGCTTTACCTGAAGCGTACAAGGCGTACGAGTTGGCCAGAGCAGTGTCTGAGTCTGTAAATGATCAAGCTTTGCAGGTTTTTCTTTCGCTGTCAGAGGCAGCTTTAGCCAGATTAACTGGTGACATGACTGGATCTGAGAAAAACATTAATAAGGCTCTCGAAATAGCGCAAAAAGGTAGATCGAATTATGAGATTAATTTGTGCCATTTAGAGTTGTGTGTTCTTCATTTATTGCAAAAGAATTTTGAAAACCTGGGTTCATGTTTAAATGAACTGTTGGCATACTTTTCTAAAGAAGGATTTCATCTCGAAGAACTTCGTGCTCGCATCTATTTGGCCATCATGAATCTTTTTGTTCATGATTCTGAAGATTCTGAACAAACTTTTATTGATTTGGTAAAGACAAGTTTTAATGAACGCGATAAACCAACAGTATTACGAATCGGTTATGAAGTTTTGGGTTTGCTTGAAGAACACAACAAATCAGATGTTTGTTCTGTTGAGTTTGCTGAATTTACAATCGAGCTGCGTAATATTGAAACCTCGTTAATTCCCATTCGCAAAACCATCCGTCGGCATTCAGAAACGGTTCAATTTTCCACGCCAAAAATTATGATTCGTGCTTTCGGAAAATGTCAGGTCAAGATAGGCGATCATTCAGTAGCTTTATCAGACTGGAAAACCCAGTTGGTTCGAGATCTGTTCTTTTTTATACTTCAACACTCAGATGGGGTCACCAAAGAGGAAATCGGAGAAGCTTTTTGGCCAGATTCAACCATTGAAGCTTTAAGGGTGCGGTTTAAAAACTCGATTTATCGATTGAGACACGCATTGGGCAGTGACAGCATTAGTTTTATTGATGATTATTATCGTTTTAATCGCACATTGGAATACTATTGCGATACTGAAGATTTCACACAAGAACTGGCAATAGCAGAAAAATCTGTTGATGTTGATAGCAAAATTCATCATTATATTCAAGCATTAAGCCAATATCGCGGGCCATATTTACCAAAAGTTGATTATGAATGGGTAATAATTCAGAGAGAGCAATATCATCGCACCTATATTGCCAGTGCTATGAAATTGACTGACTTGTTAATGAGTGCGGGTCAATATCAAATGGTTATTCAATATATCAATCGGGTGATTGAAGAAGATTCGTGTTTTGAAGAAGCCTATCGTATTGGCATGAAAGCATTTTCCGCGTTGGGAGACAGGGCTTCACTGGCACGGCTTTTTGATAAATGTTGCGCTGCACTAAAGAATGAATTTGGGTTGGAGCCTGCGACTGAAACCGCTATGTTGTATAAAGACCTGATGCAGTAAACCTCAATTAATTGGTAATTATTGGATGACTTTATCGATGGCTATGACCATCGTTTTTTTTAATTCAGATCATGATAAACAAAATATTGCTTGTTTTTGAAGCCTGTTTTGAAGCCTGTTTTGAAGCCTGGGAATTGTGATAATTGTTTTACATTTCACATTAAACAGCTAAAAAGGAGCTAATCATGAAATCACTTGCATTCTCAATCTCAAAAAACATTCGCCTTATCATCTTAATCGCCACCCTTGTAATGTTCGTTCTCGCTGCAGGAGCTCCTTCAGCAACTGGTACCATCGGCTAAAAATCTACTTTAATGATTCTCGTCGCAGCCGTTCTGGTAGGGTTGATTGCCGGGTTATGCAGAGCGTGGATAGGTAAAAGAAATTATCGGGTGTTCGAACTAAAGTATCCGGTATTGGTACTGGTGGCGTTTATTCTACAATATTTTGCTTTCTTCGCTCCGAAGACGCGTGAACTGCTATCAAACAATTTGGTAGCAATCCTGCTGGTGAGTTCTTTGATCATATTGTTTGGTTTTTCGCTCCTTAACATTCATAAACCCGCTTTCTGGCCTATAAGCTTTGGTTTTTTGCTCAACTTTTTGGTAATCGCTTTAAACGGCGGTTTTATGCCCATTAGCCCGGTGACGGTGAATAAGCTGAATCCCGGCTCTGAAACAACCTGGATGATCGGACAGCGTTTTGGTTTTTCAAAGGATATTGTTCTTTCTCCAGAATTGACCAAACTTGCTTTTCTTTCAGATCAATTTACCATTACTAATGTTCTTGGCTACAATGTGGCATTTAGCTTGGGTGATACTTTTATTGCGTTAGGTGTGGTTTTATTACTTTGGATGTTAGGTGGAGAATCAAAGCTAAAAACGAAGGAGAGAATTAATGAGTAATATTTTTATTGATTATATGCAGCCGTCAGAAAAAGTTGTTGATAATGAGCGAGAATATAGTCGAATTATGACTGCTGCTGTAGTGAATGAGAGATTTCGCAAGTTGCTGCTTTCCAATCCAAGTCTGGCAATAAAGAGCGGCTATGGTGGAGAAGCTTTCTATCTCGAAACTGAAGAATCTGAACGAATTTCTGCTATTAAAGCCACTTCGTTGGCTGAGTTTGCCCGCCAGATGAATGGCTGTCCGCCTCGATCTAAAATGGGGTTACTCGCTGCAGATTGAACCATCAGAATTTCAAGAATTCTGAGATCATCGCTATTGGTTAAATGCCAGGGTTGTATACATGACGCATTACATCGAAAACTACAGCTATCCTTATAAAACAAGGGGTTCTGGTGCAGTCACCAGAACAACCGAAAAATTGACCTGTCTGTCAAGATTGAGTCATTTTTTGGTTGGCATTGAGACTATTGAGACCTTGATTGACAGAGCAACTGCGTATATCCGCGATATGCTGCATGTTGACTACTGTCGCATCTTCATATTGTCTTCAGATGGGCATTATCATTTCAAGAGTAAGTGGCCTGAATCAGAAGATGTTGTTGAGAATATTTTTCAGCTCGTTTCCAGTTCAACAGAAGCTCAAAGGCCTTCGTCACTTGAACAGGTTTTGGATAGTAAGGCCAGAGAATTATTGGGCTTGAAAATCCGTGATTGCCATTGGATTATTCCCCTGTGTGTTGAACAATCGCAGGTCGGCACTCTCGTTTTAGCGAAAACCAATTCTTCTGAACTTGATGCCTTTCCACAGGATACCTTTTATTTGGTTGACTTGATCGCGGATCAATTGGGTAACGCCCTCCATCGCAAGCAGCTCAATGAGCAATTGGAGAATTCTTCGATTGAAGTGGTATTAGCGCTTTCAAAAACGCTCGAAACCAGAGACCCATATAGTGGTGCTCATAGTAAACGGTTGGCTTCATTTTCTGAACAAATCGCAAGGCATTTCAATTTTTCGGCCCGTGAAACCCGTGAATTGTGTTGGGCGGCTTTGTTGCACGACATAGGCAAGATTGGCATCGAAGATTCAATTCTGCATAAACCTGGTCCGCTAGATGCGCATGAATGGGAAGTAATGAAATCTCATTCAGAATTAGGCGCTCATATCGTAAAGGGTTTGAGCGGACTCGAAAATATTGCTTCCATCATTCTATCGCATCATGAACGCGTGGATGGTAAAGGTTACCCCCACGCACTGATGGGCGATCAGATTCCGATGGGCGCTAAAATTATCGCAGTTGTAGATTCATATTCAGCTATGACCGAGGGAAGAGTATACAAAGCTCCTCGCAGCCATGAAGAAGCAATATCAGAACTAAAACAAAATTCCGGAATTATGTATGATCCGGCAGTGGTAGAAGCTTTCATAAGTTTATTTGATGGACATATCTTTTTGGATTGATTATTTCGAAACCTGCTCATTTTTTGGGCAATTTCATAACTTCGCTGCAGGGGGAAAACAAAATGGATGGCTATCGTCTCGAGCCATCCATTTTTTAATTAATTGGAATACAAAGTTGGGTCACCCCGAAGTGTGAGTATTTCACCATAATAAATTTTGTGATAATCCGCGAGCGGATAATGACTTTCAATTGATGCATCCAGGAATCCTTGGGGCTTAAGCACATCAGTGTAGATTTTTCGGCACTCTATCACCAGGTTGGCTTCCACAAAGGAGGGCGCGATTACTTCTGTGCTTTTGCATGGCGTGAGGCCAGACTCCTTGATTTTATCGCCGTCCCTTCCAGATTTTGCTCCCAACAGACTTAATGCTTTGCGGAATTGATTCGGGAATGCACAGATAGTGAAATCAGGGTTTGACTCCATAAATCCATAGGTGTAACGGGTAGGTCTTACTAAAACCTGAACCACAGGTTTATTCCAAATAATTCCCATCCATCCCCAAGCGATGGTCATACAGTTATATTTTCCTTCGGCAAAGTTGCCTGCTGAAAGCAAGAACCAATCTTTATCCCACAAACTGTGAATTTTGGCAGAAAAGTCTTTCGGCGAGATGGTCTGAATGCTCATTTTGCTCTCCCTTATCTTGATTGTTTGTTGATTATAAAACACAAGAACAGCTTTATGGGCTGTTCTTGTGTTTTAAAAAGCATGAGAAAAATGAAGAACTATCCGGCAGACGTCGCAATGATGAAAAGGCGCCCCCATGACGAGTTGCCATTTTTACTAATACAGGTTTGTAGTACCAGAGCCCCTGAACCGTAGGTTTCATTGAAAACGTCTGAACTGGAAAGGGTGGTGTCAGGGCTGTCTAAATTAACAAAATTTGAATAGGGGTCGGTTGGGCTAAGTGCCTGGTACTTCTTGATACTGGTTACCTGATATTTTTTTGTGCTGCCATCACCAAATACAAGGATGATTTCAGTGCCGGAACCTAGTTTCGAAAAACTGCCGCCTGAGAGGTAATTGTGAGCTAATAGACCAATCGAACCAGCCTGGCTAGCCATGCCGAATTGTGTGACGGTACCTGCGCTGGAGGAAACATATGCGGCTGAAGATTGTTGAACTACTTTTACTGCCATGACGTTCTTTACAAAAACGCCAACTAATTGAGAGGAGTCAGTTTTCTTTAATGTTGCTGCAAAAGTTTCTACTGAAGTGGTGTTGGTTGCTGCATGGACGGGCGTGGCAGGTAGAAAACTGAAGGTAATGATCAGGGCCACGAATAAGGATAAGATTTTGTGTTTCAAGGTTAATTTTATCATTTACTTTTCCTTTAACTATAATTTCTTAGACATATTATAGTAATTTTTTGGTAATAAATCAAGACAATATTAGTCTAAATTACAAACTTGTAAGCTGTTTGGGTAATTTAGCTTCGGAATAATGAGTGTTAGTAATGGAATATATTTAGTCTAGATTAGCAAAAGAGGACTCGCTCAAACTGAGCGGTTCCTCTTAGTGTAATTTGATCAGAGGGGGCATATCTCTTTTGGATTTAGGCGATAGATGAATAGCGAAGATTATTCAACCAGAGCGGCGATGATGAAAAGGCGTCCCCATGTTAGATTGCCGTTCTTCTCTAAACACGTCTGCAGAACAAGGTCGCCCGCGCCATAAGTTTCCTTTATCACTTGATCACCTGAAATTGTGCCAGAAGGGTTTTCCAAATTTACAAAATCTGAATCAAGAGCATCTGGACTAAGGGCTTGATATTTCTTTATTTTCTCTACCTGATAAGTTCTTATGCTGCCATCACCAAATATTAGATTTATTTTGGTGCCAGTGGCAAGTTCAGAGAAATACATCCCAGATAAATAGTTGTGCGCTAGTAAACCAATGGAGCCATAATTGCCGGCCAAGCCGAATTGCGTAGCCGTGTTGGGCAGTGAAGAAACAGAATAGGTTGATACTTGTTGAACCACTCTGAGTGCCATGATGTCATTGACATAGATCCCTACAAGTTTAGAAGAATCTGATTTATTTAATGCTTCGGAAAATTTATTGAGCGATATAGGACTCGCAGCAGCTTGTACTGACTTCAGTGGTAAAAAGCTTATGGCCAGGATCAATATCGCTAATATTGAAAAAACTTTAATGGACAGACTTATTTTTTGCATGAAACACCTTTCGATTAACTATATAATTAATAATAATCATAAATATATAATAAATAAAGGAAAGGTATGTACAAACATTGTACAAAGAAATTGAGTTTTGATTTTGAAGTTGAGTAAATAGATTATTGAATGTGATTTGATTATTAATCACAGAAAAAAAGAATCGTTATCTTAAACGATTCTTTTAATAAGGGTTTTAGCCTGTCGAGAGAGCAAAGCGAAAAAGACAGTTAACCATCCGTTTGGCGGGCGGTTTTGATTAATCCAGCAGTGAGTTCACCTCTCTCATGTTTGGGGTACCAATTATGAATACCTTAGATTATTCAACCAGAGAGGCGATGATGAAAAGGCGTCCCCAGTTCAAAATACCATTTCTTGCAATACAAGTTTGAAGAACAAGATCTCCGGCCCCATAAGTCTCATTAACCACATTATCACTTGTAATCGTAGCGTTTGGTTTATCCAGATTAATAAAATTGGAAAAATTGTCGTTTGGTTTAAGCGCTTGATATTTCATAATGGTGTCTACCTTGTATTTTTTTGTACTGCCATCTCCAAAGATCAAGATAATTTCAGAGCCAGATACAAGGTTTAAAAAACTTGAGCCAGATAAATAGTTGTGAGCTAACAAACCAATGGAACCATATTTTCCGGCTAAAGTGAATTGTGTAGCGGTGCCTACCTTGTTTGAAACGGAATAAGTTGAGGCTTGTTGAACCACTTTGAGTGCCAGGATATCATAAACATAGACCCCAACAAGTTGTGATGAATCTGATTTTTTCAGGGTGGTTGAAAACTCTTCGAGTGTTGGAGGGTTGAATGCAGCTTGAACGGTCAAGACAGGAGTGATGCCAAGAGCGAAAACGATAATCATTAAAAAGGCAATCATTCTATATTTGAAGCTCATTTTTTGCATTGAACCGCCTGGTTTGTTTTTTAACATCGAAATTGGGACCACTTTAACATCGAAAACGCACCCACCTCCAGTAATTGTACATTAAAATTAATATCGAAAACGGTCCCACTTTAACATCGAAAACGGACCC
>Ga0180732_1000245_pt1 | contig 52027 bp, 52 predicted proteins | sample KR11_01MetaG_FD_148674 | JGI IMG/M metagenome (GOLD analysis project Ga0180732, IMG submission 148674) | Groundwater microbial communities from the Olkiluoto Island deep subsurface site, Finland - KR11_0.1 MetaG | ecosystem: Environmental > Aquatic > Deep subsurface > Groundwater | place... | reverse complement strand
AATAGGCGGGTATATGCCAAAATCTGTCAGCTCACGTGATAAAACAATGTGTCCATCTAAAATGGAACGTGATTGGTCTGCAATAGGGTCACTCATGTCGTCGCCTTCTATGAGAACCGTAAAAAACGCAGTAATAGAACCTTTTCCATCTTCTTTTCCCGCTCGCTCCATGAGTTGTGGAAGAAGCGTTAAAGAAGAAGGCGGATACCCTTTTGAAGTTGGCGGTTCGCCGAGGGCAAGACCAATTTCACGCTGCGCCATAGCAAAACGCGTCACTGAGTCCATAATAAAAAGAACATCTAGTCCTTGGTCTTTAAAATACTCCGCAACACTCATTGCAGCGAAAGCACCATATTTACGCATCAAAGGCGAGTCGTCACTCGTTGCTACGATTATGACAGTATTTTCAAGATTGCCGCCGAGATTTTTTTCTATAAACTCAGGAACCTCACGACCACGCTCACCAATAAGGGCCACGACTTTTATGGGTGCATCTGCTCCACGGACAATCATTCCCATGAGTGTTGATTTTCCAACACCGCTTCCTGCAAAAATCCCAAGTTTTTGACCTTTTCCGCAAGTCAAAAGTCCATCTATACTTTTTACGCCTACACTGAAAACATCATTAATCATACCGCGTTTCATTGGAGCAATCGGCATTTTAATGATTGGAGATAGTTTGGAGTTATTGATGTTTCCTTTACCGTCAATCGGATGCATAAAAGGATTTACTACACGTCCAAGAAGAGACTCACCAACGGGAATATTCAAACCTGTAGAATCCAAAAATACTCTATCCCCTGAACAAAAACCCTCGACAAAACTAAAAGGGGTTATAAAAAAAGTCGCCCCGTCTATCTCGGTAACCATGCCTATCGTCTCTTGAGAAGTTGTGTTTGAGACAATTTTTACCATGTCGCTGATGCTTACTTTGAGGCCCGTTGCCGTGACAATGGTTGCGTTTATCTTCACAACCTCGCCAAAGGCTACAGAATAATCTTTGGAGGAGAGTTTTTCTTTGAGTGATTTGAAAGGCATCTCAGAGTTACCTAGTATCTTGTACCGGTAGGAGAGTTGATAAGAGAGAAAAACTCACTTCTTGTTTTCTCATCTTTTTTAAACAGCCCACGAAGTGCCGAAGATGTCGTTGTAGAATTAATCTTTTCAACCCCGCGCATTTCCATGCACATGTGACGTGCAGCAATAACTACTGCCACACCTTTAGGCTGAATTGTGCTCATAATTGCATCTGCAATCTGCTCTGTTAATTGCTCTTGTATCTGCATACGACGAGCAAAGACATTCACAACACGAGGTATTTTAGAGAGACCAACGACTTTTCCATCCGGTATATACGCTACATGTACACGCCCGATAATAGGCAGAAGATGATGCTCACATGTAGAATAAAATTCTATATCTTTTATCAGCACCATTTCATCATTAGAACTTGTGAACAGTGCTTTTTCTAAAATCTCTTTTGGGTTTTCTTTGTAGCCGCCGAATATAAATTCATAAGCCTTTCTCACACGCTTTGGAGTTTCTAAAAGGCCTTCACGTTCAGGGTTTTCACCTACGTGAAGCATCATATTTTTTACTGCGTTTTCAAAGTCCAAATCTTCTTTTTTCACACTGCCGCCTTTAAGAAATTAATACGTGAGGTACTATTAAAGGATACTTTTTCATTTTTCTGTAGATATGTTTTCTCACTACCTGACGAAGATCGTTTTCAAGTGCTCTAGGGTTTTCAATCATACCCTCTTTGATATGAAGTAAGAAATGTTCTAAAATATCTTCCATCTCTTTAGCAAATGCTTTGTCTTTTCTGTCTGCAACAATTCCAAAAGTCGTAACTTTTGGTTTTTCTAGCATTTTAGAGTGTTTTCCATCAACAAGAGCAACAATCATGACGATACCATCAGACGCAAGTTTTTGGCGGTCAAGAACGATGTCATCTTCAATTTGGTGGTTGTTTTGGTTGTCAATATAAGTTTTACCCGTTTTAACAGTTTTAACTTTTCTCATGTATTTTGGTGCAACTTCTATCTGCTCACCGTCCGTCATAAGGATGATATTTCTCTCAGGAACGCCACACATCATACCAGTCTCTTTGTGCTTCATAACATGGTTATATTCACCGTGAATTGGCAAGAAGAATTTAGGATTAACTAAACGCAGCATTAATTTCTGTTCTTCCATACTCGCATGACCTGAAACGTGAATATCTCTGTCTGTCGCTACTCTAGCCCCTGCACGCTGTAAGTGGTTTAACATTCCAGAGATAGAACCTTCATTACCAGGAATTGCACGAGACGAAAGAACAATAAGGTCTGTCGGCTTAATTTTAATATGTCTGTGTTCACCGATAGACATTCTAAAAAGTGCTGAATTCGGCTCACCTTGTGAACCTGTTGTTACGATTAGAACATCTTTGTCACTGCAATGTGCGACTTCTTCCGCGTCAATAAAGATATTTTTTGGAAATTTCAAATAATCGTACTGCATGGCAACTTCAAGATTTCTCTCCATAGAACGACCGATAACACATACTTTACGGCCATATTTAATACCATACTGGATAGCCTGCTGTACACGGTGAATGTTTGAACTAAACGTAGAAAGAATAACTCTTCCCTCCGCTTTTGAAAAAATTCTGTCAAACGCAGGTGCAACGCTGAGTTCCGAAGGAGTTGCTACTGTATTGTAAGAGTTTGTAGAGTCACTCAATAGACATAAAACACCTTTTTCTCCATAGTGAGCAAGTCTATGTAAGTCCGCTGTATAGCCGTCTACAGGCGTATAGTCTATTTTAAAGTCACCCGTGTGAATAATAGTTCCCGCAGCTGTTGTTACTGCAATTGAAGATGAATCAATAATTGAGTGTGTCATATGCATCCACTCAACTTCAAAATCATTTCCTATTTTATAAACAACTCTTTTTTCAATCGGAGAAAAATATTTTCTATGCTCTGAAATATGGTGCTCATCAAACTTGTTACCAATCATCGCAAGAGGAAGCGGTGTACCATAGATAGGAAACTGCATCTCTTTATAAAGATATGGCATAGCTCCAATATGATCTTCGTGAGCGTGCGTGATAATAACACCCACTATTTTATGCTTTATTTCACGTAAATATGTAAAATCCGGAATTAAAATATCTACACCGTGCATATCTTCATCTGGAAAACTCATCCCGACATCGATTAAAATTGCTTCTTTTTCTGTTTCAAAAACTGCTATATTGCCGCCGATTTCACCGAGTCCGCCAAGTGGAGTAATACGTACTTTTGCATTTGAGTTTAAATCTAATTTATAGTGAGGGTTTAGTCTTTGTTTGTGTGCTTCTTGATTTCTAGCTACAAATTCTTTTAAGTTTTCATCAATTGGCGCACTTTGACGACGATTGCGATTTTTACCGCTGTTTTTGTTTCTGCTTGCACTGTTTGCGCTTGCTGGCTTTGCGTTTGGAGCTTTCTCACCCGTTACGGCTGCGCCTTCTTGCTTCTCTGGGTTAGGTCTCGGTCTGTTATTTGGTCTTCTGTTATTATTTGGTTTGCGATTAGCTGCGGGTGCACTATTGGCTGGTGTCCCTTGATTCTCTTCTGTCATCCAAACTCCTTTGTATTTTGTTATAGAGTTGGTGATAGTCTCCGGTTGCGACTTGATGAGGGCGTATCGTTAATGTAAGTTCCAATTCTTGGAATACTTCAGTCAGAGCACTTTTATCATACTTTGAAGAGAGATTTTTCATTAGTGTTTTTCGAGGCTGCGAAAATGCAACTCTAAGCATATCCTCGAACTCTTTGTCACTTCTGTCACTTCTCTTCTCTATGAGAAAAACTGCAGAATCAACTTTTGGCTGTGGTTCAAACGAAGTTGGAGGGACTTTAACTATAATGTTAGATTCCCCTACGCTTTGAGTAATAATACTCAAAGCTCCAAAAACGCTATCCCCAGAATCAGCACAAAACTTCTCTGCTACTTCAAGCTGTACCATTACAAGCATATTTTTACACATTGGATCTGCGAGTGCCTTCAATATGATGTTTGTAGCAATATAATAGGGCAAATTTGCCACTAAATCATAAGGCTCATCAATGAGGCTGCTCTGCCAAGCTTGTAAAACATCTCCACAGTGGATGTGGAGTCGCTTGGTGGCGATCTCTTCTTTAAATGTGCTTTGTAACAGTTTACATAAATCGGTATCGACCTCAAAAGCTTCTACACTTTTGACATCAACTAAAAATTTAGTTAAATCACCTAAGCCAGGCCCAATTTCCACGATTTTATTATCGTTCTTGGGCATCGCTTCGACGATTTTTAGCAAAACTCCTTCATCTTTAAGGAAATTCTGACCATATTTTTTTTTTGCTACGACGCTTTGTTTTTTCATAAACATGAGTTTAGTGTAATATTTCTTATATTAAGGTAACATTTATATAAGAATTTGCAATTCATTGCGTTTACTCTAAAAGTAAGCGGGTCGCAGAGCTATTGCGTTTTAGCCACAGCTCTGCATTTTGTTAATAAGCAAATAATAGGTAGTAGATCATCACGCCCATGAATGAGGTTATGCTCATGCCAAAAAAAACTATCATTCCCAACTTTTTATGCGACTTTACAATCGGCGCGCTCTTTAAACGAAACTGTTTAATCGCACTATAAATAAGTATAGAGTACAAAACAACTGTAGCCAGAGCAATTAAAATATGTATAAGCAAAAAGATAATCATGAATGTCGTATTTGCATTGCTTTGTTCCATAAACGCGGAGAAACCGCCGGATATTCTTACGCCTACTTCAAAAACACCAACAACGAGAAGCGTAAGTACGAAAATTGACAACTGCATTTTATAATGTAGTTCGTAGCGTTTTTTAACCGCCACAAATATTGCACTTCCCATTAGAAGCGGCAAAATAGCAAAATATAAAGTCACCAAATCCATATAAAATGGAGCACTTGTACCTAAAAAACCTGTTTCAAACATAGTATAACCTTATTATTTTTATAAATTTGAATGTTATTATAACCATATTTTTTCTTTCTTCTAGACATGCTAAACCTATTCATAAGTCTAGCGTTGTATAATTGCGTATTACTCCAAAGAGGCTTATCTACCATGAACTATTTTGCTAAAAGAATTATTCCATGTCTTGATGTTAAAGATGGACGCGTTGTAAAAGGTGTTAATTTTGTCGGTCTTCAAGACGCAGGCGATCCTGTCGAAGTTGCACGCAGATACAATGAAGAGGGCGCTGATGAGCTTACTTTTTTGGACATCACAGCTTCTAGCGATAATCGTGACACAATAGTAGACATAGTAGCTCAAGTCGCGCGCGAGATTTTCATACCTCTGACAGTCGGCGGCGGCATACGAAAACTCGAAGATATTTACAAACTTTTAAATGTAGGCTGCGACAAAGTAAGCGTAAACTCCGCTGCCATTAAACGCCCGGAACTTATAGACGAAGGTGCAAAACGTTTTGGTTCTCAATGTATTGTAACTGCCATAGATGTTAAACGCAGCGGCGACAAATACCACGTCTTTTTAAATGGCGGACGTGTTGACACGGGACTTGACGCCGTAGAGTGGGCCAAGGAAGTCGTAGACCGCGGTTGCGGAGAGATATTGCTCACTTCCATGGATGCAGACGGAACAAAAGCCGGTTTTGAGCTTAACATTACAGAGCAAATCTCACGTGCTGTTAATGTTCCAATCATTGCAAGCGGCGGAGCGGGGACGATGGAACACATAAAAGAAGCTTTTTTACACGGGGCTGACGCGGCACTTGCTGCGAGTATTTTTCACTACAAAGAGATTGATATAATGGATCTCAAACGCTATCTTCACGCCAATAACATTCCGGTAAGACTTTAATAATGATAATTTGCGCCGGAAATAACGAAAATTTTAGTTTTGCGCAACCTATGGGAGTAGGTCTCATAGAAACTGCTATGAACCTAACACGTCTTTGCCTCTTTGACAAACCGGAGTTTTTGCTTTTTGTAGGTACTGCCGGAAGCTATGGCGAAGCTAAAATATTTGACATCATTGAATCTAAAACAGCTGCTAACATTGAACTTGCGTTTTTAAGTAACGATGCTTATACTCCTCTTGACAATGTTGTCACAACTAACACGACTAACAAAAAAGATGTTGTTATTAATTCCTCCAACTATATATCTACAAACAAAGAATTGGCTCATAACTTTTTAAAATTTGGCATAGGCTGTGAAAACATGGAGTTTTTTGCTGTTTTAAAGATTGCACAAGAGTTCAATATTCCTGCCGGTGGCGTTTTTTGTATAACCAATTATACTAACAAAACTGCTCATGAAGATTTTTTAAAAAATCACGACCATGCAAAAGAACTCTTGGAAGTTCATGTAAAAAAACGTATCAAAGAACTAACAGCAAACAGGGAGACTCTTTAATTATGAGCATATTAAAACCATCACTTCTTGACTTTACTCAAAAAGAGCTTATGGAGCAAATAAAACCCTCTTTTAGAGTCAAGCAGATTTTTGGCTGGCTTTACCACCAATACGCCCAAGATTTTGATGAGATGAAAAATATTCCAAAAGCGCTTAAAGAAGAACTTGCTCAAAAGTTTATTGTTAACCCTATGAAGATTATCCGTAAAGAAATTTCAAGCGATGGCACAATCAAATACCTTTTTGAACTTCAAGACGGAAAAACTGTTGAAGCAGTTTGGCTGAAGATGAAAGATGAACAGCGTGACGAGAATGATGAACTTATTCAAGAAGCAAAATACACTATCTGCGTTTCGACACAAGTTGGATGTAAAGTAGGGTGTTCTTTTTGTCTCACAGCCAAAGGTGGATTTACAAGAGATTTAACTGCCGGAGAAATTGTTGCACAAGTAGTAAATCTCAAACGCGACAACGACCACAAACATAACCGAAAAATCAACATCGTTTATATGGGAATGGGCGAACCACTCGATAATCTTACAAATCTCGCAAAAGCAATAGAAATTTTTCAAGAAGAAGACGGCTTGGCAATCTCTGGTAAACGCCAGACCGTCTCTACAAGTGGTCTTAGCTCTAAGATAGATAAACTTGGCGAGATGGATTTAGGCGTGCATATAGCTATTTCTTTACATGCTGTTGATGATGAGCTTCGTACAGAGCTTATTCCTATGAATAAGGCTCACAACATAAACTCTATTATAGAAGCTGTCAAACGCTTCCCAATAGATACAAGAAAAAGAGTTATGTTTGAGTATCTGGTCATTAAAAATAAAAATGATGATCTAGCCTCTGCTAAAAAGCTCGTCAAACTGCTTAGCGGTATAAAAGCAAAGGTAAATCTTATCTTCTTCAATCCATATCCTGGAACTACTTATGAGAGACCTAGCAGAGCTGATATGATTGCGTTTCAAGAATATTTAACCAATCATGGTCTGCTCTGCACGATACGTGATTCCAAAGGCATAGACATAAGTGCCGCATGTGGCCAATTAAAAGAAAAAACAGAAGGGGAACTTTAATGGATTTTACGGAAATATTTCAATTAGTATTTTTAGTCGCTGTGTTTATTGTTGGAGTTGCTGGCTTTATAATTGCCGCCACAAAAAAGGATTAATCCTAAAGAGAGCATTAAAAAAGTAGGCGGTCAACACACCAGGGAGACCGTCTATGAATGTAATATTACCTTACTTTCCTTATAAAAAAATAATCTCAAAATCTTCACCCGCTAAACTTAAATAAAATATAACTTTCTAATTTTTTCTTAAATTTACTCAAAGTGGGAAGTATTCACACATTGTTCTAAAGTGTGAATATTATCACACACTAAGTAGAGTGAATTTTAAAATTCTCTCTTTTTTTAAGAATTTTTTTATATAAAATAAAGCTGAAATGAAATCCTTTTATATTGCTTAAATCCCTATATTTAGGGGTTTAAGCAATATTATAAACGAATCTTATTCACATCATAAATGAAAAATTGATAGTTGATAAAGTTATTCACATCTAAAAGAATTATTGGCTGGTAGCCCACTAAACTTCTTAAAATATTGCAAATAAAATTATTGGCGTTTTCAGACAGAATGTTTCACATGAAACATTCTGTCTGAAATAAACTTTCTCTTTCTTAAGAATTTAAAGCTTCAAAACAAACTTTTTCAAAATCTACATTACTTTTGAAATTGTAAATATTTCCGTAAAGTTCAAATTCCAATTCGTTCGCATGAAGAAGTAATCTGCTGGCTCCAGATTTATCGATTCTAAACTCATCACTTAATTCTTTGTCAAGAAACAGAACTATATCTTCTTCCCTTTGTCCGTAAATTGGATCACCGACTATTGGATGTTTCACGTGAAACAAATGAACACGTATTTGATGTTGTCTTCCAGTATGAGGTAAACATTCGAGAAGTGTCATATTTAGTTCCGGAAAATATTTTAAAGGTCTGAAATGTGTTTTAGATTCTTTTCCGCGTTCATCCACTTTTACAACCATTCGCACAATTGCACTTTCATCTTGTGCTCTTAAGAGTCTGGCTTCCACAGTTAACTCTTCTTTAAATTCTCCATGAACCAAAGCCAAATACTTTTTCTTCATATCTCGCTCTTGGAACATCATCTTTAGGTCTCTCTCGCTATTTTTGCTTCGTGCACACAAGACAAGCCCGCTTGTCTCTTGATCTATTCTATGTGCTATATTTGCATCCATTCCAAACTGAGACTTTAATTCATCTATTAAAGAGTAGGGTGTCTTTCTATTTTGAGGGTGAATAAGCATACCGCTTGGTTTGTCAAAGAGAACAAAATCTTCATGAACGGCGTGAGGAACTAAACCTTTTGTCAAAGGCTCAAAGTGTATAAATTCAAAATCTCCTTCTATCTCTTCTCCTGCTTTAGTAATTGGAACACCCTCAACTAAGAGTCTTCCTTTGGCTATTAACCGTTGTGCTTCTTTTTGAGTATAGCCCAACTCTTTTATAAGATATAAGAATGCTCGCTGCTTTACAGGAGCATTCATTTTTTTTATAATAAATGGCAAGGTTTAATCCTTTTTTTACTAAAGATTTTGTAGAATAAGTAACTTTTATATTTTCGAATTTTAACACAAAAAAATTATATAGTTATCAAAAGGGCTTACATATGGTAGATAGATATTCACGAGAAGAGATGAGTTCTAAATGGACTTACCAAGCAAAATATCAAGCTTGGCTAGATGTCGAAAAGGCAGTTGTCAAAGCATGGGCAAAGCTAGGCAAAATTCCTCAGGACGATGCAGATAAAATAGTACAAAATGCAGGCTTTGATATAAAGCGTATAGATGAAATAGAAGCAGTAACACGTCATGACCTCATTGCGTTTACAACAAGTGTATCTGAAACTCTTGGTGAAGAGAGCAGATGGTTTCACTATGGTATGACATCTTCAGATACAGTAGATACTGCGGTAGCACTTCAGATGAAAAGCTCACTAGAGTTAATCATTGAAGATGTGAAGATGATTATGGAATCCATCAAAAAAAGAGCGATGGAACACAAGATGACTTTAATGGTTGGACGTTCTCACGGTATTCACGGTGAGCCGATAACATTCGGTCTTGTGCTTGCGGTTTGGTATGATGAGATGGCACGACATTTAGAAAACCTTGAGCAGACTATGGATGTTATATGTGTTGGGCAAGTAAGTGGAGCAATGGGTAATTTCGCTCATGCACCACTAGAACTTGAAGAGATTACATGTGAAGAGTTAGGTTTGAAACCGGCTCCTGCATCTAACCAGGTTATACAGCGTGACAGATATGCAAGACTGGCAACTGCCTTAGCACTTATGGCTTCTTCTATAGAGAAGTTTGCAGTTCAGGTTCGCCACTGGCAAAGAACTGAAGTGTATGAGTGTGAAGAGTATTTTGCAAAAGGACAGAAAGGCTCATCAGCAATGCCTCATAAACGCAATCCTATCCTAACAGAAAATATAACAGGACTTGCACGCATGATTCGCTCATATGCAATTCCTGCTATGGAAAATGTAGCTCTCTGGCATGAAAGAGATATCTCACACAGTTCTACAGAACGCTTTTGGCTGCCGGATAGTTTTATAACAACTGACTTTATGTTACACCGTATGAACAATGTTATAGCTAACCTAACAGTTTACCCTGAGAACATGATGAAAAATCTAAACCTGACAGGCGGACTTGTTTTCTCACAAAGAGTTTTACTTGAGTTACCGCTTCAAGGTGTAAGCCGTGAAGACGCTTACAGAATCGTTCAAAGAAACGCAATGAAAGTTTGGGAAGAAATTCAGCAAGGCAAACCGACAACAAACGCACAAGGTGAATCACTTTACCTAAACCATTTGTTAGCAGATGAAGAACTGAGAGCTTCACTGAGCGAAGAACAAATCCGTGAGTGTTTTAACTATGATTATTACACGAAAAATGTAGACAATATATTTGCTAGAGTGTTTAAATAATATATATTTAAACACTAACTACTATAACGTAAAAATAAATATGAAGGACGTAAGATGAAAATAAATTTTTCACTTGAAATAGATAAAGAAATTCTAAAAGATGTATTTAATTTTATTAAAATAATTTTATGGGGTATGTTTCTATGATAACAGTTATAAAAAGAAATGGAAGAACAGAACAGTTAGACATTACTAAAATCCAAAAATACACTTCTGCTGCGGTGAAGGATTTGTCAAATGTTTCTCAAAGTGAGTTGGAAGTTGATGCACAGATTCAATTTCGTGATGGTATAACATCTAAAGAGATACAACAAACGCTGATTAAAACAGCAGTTGATAAAATAGACATAGATGCTCCTAACTGGACGTTTGTTGCATCGCGTTTGTTTCTCTTTAACCTCTACCATCAAGTTAATGGTTTTACAGGATATGGTTCACTTCAAACTTATTTTGAGCGCGGAGAGAAAGAAGGACGTATACTTTTTGGTTTAAAAGAAATGTATAACTTAGATGTGTTAGAAAAACATATTAAGCCTGAACGCGATATGCTATTTAACTATCTTGGTGTAAAAACTCTTTATGACAGATATCTCATCAAAGATAGAAATTCTGACCCGATAGAGCTTCCTCAGCACATGTTTATGGCCATAGCAATGTTCTTAGCGCAACGTGAAGAAAAACGTGAAGAATGGGCAATTAAAATCTACGATATGATCTCTCAATTTGAAGTTATGTTAGCAACACCGACACTCTCAAACGCAAGAACAACAAGACACCAACTCAGCTCTTGTTATATTGGTTCTACGCCTGATAACATTGAAGGTATTTTTGATGCCTACAAAGAGATGGCTATGCTTTCAAAATTTGGCGGCGGTATTGGCTGGGACTGGACTCAGGTTCGTTCAATGGGTTCTTACATAGATGGACATAAAAACGCAGCAGGCGGAACAGTTCCATTTCTAAAAATAACAAACGACATTGCAATAGCAGTTGACCAACTCGGAACAAGAAAAGGTGCCATTGCAGTTTATCTTGAACCTTGGCACATAGACATAAATGACTTTTTAGATCTCAAGAAAAACTCTGGAGAAGAACGTCGCCGTGCGCATGATTTATTTCCATCACTTTGGTTAAATGATTTGTTTATGAAAAGAGTTCAAGAAGATGGTATTTGGACACTTTTTGATCCTTATGACTGTGGTGCTTTAGCAGCGGTTCATGGTGAAGAATTCAACAAAATGTATCTTGAGTTTGAACAAAACGAAGCACTCATAAAAGAAAAAGTGAAAGCAAAAGTGTTATGGAAAAAAATCCTGACTTCTTACTTTGAAACTGGTTCGCCGTTCCTTTGTTTTAAAGACAATGCTAACAAAGCTAATCCGAATGATCACTATGGAGTTATTAGAAGCTCAAACTTGTGTACAGAAATTTTTCAAAATACAGAACCAAATCACTACAAAATAAAATTCATTTTTGAAAACGGTGACAGCATCAGTTATGAAGAAGATGAGTTAGTAACAGTAGATAGTGGGTTAGTAAAACCGGCTAAAAAAGTTACAGCTCTTGATTCACTTGGCGGACTTCCAATTTATGTAGTTGAAAAAGAAAAGGTAGATGGAGCAACTGCGGTTTGTAACCTTGCGTCTATTAACTTATCTCGTGTAAATACGAAAGAAGATATAGATAGAATTGTTCCGATTGCTGTTCGTGCTCTTGATAACGTTATTGATTTAAATTTCTATCCTGTGGAAAAAGTAAAACGCACTAACATGAGAAGCCGCTCAATCGGACTTGGTGTTATGGGTGAAGCTCAGATGTTGGCTGAAAAACAAATCATGTGGGGTAGCCAAGAACATTTCGACAAGATAGATGAGATTATGGAATCTGTTAGTTATAACACCATCAATGCTTCCTCAGATATTGCTCTTGAAAAAGGAGCATACCCAGAATTTGCCGGTTCTAAATGGAGCAGAGGCATAATGCCACATGACCATGCGACTGCAGAAGTTATCAACCTTGTAGACCGTGGCGGATTATTTGCTTCTACATACGAGTGGGATGAATTACGTGCGAAAGTAAAACGCCAAGGCATGAGAAATGGTTACTTGATGGCTGTGGCACCTACGAGTTCTATTTCTATCTTAACGGGAACTACGCAAGCCATTGAGCCTGTATTTAAACGCAAGTGGTTTGAAGAGAACTTATCTGGACTTATTCCGGTTGTTGTTCCAAATCTCTCACCGGACACATGGGCTTACTATACACCGGCTTATGATTTAGACCAAAGAGTGCTTATCAGAGCTGCTGCTATTCGTCAAAAATGGATAGATCAAGGTCAGAGTTTAAATATCTTCATAACTTTAGATAAAGCAAGCGGTAAATATCTTAACGACATTTATATGTTAGCTTGGAAACTGGGTCTCAAATCTACATACTACCTGCGTTCACAATCTCCTGAACTTGCGAGTGATGTAGAAGACAGATCTATGGAATGTGTTGGTTGTCAATAGGCCGATGAAACCACTCTTACCAAACAACTTCAAAACATTTCTGCAAAGATTTGATAACTTTAAAGATGCTGAGATACGCTCTTTTGAAGTTATCTCGCCAACAAATATAACACTAACCTTAGCAACACAAGACAGCGCTAGAGCTTATGACTGGATAACAATCACTCTTGCGTTTGAAGGGGTGAGTGATGCAAAAATCCTAGAAGAAAATAAATTTTCATTTGTGGATATGAACGAAGGTGTGTCACTCATATCTGAAATTAATATGATTGCGTTTGCTATAGGTTCGCATAAAAATATGGACTCTATTCAAAACGCAGTCTCATTTGTTATCTCAAAAAGTTTAAAATTTCAAGAAGGCCAATTTTAATCAAGGAGAAAAAATGCATATAGTTTGCCCTCACTGTTTAAGCGTCAACAATGTTCCGCAAAAAGAATCTTACACAAAAGCCAATTGCGGGAGATGTAAAAAATCGCTTTTAGATACCAAGCCAATCGAACTAACAAACAGCAATTTTGACGAAGTTATAGTCAACAGCGATATACCTGTCATAGTTGATTTCTGGGCTCCGTGGTGCGGACCATGTAAAATGATGGGACCAAGCTTTGAAAAGTCTGCCAAAAATTTTCCTCTTAAAACATTGTTTGTAAAAGTCAACACAGAAAATGAACAAAATTTAGGAGCAAGATTTGGCATAAGAAGTATTCCTACGCTCATCATATTTAAAAATTCAAAAGAAGTACACAGAGTGTCAGGTGCTTTGGATGAGGCGAGTTTAAATAGACTTGTAGAGCAGTTTAAATAAACTGCTCTGTTAAAAAAATTATTTTATGTATGAGCAGCAGTAGTCAGTAACACTTTTAATTTTTATGTCAAACGCAGAGTTTGCTTCAACCGCAAATGAGCAAGGTGTTGTCATAGATATAAATTTATCACTTCCTGGTAATTTTACTTCAAAATCTCCAGAATAAATTTCCATAATCTCTTTATCTTGAGTATTAAATGTGTAGTCACCTTCAAGCATAATTCCTAAAGATTTTATACTTCCATCTTCCATCTCTATCGTTCTGCTTGTGACTTTTCCGTCATAATAAATATTTGCATTCTTTACTACATTCACATTGTTAAATTTTGCCATCTTGATTGCCTTTTTTCGAAGATTATACCTTCTTTGTTATTTAGAGGCACTTAATCTTACTCTTTGAGAGTGTGTTATGGCCACCGCGATTGCATCAGTAATATCTAAGGGTTTTATCTCTTTTTTTATATTCAGAAGTTTTTTTACCATAAACGCAACCTGATCTTTGCCGGCTTTTGCTTTACCTGTTAGTGCTTTTTTTACCTGAAGCGCCGTATATTCATGAAAATTTCCAAACTCTTGCAAAAGTTTTAGCATGATGGCACCGCGAAATTGTGCCAATTTAATGGTTGTAGCAGGATTATGCGCATAAAAAATATCTTCCATTGCAACTTCATGAATTTCATGCGTTTTAAAAATAATCTCCAAACCTTCAACCATCTGAGGAATTTGAAGCTGCAAATCTTCTGCTTTCATCTTAATCAATCCAGCCTCAATTAGGGAAATTTTTCCATTTTCCAAAGATATAAGTGCATACCCCATATTTCTAGTTCCCGGGTCAATTCCTAGTATTGTCATACGATTCCATTTTGCTTAATATGATGCGATTATATACAAAAAAACTCTTTATTCACATAAATCACAAAGAGTTATTCACATTTATTTAACCATATATTATGTCTATACACGGTATTATTCACATATAAATAACTCATTAGGCAATAACTGTGAATATAGGTCAAGAAGTACTAGAAATGCTCAAACAAGAGATTACCGACGTTGAATATAATAGATATATTAAACATTTGAAATACGATGCTAAAAACTCAACAGGTGATTTAGCTATCTATTATGCACCCAATGCATTAGTTTTAAATTGGATTAAAAATAAATATGGAGAAAAGATTGCTCATCTTTTCGAAATAAAAAGCGATATGCGTGTAAATGTGCAAATAGCTCTTGAGAGTAGAATGGACAAATCAAAAATTAAAGAAGTATCCAAAGTAAAAGTACAACATTCACACCTCAATCCTTCTCATACTTTTGAAAATTTTATGGTCGGCGGATCTAACCAGTTTGCTTATGCAGCAGTAAAAAGTGTAAGTGAAAAAGCAGGACAGATTTATAATCCTCTTTTCATCTACGGTGGAGTAGGTCTTGGTAAGACGCACCTTATGCAAGCCGCGGGAAATGTATTTCAAAATCAGGGAAAAGTAGTTATATACACAACCGTAGAACAATTTTTAAATGATTTTGTAAGACATTTAAGAAATAAAAATATGGAAAGATTTCAAGAAAAATACCGTAAATGTGATGTATTGCTTATAGACGATATTCAATTTTTAAGCAATAAAGAGTCTATTCAAGAAGAATTTTTTCACACTTTTGAAGCTCTAAAAGGTGAAGGTAAACAGATAATACTTACAGCAGACAAACATCCAAAAAAAATAGCCGGTCTTGAAGCAAGACTTCAAAGCCGTTTTGAATGGGGTCTTGTTGCAGATATCCAGCCGCCGGAACTTGAAACTAAAATTGCCATTATTGAGAAAAAATGTGAAATTAATAAAGTTAAACTTACTAAAGATATTATCAATTATATTGCAACAGTAATAGACAGTAATGTCCGTGAAATAGAAGGTATCCTATCTAAACTTCATGCATATTCTCAGCTTATTCACGTGGATATAGATTTAGAATTTACAAAAAATATTTTAAAAGACCAAATCAAAGAAAACAGAGCAAATTTAACTCTAGATATGATTACGCAAAATGTTGCAAAAGATTTAAATATTAAACCTAGTGAAATACGCTCAAAAAGCAGAAGTAAAAATTTAGTTTACGCAAGAAGAATTTCTATCTATCTTTGTCGCGAACTCACACAAAATACTATGCCTCAACTTGCCCAGTATTTTGGCATGAAAGACCATACGGCAATTAGTCATACACTTAAAAAAATAGCCGAACTCATTCAAAATGATGAGGATTTTAAAGTTAAAATAGAAGAACTAACAAATAAAATAACTTCTTCAGATTAAAAATTATAAAAATATTTAAAAAAAAGATATAATCATAAAAGTGAATAGATGTGAATGAGTTACACATCTTTAAGATATGCTAATAACTCTTAGAATAGGGCTTAAATGATGATTTTCACATAATCATCACTCCCTACTACTACATACTAAAAATTATATAAAATATATAGGAAATTCATATGAAAATGACGATTTCAAAATCAATTCTTGAAAACATACTCATAAACGCAGGACCTTTTCTAGAAAAGAAAGATACATCACAAATCACATCTCATGTTTTCATGAGTGCAGAAGGTGCTGAACTTACGATAAAAGCAACAGATTATGAAATTGGTTTTTTAGTTAAAACTAAAAATGTAAATATTACTGAAGAAGGAACAATTACCGCTAATGGTAAAAAATTTCTTGATATTGTCAGAATATTAAAAGATGGAGAAATAAATTTAGAAGTCAAAGGTGATATTCTCAATATTTCCCAATCTCATTCAAAATTTAAATTGCCTACATTTTCACACAACGAATTTCCTGAATTTCCAAATTATGATAATAAACCCCGTATATCAATAGATTCACATACTCTCATTGAATCACTTAAAAAAATTACACCGGCTATAGACACAAATAATCCAAAATTTGAACTTAACGGTGCTCTTATTGAAATTAAAGAAAACAGTATCAACTTTGCTTCTACAGATACACGCCGTCTTGCAGTAGTTAATATTGAAAATAATAGTGCTAATGAACTTTCTATAATCATTCCAAAAAAAGCAATTGTTGAAATACAAAAACTGTTTTTTAATAATATAGAACTTTACTATGATCAAACAAATCTTATAATTCATTCAGAACAATATACATTCTTTACAAAACTTATCAATGGAAAATTTCCTGAATATTCAAGAATTATTCCTAAAGAAATTGCTAATACTTTGGTCTTGCCAAAAGCTATTATGATTGATTCAATTAAGCAGATAACAACAATTTCAAATGATGTAAAAATTACCTTTTTAAATGATATTATTACATTTGAATCGCTAAGCGATGATAATATTGAAGCTAAAACAGAAATATCACACCATACAAACTTTACATCTCCATTTTCTATAGCAATCAATTCTAGATATCTATTGGATTTTTTAAATAGTATCAATAGCTCAGAATTTACTATTGGATTAAATGAAAGTAATCTACCTTTTATATTAAAAGATAATAATTTTAAAACAGTAGTTATGCCTATTGTAATTTAAACAAGAAGTATGCTCCTTTTAGGAGTATATACACCGCCAAAATCTCTTAGAAAACACCCATAAAACTTACTTTTAGATATTTTTTGATAAAATATCCCTAATTATGCAAAAATGCTATTTTCACCAAAGGTGAAGCAGTAACTACTGAAGATAATTTAGAAAAATAGTCTGAAATATGAAATGGAGTATTAAATGGAAAATTACGGTGCTAGTAATATTAAAGTCCTTAAAGGCTTAGAAGCTGTTAGAAAACGTCCGGGTATGTACATTGGGGATACTGGACATCGTGGTCTTCATCATTTAGTTTATGAAGTCATTGACAATTCTATTGATGAGGCTATGGCTGGACATTGTGATACTATCAGTGTTACTATTACAAAAGAAGGCACATGTAGAGTTAGCGACAACGGTCGTGGTATTCCTACAGATATACATGCTGGTGAAGGAATATCTGCAGCAACAGTTGTTTTAACTGTGTTACACGCCGGCGGTAAATTTGATAAAGATACATATAAAGTATCTGGTGGTTTACACGGGGTTGGTGTTTCTGTTGTAAATGCACTTTCAAAAGATTTGAAAATGACTATCAATAGAGAAGGTGAAATATTTGAACAAAATTTTAAGAAGGGTATTCCTCAAGAAGTTTTAGCTGTTACCGGAACAACAAAAAAAACTGGAACAACAATAGAATTTACTCCAGATGAGACAATCTTTACAGAAACAACTACTTTTGAATATGATTATCTTGCAAGAAGATTTAAAGAACTAGCATATCTTAACCCATTCATTACAATTATTTTTAAAGATGAAAGAACTAACAAAACTGAAAAATATCACTTTGAAGGCGGTATTGCTCAATATGTTGAAGACTTGAATAAAAAAACTGCTGTTACAGCAGTTTATTCATTTTCAGCAAAAGTAGAAGATATTGAGTTTGATATTGCTCTTATGTATAATGATACTTATGAAGAAAAACTAGCATCATTTGTAAATAATATTAGAACTCCAAACGGCGGTACTCATGAAGCAGGTTTTCGTGCGGGATTAACACGTGTTATTTCAAATTACAATACTCAAAATGGCGCTGCCAAAGAAAAAGATACAAAAATTTCCGGTGAAGATACAAGCGAAGGTTTGATTGCTATAGTATCTGTTCGTGTTCCTGAGCCTCAATTTGAGGGACAAACAAAAGGGAAACTCGGAAATACTTATGTAAGGCCTCTTGTTCAAAAAATGACTTATGAAATACTTCAAAAATATTTTGAAGAGAATCCATTAGAAGCAAAAGCTATCGTTGCAAAATCACTTATGGCTGCTCGCGGCCGTGAAGCTGCAAAAAAAGCGCGTGAACTTACTCGTAGAAAAGATTCTATGAGTGTTGGAACACTTCCAGGAAAACTTGCAGATTGTCAAAGTAAAGATCCTTCAGTTTGTGAAATTTATCTGGTGGAGGGCGACTCTGCAGGTGGTTCGGCAAAAATGGGGCGTGACCGTGTTTTTCAAGCAATTTTACCTCTTAAAGGTAAAATTTTAAATGTTGAAAAAGCAAGACTGGATAAGATTTTAAAATCAGAAGAGATCACTAACATGATTACAGCTATGGGCTGTGGAATTGGTGAAGAGTATAAAGAAGAAAAACTTCGTTATCATAAAATTATTATTATGACGGATGCCGATGTTGATGGTTCTCATATTCAAACGCTGCTTCTTACATTCTTTTTCCGTCATTTCCGTGATGTTGTTGAAAAAGGGTATTTATACTTAGCGCAACCACCTCTTTACCGCTATAAAAAAGGTAAAAAAGAGATTTACTTTAAAGATGATCGTCAAATGAACGACTTTTTAATTGAAAATGGTGCGGAAGCTTTAGAGAGACAAGATATAGGAATAAATGATTTACTTTCTTATTTCAAAATGGTTGATCACTATGCAGGTTCACTTGATGCACTTGGCAGAAGGTATGCACTTGTAAATTTAATCAGACACTTTATTGAAAATCCGGATATTATCGGATTGGATATGAAAGCTATGTATCTTAAAGTTGAAGAATACCTGCATTCAATAGAAAATAATATTTTAACGAAATCAATAAGTGATGATGAAATACACCTTTTTGTACAAACAAAAGGCGGTATGGAAGAGTTGCTAATAAACGATGATTTGTTTACAGCACCACACTTTGTTGAAGCAGATTATATTTTCAGAAAGATTCAAGAGTGGGGATTAGTTTTTGAAAATGACATTTTAGTAGAACTTGAAAATATCAAAGATTTTGCTAAAAAAGGTGCGTATATTCAACGTTACAAAGGTCTTGGTGAGATGAATCCGGATCAACTTTGGGAAACTACTATGACTCCTGAAAACCGTGTTTTACTTCAGGTAACTATTGATGATGCAGAAGTTGCATCTGATGCGTTTACTCTTTTTATGGGTGATGAAGTTGAACCTCGCCGTAACTACATTGAAACCCATGCAAAAGATGTTAAACACCTGGACGTTTAATGCTCTTACCACAGACCAAAGAGAGAGAATACCGTTTTAAGTTAGCACTTAGAATGGGACTTCCAATTTTTGCTCTAGTTATAACACTTTTTTTAACCACTTCAATCAACGTAACTGAAAAACTAACAGCAATTTTTTATATTGAGGCTGTACTTCTTCTTGCGTTTAGCATTTACTTTATACTGTATATTATCTATATCGGATTTGATACACGTGTAACAGAAATAGTATCAAAAACATTTACAAGAGAGTATCTTTATGAATATCTTAAAAAAGATATTAAAAAAGAGAAAGAGTATACGCTCATTCTTATCAGTATAGATAATCTTCATGATATAAACGTTATGTATGGAATTAAAAATGGAGATAAAGTTCTTTATGAAGTTGCAAAATGGATTGGAGAATATATACAAAAAAAAGATATATATAACTTTCCTCTGGGACACATTAAGGGTGGAGACTTTGTTATTGGTTTGAGGGGAAATAAAGATAAATATATCTCAATATTGGAACTTATGTGCTTAAATGCTGATGGATTTAAAATAGATGACATAGAAGTAAAAATATCCGGAGCAATCACAGACACCACATTTTCAGACAAATTAGAATACATGATTGAAAATTTATTTGAAATCCAGGAGATGAAAAGACATAAAAAGTCATCTTTAAAAGATAATACTATTGGCCCGAATGATTTAGAGTTATTAGTCATAGATGCATTAAAAAATAAAAACTTTATTCTGATGACCCAGAGTATTTTTGAAAATGGAAAATCGACCCTAAAAGAGTGTTTTATAAAATTACAAACATCAGACGGCAAAATGATTTACCAAAAAACCTATTTGAAAGTACTTTCAAAACTAGGTTTAACGCTGGAATATGATCTCATGGTTGTAGAAAAAACAGTTAAAAAACTGAGTGGCGAAGTGAATGAAATCTTAGTCTTTGACATAGCTCCGACATCTCTGCGAAATCCTATTTTTATAACTAAAATAAAAGAGTTGTTAGAACATTATCCGCAAGCTAAAAATAAAATTATGTTTATGCTTTTTGAAAATGAGTACTTTTCAAATATTGACAAATATAATTCTGTTTTAAAATCTTTAAAGAATTTAGGAGCTTATATAGGAATAGACAAATTAGGTGCCTCTCATACATCTTTTTTATATTTAAGAGATTTAGATATTAATGTTGTCAGATTTGATTCCTTTTATACAAAAGAGATAAATAAAAATAAGAATATTATAAGTGGGTTAAATCTCAGTGCCCATGATAAAAATATAAAAACATGGGTTAAGCTCATTGAAGAAAAGAATGATTTTGAAATAGTCAATCACATGAATGTAGATTACTTGCAAGGAAAATATCTTGCACAACTTGAATTAACAAAGGATTAAAATGAAATATGGCGAAAAAATAGTAACTGAATTTGACGTGGCAAAAGATTTAGAAATCTGGCCAAATGAACATAAAAAGAATTATCTTATAAAGGTTGTTTTACCGGAATTTTGTTCGCTTTGTCCAAGAAGCGGTTATCCTGATTTTGCAACTATCTATCTTGAATATACACCGGATGCCTATGTCGTAGAGTTAAAAGCTGTAAAACTTTACATTAATTCGTTTATGAATCGATCAATTTCTCATGAAAACGCAGCAAATGAAATATATGATGTAATCTATGATAAAATAAAACCAAAATATTTAAAGTTAACGGCAGATTTTAACCCGAGAGGGAATGTTCATACCGTCGTGGAGATAGACAGCTCAAAACTTTAATTTTTTAAAATTTGTTAGGAGTCGCGTATGTTTGATAATTTATTTGGCAAAAAATCTAAAGTTGATGATGAAGTAACAATAAACGCACATATAGCAGAAAAAATTGCACATATGAATCTTACAGATATGCGGGCTTATCTTAACAACAGAATAACAGGTTTTGATGTTTGCGAGTTTGGACTTAGTGAAGTTATGAAAAAATTAACCACTGAGGATGAAGAGAGTGAACAAAGATATTTAAAGATAGATGATATGGATACGAAGATAAAAAAGGCTTTTGATATTGTTTTGATGATTGCAGTTCATAAAAAAATAAGTGTGAAAACCGTTGAATATATGCAAGAATTTTTAGAAGTTTACAGAGACATTATAGAGAGCTTTGATACAAGAAATAAACAGATATATGGTTCGAAACTTGCTGATGGACTGAAAATGGCGATAAAGGGTGTAAACGCCAGAGAAGAGTTAAAAAATAAGATGCAAGTTTTAGGCTAACAACTCTTTTTTTAACCAAAGTATCGCTTCGCCATGCGTCTTAAAAACCCCATCCATTTGTGCCTCATATGCAGATGCAAGTATCTGTGAAAAACTTTTTGATGGTGGAACTCCTAAATGGATTAAATCTCTTCCCTGAACTAAAGCTTTAATTTTTTTATGTAAGACACCTAACTCTTTCGCTCTGTTTTGTATTTTTGTAAAACTCTCTTGCTTCTCAGGGTAGATTGCCAAATGGATTAAAACAGTGTGCTGAAGATTTGTTTTTGTGGCTAGTCTATAAATTTCCGAGTCAGACATTTTTTTATTTAAACGGTATTGCGTTAGTACTAAAACTGAGGAGAGAATTTTTCGCTCATGTGAAAGCTTTTCCAGAAAAGAAATTTTTTTATCTTCACTCAAAAAATAACACAAAAGAGACAACATTAAAATGATGTTAGTCTTTTCATCCTTTATTTTATGTTGAACCATTTCATCTAAAGCGAGAAGTGTTTTATGCCAAGCATCTTCGCTCAATGAATAAAGTTCACTAAAATAGGAAAACGCACCCAGTTTTTTGAAAAGAATGAGTCCTAAAGATGGTTTTTGTGATTCTAAAAGAAGTTTTTTTATTTCATCAAAAATTCGCTCCTTAGGAAGTTCATGCAACATATTTTTATGAATCATTTCTTGGCAAAGCTCAAAAAGTCCTCTGCTCATAGACAAATTATATCTTGAGCAAAATTGTATACCTCGTAAAATTCTCAATGGGTCTTCTGCAAATGTTGTCTTATTCACAAAGTGCAAGCTACTGCTTTTTAAGTCTTCTACACCATGGTGAGGATCTAAAATAATTTTCTTTTCTACATCAAAACCGATAGCATTTATTGTGAAGTCACGTCTTGATGAGGCCGTTTCAAAATTTAGATGAGAATAAGTAGAAACCTCAAAACCTTTATGTCCCGAGGAAATTTTAGTTTCAAGTCTTGGGAGTGAAAAATCCAAATCCAAATCTTCAAAAAACAGTTTGCATACGCCAAAACTTTTTCCAACTTGATTGATATTACCAAACTCTTTTAAAACTTCTTCAACTTTATCTAGAGTGGAAATACCGTAAAGTTCTATGTCAATGTCTTTAGATTCTTTTCCTAAGAGAGAATCTCTCACATAGCCGCCAACAATTACTGCGTTGATATTAAGATTGTTTAGTTTTTTAAAGATGATGTCTAATTTGCGTGGATATTTAATCATTTGGTACTTTTTAGAAGATTTTATTTCTCAAATATAACGAATTTTACAATTAAATATAAGGTTTTGGATAGTTTAAATGATAGTATAACATTAATTTGGGTATAATCGCGAAAATTTTTAGCCTAAAGTTTCAGATGAATTTGAAACGATACAAAAAGGAATACACTTGCAAAAAATAAGAAATATTGCAGTTATCGCACACGTTGACCACGGTAAAACTACGCTAGTTGACGGATTGCTTGAGCAATCTGGAACATATGGTGCACACGAAGCACACGATGAAAGAGCAATGGATAGTAATGCTCTTGAGAAAGAGCGTGGTATTACGATTCTTTCTAAAAATACGGCTATTCGTTACAAAGATTACAAAATTAACATTATTGATACTCCGGGCCACGCCGACTTCGGTGGTGAAGTTGAACGCGTTCTTAAAATGGTAGATGGTGTTTTAGTTCTTGTTGATGCTTATGAGGGTGTTATGCCTCAAACGAAGTTTGTTGTTAAGAAGATGCTTGCTCTTGGTAAAAAACCAATTGTTGTTATTAACAAAATTGACAAACCTTCTGCTGATCCAGAACGTGTTGTTGATGAAATGTTTGACCTATTCGCTGCAATGGGTGCAACTGACGATCAGCAAGATTTCCCTATTATTTATGCTGCAGCGCGTAATGGTATGGCAAAACTTAACATGGATGATCCAGACGGTGATTTCGAATGTATTTTCGAAACAATCCTTGCTAATATACCTGAGCCAGAGGGTGACAGAGAAAATCACACTCAAGCACAGGTATTTACGCTTGACTATGACAACTATGTTGGAAAAATCGGGATTTCTCGTATTTTCAACGGTGTTATCAGAAAAGGTGACAATGTTATGTTAGCGAAAGCTGACGGTGAACTTGTAAAAGGTAAAATTTCTAAACTTATTGGTTTTCACGGTCTAAACCGTATGGAAATTCAAGAAGCTGAAGCGGGCGATATCGTTGCGTTTGCCGGCTTAGAAACTGTGGATGTTGGAGATACAATTTGTGATCCTGCTAATCCAATGCCACTTGATCCAATGCACATCGAAGAACCGACACTTACAGTTGTATTTTCTGTAAATGATTCTCCACTTGCTGGTCAAGAAGGTAAACACGTTACTTCAAACAAATTAAGAGAGCGTTTAGAGTTCGAAATGACAACAAACGTTGCTATGAGACTTGAAGTTGTTGGCGAGGGTAAATTTAAAGTTTCAGGTCGTGGTGAGCTTCAAATTACTATTCTTGCTGAGAATATGCGTCGTGAAAACTTTGAATTTGGTGTTTCTCGTCCAGAAGTTATCGTTAGAGTAATTGAGGGTGTTAAATGTGAACCATTTGAGCACCTGGTTATCGACGTTCCTGAAACTTTAAGCGGTTCAGTAATTGAGCGTCTTGGAAAACGTAAAGCAGAGATGAAATCTATGTTGCCAATGGGTCAAGGTTTCCAAAGAATCGAGTTTGAAATTCCAGCTCGTGCTCTTATCGGTTTCCGTGGACAGTTCTTAACTGATACAAAAGGTGAGGGAATTATGAACCACTCATTCTTAGAATTCCGTCCATACTCTGGAACTGTTGAGTCAAGAACTTACGGTGCACTTATTTCAATGGAAAATGGGGATACTTTAGCGTATTCACTATTTAACATCCAAGACCGTGGTGTTCTTTTCATCAACCCACAAACGCAAGTATACGAAGGTATGATTGTTGGTGAGCACTCTCGTTCAAATGACCTTGTTGTTAACCCGATTAAAGGTAAAGCACAATCAAACGTTCGTTCATCTGGTGCTGATGAAGCTATTAAACTTATCCCACCTCGTGATATGTCACTAGAGCGTGCTCTAGAGTGGATTGAAGATGATGAACTTCTTGAAGTTACACCAAAATCTATTCGTATTCGTAAAAGATTTTTAACAGAATCAGAAAGAAAACGTAACACTCGTAAATAGAAATATTTTCACAAAACTCGCAAAAGAAATTTTGCGAGTAAATCCTTCTTCCCCTTTTTAAATTTTCAATCTTCCTCAAATCTGATATTTATATTGAGATGGTATAATCATAAACTTTATAAAGTATTTGGAGCCATAAATGAAAAGAAAACAAATATATAATCCTGACTCAACTGAAAATGTAAACGATAGAAGAATTTTTGGCGGCAATCCAACAGGTATTTTTGAACTCAATAACATTAAATATCAGTGGGCATATAACCTTTGGGAAATGATGTTAAACAATACTTGGTTTCCAAAAGAAGTAGACATGACGCGTGATGTTAATGATTACAAGAATCTTACAGAAACAGAAAAAAAAGCCTATGATAAGGCACTTTCACAACTCATTTTTATGGACTCATTGCAAACAAATAATATTATTGATAATGTAAATCCTTATGTAACGGCCCCTGAAGTAAATCTTATTTTGGTTCGTCAATCTTTTGAAGAAGCACTGCATTCACAATCTTACGCAGTAATGGTTGACAGTATTTCAACAAACTCGGCAGAAATTTATGATTTATGGCGTCGTGATATGATGCTTAAAAGTAAAAATGATGCAATTGCCCGCGTGTATCAGGACCTTGCAAAAGACCCTTCAGAATACAACTTTTTAAAAGCGTGTTTTGCAAACCAAATTCTTGAAGGAATTTATTTTTATAGCGGCTTTGCTTATATTTATACTTTAGCACGCTCTGGAAAGATGCTTGGTTCCGCACAAATGATACGTTTTATTCAAAGAGATGAAGTGACACACTTGGTGCTATTCCAAAATCTTATTAACACGTTAAGAAAAGAGAGAGCGGACCTTTTCACAGATAAACTCAGAGCTGAAGTAATTGAGATGTTTAAAGAGGCGGTCAAGTTAGAATCTGCTTGGGGACAATATATTACTCAAGGTCAAATCCTTGGTTTAACTGACAGCATTGTTGAGCAATATATTCAATTTTTGGCTGATGAGAGATTAAACGCAGTCGGTTTTGATAAACTTTATAATGTTTCAAATCCTATTAAATGGGTAGGAGATTTTGCAAAATTCAATGATCAAAAAACAAACTTTTTTGAAGGAACCGTTACAAACTATTCAAAAGGAAGTTTGTCATTTGATGACGATTTCTAAAAAATGAGCAGTTATAAATTCTGCTCACTCTCCTTTGAGACAACTGCTAACTATAACACTAACTTAGAAACTCTGCTAACACTTATAAAACAAACTTCAGATTATTCGCTTATTGTTGCCCCTGAAGTTTGTCTCACCGGCTTTGATTATGATAATTTTGACGAGGTTTGTGAGTTCTCTGCGTTTGCAAATGAAGAGATACGAAAAGTTTCACACCATAAAATTATAGTGTTCACTATGATAGAAAAACGTGGCGATAAAGTTTATAATTTTGCAAAGCTGTTTCACAATGGTAAAGTTCTGCATGAGAGGGCCAAGGCAAAACTTTTTCGTTTTGGCGGCGAAGAGAAATTTTTCTCTGAAGCGAATGAAGATGAAGTACAAATAGTAGAAGTAGATGGCATGAAAATAGGTATATTAATCTGTTTTGAGCTGCGTTTTAAAGCTTTGTGGCAAAAATTAGAAGGAAGTGACGTGATTGTTGTGCCATCATGGTGGGGAGCTTTGAGAGCTTTACACTTTAAAGCACTCACTAACGCACTTGCAATTATGAACCAGTGTTATGTTATAGCGAGCGACAGTCAAAATAGAGAGTGTACAGGACTAAGCGGAATAATTACACCTCAGGGCATTGAAGAGCGCAATGGGAATAAGCCTTGCTTAGAACTTGAATATAATAAAAAAGAGATCAGCCTTATGAGGCGATATATGAATGTGGGGATAGATGGATAGAATTACAGCCACCAAAACAGCTCGTTTGGCACAAGAGTGCAGTGAAAAATTTAGTTTAAGTCCCGAGGTGAAAAATGCTATTGCTCAGACAAGTCGTGAGCTTTTTGTGCCGAGCAGTTTTAAGCATAGTGCATATAAGTTAGATGCACTTCCAATAGGTGCAAAACAGTATATAAGTTCACCTTTGACCGTCGCTAAAATGACAGAGTATTTACAGCCAAAAGGGGCAGACAAAGTTCTGGAAATTGGCTGTGGAAGCGGTTATCAAGCCGCAGTGCTCTCCCACCTGTTTCGCGGTGTCTTTACAATCGAGAGAATAGAGATGTTGATGCTCGAAGCAAAACAGCGTTTTCGTGAACTTGGAGTCAATAATATTCATACGAAAATAGATGATGGGCAAAACGGCTGGAAGCAGTATGCGCCATATGATAGAATTCTGTTTTCAGCTTCGGCAAAAGAAATTCCTGCAAAACTTTTTGAACAGCTTCGTGATGGCGGTATTTTGGTCGCACCAATGGATAATGGTTCCAAACAGATTATTACCCGCTTTGTTAAAAAAGGCACAGTGATTGAAAAAACAGAACTAGAAATCTGTGATTTTGTGCCTATTTTAGACGGAATACAGAAGTAAGTTTAGTTTCTTTAATTGTTTGGCGCCAATAATTCTAATTGAGCTTTTATCTTATAGCTTAGAGGTTTTACTTTATTTAGATTACTGTATTGTGCGCTGTTGTAAGCATCACTTATTTCTTTGAAATATGTTTTATAATCGTTGAGATAATCTAAAACAGGTTTTTCTATTTCTTCATCGAGATAAAGTTCGGTAACAGTAACAACAACAGCAGACCATTTTGCATCAAATTCTTTTTCTAGTTTTAAGCGAGGCTGTTTGATGAAAGAATTTTTGATATTGCTGAGTTGACGCCAATTTTCGGATAATTCAGAGTAACCTATCATTGCAATTCTTTTATTAAAAGCATCCAATTTATGCAGGATGTGAAGATGATTCTTTTCAAGTTCAGGAGCTTTTTTTTGTAAATGTTTGCTGATCTCATTGATAAGCGCGGTGTATAAAGCTATATCTTTTTGAAGCTCTTCTTTGTTGTCGTTTGCAATGCTAAGTGTTTTAATTTGACCTGTTATAGATTCAATATCAGTTTTATATTTTGCAATTTTTGTATATTCGCCTCTCTTGAGAATCGCGTTGACATCACTTACATTTTCTCTAAAAGCTTCACGAATGTCTTTTGTTTGCCAAGTGTCAATATAGTGTAAACCGGCGTGGAGTTCCCAAAAAATACAAATTAATATAAGTAGATATTTCATGACTTTATTCTCCTAATATAAGTATTCTGAAAAAGGATTATAAACTTCACTTATTACAAAATTATTACTGTAATTTTAAACAATTGAAGTTTATATAGTGTAAAATAAGCAAAATAAAGTAGAGGCGAAATTATGGAAGTGATGTATGGCATAGAATACTCTAAACCTGAGGTAGTTTTACTTCAAGAGACTGGGATTGGTGTAGCAGAAGCTGCAGCGAGAACCTGTTATGACTCTTTTGAAAACAGTGAAAACAGCGTTATTAAAGATATTGAAAACGTTATGCCAAACCAAGAGATGTGTCATGAGTTAAACGCTATAGAAGATTCAGCCCTTTTAGATGATTTAGCTTGGACATATTTTCACCACTCCATATTGGAACATGCAAATTTGAGCTTTTTAGTTCGCGGAACGAGTCGCGGTGTTTTACAAGAGCATGCACGTCACCGCATTCAAGCAATTAGTGTCCGTTCAACACGCTATACTATGAGTTCGGTAATCAATGCCTTTGTGGCTTCACTTCATGGCGGAGACAAAGAATTTTTTATCCAAAAAGTACTTGCGTTTGATATGTTTGTAACAACTAACAAAGAGTATAACACCATAGAAATCGGTGCTATATACGACAAGCTGTTTTATCAATCCAAAGTAGTAGAAGATTTTTATTCTATTGCAGTCGCCAAAAGTTCTTTGGAGTTGTTAGAAAAATTTCCAAACAATGCTCCAGCACTTTTTGAAGCACTTCAAGAGGGTAAGAAAAAACGCAATGTCGGCGATGCTTTTAAGCATATTATCTCGGACAATGTTAAAGTAGATATGGTGGTTACTTTTAATCTCAGAAGTCTCAAAAACTACTTTACACTCAGAGACAGCGGTGCTGCATTTTTTCAGATTCGCTGGTTAGCGCAAGAGATGATGCGAGTGACACCACAAAAATATTTAGACCTTATAGTAAAAAAGAAATAACCCAAGGATAAAGAGATGAATAAATTATATATTTTGGCTATTTTAGCTTTTACAGGATGCTCAAACTTTACATTTAACGCGACTATGTGTGACAAAATAGCGTCCGAACCTGGAGCTACAATGCCAAAAGAGTGTATGGAGTATGTAGAAGAAGATGCACAAAAAGCTTTTGACAAAACAAAGGTAAAACAAGAAAGTAAAGAAGATATTATTGAATTTACAAAAGATAAATAGTTAAAGGAGAAGCACCTTGATTCAAAAAATAGAAACAGCAAAAACGCTACTTGAAGCACTTCCGTATATTAAAAAATATACAGGCGAAATTTTTGTCATAAAATATGGCGGTTCGGCTCAAATTAATCCGGAGCTTAAGGATAAATTTGCCCAAGACATTATCCTCTTATACCTTATAGGTATTAAGCCTGTTATTGTTCATGGCGGCGGTAATAAAATTAACGAAATGCTTCAGAAGTTAGAGATTGAAAGTGAATTTGTAGATGGAATGCGTGTGACTAGCGAGCAGGTAATGGAAGTCGTTGAAATGGTTTTAGGCGGCAGTATTAATAAAGAGATTACCATGCTTTTAAATATGCATGGAGCGAAAGCTCTTGGTATTACAGGCAAAGACGCAAACTTCATAACAGCCAAGCCAAAGTCAAATGGTAAGTACGGTCTGGTTGGCGAGATTACCAATGTAGATGCTAAAGTTATTCACAAACTGCTTGAAGAAAAATTTATTCCTGTCATTGCGCCGATTGCTTCGGCAAATGAAGTAAATCATCCCGGTTTTAACATAAACGCAGATTTGGCAGCCAGTAAAATAGCGGCAGCAATAGGGGCTAGAAAAATTATTTTCATGACTGACATCGTCGGCGTTTTAGATAAAGAAAGAAATCTTCTAGATACGCTCACGGAAGCTCAAATAGAAGACTATAAAGCGGATGGCACAATTCATGGAGGGATGATACCAAAAGTTGATGCCTGTCTCGAAGCAATTCACGGAGGCGTTGAAAAAGCGCATATTATTGACGGACGAGTTGAACACTCTATCTTGCTTGAAATTTTGACAAGCGAAGGCGTTGGAACAGTTATCAAAAAATCATAAAATAGTAAAATTTTGCATCAAAGAGGCAAAGCTTTAGTCGTCATAGCGGCGCAAGCGTAGTAAAATGGACGTGTTCATTTTGCGTTTGAAAAAAATAAAAGGATATAAATGAATACAGAAAAAGAGCTAGTTGCAAGAAGCGGCGGCGTTTGTGAATTATGTGCAAGCAGTGAAGGTTTGAGTGCTTTAGAAGTAGCGCCTTCGGATGGCAGTTCTGAGCAGTCTATTTATGTATGTGAAAACTGCAAGAGCCAAATAGAGTCCGGCGAGCTGGATGAGTCACATTTTAATTGTTTAAATGATGCAATGTGGAGTGAAACGCCGGCTGTAAAAGTTATGTCATACATACTGCTTAACAAACTTGGACGTCAGGATTTGCTCGATATGATTTATCTTGATGATGCAGAGAAAAAGTGGGGAGATTCAGCTTTAAACGCAGCCGCAAATAAAATAGTTCATAAAGATGCAAACGGTGTTGTTTTAAACGCAGGCGATAGTGTTGTAATTCTAAAAGATTTAGAAGTAAAAGGTGCCGGTTTTACTGCTAAACGCGGAACAACTGTGACACGCATTGCTCTTCCCGCTGATATTGATGACCATATTGAAGGTCGTGTAAACGGAACAAAAATCTATCTTAAAACAGAGTTTTTGAAAAAAGTATAATCAGTCCAAAAGGGAGACAAACAGTGCAGCCAAGTGATAGATTTCATACGATCGATACTGATTTTAGGAACCCTTATGCAAGAGACAGAGACAGAATAATTCACTCTGGCTCTTTTAGAAAACTTGAATATAAAACGCAGGTTTTTTTAAATCAGGAGGGCGATTTTTTTCGCACCCGCCTCACACACTCTATAGAAGTCTCACAAATTGCCCGCTCAATCACCTCTCACTTAGGTCTGAATGAATCTTTGGCAGAAGCTATCGCTCTTGCTCACGACCTAGGTCATACCCCTTTTGGTCATGTTGGAGGTGATGCGCTCGATGAGTGTTTGAAACATGATGGCTTTTCTCACGGTTTTGAGCATAATTTTCAAAGTTTTCGTGTTGTCTCATCTCTGGAAAAACGCTACAACGGTTACAGTGGGCTTAACCTTACTTTTGCAACACTTGAGGGAATTTTAAAGCACTCTTATCCATACCATAAAAGTTTTTTACCTGCGCGTATTCATGAGCATTTCAATCTTAATACCCATCCGTCCATTGAAGCTATGGTAGTTGACCGTGCCGACGAAATTGCTTATATGAGCCATGATATTGATGATGGAGTAAACTCAGGACTCATAAGCTTCGATGACCTCAAAGAGAGTGAACTCATTCAAGAGATTTTGGATAAGGTCGCCGAGGAAGGTGTCTCTCAAGAAGAAGATGAAATGTTTCGCTATCGTTTCAGTTCACATCTCATAAATCATCTGGTTTACTCTCTTTTGGAGTTTTCAAAAGATAAAATAAGTACAAAAGAAGTTTTAAGTGCAAGGCTTGATTCTCAAAGTGAGATTCCTATAGGTTTTTCACCGGAGCTTGAGACAAAAATTAAAAAGCTTAAAAAGATACTTTTTAAAAAAATGTATCAGCATAAAAAGATAGTTATTAAAATGTATGCGGGTAAACAGGCTATTCGTGGGCTTTATAAAGGTTTGATGGAAGAAGAGAAAATGCTTCCTGATTTTTATTACAAGCAACTCTCACAAAGAGCAAAACACAGAGTCGTGGCAGATTATATTGCTTCTATGAGTGATAGACATGCGCTCTCTTTTTATAACGAGATGTACGGAAAAATGTAGCGTTAGCTGCGTTTAGAATTGTTTGTTTGTTGTTTTTGAGATTGTTTGAGGGTTTTTGGAGAGGAAATAGTTAAAGCCCGAAGGCTTTAGCTACTATAGGCGTGATTCGTAACGTCTCATCATATAAAGACGTTTTAGCATTTTTTTACGAGATGCTATTTTGAACTTCTTACGCTTTTCAGTTTCAGTTTCATGGAAACGTCTAGCACGAGCTTCAGTAACGATTAAGTTACGGTCAGTCTGCTTCTTGAAACGGCGGTAAGATGCATCAAAATTATCATCACTACGTAGTATAATACCTGGCATATCACATCACCCACTTTCTTTAAAATTTGTCGAGTTGGAATTATACCTTAAAATCTACATTTCACATAATTTAATTTGAGAAGAGCAGATTATTAAATATTAAGGCGTTTCCAGTAGCCGCTTCTCAGCCACAGCCATGAAAGACTTAAGCAGACAATCCACCCTATGAGTTCGCCTATCCAGATATATTCATGAGAATAGCCAGCTACAAGTGCTGCCCAATAAACATAAAAAAGGACAGACACAGAAACTGCCAATTCTATAAAAAAGGTCACCATTGTATCCCCTGTTCCGGCAACGGTAGAGGCCATTATGTCTGCAGGAACAGCCACAATTGTTGTAATCATAATAACAAAAAGCGCAGCGCTTGCCATTTGTATAAGAGCTTCCTCGCTTGAAAAAATCGCTAAAACATACTCCGGAAAAAATGCAAGCGCTAATAACATGGGTATAAGTGCTATATAGCTCAGTTTGATTGTTTTAGATACCAGTTGTGCAACTTCTTTTTCATCTTTTTGTCCAATAAGGTTGCTGGCCATAGAACAGACTGTTTCCGAAAAGGCGTTTATAGGGATTTGTAAAAGAAGATAGCAGCTAAAAATGATGGTAGCAACAGCTAAAGACTCCTCTCCGAGCTGCTCAATAATTAGGAAAAACAAAAACCATCGAAGTGATTGGATGAGTGCTTCCATGGAGACCGGAAGAGAGAGTTTTGTGAGGGTTTTTATAAGTGGGAAATTTAATTTCTCAAACACAAAAAGACCATAATTTTGAATATATTTTCGTCTGAGAATATCTATAAACAGAAAGAGAAAAACGGCAATTTCAGCACTTAAGGAAGCGATGCCAGCGCCCGCTATGCCCATTTCAGGAAACCCGTAATGACCAAAAATAAGGAAATAATCCAATAAAATATTGGTGATAGCCAATACGATGGTGGCTCCAATAAATACTTTTGTTTTTGATATGCCCACATAAAATGCGCTCAAAGCCAGGTTAAGAGCATGAAAAAATAGACCAAAAATAGCGATGTTTAAGTAGAGTGCCACAGCTTGGTGAATATCTTGTGACTGAAATATTTTGAATGTAATATAGGGCAAAACAAAGAGAATGAAAAGTATCATCAGCATGCTAATAAATGAGAGAATATAGAAACCTTGATTTATTATCAAACCGATTTTTTTGTGTGCTTCTTCACCGGCTCTGCGTCCAATAGTGATTTGAATTCCATCTACAAAACCCAAAATAAAAAATAAAGAGAGCGCATAAATCGTGTCTGCTATGCCGAGTGCAGCGAGTTCAGTCATGCCGTAATGAGATAAAAATATGGCATCTGTGACGACGACTACGGTCTCGCTGATACTTGCAATTATCATAGGAAAAGAGACAAGCCAAATATTTTTATATGTTGGTAAAAATTTTGTTACTTCTCTCATATTAAATACCTTTGAACATTATGTAAGTATCATCTCATAAGATTTTCGGTTGAGGTGCATCACCATACAAGAGAGCAGAGCACCGCTCTTCAAAAACTCGCTCGTATTGAAAAACGCAGTTTCAAAAGCGTATTTTGAAGCGATATCTTCAAGCGTACGGTTTTTCTGTCTCTCGCTCTCATAGTATTCATCACTGCGTTTCATCTCATGTATGTTTGAGGCATTGAGTATGACATTTCCCATTCTTACAGAGTTGCAAATACCTGAAAAAGCATCGTCATTAGAGATATCTATAATATTTGTTACAGCTTCAATCTCTTTTACCTCTTCTTTGGAGTACATTCCGGTACAAACAAGAGTGTCTTCTTTTGTCAGCGGAAAAACAGTACAGTCGAGGTGATAAAGATAGGGGTCCTTTTCTTTGAGTGTGATAATTTTCATATCAAACTGCTCCTCCATCCATCTGTATGCGTTTTGTTCCGAACGCTGTCCGTAACCGCCCAAATATACATTTCCAAAAAGATGTTTGAGCTCCGCTTCCCCTTCAAAATGATAAGGAGGTATGACTGTCTCGTAGCCCATCGATTCAAAAAATCTTTCTCCGACATTTGTTTCCGGGATACGGACTTTGGAAGCAAAGTTGGAGAGTATTACCGTGTTATGGTCGGGAAGATGGTTTAAGACAATACCCAGATTTGCTGTATAAACAAGATCTTGAAGCCCCTGTAAACGCGGTGTAGGCAAGAGGTAAACAACAGATTCTGCAGCCATGAAGTTATAGAGTTGTAAGAACTGTTTCACTGCTTTTTGGATGTCAACATGCCTTTCATTTGATGTCAGCTCTTGCATCCAGACATTGTTGCTGATGCTGGCCTGCAGGGAAAAGGGAACATTCATAAGAAACGCAGGCCGTTCCAATGTGCTAGGATTTAAGTCAGGAAGTGCGACAGACTCTCCAAGATGAATATTTTTTTTGGCGTTGTAGGCAAACATTGGAATTCCTTATGATTGTTTTTTTAAAATTTTAACTATTGCATCGACTCCAGCTTCAACATGCATGCCGCTCTGTAGAAGAGGAAGATACTCAAAATTCTCTGAGAGCGGAATGATTACATCGACTTGTGAGCCATAACGGATCTGTGAAAAACGCTGGCCTTGAGCAAAATGTTTGTTTTGTTTGAGACGAAAAGGAGTAATGCAATCTACGTCATAATCTGCAATTTGTAAAATATAATACTTTTGTTGCAACTCTATTGAAAAAATGGTGTTGAGCATGCGTTGATTTGAGAAAAGATACTCAGCATTCTGTGTATTGATTTTAAGAGCCTCTACCAGACTTTTTTCTATAGCAAGCATTGGGAGATTATGGCTGCTTATTGTCTCAAGCTCCTCATAACTAAGGCGGCCAGCGTAAGGGATTCTGTTGATGTGAACATCATAAAAAGTCATAAAAATCCCTATAACAAGGCTTCTTTGACTGTATTCCTCTTTACGCATGGCATCTTTGAGTGAGTAAGACCTTCCTTTGATGTCAATAATGGACTCCTCTGCGTTTACGACTTTGGAGTATAAGATGATTCCATCAGCCGGCGCGAAAAAATAGGAACTATCCGCATACAGAGCTCTGTTTGGATCACGAAAAAAGTGTTCCTCACTGAGCCATTTCATTGATTTGTCTTTTATTATGGAGACGTCTGTATTCACCCATTCTTGCAATGTTTTAGCCATTGAAACACCCCTCTGTTCAGGTTGTATGGCATTATTCTAACACACTTTTCATAAGTAAGTATATAAAGTTATTACTTATGAAAATTGCTCTTTTTAATCCACTCTTTTGTATAATTTCGCCATGATTACACAAGACTCCATAGAAGCTTTAAAAGCACGACTTGATATTGTTGATGTTGTAGGTTCCTACATCGAACTTAAAAAAGCCGGAGCAAATTTTAAGGCACCTTGCCCTTTTCACGACGAAAAAACAGGCTCTTTCGTTGTAAGCCCATCAAAGCAGATTTACCACTGTTTTGGCTGTGGAGCAGGCGGTGACAGTCTGCGTTTTGTGATGGAATACGAAAAACTCAATTACCCAGAAGCGCTTGAAAAACTTGCTTCATCGTATAATTTTTCACTCTCCTACACTGACAATAAAAACTCAAAACCACGCTCACAACTTATGGAAAAAGTGAATGAATGGTATCAAAGTTTATTGGACTCAAACGCAACTGCCACGGCGTATCTCAAAGAAAGAGGCGTATATGGGAGCAGCATTGAAAAGTTCGGAATAGGGTACGCACCTGACTCAAACGCAACCATCAACTTTATAAAGTCACAAATGTTTCCTTTGAGCGAAGCAGTTTCTCTGGGAGTGATAGGTTATGACGGCGGAAGAAATTTTGCTCGTTTCATTGAGAGAATAACATTTCCGATTCACTCTACAAACGCAAGTATTGTGGGGTTTGGCGGTAGAACAATTACGGGACATCAGGCCAAATATGTAAACTCTCCTGAGACTCCAATCTTTAACAAGTCGCGTTTGCTTTACGCCTACCATCATGCGAGACAAGATATTTACAAACAAAAAGAGATTATCATAACCGAGGGTTATCTTGATGTTATTATGCTCCATCAAGCGGGCTTTACAAACGCAGTAGCAACTTTGGGAACGGCTTTAACGCCGGAACATCTTCCTCTGCTAAGAAAAGGCGAGCCAAAAGTTATCATGGCTTACGATGGCGATGCTCCCGGACGTGCCGCTGCTTTAAAGGCCGCACGACTTTTAAGTGCTTCGGGTTTTGATGGCGGTGTTGTTATTTTTGACGGGGGACTTGATCCTGCGGATATGGTAAAAAATGGAGCAGTTGAAGAACTCTCAAGTATTTTTAGAAAACCTCAGGTTTTTATACAGTTTGTTATAGATGAGATACTTTCACTTTATAATCTGAATGACCCCAAGGCAAAAGAATCGGCTATGAATGAAGCGACTGCTTATTTGAAAAATCTCTCACCTCTGTTGCAAGAAGAGTACAAACCATATTTAGCGTCGCGTTTAGGCATCAGCCCCTCTTTTTTAAGTGTAACAAACAAAACAAACGCAAATGCTAACAACCAAAACAGACCGCTAACACAAAAAAATCTGCACAAAGATATGTGGGAGCTTTCGCTCGTGAAAACTGTTCTAGAACACCCGAATTTTATCGATCAGGTTTTGGATGTGCTTGATCCATCCCTGCTTGCGTTTCATTCACGAGAATTTTCTCAGGCACTGCATGGACAAAAAGATGCCCCTGAACTTATGGCCATTTTAGTGGATGACTCTATAAATTCGCTTCAAGACGAAGAAGCGCTCAAGCAGGAACTTTTAATTTTTTTGACCAAGTACTATGAAAAAGAGCTCAAGAAGATAAATACACAAGCGACAGTATCTTTTGAAGAGAAAGCGTTTCTCATCCGCAAACTGCGCGGCAAGATTGCTACACTGCGAAAAGGCGAACTCGTACCTTTCTGAGATTCGTTTATTTGATGCTCTTATATTATGACAAGATTACTTCGGTAAAATTGCAAGATAATTTTAGGTGAACTGGCTATTCTTTGGATTTAGCTCATGTGCCTTAACAAGGAAACAATATGAAAGCAATAGCACTCTTTAGCGGCGGACTCGACTCGACTCTGGCCATGAAACTCATTATAGACCAAGGCATCGAAGTCTTAGCGGTAAACATCAACACAGGTTTTGGAAGTACCAAAGATAGACTTGAACATATGCAAAGCATGTGTAATCAGGTTGGCGCGGAGCTTCGTATTATAGATATTCAAAGCGAGTATCTGCAGGATGTTCTTTTTGATCCAAAATACGGTTATGGGAAAAATTTTAATCCGTGTATTGATTGTCATGCAAAGATGTTTGCTGTTGCAAAACGCATTATGGAAGCTGAGGGTGCGAGTTTTCTGCTCAGCGGTGAAGTTATGGGACAGCGTCCTATGAGCCAAAACAAAGATGCTTTACAGACAGTTTTGGATGAGAGCAATTGTGACGGTTTGCTTCTGCGTCCTATGAGTGCAAAAATGCTTAAACCGACAATAGCCGAAGAAATGGGCTGGGTAAACAGAGAAAAACTTGAGGGTATTACGGGTAGAAATCGCGACAGACAAATGGAACTCGCCCGTGAAATAGGTTTGGAAAACTTTGAAAGTCCAGGCGGCGGATGCCTTTTGACAGATGAAAACTTCGCTAAAAAGATGGTTGACTTTATTAAACATGATACATTTTTGGTAGAAGACATTCCCGTTATAAAATACGGCCGCCACTTTCGTCTGCAAGATGGTGCGAAGCTTGTCATTGGAAGGGATCAGGCTGATAATGCACATCTTGAAGCGGTAGAGAGTAAAAAATATATGCACATAAAGACTTCACCCCTCGTGGGACCACATTCGCTTATAAGTAAAAACGCAAGCCAAAAAGATTTGGAATTTGCTCTAAAAGCAATTTTGACATATTGTAAAACTACACCAGAGACCGAGTATACTGTAAGTTTTGATGGGAGTGAAATGCAAGTCACTCCTTTTAATTCAAGAGATGTGCTGAAGCCTTTTAGCGTTTTATAATTTTTTTGATATACTTAAGGAAAAAAGAGGGCTAATAGATGGCGGGGATACATTTTAGTTTTGATAATTTTGCCGAGTTACTGCGTTTAAACATTGGAATTTCCGATAGACTTGATGAGAATCGCGCTGAGAGTTTTACTATTTTATACTGTGATTTCTCAGGAATATCTCAAGAGGTTGTAGATGCCTCACTCAAGCAGATACTGAGAACTTCTGATGCTATTGTCAATCACGAGGGTGATTATTTTTTCGTGCTTCCTTATACGGACAAATATGGAGCGGAAATCGTCAAAAAAATATTCGATGAATTTTTTGCCAAGTTTTTAAAATCATTTCTTCTAAGTTACCCGGTAGATGGGGAAACACCGGAAGAGATTTTAAGTGCGATGCAAGATTCTACAAGCCTGTTTTTAAAAAATGAGCTTCACTGCCTTGATAGATTTTCCAAACACCTGGAATAAAACCCTACTCTTTAAACTTATACTCTTTAGCACTTTTATAGTAGGAGACAGCGTCTCCTATCTCTTTTTCTTTATAAATTTTTTTATCACAAACATATCTGCATTTTATTTTCTCATTTTCACTGGTTATCTCATGTATCTTTAATCTTTTTGTTTCAAACGCAGACAAATCAAATCTCTGCGGTTTTGGAACATCAAAAGGACCCGCGGCAAATAAATAAAATGGCAAAAGCAGACAGAGTAATATTTTCATAAATTTAATATCGACAAATGAAAAAAATAATGGAATACATTATGCTTAATTAAATAAAAAACCCTTCTTTATTAAGGGCGTTTAGGAGAGTAAGATGATTTCATTGGATATAAAGTCTGAACCTAAAACAACGTCACCGCTAAGTTTGTCCGCAAAAAATGATGAGCCGAAGCTCTCTTTTTCTGAGCTTTTAAAGGGTGCAAATACAAAGAATGACAGTAAAGTTGTACAGAATGGCACTTTGGTTTTATCTTTAAACGATAAAGAAGCCCAGCTCAAACCAAGTGCTAAAACGGTGACGAATATACCAAGCAAAGAGACTCTGAGTTCACTGCTCAAGGGGAGTGAGGTCACTAAATCAGATGAGAAAAAAGCTCCTATTTTAAATAAAGAGTCTGTTGAACTTAACCCTAAACTTATGCAAAATTTGAGTGTTGCTGAGATTAAAACGCTAATTAGTGATGCAAAAGTGTACTTGAAAGAAAAAATAGAGCAGAGTGACGGATATAAAAAATCACAAATCAAAGAACTTCCGAGTACGTTAAAAGGTTTGGCAGCAGTAGCAAAAAAGTTTAACATTGATATCTCGAAAATAACGGTAGAAGAAGTTCAGGTTAAAAATGTCAAAGCTGAATTGCCAAAACAAGAGATACTTGGCGTTCAAGTTTCTAAGGAAATACCAAAAGATACTGTAAAAACGCAGGTGCAAACTTTAAAAGAAGTTATGAAAGCAGAAGAACCTAAAGATGTGAAAACAGAAATAGCAGTTCACAAAGAGACTGTAAAAACAGATACGGCAAAAATTCAAGAAGCAGTAAAAATTCAAGAAACAGTAAAAGTACAAGCACAAGGGCTCAAAGAGGCTATAAGTGTTGATTTGTCAAAGACTGATGCTCTGTCACACAGTGACAAAAAAAGTCTCAAAGCAGAAGACGCTTCGCTCCTTAAAACAGACACTAAAGCAAAAATACCAAAAAATACTGAAGCACTGCATGTGAATGAAGCAAACAGTGAAACAGCAAAAGTTGAAGAGAAAAAAACAGAGCAGATAAAGCAGCCTGCACAACTCAAAGAAACGCCACTTTTTAAAGCTCACGAGAGAACAGAACACACTACGGAGCAACTTGTACAAACAAAACAGTTTAAAACAGAAGAAAAAACTCCAAAACAAAAAGCAGATGAGACACTTAAGCTTCTGTTGAGAGGTGAAAAGCCAACCCTGAGCACACAAGTACTCACACCTGATTTTTCAGTAGCAACCGCTAAAGTATTAGCTCCAAACGCACCGACTGAAGCTGCAAAATCTTTTGAACAGCTTTTACGCGGTGAAGAAAAAGAGAGTACTACTGCGTCAAAACTTGATGGGCTTACTGCGCATAAGGCAGACAGCTTGGAAGTAAAAGTCAATGAAGCGAAACAGATGATTAAGTATCTCTCAAGTGATGTTAAAAGTGCCATTGAAGACTACAAGTCCCCGTTTACAAGAATTAAAGTACAGCTTAATCCTCAAAGATTGGGTGAAGTTGATTTGACTATAGTCCAGCGCGGTAAAAATCTTCATGTCAATATAAGCTCAAACAATACAGCGATTAATACTCTGGTAATGAATGCAAATGAGCTTAAAACGCAGCTGAGCAATAATGGAATACAAAATGCTACATTAAACTTTAGTAATAACTCTCAAGGCGACAACTCCTCTTCTTTTGGAGGACAACAGCAGAGTAGACAAAATGAGCAAAAAGCCCGTGAGGAATATAACTATTTTAACGAAGAAGAGGCAAATGAAGAGATTCTGAGCTCTCTTGAAATCATAGTTTCTCATTATGCATAAATCAAGGAGATTATCATGGCAATTACATCAACAGGCTTAAACGCAGCGACAAACCCAGAGTATACAACTGCCTCTACACAAAAAGATAAAAGTATCTTAGGCAAAGATGATTTTTTGAAACTGCTTTTGGTTGAATTACAGCATCAAGATCCTACAGAACCTATGGACAGCGAAAAAATTCTTTCACAAACTTCCCAGCTTGCGACTCTTGAATCTGCAGAAAATACAAATAAAGCATTAGAAAATTTAGCTGCATCTTTAGGTGCTTCACAACAATTTTCAACTATTGCGGCTATAGGTAAAACAGCAGACTTGGGCAGTGATGCTATTTCTTTAGACGAGGGCTCAAGCTCTACATTTGAAGTTTATTTTCCTTCAGCAATTCAGCAGGGAACTGTAGAGATTACAGATTTGGATGGAAAAATTGTTAAAACGCTTGATGTGGGTACAAATCCATCCGGCGTTTACCAGTTTACGTGGGATGGCACAGATCAGAGCGGCAACAAGGCTGAGAGTGCAATTTATCGGGTAAACGCAAGCTACTCTGATCCAGATGGCAATACTTTAAAAACAAGATTGGGAGCATACCCGATTGAATCGGTAAGATTTGAGAATGGAAGCACTTTCGTAAAAGTCGGTTCGAGTTATGTTCCATTGGAAAATGTAGTAGAAGTTTACTAAAGGAGCAAATCATGATGACGCAAGCTTTTTATAGCGGAATTTCCGGAATCAGAACTCACTCGACAGGTATAGACGTTATAACAGACAACTTGGCGAATATCAGTACTACGGGCTTTCGAGGCTACAATTTAGAATTTACATCTCTTTTTGAAGAGAAGATAGCCGCAATTGGAAAAAATGCCATCGACAGCAGTGTCGGAGTCGGCTCCAGAGTGCAAACGTCATCAATGATGCAAAAAACAGGTTCTCTTCTTCTTGCAGACAGAAGCACAGACTTGGCAATAGACGGGGAAGGATGGTTTGGTGTTCAGGGAGCAAACGAGCCAATTTATACACGTGATGGAACTTTTTCTTTTGATGCCAACGATGATTTGGTTACGCTTGAGGGTCTTCATGTTCTTGGGACTATGGCAGGGAATATAAGTGCAAATGGTATTTTGACGGCTAAAGTAGATGAAACAAAATTAGGTAATGTCAACGCACAAGAAAAATTACGTTTTCCAAGCTCATTAACATATCCGGTACAACCGACTACAGAAGCTGCGTTTATCGGCAATGTCGGTGTCAATACAGAAGCTATAACCATGGGCGCTACTGTCATTGATGCGCAAAGCAATAGAAATCAATTAAGACTTGAATTTACAAAAAATCCAGTGCAAACACCTCCTGGAACTCAATGGAGTGTAACTGCCACGACACAAAGTTTGGATGGGACAACGGTATACGATACAAGAACAGGATCTCTTGCTTTTGATGAAGCAGGTGCTTTGGTTTCAAATACTCTTACAAACATAAACAATAACGGCACGCAAATAAGTATAGATTTAGGCAGCGGCTATACGGGTGTAGTCTCTTTTGACACACCAACTGTATCATCTTCGAGTTCTGCAAACGGAACCATCGCCGGAGAGTTGGTAGGATATACAATCAACCAAAACGCAGATGTCATTGCCACCTTTACTAATGGTGAGCAAAGCAGTGTCGGCAAAGTCGCAATTTTTCACTTTCAAAATGACCAAGGTTTAGAACGCTTAAACGGGACTCGGTTTCAAGAGAGTTCAAATAGCGGCAGACCAATATTTTACACAGATGCTAACGGGAACAATATTAACGGCTCAAAAGTTATGAACTATAAATTAGAAAGTTCAAACTACGAAATGTCTATGGGTTTAACTGAGCTTATCATCTTGCAGCGCGCATTCGATGCAAATTCAAAATCTATTACGACAGCAGATCAGATGATACAAAAAGCTCTGAATATGCATAAATAAAAGTTGGAACATTAAATGCTCCATATCTTTTACTAATAAAGTCTAGCTTTTAAAGAAGCTAAGTAAAAGGAACAGGTTTCCTTTTTCGCATACTATAGGTAAAGGATATAAAATGTTAAAATCACTTTTCTCCGGCGTATCTGGACTGCAATCCCACCAAATTGCAATGGACGTTGAATCAAATAATATTGCCAATGTTAATACGGTAGGTTTTAAATACTCTCGTGCCAACTTTTCAGACCTCTTGGCTCAAACGCAGGCTATCGCCACAGCTCCTCAAGGGCAGCTTGGCGGTAAAAATCCTGTGCAGGTAGGACTTGGTTCTACGGTCAGCTCTATGACGCGTATCTTCTCTCAGGGTTCTATCCAAAATTCTGATAAAAACACGGACGTTGCTATTCAAGGGGATGGTTTTTTCATTATTTCTCCAGATGGCGGTAATACTTACAAATACACACGTGCAGGTGACTTCAAGTTCGATGCGGGCGGAAACTTTGTAGATAATAACGGTTATATCGCTCAAGGCTGGTTGCGAGATCCTGATACAGGAAAAGTAGATTCAACAGCACCAATCACCAACATCAATATTGCTCCAGGACTCACAACACCGGCAAGTCCAACAGCAGAAGTTGTCCTCAAAGCCAACCTTAATTCAGGACCGCTTGTAGCAAGTTACTCTGCTGCATATCCAATTTCTTCAACTGCTGGAACTACAGAGCCTGCAGCAACAAACGCAACGGGTTATGCTGTTGATTCTGGTGATATCGGAGTTATGTTTAATGAAGTTGGGGAAGCTTTTTCACTTCAAAAAGGTCAAGGTATGTGGGCCTCGTTTAAAACGGCAACACTAACTGCTCCAGGTGCGGTGACATCTCCAGGTAATTTGGATATTACTTTTAATGTTGATCCAGAGCTAAATATCACTGGAAATGCTGTAAATATTACGGCAACGGGTGGAGCAACAGCAGCTGAGAGTGCGAATATATTTGTTTCAGCAATTAATGCAAAAACTGCTATTACAGGGGTAAGCGCAGCTGTAGATGCAGGAGGAGTCATTACTTTAACTAATACAAATGCTTCTGATACAGCTTCTCATAATATTGATATTACAGTAGGTGGTGCAGATACGAGTGGATTCGTTACGGATGCTGTTACAACGGCACATAGATATCTTTATGATCCTTCAGCATCTTTAAATATCCTTGGCGGAACGAAAACATTTACACAAATGGCTGATTTGAGAAGTTATTTGCAAGTTGAAGCACGGGAACAGGCTACTCCGGGTGGAGGTACAAATGGTATTACTGTAGAAGTGAATGATGCAGGAAAATTTGTAGTGCAAAACAGTACAAATACGGGTGATGATTATGACATGAACCTTAGAATCACTGGTTATACGAATCAAACAACGGGAAGTATTGTTCCTGAGAACACTCGTTTTACTAGAAATATGGAAGCCCTAAATGCAGCTATTCCTGCGGGAAGTGCCGGTAAAGCACTGTCTCAGAGTTTTAATGCGGCAACACACTCTAGTTCAATAGATATTTTTGACTCACTTGGTTCTAAGCATACGCTAAGAATGGAGTTCAGAAAAACTGCGGTCGATTTAACGACGGGAAGTACATGGAGTATGGTTGTAAACGTACCAAATCCGGCGGTAATCAGCACTTTAGACCCTGTAAATGAACTCTCGGGTTCTATCCGTTTTAATAATGATGGTTCTCTTGCAACGTATGACCCGCAAACAATTTCCTTCTCAGGAAACAACGGTTCATCTCCAAACCAGCAAGTAAGCTTGAGTCTTGGTACTGCAAATGCATTTGACGGGATGACAAGTTTTGATTCTCGTTCAGCTACTTCAGGTATCTCACAAGATGGTTTTACGGGTGGAGATTTAGTGGGAATCAGAATTGACCAGAGCGGTACTCTAGTCGGTTCATTCTCAAATGGCCGTTCTTTCGGTTTGGCTCAGATTGCCATGGCAAAATTTACCAACAATGAAGGTCTCTCAACTGAGGGCGGAAATGTTTATATTCAAACATCAAACTCCGGTGATCCTATCATTGGTACGGCAGCGACTGCAGGACGTGGATTCATTCAAAGTTCGGCACTTGAAGCTTCAAACGTAGACCTTTCACGTGCCCTTACACAGCTGATTATTATTCAGCGTGGTTTTCAGGCGAACGGTAAAACTATTACTACTTCAGACCAATTACTTCAAACACTTATCGGCTTGAAACAGTAATCTCTTCTCTGAGGCTCTCTTTGGAGCCTCTCTCAATTCTTTTTTATCCTATTTTGCTATAATTTTGCCAATTATTCATAAGGGATTTCTATGCAATTTTCTGCTCCACTTAAATCAAACTCAAAAAAAATAATGTTACTCGGTTCAGGCGAACTTGGAAGAGAAGTAGTTATTGAAGCTCAAAGATTAGGGCTTGAAGTTATTGCCGTAGACAGATACGAAAACGCACCTGCTCATCATGTGGCACACCGTGCTTATGTTGTCAATATGCAAAACAAAGAGGCTGTTTTAGAGATTATCCGTCGTGAAAAGCCTGACTATATTTTGCCTGAAATAGAAGCTATTTCTATTGAAGCGCTTTTTGCTGCAGAAGCTGAAGGTTTTAACGTTATACCAAACGCAGAAGCCGTAAACAAGACAATGAACAGAAAAAATATCCGTCGTTTTGCTGCTGAAGAGTTAGGTCTTAAAACAGGCCCTTATGAGTTTGTCAAAACACTCGAAGAGTTAAAAGCAGCAGCCGAGCGTATGGGTTTTCCTTGTGTTATTAAGCCTGTTATGAGCTCATCCGGGCATGGACAGAGTGTTGCAAAATCTGCAAAAGATATAGAAAAATCATGGGAAATGGCAAAAGAAGCTCGTGGGGATGCGAGCGAATTGATTGTTGAAGCGTTTGTAGATTTTGATTATGAAATAGCACTTTTAACAGCTAGAAACGGCAAGGAGACAATCTTTTGTGAACCTATCGGCCATGAGCAACGTGATGGAGATTATGTTTTCTCTTGGCAGCCGATGCATATGAGTAAAATTGCAAAACAAAAAGCGCAGGATATGGCGAAGAAAATCACAGACGGTCTTGGCGGTCGCGGTCTTTTTGGTGTTGAGTTGTTTGTAAAAGGCGATGAGGTCTATTTCTCAGAAGTCTCTCCTCGCCCGCATGACACGGGAATGGTGACACTTATAACTCAGTCTCAAAGTGAATTTGCTCTGCACCTTCGTGCCGTACTTGGTCTGCCTCTTGGCTTTACTTTTTACGGAGACGGAGCATCTGCTGCGTTTAAATCTGAGGCACACAATTATGCTCCGGTAGTAAATGTAGATGATAGTCTCTTTAGTGAAAACAGCTTTGTGAGAATTTTTTCAAAACCGGAAGCACACAAGGGCAGACGTTTAGCAGTTGCTCTTGTATATGATCAAGTGGACGCTGCTTTGGCTCAGGCACGTGAAATGATTAAAAAAGTTAAAGACGCATAATTCATGAAAATTGTTCTGCTGGACACACTTACATTTGGTGCGACGGACTTAAGCGGATTTAACGCGCTAGGAGAAGTTGAGGCGTACGCAACAACAGCTCCCGAGGAAGTTTTAAAACGCATAACAAACGCAGAGGTAGTCGTCACAAACAAAGTTGTTATAACTGAGGTGCATATGCAAAGCACTCCAAGTCTCAAACTCATTTGTGTGGCTGCGACGGGCACAAACAATGTCGACTTAAACGCAGCCAAACAAAGAAATATTCTTGTCAAAAATGTTGCGGGCTACTCTACGGACTCAGTTATTCAGCACACTTTTTCTATGCTTTTTTATCTCATCGGCCACTCAAAATATTATGATGAAGTTGTCAAAGACGGAACGTATTCGAGAAGTCCGATTTTTACAGATGTCTCAAAGCCTTTTTTTGAAGTCAAAGGTAAAAAATGGGGCATTATCGGGCTTGGGGAAATCGGACGCGGCGTTGCAAAGATTGCTTCTGCGTTTGGAGCAGAGCTTTGTTACTACTCAACAAGCGGAGCAAACAAAAACGCAGAGTATGAAAGTCTCACTCTTGAAGAGCTTTTAAAAACTTGTGACATCATCTCCATTCATGCGCCCTTAAATGAGAAAACGCAGAACCTTTTAGACTATGAACAGTTGTTACTATGCAAAGATGGAGCTCTCGTTTTAAACCTTGGACGCGGGGGAATCATCAATGAAGAAGCGGTAGCACGCATTGTAGATGAGAAAAAAATTTCTTTTGGTTTAGATGTTCTTACAAAAGAGCCCATGAGTATTAACCATCCTTTTTTCTATGTGAAAAACAAAGAAAATTTATATGTGACACCGCACATAGCTTGGACTTCTGTTGAAGCGAGAGAGAAACTCATAGCGCAGACTATAGAGAATATAAAATCACTCAAAGAGTAAAAATCCTATGCAAGAATTAGCACTTTTTTTCTCCGCGTTTCTTGCAGCAACCATTTTCCCGCTCTCTTCCGAAGTGACATTTATTGCCGCTTTGGCAAACGATATGCCGTTTTTAAACGCAATGTTTTTCGCTTCGGCTGGAAATATTCTTGCCATCATTGCAAATTATTGGTTTGGGTACTGGCTTTATGAAAAAACGAGAACAAAACTTGTATCTTCAAAAGTTGGAACAAAAAGTTTGGAGTATGGCCACAGGTATGGCTATTTCATTTTGCTTTTTTCATGGCTGCCTGTTTTGGGTGATCCGCTAACACTTGTTGCAGGTGTGTTACGTTTGCGGTTTGTTTGGTTTGTTTTAATAGCCGGAAGCTTAAGAGTTGCAAGATACTATTTTTTATCTCAGCTAGTTTAATCATATTAGTGTAATATTTAGAAATTTTTTTAGAGGGTAGTTATGAGAAGCGATGTATTAATCATAGGAGCCGGCGGAGCAGGTTTAGTTGCAGCTTTGAGTGCGAGTGAGGCTGGGGCAAAGGTGCGAGTGATTACCAAAGAGTACCCGACGCGTAGTCAGACTTCTATGGCTCAGGGCGGCATAAACGCAGCTCTTGGCAATGCAGGTGAAGACAGCGTGGAAGCGCACATCGCAAACACGATGAAGTCTGCTCATGGTCTTGCAAACGCAGAGGCTGTGAAATATTTATGCGAAGAGGCTCCAAAAGCCGTAGAATGGCTCGATAGTATCGGTGTTTGTTTTTCCCGAACAAAAGAGTCCAAAATCGCTCAAAGAACTCTTGGCGGTGCATCGGCTCCCCGTGCCTGTTATGCTCAGGATTACACGGGCCTTAAAATTTTACACACGCTTTATGACAGATGTTTAGAGGCGGGTGTGGAAATACTGAGTGAGCGCTATCTCTTAAACTTCATTGTAAACCATGACCAGTATGATAAACCCTATACGGGCGGAGCAACTGTTTTAAATATCCAAACAGGAGAGGTTGAAATATACGAGAGTGCATCTGTTATTGTCGCAACAGGCGGTTACAGCCGCATTTATGACAAACACTCGACAAACTCAACAAGCTCAACAGGCGATGGGATTGCCGCGGCAATCCGTGCAGGGGCAAGGCTGAGTGATATGGAGTTTGTACAGTTTCACCCGACAGCGCTTAAAAATTCTTCTATTCTTATTTCAGAGAGTGCCAGAGGTGCAGGCGGTCATCTTCTCAATTCTAAGGGCGAGCGTTTTACAAACGAGTTAGCTCCGCGCGATGAAGTGGCTCGTGCTATTCATGATGAGATAGCACGGGGGGAAGAGGTCTTTTTGGACATACGTCATTTGGGGGAGGCTTTCATAGACGAAGAACTTCCACAAGAGAGAAAACTCGCACGTCTGTATGAAAATGTAGACCCTGTGTATGACTTAATTCCTGTAAAACCAGCAGCACACTATACAATGGGCGGGATAGAAGTCGATAAAAACTCTCACTCAAAACTTAAAGGACTTTTTGCAGCAGGTGAATGTGCGAATCATAAGGTTCATGGGGCAAATCGTCTTGGCGGAAATTCTCTGCTTGAGCTTGTTGTTTTTGGAAAGCAGGCCGGTGCAAAAGCGGCAGAGTATGCAAAAAAGTTTGATAAAAAAATAGACAGTGCATACCATCATGCAAGCGCTAGTAATTTTGTAACAGGCGTGAAATATTTTACAAATCAGATTGATTTTTACCAAAAACGCAGTTTTATCGGCAATATATTTTATAACAATGCAGGTATAAGCCGTGATGATATGGGACTTAAAGCTGTTCTTGGAGCTATTCGCCAGATTCAGCGAGAAATTCCTTTTATGGGACCAAAAGACAAATCTAAAATCTGCAATACGAATCTTGTAGAATTTATAGAGTTTGGAAATATGGTAGAGCTTAGCGAAATTATTTTGGTGTGTGCCATCAGCAGAAACGAAAGTAGAGGCGCGCACTTTAGAAGTGATATTCCGCAAGAAAATGACATAGCTTACAAAGCACACACCATAACTTGGAAAGAAGACGGCGTTTTATGTGCCGACTTTATGGAGTAGATGATGAAAGTACAAGTAAAAAGATACACAATAGAGCCCGAAGTCAAAGAAGCCGTTTTAGAGTACGAAGTGGCGCTGGAAAACGCAACACTATTGGAAGTTTTACAAGAGATAAAAACAAAACAGGATGCCTCCCTCTCCTTTTCAAGCGGCTGCAGAAGCAGTGTCTGCGGAAGCTGTTCTATGCGTGTTAACGGCAAAGAAGTTCTGGCGTGCAGTTACAAAGTAAAAGAGGGTGATGTTATTGAGCCGCTGAAAAATGTTCCTGTACTTCGCGACTTAGTTGTAGATATGAGCAAGGCCTATGCGTTTAACGCAAAAGCAAAAGCGTGGCAGAATTCTCTCAGTCATGGTATTTCTTTGAGCCCAGAAGATGAGAAGATAAACGAAGTGCAGAGTGACTGTATTTTATGCGGCTCATGTTACAGCGCTTGTCCGGTTTACAGCGTCAATGAAGAGTTTTTAGGACCTTTCACACTTACGAGAGTTTGGAAGTATGTGAGTGACAAACGCGAAGACGATAGCAGTGCAAAACTTGCTGTTATACAAACAAATGGTGTTTGGGATTGCACCTTGTGTAATGAGTGCACGATTGTTTGTCCTCAAAATATTTCAAGCAAATCCGACATAGAAAAACTTCGTTCAAAATCTGTGATGGAGGGCTATGAAGACCCAAGTTTCGCTAACAGTTTTGGCGGTTTTGGCGGTGGTCTTACATTTTAACACTGAATGAGCAAGCCCATTCAGCGGCAGGGACAATTGTCTCTTGCAACCCCCTAAAGCTACGAAACACAAGTTTTTCGAGATGAAATAACTCTCTTTTAGCTTACGGGCTAAAACACACTTCCTACTAACACACTTTCAAAATATGTTATAATCAAACTTATTGTTATAAAAAAGGGTTTAAAATGGCTAAAGAATATTCGTTTGACATCAGTGCAAAAATAAATATGCAAAGCTTCAAAGATGCTATAAATCTCGTAGATAGGGAAGTTTCTAACCGTTACGACTTTAAAGGCACTCCGTATGAAGTGACTTACAAAGAAAAAGATAAACTTTTGGTGTTAGTGGCTTCGAGTGATAATAAACTTGACGCACTCAAAGATGTTGTTGTGGCAAAGCTTTTAAAGCAAGGCCTCTCTTCAAAAGTTTTGGATGAGCAAAAAGTTGAAGATGCAAGCGGCGGCACAAGAAAGGCAACTTTTAAGATAGTGGACTATATTGAGTCTAAAGAGGCTAAAAAAATCACTGCAGAGATAAAAAATCTTAAACTCAAAGTGAATGCGCAGATTGAAGGTGATTCCATTCGTGTCAAGGGTGCAAAACTTGACGACTTGCAAGCTGTTATAGCGGCAATTCGCTCTATGGAGTGGGAAGCACCGCTCGTTTTTGAAAATATGAGATAAAGGTTTAAGATGAGCAAAATGAGCGTAGCTGATGCGGCTGAGTATTTCGGCGTCTCCAAAGAGGCAATTCACAATAGAATCCGAAGAGGTTCTTTAGAAAGTGTTCTTGAGGGCGATATTAAGATGGTCTTGGTCGGTGCCAAACCGACTGTTTCTTCCCGTGCTCAGAGCAAAAAGCCTGCTGCGAACTTTGCGAATGATAAATACTATCAGTTTTTAGAAGAACAAAACAGTAAACTTCAGGAGAAGGTAGAAAAACTTGAAGGGGAAACAAGAACGCTCAGAGACCAAAAAGAGCAGATGCTTATAGAAGAACGCATTAAAATAGAGCAGATTTACAGAGATAAAGATGAGCAGTTAAAAAGTATACTCAGTACCTTTCAAGCCCAGTTTATGCTTTCTCCCAAACAGGCTAAAAAAGAAGAAGATGATACGGCACTCGATGCTGAAATAGAAGATATTCCAAGCGAAAACAATACTATCTCTTTGCATAAATATCTCAAAGAGCAAGAGTTTTCAAAAAAGAGAATGAAAAAGATAAAAAGCAGATTCCAAAGCAGAGCTGAGAATGACAATAGAATTCTCAGCGTTGGGAAAAAGTACTATATAGATACATCAAAATATGATTACAGTGACCTGCTGGAATAGTTTTAGTTAGTTTCTATTCTATTTCTGCCGCCGGCTTTTGCCATATAGAGTTCTCTGTCGACCATAAGAAGGTAGTCGTCGAGAAAGTTCTTTTTGTAGTAATGCTCAGGAACAATTTCCATCATCCCTATGCTTACCGTAGCTTTTATGACTTTTTCCTCAAACTTTAAGGAACTTTCTTCAAAACTTTGACGGACTTTTTCTAAAACAGCGATTCCCTTCTCTTTGCTAATGGCCTGCTGCTT
>Ga0180732_1000244_pt1 | contig 52141 bp, 35 predicted proteins | sample KR11_01MetaG_FD_148674 | JGI IMG/M metagenome (GOLD analysis project Ga0180732, IMG submission 148674) | Groundwater microbial communities from the Olkiluoto Island deep subsurface site, Finland - KR11_0.1 MetaG | ecosystem: Environmental > Aquatic > Deep subsurface > Groundwater | place... | reverse complement strand
AGCTCCGGCGGTTGAGCGAACAGAGGGCATTCCGCGACCGTCTCTTATGCGAGGCGCCGGAGAATCCGGACGATGATCGGACGGATAGTCGGAGGCGCCGAGCCCATAAGTATTGCGACCGGAGGGAGCTCTCAATAAATAATGAATAAGATTCCTCACCCTTCGACTTTGCTCAGGGCAGGCTCCGGCTTCGGAATGACAAATAAAATAATAAATCAGCGTCTTTTTATTTTTGTCCTGCTTTTATGAATCGTATTAGGCAATGAGATTATGAATGAGTTTGCATTTATGTGGGACGCCCCGCCATTATTCTTACTTTGAACTCCAATATTCAACGCTCGTCCGATTGGAAATGACAAACTGATCAGGCACACTTGACAACGCTCACTTTTATATAGGAAAATCTAAAAACCCGGGGAGGGCCACGATGATATCAAAAAGAGAAAAACTGTTCGGCGCGATAGGCGCGGCGGCGGCGATACTGTTATTTACAGTCATTATGCTTGCGAAGAATTACCAGGGTTGCGGAATTATCAAAAGCAAATCAGCGTATGAAAACGAAAGCCTTAACGCCGGCGCTTCTTTTGACAGGGCATCAGGAAGAATGAGGAGCAGCGCTCCGCCAGCTCCTTCCGCGAGAGCGGCGGCTGAGGCGAGTACGGATAATGCCGAAAACATCGCGGCTGATGAACGGAAATTGATCAAGACGGGGAATATCAGCCTTGAGGTGAAAGATTATGACAGCAGCGCCAAGGCCATTGCCTCTATGGTCAGCGAATTTGAAGGCTTCATTTTGCGATCAAGTAAATATGTTTCCGACGACAACTACGCCTCGGGCGACATAAGCGTCAAAGTAAAACCCGCTCATTTTGACAGCTTTGCGGCACGGCTTGACAGCCTGGGCCGCGTGAAGAGCAAAAACTCCTATATCAATGACGTGACCGAACAATACATAGACCTTGAATCACGGCTGAACAGCAGTCTTCGGGTGGAGAAACGCCTGAAAGAGATACTCTCGATCAAAACAAAAAATGTCAAAGATATCCTTGAGGTGGAAAAAGAACTCGCGCGCGTCGGAGAAAAAATAGAGCAGCTCAAAGGCCGGAAAAAATATCTGGACAACCAGATCGGCCTGGCCACCATAAACATACATATTGACGAGGAAAGGGATATCGTAACCGGAAGTTATAAATTCCTGGAACGCATAAGATACGCCTTCCGCGGCGGCGTCAACGCCTTTATAAGCATAACATCGGGCATCATAACAGTGATAGGCGCGCTTATCGCCCTTTCTATTTACGGCCTGCTCTTCGCGCTGATACTTGCCGGTATAAAAAAGTTCAGAAAAAAACAGTGATTCTCTGAGTTCAGCGGGACAGCTTCAGTTACTGGATCAGCTCCGCACTTTATATATGAGCCGTATGTAATCCTTATCCAGCAATTCCTGCTTGAATAATTTTAAGCTGATATTACCGGCCGCATCACCGAACATATTATAAGCGCTCTTCCCCACGATGACGGGATGAACCAGCAGGCTGATCTCGTCCACAAGGCCCTGGTTCAAAAGAAGATTCCCTAAAATCTTACCCGTGTCGGCCAGGATTCTTTTCGCCTTATATTTTTTTAAGAGCAGCTCAAGCGTTTTTTTCAGATCCGCGCGGTCTTTGCCGACGATATGATAATCATAATTTCTTTCTTTCAAATGCTGCAGATAGGATTTCGGGGTTTTCCCGGACACAACGACGATCACATCCCTGCAAAACTCGAATCTCCGGCAAGTGTGCAGCAATCCTTTCAATTTGCCGCGCGTGTCAATAATCGCCCAGTAGGGGATATTTTTGTTTCTTTTAGGCCTTACGAAATCCTCTTTTTCTTCCATCGGCACGCCATCACCGTACATCTCAATACCTTTCTTTATCGTCGCGGAACCGATTAAATGCACATCGGGCTTGTAATTCCCGGCGATGCGGTAATGCAATTCCATATTAGGTTCAAAACCCGTGAGCGATCCGTCGAGACTCACGGAATTATGCAGAATTAATTCCGGCAAATCAGTCTTTGCCACTTTTTTCAACCCCCGTTGTTCCATCACAAGCCGCTCAGCATTTCTTCAAACGCCGCCCTGTCCGTCGCCATCGTCTTTAACACTATACTGGCGCACGCGTTCGCGTCCGAAAGGGGGTCGTGATGCTTGAGTTTGATCCTCAGCACCCTGCAGACATTGTCCAGTGTCGCCGGACGGATATTCAGCACTTTTCTTGACGCCTGCACTGTGCATATAAACGGCGCGCGAGGCATTTCCACTCCGGCATTTTCACAGCACACTCTCAGCACAGTCCTGTCAAATCCCTTATTGTGCGCCGCGAGATAGTGCGCGCCGTCGAGCTTCCGCCTAATTTCCGGCCAAAGCTCGGCGAATGTCGGCTCGTTCTTCACATCATCCCACGTAATACCGTGCACATAAGTGAACATAAAATCCCGTCGCGGGGGACGGATAAGATAATGAGTCCTGTCGGTGATTATGTTGCCCTCTATCCGCACAATACCGATGGCGCAGGCGCTGTCGTGGCCGTGGTCCGCCGTCTCAAAATCAATCGCGACAAAACTTTTCATATCAATATTCTCCGTCTATGCGTGGTAAATCCCTCAAGAACAGCGACACGGCGAAATTAGCGCCGTCAATATCCAAAAAAGCAAATCCAGAACGGTTGTAGTCTTTACATTTAAAAGCCCGATTCCTCTTTCTCACTATTAATATTCCCTTCTTCAGGCACAATTTTTTCTTCAGAGATTTTAGGGGCAGGCTTTTCCCATTTGGATAAATGCTGCACAATTCCAGCATAGAATTCTATCAGCATTTCTTCAATTATTTCAACAAATTTTTTTCTCGATGAAAAACTTTTTCCAAAATCTTTTACTTGCACTATTTCAAATTCATTAATTTCCTTACTCTTTAGATTTTCAAATATTTCATCAAGCCGTTTATAAGATACCCTTTCATTTACTCTCGCATGCTTAATATTGATATCTATCTTCAAATCATCATATATTTTATTGAATATTTTCGGGCGTGTTCTGCTGCAATAATCGATTTGTCTTTTCAACCATCCTATTTGTCCCTTCACGCCCTTATCTAACGGTATATTCAATTTCACTGACATTTCAATAATTCTTTTTTCAAACAGTGCCTTTATGCTTATTTCCGATACAGCTCCTTTTACTCCCAAGATTGAAGACAATCTCTTGTTTTCAATTAATATCTTTGAGTCATTTTCGATTCTCGCCTTTAAATCTCCCTTGAACCTCGTATCACCTGATTGCACAATTACACCTAATTTTCTACTCAATATAAGAGCCATATCTTTTTCTTCCTGCTGCCAACTGCTTACAGTATCAATGACACAAGGATCTGCTTGTTTAAGACTAACCCCTGAATTTATTTTATCAACAAGTTCTGTCCAGCCAGCCTTCATTTGTGTAAACCCACATACCCCCGTCACACTATTTTCAAAGTATGCAACAACTTCCTTCATTATTTCAACTTGGTCTTCGTCTTTAATATTATTGTCATTTTCAAATAATAAAATATGGGCTAAGGTTAAAATATAAGACCATGAAAAATGGAACATTTGAATACTTTTAGGAACTCTAATATTTAGAGGAGATTGTGTCGGTTCTGAAACAAATTCATTAGAAACAGTGATAATTTTAGGTATATTTAATTCTCTAGCAATGTGTATATATTTTTCAATTTGATTCTGCTCTAAAAGAGAGTTTTTATTTTTCATTTCCAATATCGCGGCATCCTTTATTTCTCCTCCTTTGACAACTATAATAAGTCCATCAAGCCTGCAATCTTTAAATTGCGGGAATGCCACTTCGGTGTAAAGGTATATCTCTCCGCTATTAATCAATTTTACTTCCGAAAAAAAGGATTTTTTAAACTCTTGAATTAATCTCAAAGAAGCAAGAAATACCGACGTAAGGGCTATCTCATCACCCGGCTTGTATATTGGAATCAATCTTGCTGGCCTTAATGTAATCCCATTCGCCACAAAATTATCAAAATCTGATTTTTGAATTCCCACTATCTTGTTAATCGTATTGTTCATAATAATTATTCCCCTCCTCTAAAACATTGACGACGCTCTACATTTTTTCTCATCTTCTCCATTTACCTCGTGCCGCTGGCTCTGGTACGGGGTCATTTCGACTTTCCTCCGTCTCAGTTTCATCAATCAACGGAACGCGCGGATGTAAATCAAAGCTGTCTGCAAAACACACAATTGTTTTATATTATCACAAACGCCCTAATTATGCCATCCAAAATAACAATTAATTAAGGACGTCCCCTTTTTCCTCTTCAATCCTGGAGGACGCCGTTGCGAAGATGCAGCACGCGTCGGCCCGAGGCCGCGGCGAGGTCGCGGTTGTGGGTGACGAAGAGCACGGCGGCGGAACTCATTTCCAAAAATAGCGTCATCGCCTTCATAACGAGAGCGGCGTTACCGTCGTCGAGCTGGCCTGTGGGCTCGTCGCAGAGGAGGAGCGCGGGATCGTTCATCAGCGCCCTGAGGATGGCGAATCTCTGGAGCTCACCGCCGGAAAGCTGTGAGGGATAATGTTGGGCGCGGTCTCCCACGCCCATGGTATCAAAAAAGTTTTTCGCTTTTTCGTAAACTGTTTTTTTGTCTGCCCCGGCAATCAGCGAAGGCAGCATCACATTTTCCGAGGCCGTGAATTCCGGAAGGAAAGTCGGCTGCTGGAAGACAAAGCCCACCGATGTGTTTCTGAGTTTCGCCTTTTCTTTTTCCGTCATAAGAGAAGTGTCTTTGCCGGAGATTATCACCTTCCCCGATGTGGAAGAATCCAGCAGCCCCGCGAGATTTAAAAGAGTTGTCTTACCGGAGCCGCTCGGGCCCAGAAGATATGTGAAAGACGATTCCGCGAGCGAGAAAGAAACTTCCGACAGTGCCTTCACCTCAAGAGGCGTGAGGGCGGAATAGACTTTCTCCGCTTTTTCAAATACGAGAATGTCACTCATAGCGCAAAATCACCGCCGGAGAGAGCTTCCCCGCCTGCCTCGCGGGCATATATGACGCCAGCAGAATAAAAAACATGCTCGCGGCGTTCACCACGGCAAAATCACTGAGGCTCATTATCACGGGGAGCTTGTTCATATAATAAACGGCCGCCGGAATATCTATAAACTCATATCTTCTCAGAAGAAGGCAGGCCGCAACGGCGATGAGATTGCCGAGTATCAAACCCGCCGCGCCGCTCATTATACCCTGATAAACGAAGATCTTCTCTATGAAGCCCCTGTCGGCGCCGAGAGCTTTGAGAACCCCTATGTCCCGCACCTTCTCTATCGTCTGGAGGAGCAGGCTGGAGATTATGTTAAAGACAGCCACCATGACGATGAGGCTCAGTATTATGAACATCGTTTTTTTCTCGAGCTCCAGCGCCGCGAAAAGAGTGCGGTTTATTTCCTTCCATGTCCGCACCCACAGCCTCACATCCAGGGCCTTGCGAATCGAGGAGGCGACTTCATCGGCGCGGGCGGAATCGGCAACGGCTATCTCAAAACCCGTCGCTATATCGCCGGTGCCGTAGAGGTCCTTCATTCCCTCTATGTTTATGTAAACGAGGTTCATATCGTATTCCCACATTCCCGAGGTGAAGATGCCCGAAATCTTCAACTCCTTCACCCTCCCTCCGGAAAACGGCGACATCTCTGATGTGTCCGACGGGGGAACTGTGAGAAAAACGCTGTCTCTGACGGAGAGGCCGTAACTTGAAGCGAGCTCCGCGCCTATGAATATATCGTCTTTGTTCAGCGAATATTTTCCTTTCATCACCTGTTTCTCAAGCGTTGAGACTTTGTTCTGGAGATCCGGGTCAACGCCCTTGACCATCACGCCCTGCGAGCGCCCTCTCTTTGTGAAAACGGCCTGATTCATCAGATACGGGGCGAATGCGGTGACCCCCTTAACCTCGGTTATTTTGTCTGATACGGCCTTCCTTGCCGCCGCGTCGAAGTGCTGGGGGAAAAGGATGTTCACGGCGCTGGACGTGGATAAAAATTTGTTTTTGAGATCCGTGTGAAAACCGTTCATGACCGAAAGCGTTATCAGAAGAGCCGCCGAGCCTATGGCTATTCCCGCGACGGATATTATGGAAGAAAGGAGAAGAAAAACCTCTTTGCGCCTTGAAAAAAGGTAACGGAGCGCTATTTCAAGCTGAAGCGTCACTTCTTTTTCAACTGCGGAAAGATGATGACATCCTTGACCGAGGCGCTTTTTATCAGCACCATGACAAGACGGTCTATCCCTATTCCGAGCCCCCCTGCGGGAGGCATGCCGTATTCCAGAGCCTCAAGAAAATCCTCATCAATATTTTTAACGCTCGCATCGGAAACCTGCGCCTCAAAATTCTCGCGCTGTTTGGCGGGGTCGTTGAGCTCCGAATAGGCGTTGGCTATCTCCATGCCGTTCATATAAAGCTCAAACCTGTCCGCTATCTTAGTGCCGGGCTTCGGTTTCGCCAGAGGCGAAAACTCCTCGGGAAAATCGTGCATAAAAACCGGCTCCGTCACGCCCTCAAGAAGTATTCCTTCGGAGAGATTCTCGAATATCTTCGGGGCTGAGGCGTCTTTTTCAAATTCAATGCCCAGTTTGGCGGCGGATTCAGCAAGAAAAGCCCGTTCAAGATTACCCTCAAAATTGATGCCCGTCTTCTCAAGAAGAGCCTCAAACACGGCTATCCTTCTGAAGGGCTTATTGATATCGATCGCCGGCTCTTCGCCGGGAAAAGCCCGGAGAGCGGCGTCCTTTATCAATTCCTCGCAGAGATCCATCATGCCCTGACAATTGGAATAAGCCTGATAGAGCTCGAGCATCGTGAATTCGGGATTGTGCCTCGTGGAAATGCCCTCGTTCCTGAAATTCCTGCCCAGCTCATAGACCCTGTCGTATCCGGCGACAAGCAGCCTTTTAAGATAGAGCTCGGGCGCTATTCGCAGGCTGAGATCCAGGTCAAGAGCGTTGTGATGGGTTTTAAAGGGCTCGGCCTCGGCGCCGCCGGCGATGCCGTGAAGAATGGGCGTTTCCACCTCCATGAACTCTCTCTCGTCCAGGAATTTCCTTATACCTGATATGACCCGGCTCCTGGCCTTGAAATTATTCCGGGAACGCTCGTTTGTGAGGATGTCAAGATAACGCTTGCGGAGTATCTGTTCCTCATCCTTGAGGCCGTGCCATTTTTCCGGAAGGGGCCTGGCGGACTTGCACAGAAAAGTGAATTTTTTCGTGTGTAGCGTCGTCTCGCCCATTTTTGTCTTGAAGACAAACCCGCTCACATTGGCGAAATCGCCAATATCGGTTTTTTTGAACACATTGAAGTCGTCGGGTATCTCATCCCTTTTTATGTACATCTGTATTTTGTTACCGTTTGAGAATATCTCGGCGAAGGCGGCTTTGCCCATCAGCCGCACGGCCGTCACGCGGCCGGAGACGGACGCGTCAAAAGATTCGCCGTCTTTCTCAAAACGCTCTTTTATCTGTGCGATGTTTTCCGATTTTCCGCTCAGAACGGGATACAGCTCTATTGAATTTTCCTTCAGCCACTTCAGATGTTCTTTCCTCGCGTTCATTATGTCCTGTTCAGCCACTTTTACTCTCCTTTAAAACTCAATTCAATAACAACAAGCGGGGTTTTTATCGCTCTCAGGTTACGAAATTTCTACTTTGCGCCTAATTTTTTATTATACAATTTCCCCATATTAAATCAAAAATTCGTCTTTGCCGCCCGTCCTGCAATACCCCGGCATCCTAATCATTACCATGTTTATTACCACGTTTATTGCGTTTATTACCACGTTTCAGCCAGAGCGCTCCGCGGCCGGTGCCGCTTGAGCTGATGATGCCTTCCTTACGCAGACGGTTTAAAACAACTCTGATCATATCCCTGCTCACCGACGGGCACAGCCTCTCAACATCCGAAATCGCAAAAGTCTCCGGTAAATTTTCAACTGTTTCTTTAACAAAAGAAGTCTTTGTTCCACGGGTGCTTTTGATCTCGCCGACACGGCGTTCAAATTCCTGATAGCATCCAATTAAAACGCCAAGAAAATACTCCAGCCACGGCTTAAGGCTATGCCGGCCTTCATGCCAGCCATTTGAAGATAAGTTCAAGGCCTCATAGTAAGTTTCTTTGGATTCTTCAATTAATCGTTCGATTGAGATATATCTGCCCACCGTATAATCCACCTGATGAAGCATCAAAAGCGTGAGCAATCTCGACACCCGGCCGTTGCCGTCGCTGAATGGATGAACGCACAGGAAGTCAAAAACAAATGCCGGAATGAGAATAAGAGGACTGGCCTTACGTTTACTCATAAGGCGGTTGAACCGCATGCAGAGCTCTTTCATATAAACCGGCGTCTCACGGGCCGACACCGGCACAAATCTTGTAATCCAGCGGCCGTCGGAAAGACGCTCCTCGATGGTGTTATCCCGTTTTTTCCACTGCCCTGACGGAATATCAGTACGCGAATATATTTGACTGTGCAAACTTAAAATAGTTTTTTCATCAATAGAAAAAGATTCAGGCTTCGCGTGAATCTTTGCCAGAGCCCGCCGATACCCAAGGATTTCCGCTTCCGAGCGGTCTCTCGGTTTCGTCGGGTGCGCCATCAGTTCCCTGAAACGTTTTGAGGGCACGGTCACACCTTCTATCCTGTTTGACGATTCCGTGCTTTCAATGATGGCTGTCTGCTTAAGAGTCGCCAGGACTTGAGGCGTCTGACGCCAAAATAAACCCTGACGTCCCTTATACTCGCCGAGTTTTTGGAGCAAACCTCCCATCTCTATGGGAATGGCCTGATGGTTTAAAAAATCAATATCCAGCGATTTCATAGTAAATCCTTTTTTTCTTAAGACTTAAACCGGTTTAAAAAACGCCAAGTTATTAAATCTAACGGGCATGGCCATCTCTGGCCCTGATCACTGTCAGCAGATTGCCGTCTTCGGCGCTCACGACGACAGCTTCGCCTTTTTTTATTTTCTCATCGGACCGTGCGAGCCATATCTCGCCATGCACGAACACCGTTCCTTTCAGGTCTATGTCCTCAAGGGCTTCGCCCTTCGCACCGAGCATACCCTCTTTCCCCGTGGATGATTTTTTCTTCTGGCTCTTTATAACCGCCCGCACAACGAAAGTCATAAAAAGAAAAAGAAAAACAGCCGTCGGCAGTATCGCCGAAAGCGACACGCCTATCGTCATTTTGGTTTTATCTATGAGCATCATGCCTCCGAATATAAAAGACGCCAGCCCCCCCGCGCTCAGCACCCCGAAAGTGGGCGTGAATATCTCAAGGAAGAAAAGCACCAAACCAAGGATGATGAAGAGCAGGCCGACGATGTTTATCGGCAGTATCCTCATCGCGAAAAAGGCCAGAAGAAGAGATATGGATCCCACGGCCGCGCCGAACCCCACGCCCGGCGAGGAGGCCTCGTTTATCAGCCCCCAGACGCCTATCATCATCAGAATAAAAGCTATGTTGGGATTGGCTATCCTGTGAAGGAAGTTCTTGGCGGCGGAAAGATTTTTATATTTTATCACAATATCCGATGTGCTGATCTTCAGGGTCTTCCCGCTCTTTTTTATTTCTCTGCCGTCTATAATGGCCATCAACGCGGGTATATCGGCGGCTATAAAATCAACGATGCCCTTGTCTTTGGCGGTCTCGGCGTCTATTGAAACGCTCTCAACAACGGCGGCTTTCACCCATTCAAGTGAGCGCCCCCTTTCTTTGGCTATGGATTGTATATAGGCCACGGCGTCGTTGACCATTTTCTTGGACATATCGGCACTTGTTTTTGCTTCGCCGCCCGCGGCCAGCTGCACGGGATGCGCCGCGCCTATGTTTGTGGCCGGGGCCATGGCGGAAAAATCCGCGGCCACGGTTATAAAAACGCCGGCCGACGCCGCGCGGGCGCCGGAAGGCCCCACCCAGACGCCCACGGCCCTGGGGCAATTCATCATTTCCCTGACGATGTCCTGCATGGACTCCATGAGCCCGCCGGGCGTGTTCAAAGCGATCACGGCGATGTCAAATTCGGTATCCGCAAGGCCGTCACGCACATATTCGGCGAGGATAGGGTCTATCACGCCCTCGAGCGTCAAAACGCGGCAGACAGCCCCTCTCGCGGACGATGCCCATAAAGCGAAAGCGGCGAAGATCAAAACGATTTTTTTCATAATGCTATTGTAGCAAAAAGGGGTCAGGTCTTGAAAGCTGAAAGAAAGACAGGTATTGGGGACGGTTCCTAATGCTGTCTGCGGCGCCGAAACTCTTTACAAATAAGTATCGAAATGTTTCACGCCAAGGCGCACTTTCAGCATCCGCCGTGGCGGAGTCAACCACTGGCACCTTTTTGTTTGCGGCGGACTATGCTTAAAATGGTTTTGGACGCGGCTTCGGCGACTTCGTGGGAGGGATCTTTCAGGAGCAGGCGCAGTTTTTCCACGGCGGGGTCTAAGACACGGGACGGCATCTCCGTTTCTGATAAAGCATTTACCGCTGATAAGCGCACGAAGGCGCTGCTGTCGTCAAGAAAAAGCAGAATATCCTCTTCCCTGCCGTAAAATTTTGACAGCGACGAAACAGCGGCGCCCCTGACTACCGCCGAAACATCTTTTGTGAGAGCGTTTAGCGTTTTCTGGGCGAATTTTCCCGCTGACTCCCCGCAAAAAACGGCAAGGGCGCGTCGAACGGCGAAGGATTTATCGGAAACAAGATAAGACAGATCTTTTTCCTCTCCCGTTTTCATGGCGCCGTTGCGTATAAGGCAGGCGGCGGCATCCAGACACTCCGCTCTTATCAGGGGACTTTTCATATTGAGGTTTTCCAGTAAAAGCCCGCCCGCGGGACAGTTTTTGAGTTCTCTCATTATTCTCAGCGCCCGCACTCTCAAATCCTCGCTGATGACATCGTTGTTTATAAAAAGCGGCAGGCTCTCGACTGTGTCTTTGTCGCCGAGCATGGCCAGCGAAAGAAAAGCTTCGTCACTGACGCGCTCACTCTTAGAGCCCCCTTCATTCAGCTTTTTTTTGAGAAGTCCGCGCCATGAACCGTCCGCCAGTTTCCCGAGCGCGAGAACAGCGGCTTTTCTGACGAAATAATTTTTATCATCGGCCAGAGCGGCGGCGCTCTTTGAATATTCAGGAATGCCCATCTCTCCTATGGCTTCAACGGAACGCATCCTCAAATGCGCGGACGGATGATTGAAAAATTCAGCCACCTTCGGCGCTGTTTCTTTTAATCTGAGCCGGCCGAGAGCGTACAAAGCGCTTTTTTTAAAAAACAGGTCAACATCACAGTCAAGAATTTTAACAAGGATGCCACCGTAAGAAAAATCCCCCGCCTCGCCGAGGGCCTCCACAGCGGCGCGGCGTATTTTCATCGGGATCTTATCATCGCTTATCACATCTTCCAGAGGCGTCAGCGAAGAACCGATATATTTAAAAACAATGGAATTGCCCGTGTGTTTTTCCGCCTTAAGTTTTGAAGCCCTTTTCAGCTCCGAGGCGAATTCACCGACGCTGTCAGCCGTTTTGAAATTCCGGATCTTCCCGAAACCGACCGCCGTCAGGCCCATGAGAGGATAACGGCTCCTCCTGCCCGAACGGTCAAATGTGATTATGCATTTTCTTTCAAAATCCAGAGTGTCGTAAAATTCTTCAAGTTTCTTCTCAAAAAAAGTTATCACGCCATCCATGAGAGAATCAAAAGAGCTTTCCTCTATCACCGCCATAAAATCGTCGCCGCCTATGTGTCCCGCGAAACCCGACACCGACGACGAAAGACGCTGCGCCAGATCTCTTATGACCTTATCTCCTTTTATAAAACCATAATTGTCATTGTATGGTTTGAAAGCGTTTATGTCGATATAGACCATCATGGCCCCCGGATGGCCGTTTAAGAATTTGTCCTCTATCGCGCGTTTTATTTCCGTGTTCCCGGGCAGGCCGGAAAGCGGCGAACGCTCTTTGAAACGCCGGATCTCATCTTCGTTTATGATGTAAGCCTCGCCGCCGGAATAACCCTCAACGATTTTCGCTATCTCCGAGGCGCTTTTCCTGATCACAGCATCTCCATGAAAGCCGCGCATTCAGCGGCTTTTCCCTTTTCCCCGTTCTTCATGTATATGCCATAAAGCTGTTCATAGCCTTTCCTGTAAAAAGGATTCCTCTCCAGCGCCTTGAGCAGCAGCGGTGCGCTCTCATCATACCTTCCCCCGCTTATAAAAAAATCAGCCCTTGAGACGAGGCAGACGAAATCATCCTCCGCGATACTCGCGGCTCTGGCGAAATACTCATCCGCCTTCTCTCTGTTTCCCGAGGCGGCGAGGGTCTTGGCTGTTTTCACCAGCACGAGCGTATTTTCCGGCTCAAGCGCCTCCGCTTTGCCGTATTGCTGAAGAGCGAGAGAGTATTTCCCCGCCGAACGCAATCTGTCGCCCAGCCTCATATAATCTTTGATGGACAATGACAGGAAATCGTCGTCCTCCTTCCAGTATATAAAATCCGGCGAGGCGCCCTGCCAGACCCATTCATTGGCCCTCATGTTTTCCCAGTAGGAAGACATGTAATCCTCAAGGGGGCCGACATATCTTTCAAAGCTCTTTTCAAAACCCTCTTGTCCGCAGCCGATTAGCATTTGTTTTATTTTTTTCGCTCCCGCGCTCTCAAACATTCCGTAAACGAGATAATTCACCTCGGCGAAAGCGAGAGCCACATCCTTCTGGCTTTCAAGGGAGGGCATTCCCCTTTCAAATTTTTTGAATTCTATAAAACCCTCTTCCTTCGCCCGCGCGAGCTGGTTTTTCACCGGCGCTCCAAGCTCGGGAGAGTCTTTTCTCCACAGCGTTTCAAAAGTCCTGGCTATCCCCTCATTGAGATAAAGGGGTATGCTCGTCGCCGTAAAATTACCTATTATGTGATGTATGTATTCATGGCAGACCGTGTCGTCCCATCTGTAACCGTAAGGAAGAAGGCGCGGGCTGAGTATCATCAGCCGCGAAAATTTAGCTATGGCCACGGTCCCCGACCTTTCCAGCTCTGCGGCGCTGAGCGTGGAGGCTTTCAAAAACTTCTCTCTGTCGGGGTATATTTCAAGAGTAACGCCGCCGGGGCTGAAAGCGAATATCCTTTTCATCGCCCTGTTTATTTTCGGGAGCTTTTCCCGAAGATACGGCAGCATCACTTTGTCGCGCGGGTAGAATCTCACATTAAAACCGGCGATGTTCTCGCTCTCAAAACCCGCCCCTATTTCCTTCATCGCGCTTATGTACTCTCTCCACCTGTCATCGCCGGGCGCCCCCGACTTGCTCATCTCGTCATGAGCTTCGCTGTAAAGGCCTTTGTGCATGAGATAAAGGGCGCGGGCATAGGATTTTTCTCCATCTTTTAAGGTTCCGATCTGTTCACTGGCCTGATCAAGACGGTAATTAAAAATATTTCTCGCCACTTCCTGGAATGTAACGCCGGAAAACACAGCGCAAACGGTAAACAACAGGAAAAAGAGGATGCCTACGCCGCGGCGCAATTTCAGCTTATTTTTTTTCATTGGCCGGAATTGTCGGTCGCGTCGGATGAGGACTCGGGCGAGGATAAGCTGTCTCTCAATGCCAGTTTTTTTATTACCCTGGCCATTTTTCTGAAAGCTTCGCCCCTGTGGCTTATGGCGTTCTTTTCGTCATCAGCCAGCTCAGCGAGAGTCTTCCTCTTTTTCGCTATGTAGAAAACGGGGTCATAGCCGAAACCTCCCCCGCCCGAAACTTCTTTTGAGATCCGGCCTTCCAGCTTTCCGCGCGATGTGAAGATCTCCCCGCCGGGAAAATAAAGAACGCTCACGCATACAAAGGCCGCTTCGCGATGCCGCTCGAGTCTCATTTTAAACAGCAGTTTCCGCACATTGTCCTCGTATGAAGCTTTTGCCCCCGCGTACCTTGATGAATAGATTCCGGGCGCGCCGCCGAGCGCCTCAACGACGAGACCCGAATCGTCGGCCAGGGCGGGCAAGCCCGTGTGAACGGACACTTCATAAGCTTTTTTTCTGGCATTGCCGAAAAATGTGTCGCGGTCTTCCACGACTTCCAGAGGCGGGAATTCGCTCAGGGGCACAAGTTCAACGGGACAGCCTTTGAGGATATTCCGGATTTCTCTCACCTTATCGGCGTTTCCTGTGGCGAGGACTATTTTCATCATTTACAAAATCCCCTTCCCCATTCCTTTCGCGGGTGTTATGCGTAAAAAATTCCGCGCGGTTCTCACTTTTGTATTTTTTTCAGCTGATTGAGTTTTTCCATGGCGGCGCCCGAATCTATGGATTTTTCCGCCAGAGTTATGCCCTCTTTGATTGTTTCGGCCTTCCCCGCGCAGACTATAGCGAGAGCCGAGTTGAGAAGGACGATGTCGCGGCGCGCGCCTTTTTCACCGCTTAAAACCGCTATGACTTTCTTCGCGTTCTCGGGAGCGCTGCCGCCTTCTATTTCTTTCGGGCTCCGGCTGAGCATGCCGAAATCCTCCGGCCTTATCTCGCTCACCGTGACTTTGGCGTTTTTCACCTCAGCCACGAGCGTCGGGCCGGTGATGGTCACCTCATCGAGCGTATCAAGCCCGTGCACGACGAAAGCCCTTTTTATTTTCAGATTGTTCAGGACATTAGCCATCACCTCGACCAGCGCCGCGGAATACACGCCCAGCACCTGGGCGTTGACGCCGGCGGGAGAAGCCAGCGGCCCGAGGATATTAAAGATCGTCCTCACGCCTATTTCTTTTCTTGTCGCCCCCACATTTTTCATGGCGGGGTGAAAAAGCGGCGCGTAAAGAAACCCTATTCCTATTTTTTTAACGCAGTCGGCGGACTGTTCGGGACTCATCGTTATGTCAACGCCCAGATTCTCCAGCACATCCGCGCTGCCGCAGGGAGATGAGGCGGAACGGTTGCCATGCTTGGCGACCTTGATGCCCGCTCCGGCGACGACAAAAGCGCTCGCCGTGGAAATGTTGAATGTGTTGGTGCCGGAGCCGCCCGTCCCGCAGGTGTCTATTATCGTCTCCATGTCCTCGTTGATCTCTTCCCTGTCAATATCAACGTCTGTGCGGACATTTATTTTCACCATTTTTTCGCGCATTATCCTCGCGGCCGCCGTTATCTCCTCAATTGTCTCGCCCTTAAGCCGGAGCGCCGTCAGAAAAGCCGCCATCTGGGAGGGCGTGGCGGTGCCTTCCATTATCTCCCTGAAAACCGTCGCCGTCTCCTCACCCTGAAGATCCTCTCCGTTGCAAAGTTTGATAATAGATTCCCTGATCATAAACGCTCCTCCCGTATATAACGGTTTCTTCCTCTGTATGGAAAAATTCTATCAAGCCCGACGGGATGTGTCAATGCCGAGCCAAGGCAGACAAAATATCCCCCAAAAAATACTTTCCCGCATAAGCCAACAAATCATTAACGGCAATTACGGCAGACGGTATCCGCAGCGGGCCATATGAGCGAAGGGTTTTGCCCCAGCCCGGAGGGAATTGGCAGCGACGCGCATACCTGAGCGGCCGTCTGCGGGTAGCTCTGCCGAAATTGCTTTGGGCTGGACAAGGGGATGATATTTCTGATATAGTGAGGTGTTTCGCAGGGAAAGCGCCGTTTGATACGGCCGCTGCCCCGCAACGGTAAAGCCCGAAAGCCTGCGGAATGTAAAATTCGCTTCGCGGGAGGCACGGATTATTTTCCGTTTGATAAGCCGGCCCGCAAAGGCCGGCTTTTTTTATGCTTATATTAATTTTTTTATCAGCTCTCATTATCGCCCCAGGATGCTCGAGCCGGAAGGCGCCGGAGGGGTTGCGTGTTGTGTCGCTGTCACCGGGGATCACGGAGATAATATACGCCATAGGCGCCGAGGATGCCCTTTACGGGATAACAAATCACTGCAACTGGCCGCCGAAAGCTTCCCGCGCGAAAGAATCCGTCGGGGATTTTTCTTTCCCGTCCATGGAGAAGATAGCCCTCATACAACCTTCACTGATACTCGCCGCCGGTGACGGCCAGAGGAAAGCTATCTCACATCTGATCAACGCGGGCTACGATGTGAGGGTCTTTCATCCCGCTGACATCACCGAGCTTTTCGCCCACATCATGGAAATAGGCCGCATACTGGGAAAAACAAAAAACGCCGCTGAACTCGTCAAGAACATGAAAAAGGACATATCGTCGATCCCTAAACTGAAAAATAAAAGCGTTTTTATAGAAGTCTGTCCCAAACCGCTCATAGCGGCATCCGACAAAACTTTTTTGAGCGCTATTTGCGAAAAAATAGGATTAAGTAATATCGCCGTCTTCCAAAACAGCTATCCCGGCGTCAACGCCGAATGGCTCATACGCAAAAAACCCGACTACATCCTCCTGACAGGCAGTTCCGAACAAGAATTCCGCGCGCTCCATCCCTACATAAAAAATTCTAAAATAATCCGCCCGTCTGACATTGACATGATCGTCCGGCCGGGGCCGAGGATAACGCGGGGCATGCGGGAAATTTATTATCTCGCGGAAGACGCGGAAAAAAAACAATGAGAGGCAGAAAAGATTTCCTTCTGATCGTCGCGGGAGCCGCTATCGCGGGAGCCGCCGTGTTCTGCCTGTCCTTATACCTGGGGCCGGAAGGCTTATCCATACCCGGGGATGAAATACTCAGGCTCCGGATCATGCGCGCCCTCTGCGGCGCCGGAGCGGGCGCGGCGCTTGCCGCCGCGGGTGTCGCATACCAGACGGTGCTGGCGAATCCCCTCGCCGATCCATACCTTCTCGGCAGTTCATCCGGCGCCGCGGCCGGAATAGCCGCTCTCTCTTTTTTCGGAGTCAGCCGCGCGGGTTTGATATTCCCCCTGACGGCCGGCCTTTGTTCATGTCTTACGGTGGCGGCGGTCCTGAAAATAGCGGGACGGTCTTTCTCAAAGAAAAACATAATCCTTTCCGGCGTGGCGGTAAATCTTTTTCTCTCGGCGGCGGTCATATTCATGGTAAGCATACGCAAAAAAGAATTTTTTTCCGTCATGTATTTTATGATGGGCGACCTCGGTGAGACAAGGATATCTCTCATAGCCGCCTCCCTCATGATCGCGGCGGCGGGGAGTTTATTCCTCTTCGCCAAATCACGGTTCCTGAACGCTCTTGCCGCGGGAAAAACTTTGAGCCGCCAGCTCGGATGCGACTGGAAGAAAGAATCCCTCGCGGCTCTGGCGGCGGCCTCTGTCATCACCGGCGCCGCGGTGAGCATTTCCGGCACCATAGGATTCATAGGCCTTATGGCCCCGCACATCGCCAGAAAATTCACAGGCTCCGACGCCCGCTTCCTCCTGCCAGCCGCGGCGGCGACAGGCGCCATACTTCTTATGATCTCCGATTTCGCGGCGAAAAACATCCTCTTCCCTCAGGAAATACCCGTGGGTGTTATAACGGCGATGCTCGGAGCGCCGTTCTTCCTGTGGATATACAGAAAATGATAACATTTGAAAATTTCTCAGCCGGCTACACTGATGATTTTGTCATCCGCGATATAAGCTGCCGTATTGAGGGCGGAAAAATATACGCCCTCATCGGACCCAACGCCGCCGGAAAAACAACGATGCTCCGCAGTATTATAAGGGACATTCCGCGCGCGGCCGGGCGCATACTCATAGACGGGAACGACACAAAGTCTTTAAGCGCCGCCGCACTGGCGCAAAAAGTGTCATACGCGCCGAGTGAGATAAACCCGGCTTTCAATTACAGCGTCTCGGAATTCGCGGCCATGGGAAGATTCGCCGTCAACAGGGCTTTCTGGGAGACAGAAGAGGATATCAGGTCAATAAGCGGCGCTATCAGGGACATGGGGCTTGAATCCGTGGCCGATAAACCCGTGGCGGAACTGTCGTCAGGACAGAAACAGAGCTGTCTTCTGGCGCAGATCATAGCCAAGGACACGGACATCATACTGCTGGATGAGCCGGCGGCGCATCTTGACATATCTCACAGGGCTGTTTTTTTCAGAAAAGTGCTGGACCTGAAAAACAACGCGGGTAAAACCTTTGTAATAACATTCCACGACCTGAACGACGCGATAAACGCCGCCGACGAGTTTATACTCTTCAAGGAAGGCGCTATCATCGCCGTCGCGGAAAAAAATGAAATAACAGAGAATTTATTGTCGGCCCTCTACGGAACGGAAGTGATGATCTCCGAATTCCCCGACGGACGGAAAGCAGTACTCCCGCTTTTTAGCGACGGATATAAGTCATGAAAAAAAGCGCGATTTATGACAATTTTCTGAGAGAAAGAAACATTAAAATACTCGCCGAACGCGCACGCGGGCGCACGCTGAAATATATCGCGAATAAATTCTCGCTCAGCCTGCGGCATGTGAACCGCATATTAAAAAGCATGTCCCAAAATGTCCAATAATGTCTATTGCCCGTTTTCAGGGACATCTGTAAAATAATGAAATTTTGTTTGTTGGCACCGAACAGTCAGGGAAAGTTCCCGTGTGATCCGGGACGCTGCCGCGCAGCAGTAATCCGCCTCCGGCGGATAGCCTGAAAACCGGCTGTTCAGGTAAGTACCCGCGAAGGAGGGGAAGATGTTGAGTAAAAAGAAATCCGCGATAGGCGGAAAAAGTGTTGTTTTGGTCCTGGCTTGCTGGTTCGTGTGCTGTCTTCATGCGGAGGCTTATTTTCCGGAAAATGAGGTTGCGACAATTGTCGTCACCGCCGAAAGAAGGGACGAGGACATAACAAAGATTGCCGCGAACATTGATGTCATCACTTCCGCGGAGCTTGAAAAATCAGGAGCTGATTCCATAGCTGAAATTCTGGAAAATTACGCGGGGATACATTTAAGGAGCGCATCGGGCAATGAATCTCTCGCGAATATTGACCTGAGGGGTTTCGGAGGCGATAACCCTTTCGGAAAAACGCTGATTCTTCTCAACGGCAGAAGGCTGAACCGTCCGGACATGGCGTCAATCAACTGGCTTCAAATTGCCCCCGACTCAATTGAACGCATAGAAATAATACGGGGAACCGGAAGCGCTCTTTACGGCGACAACGCCGCGGCAGGTGTGATAAATATAATCACGAAAAAAGGTTTCGGCCCGGAAAAAGCGTCCGCTTCGGCAAAGTTCGGCTCGTTCGGGGAAAAAACAACATCCTTAAACCTAAACAGCAGCGATGAAATATCTTCCATTTTTTTAAACGTCCAGTCGCGGAAAAAAGATGGCTACAGAGACAGAACGGCTTTTGGCTCAGACAGCGCCGGTATTAATATTTCGCGCAGTTTCCGCAATTCACTGAACGCTTCGCTGGATTTGTCTTTTAACAAGACGGATTTTCAGATGCCGGGCGCTCTAACGGAAGCTCAGCTTGCAGCCGACCGCAAACAGGCGTCTAACACGGACGACGACGGCGTCAATGAATATATGAACGCCAATATCTCACTGGAAAAAGCGATAGCCGGCGGTTTGTTTGAGACAAACTTTATGTACGGTGAAAAAGATATAGCGTCAAACATGGCGTCTTTCTGGTCAGGCGGATTTTCGGATTCAAAAATAAAGACTTTCGCTTTCACACCCCGCTACAACCGCAAATACAGCCTCGGCGAATATGACAGCAGATTTTTATGCGGCATTGATTATTATAAGGAGAGCCTTGATCTTGAGCGTTTTGACGACAGACCGAGAACAACACCGGCTTCTTCTGCGGAACTGAAAAAAGACAGCGTAGGTTTTTATCTGAACAACAAACTACATATAACGGATAATATAATTTTTACAGCCGGGGGAAGATACGAAAACGCACAGATAGAAGCGGTGTCAGTCACAGCCGCGGGAGCCGTTGAATACGATGAATCAAAAAAACACGACCTCGGAGCCGCGGACATATCACTTCTCTATAAGCCCGGACAAAAAAGCAAAGTGTTTACGAAATTCTCCACTTTGTACCGCAGCCCTTTTACTGACGAACAGGCTATTTATTCCGGCTGGGGAAATAAATTCGTCGCCGATCTGGAAGCCGAAAAAGGAAAGAGCGCGGATATAGGCTATGAAATTTATTTCATCCCGAATCTTAAGATGGCGTTAACGCTTTTCAGCATAGCTATGAAAAACGAGATCGCCTGGAACAACAGCACATCCCAAAATGAAAATCTTGATGAAACAAAACACGACGGAATTGAATTAAGCGCTTCGTGGGATATTTCAAAAAACAGCAAACTTTACGGCAACTACACACACAGCGCCGCCGAATTTACAGACGGCCAGTATAAAGGCAAAAAGCTCAGCCTGGTTCCCGCAGGTAAAGCTTTTATCGCCGCCGAGATATCGCCTGCCCGCGGCCTTGTGCTGTCAGCCAAAGCAAGTCACACGGGAAACTGTTATTTAAGCGGAGATTACAATAACGAAGTGAGCAAATTAAAAGATTATACGCTTCTGGATATATCCCTGCGTTACAAAAGTGAGAAAGCGCCTTTTTCGCTGTTTGCGGCTGTAGAAAATGCCTTGAATGAAAAATACAGCACGCTCGGTTATTACTCCTCCTGGTCGGGCACAAGCACTTACTACCCTTCCCCCGAAAGAAGCTTCAATGCCGGCGTGTCAATGACTTTTTAGCGGTTGCGGATATTTATAGTTCTTTCAAAAGTCAGCGACTTCTGATTTTTGCCGGTGCCTTTTGTGAGAGTGAATGTTTCTATTTTGACCACATATGAAGAAACATGCTTGAAATATATGCTGTCAACATAATCTTCAATAAGAGTTGAAGTGGAAGTGCCCGAGACACGATAAAGAGCGTTTCCGCTTTTGTAATATTCCATATTCACGACAGTGCTCGTGTCTTTCATAAAGGCGAATTTTACCGATTGCGAAGTAATACCTATCGCTGGGCTTATTCCGGTTACGGGGCTTGTGGACTGCCTGACGAAACGCGTGATCTCCTCGACCGCCGCGCGGCCCTTGCGCTGGATGTCTATGGAGTTCAGCGATGATGCCCATATATCAAAAGACGTCCTGAAAATTTTAATTATCCCTATTATGAGCATTCCTGAAATGGCCATAACGACGGCGAGCTCCACGATGTTCATTCCGTTATATTTATTTGCTCTCATTTAATTTTTCCTCGGCCTTGTTTATCATCCTCTTTGAGTCGGCGTGCCCGGGATCCATCTCAAGCACTTTTTTCCACTGCTTTATCGCTTTCTTATATTCACCTTTTTCATAATGCTGCACGGCGGCGTTAAAATAATTTCCCTTCACTATCTTTGTCTGATCGGAGATTTCTTCGTCACCCGATTTGGTTCCGGAATCATCTGCTTTTTCTCTTATATCTTCCGGATTTTTCTTCAAATCACTTTCGGCGGAGGGATTTATTTTTCGTTTAACGGTTATCAGCGTCGTGAACTGAGTGAATCCGCTGTAAGTGTCATACGGATACCTGTAGGCAAAACCCGCGCCTATATCATACCTACCCTCAAGAGGATATGTGAATTCCGCCGACGGAACGAAATAATATCTGTCAAAGGCAATTCGGAAAACCATATTGGACGAAAGATTAGATTCCAGGGCAAGACGGTAATCAAAACTCTCGAAATTATCGGAATCGTTGACAGCCAGTTCCGAGAAGAACAGATGCCGCCTGTTAAAAATGCTGAAAGGCAGCGACCAGCCGGCGGCGATGCTTCTGTTGAGCGGCTCGGAGCCGACAAGGCCTATTCCCGAACCCAGAAGATTTGAGATGCTGAATGAAATATCCCCTTTAGAGGTATTTTTTATCATTCCCAGATCAGCGTCCAGCGTGGAAGCGTCCGTTGAGGTTAAATAAGGATCGCCGGTGGCGTAAGTGTCGGGATTGAACTTTATGGAAAACTGCTTGAGCGCGAGGCCCGCCTGCCAGCGGTTTTTCATTTTCAGACCAAGAGCAAGCCGGTTAATATGTTCGTTATAGACGCTGTCAAAACCGAAATCGCTCATTGAAAAAGAAAGCTGTAACCGGCTCCATTCCCGTGAAGCGCTTAAGTGATAGGATGAAAATTCCTCGTCAACGCCCATGTAAGGAGTGTGATAAACAATATCCAGAGATGTCCCGTTAAAAACAGCGGGATTTTCCAGCGAATGCGCCCCGGCGAATGTGAGCTTGCCGAAACTCTGCGGCGGATCCTCAAAATAAGCAATAGCCGCAGGCGGCGCAAAAGAGTGCAGAAGCAGCAACAGGCAAACACTAATCATCCCTGTCTTTATCGTCTTCATCGCGCCACCACCACAGCTCCGGTTATTGTGCCGGCGGGAGAAACCATCTCATAAAAATAAATTCCGCCCGGCACCTTCGCGCCAGATGTCGTCTCACCCGCCCATGTGTAGCAATTCTGCCCTTCAAAAACCTTTTTGCCCGATGCCGAATACACTGCCAGCGTAAAAGGCTCCGTCGCGCCGGTAAATTCTATAAAATCATTATCTCCGGCGGCGTAGGGCGTTATGATCTTTCTCTTGGGTTTGACTCCCGAGATACTTCGGGAAACGCCCGAAAGGGGGAAGATCGCGTATTTTCCGGTCCTGTAAACTTTTGAGACAAAAACATTTCCCGTCGAGCCGGATAAAGCGGAAATGCCGGCGGCGTCGTCAAGCACTCTCCACGCTTTCCCGTCATAAAAGAAAAGTCCGAGAGAATTTTCAGACACCCCCGTTTTGTCTTCGTTTCCGTCAGCATCGTTATCAAGGAAAAACAAAGTGAGCGTGGCGGCGCTGTTAAAAACAAGATCTTCACCCGCAAGCTGTTTTATTTCGCAGGCGGATGCCGCAATCGTTGAGCCGCTGTAAGAGGGGATATCGGCATTATCTGTCAGCATGTTTAAGCGCAGCGTCTGATTTGACGAAAGAGCGCCTGCGGGTATCACAAGTTTTATATCGGGGGCGGCGGAAACTTCACCGCCGGAGGCCCCTATTGACGAAGACGGGGACGAACTCACCAGCACCGAATCGGAATAAGATATTATTCCGCCCGCGGCGGCCTGAAAAGTCCTGTCGCCGAAGTCCGTGAATATCAGGGCTTTTGAAAAAGTCTTTGTTCCTCCGTCGGAAAGAGTGAAATCATAGGAGGAAGGATAAAACTGACAGCCCGCTCCGGAAAAGGAGACGCTGACAACAGCCTCAGTCGCCACCGAAGTTTCATAATGCGGGTTGTGGCACGACACCGAAAATGTCGCCGGCACGCCTTTCACGATTGAGGCGGCTATATTTATGCGGAATTCTGTTACGGCGTCCGGGCCGTAGCGCGCCATACAGGAAGCGATGTTTGATACGGCAGATGTTGAATTATAATAATCAATTCCGTCGTATGATTTCAGCGCGAACCAGTAAGTGCATCCGGGTGTAAGGCCGCTCACCGTCGCGGATTCTGATGTACCGGGGGCGCCGGGCGCGGGCGCTGGAATATCCGCGGCCTGTTCCCACCACGCCGTTGCGTCGGCTATCGTATATGAGGCGTATTTAAGGATATAGCCGGCAACCATATCTGACTTCGGCTGATCGCAGGGAGCGGTCCACGCAAGCTCTATGACACCGGAAAGAGAGCCGGTTGACGCGGTCATATCGCTCACCTCATCCGGCGGCTGATTGTCATAATAAAAACTGACGGAGGAAATCCCGACAGTGTAGGAACTTGTTTCATTCCCGTAAGAATCTTTTGCCCGGGCCAGAATGGCATGTGTGCGGCCTGACATAAAAGTAAAAGTGGAGCAGTCAAACGACCAGACCTCTCCGGAAATTGTCGCGCTATGCCACTGCCCCGCGGGAGAAGATGTACTCACCCTGACTTCGCTCACAGTTCCATAATCGTCCACGGCGGTTCCCGAAATCTCCCAGAGCCGCCCGTAGCTTTTTAGCGGTAACGGCGGGACGGGTATCAAGATCGTCACATCGGGAGGATTGGAATCCGCCTGGGCGGCGGCGGTCGCTATATTTGAAGAGTAAGAACTATTGTTTTCTTCATCAAAAGACCATAGACGGAAATAATAGCTCGTGCCGGCCTGAAGCCCCGTCACCGTACACTGGAGCGCGCTTCCCGGAGCAAGAGAGGGAGAAGGAACGATTTTTTTCGCTGTCTGTGAGCTCAGGGATAAAGAGTAAGTGTCATAATCTATCTTGAAATTTCCCGTCAGATTCCCCGACCACGCGTTATCACCGGAGGATATCCAGCTAAGAGAAACGGCGCCCGGATCCATTCCCGTCTCTCCGGTTAAAGCGGTCACAGCGGCGGGCGGAGCCGTGTCCAGCGTTTTGGCGTAAGCGATGTTTGACGCTCCCGCCCAGTTCGGCACCTCGTCTGCGGCTCGCAGACGGAAATAATAGGTCGTGTCATGGTAGAGTCCCGTCATGGAATAGCTGACGGCAAGGCCTTTTGCGACGCTTGTTGAAAAATTTATCTTCATATTTGAGGAGAAAGCTCCCGTTGACTGCGCGAATGAGTATGTCGCGCAAGCTATCTCGTATTGACCACCGGTCAGATCATCGCCGGTGTTCCATGAGTCGCCGGGGGCGGACCACGAAAGGCGTATTTGACCGGCTGATGAACGGACAGCGGAAAGATCGTCAACCACATCAGGCGGCGTCGTGTCAAAAGGATAGGCGCTTTTTACCCCGCTCCATGTGCTTATATGGCCTGTCCAGTCTGACGAACGGATGCGGAAATAGTAAGTTGTAAAATTTATCAACCCCGCCACGGACAATGTGTTGACGGGGTGAGCTGTGGACGCCACATGCTGAAAAGCGCCGTCGCCAGATGTGGACATCTCAACGGTGTAGGATGAAATATCTATTTCCGTGTTCAAATTCCAGTTCAAAACGATATGACTGTCGCCGGGGCTGAGACCAGCCGCCCAGGTCGGTGAGGAAGGAACAATGTCCTGGGCCGGAGCAAAACGCAGGGAATTCACCGACGCGCCGGATCCCCAAGTCCCGTAAGAAAAACCGTCACTGCCTTTGATTCCGAAGTAATATGTCACGCCGGGCCTCAAGCCCGTCAGAGTTTTCGATTCAGCCCAGCCGCCTATTTTCGGCTTCCAAGCCTGCGTCCATAGAGCGGCCGAGGCGAACCCGGACTCGTCTGATATCGTGTTTGCCGGTGATGATGAATAACGCACATCATAAGAGACGCATTTTCCGAAGGTGCCGTCATTTCCCGGAGCCGTCCACTTGAGCGATATCACGCCGTCAATAGACCCGGGAAGCGCCGTGAGATTTGAAATGGAAGAAGGCGGCACGCCGCTGACATAAACGACCTGCTCATCCGCCCAGGGCCCTGTTTGCCCCGCCCCGTCAATAGCTCTGACATTCCAGAAATAAGTTGTACCCTCTACGATACCCGCGAAAATCGTGCCCGGGCTGCCGGCGATACGGCAGGGCGCGTTGTATCCCCTGAAAGGCGACGCTATGCATCCTGAAAGTGTAGAGGAAGATTTAGTGACGGTGGCTATCATCAGCGAATAATTAAGCGCGGCGGAAGGTGTAATATCATCAGCGGGCGCATCCCAGCCGAGCACAAGATAACCCGAGTTAACATCGGCGTTAAGATTGGAAGCGGCGCTCGGAGCTGCGTTTGCGACCACGCATTTGTTTTCACACAAAAATGATTTTCCGGATAAGGTGTTTGTATCCTGGCCGCAATAATATAAATCTATATCACCATCGCCGTCGTAATCCGCGAAAGCCGCGGAAGAGCCGAAACCAAGCGGGATGAGAGATTGCCCTAATTCAAACTTGGTCGTTGCGCTGCTGTACTCGTAAAAAAAAGCCCCGGCCCCTGACGCGCTCTGCCCCACCGCGAAAATATCTCCGTCGCCGTCATTGTCAACATCTCCGCATATTATTTTTCCGTTCACAACACCGGGCAGCCAGGTGCTGAATTCAAGGTCATAGTTCGGATAACCTGAATTTTTATAAATGTAGAGCCTTTCCTCCGGAGTCGCGAATTTTTCATAACCTGAAATAAAAAGGTCACTATCGCCGTCAGCATCATAGTCAAACCATGCTAAACTGCCGTTCTGAACAGATGTTGAGATAAAAACTGTCTCCTCAAATTCGCCGTAACCCAGATTTTTATAAACAGCGCTTTTTACCGTACCGGAAAGGTCTGTCTCACCCGTTATGGCAAGATCCGGCCAGCCGTCCTGATTATAATCTTCAAAAGCTATGTCTCCGCTTTGAAATCCCGGTAGCGGCAACTGTTCTTCAACGAATCCGTCGGCTGTATTATAAACACAAACAGTTTTTAAGGACGGCTGGACATACCCTGAAACAAAAAGATCGAGATCACCGTCCGCGTCAAGATCAACCCATGAGAGAGACGAATATTGAAATTCGGATCCCGAATACATTTTAGTAAAAAAACCTCCGGCTGAACCCTTATAAAATTCCAGAACACCGGGCCAGCCGGTTATTGCGATATCAAGAATCCCGTCGCCATCATAATCGCCCGCGCGCATATCACCCGACCTGATGCCTCCGGTCATCCCCGTTCCTAATGGAAAGGGGTTAACCGAACCGGCGGTATTTTTAAAAAGCGAAATCTGCTCTCCTCCCGACGCTGTTCCAAAAGCAATTAGGTCATAAAACGCATCTCCCGCAAAATCGCCCCACACGCAACCGCCCTGATAATAACCCTTAAACGTTATTCCGGGATCTTGAAATTCAGCGAATAGCCAATGGCAGCCGACAAGCAATAAAAAGCAACCAACAAACGGAGAACACCTTTTCACGGATCAACTTCCTGCCATGAAATGATCTCAACCTCGCCGCTGGAGCCTTCTCCCCACGGCAAATCCATTCCGATATCATTGCTGTGCGTAACAGTAATATTGGACGCAATATCGCTTTCTCCGCCCGCCTCAAAAATTCCTAAAATATCAACATTAGAATTTATTGTTGCTGATGATGAAGCGTATATATATCCCTGAATTTTGATATTGCTGCGTATTCTGAGGTCGTCTTCTTCCCACGTGCCTCCGCTTACGATTATATTCATATATGCATAATCGCCATTCAAAGTGCCTTCTATATTCGAATTCAATTCTATACCGTATTCGGCGGTTCCCGAAGACACAATTATTGTTCCAGGGCCTGTAATATTGATATTGCTGTTAAATCTGACGCCTTCTTTGAAATTGAATGTCTGTCCGCCCATATCCCATGCGCCCGCGGTATAGTCAAAATATCCGTTTCCCGCATCCCAATCCCATGGAGGATCGGGAGGAGGATTATTCCTGTCATATACAAAATCAGCGGCGGCTATTAAAGAGTCAATATCCACAGAAGGAATCGTGACCGGCTCGGTATCAGAAGAATCGTCATTTTCAACGATTGTGACATTGTATTTCTCAACAATTTTGTTTTCATCATAAATAGGCGAGGCGCCGTTATCACTTGTCAGCGGCGCATGCGTATCAGGGCTGCTGCCCGAATCCAAACGACTTTTTATATACTGTCCTGGAACGGAGACATGAAAATTACTTCCTATATCTATTGCGGGTGTAAGCGGACCATTATAAGAAGTGTAAATTGAGGCGTCGCCTTTGCCTGCCGAACTTTCGGTTATTGTGACATTGCTTCCTGTGGTAATTCTATTATTTGATCTAATCGTTCCGTAAATTGTTACATTTGAACTTATAACTCCAGATCCTCCTAGGGCAAGAGCGTGTTCAGGCACGGCCTGACTAACATATACCACCACGGAAAGTTTTCTTTTCTCGCGGAAATTCGTTTTTGACGGCACATAACCTGTAGATTCTATTTCACTCCTGTCGGCGCCCAGTGAGTTGACCGCCACCTCATACTGCGCGCCGAAGAAATCAGTGACGCCTATATCCCCGGGAATTTCCTCTTTCAGCTGGGCTATCTTCCTTTCAACGCCGGCTTCGGCGGCGTAAAGGGCCTGCTGCGATAAATGGAGCTTGCTACTGCTCTTGGTTTCATGGGAAATGAGCATAACGAGTGAAAAAGATATGAGCGTGAGAAAAAGCATGAGGAAAAGAGCAAACACCAGAGACGCTCCGGATTCAGGCCCGCGCGCAGGCTTAAACGCCCTCCCCCGGCCTGTGGTTATTCGGTCATTAATCATATTTCGCCTTTATCGTCGCGTAATTTATTTCCCTGTTCTCTCCTCTTTCCGTCCAGGAGACCCTCACCTTAATCGTCTTATACTGGCCGTTTTCACCGAGAGACGATAATGTGATCTCTTTCTGCATGCTGTACGGCATTCCCGGAACCAGCTCGCCCGTCTGCACCGTCGTGAAAGTTGTCGTGCTTAAAACATCGGCATCAAAGTTACGCCTGCTGTCTTCTATCCAGTTCACGGCCTCATTATACGCCATTGTTTTATATTTCGTGAGCTTCTCCGCTTTTATGTTGTTCATCAGCGTCTGTATGAAAGCCAGAGACACATAGGTTACAATTGTCACGGCAAGCAGCACTTCTATATATGTGAAACCCGCGCTCTTTCGCCCGCGGGCGCGAACGCCGCCCGATGCCATGTGTTTCAATACCGCCATACTTTGATTATACAATGAATTTACAAAAATTGAAACAGGTTTAGATCTCAAAGCAGCCTTATAAAAGCGCATCCTCTCTCCGGCGATTTGTCTCTCCTGTATGAGAAGATGTTTTCGTCCTCAAAAGAACAAAACCCCGAATCGTGGATATTCTGCGGCTTGACCCCGGAAGACTCAAGCTGCTGCCTTATTATGAGTTTCAAATCCACGAATTTTTTACCTTTTTTGTTCTTCACATAGATCTCCGGGAAAACATGGGCAAGCTCCTTCGACACCTCAAAATGCCGGCGGCAGATGCCCGGGCCTATCACCGTTTTCAGTGAGGACATGTGCAGGGGATATTTTTTTTCTATGCTGTCCATTGTTGAAATTATTATGTTCTTTGAAATACCTCTCCATCCGGCGTGTATGATACCGGCGAAAGACGCCTGCGCGTCATAAAAATAAACCGGTATGCAGTCGGCCGTGTAAATAAGCAGCACCACATTCTTGTCGCGGGTGACAAGGGCGTCAACATCCGCCAGCGGGCTGAGGGCCTGCACATCAACCTCTTTCAAAACCGTGCCGTGCGACTGGCCGGCGTAAACAGGCACAGCACCGGAGAAATGCCTTCTCGCGAAGGCCTCCATATTCGCGCTGTCTTTCATGTCGCCGCTGGCCCGGAAAGAAAATAAAGCGCTCACTCCTGAGCCGAGATATTTGGAGAAATCCGCGAAATCCTCAGTGACTGTTTTTCCCATGAATTATTCCGCGCGGAGCGCCATTAAAAATTCCTTTTGATGCCCGGGGTTTGGCTCTTATGGTCGCCGGGGCCTTCGCCTGCGCTGAAACCCGTCGCCGCCGTGGTCATGTCCACGCCTCTCATGTATAGCTTGAATTCTTCAGGGTTGGTTGAAACAGCCAGGGCGTCTTCCTCGCTTATAATGTCTTTTTCGCAAAGGCCGAAGAGCGCCTGATTGAAAGTCTGCATTCCATAATAAGCGCCTTTGGCCATGAGATCATAAATTTCGGAAAGTTCGTTTTCGGCGATAAGTTTTTTAACAGCCTCGGTGTTCACCAGGATCTCGCACACCGGCACCATGCGGGACCCGTCTTTGCTTTTCATGAGCCGCATGGAAATGATCGCCCTGAGAGTTTCGGAAAGCTGCAGACGCACCTGGTTCTGATGCGAAATGGGAAAAAAATCAATTATCCGGGATATGGTCTGATAAGCGTTTATCGTGTGGACGGTGGAAAAAACGAGATTACCCAGTTCGGCGGCCGAAATACCCGCCTCAATGGTATCAATATCCCTCATCTCGCCGATGAACAGCACATCAGGATCTTCCCTCACGATGTTTTTGAGAGCGTCCATATACGAGAGCATATCTCCGCCGAGCTCTCTCTGTGTTATGATTGATTTGTTGTCTTTGAAAAAATATTCTATGGGGTCTTCCAGCGTTACTATGTGCGCGTGGCGGCTGTTGTTTATGCTGCTGATCATCGCCGCGAGCGTGGTGGATTTTCCGTGGCCAGCGGGTCCCGTCACCAGCACAAGGCCGTCGTTGGCTTCGGTTATTTTTTGAAGAGAGCTCGGCAATCCCAGGGTTTCAAAATCAGAAGGAGCGTCGGGGATGGCCCTGAAAACCGCCGCAACGGTTCCCCTCTGATAGAACGCCGCGCCGCGGAAACGGCCCAGTCCCGCTATCGCGTAGGAAAAATCGCACTGGAGTTTTTCCCTCAGATCAGCGGCGCTTTTTACATCCAGCACATCAAGGATATTTTCGGCGAGCTCATCCTTGCCCATGGGGGGGAAATCCGTCCTGACGAGTTCTTTTTTTATTCTTAAGACAGGCGGCAGCCCCACCCGCAAATGCAGATCGCTGGCCCCCCTTCTTATCATTTCTTCAAATAATTTATTGATCTTCATCAGTAAGTTTTTTTCCGCATGGCCGGCGGCACATCAACAGCGTCGGGTTCTTCCGGAGCAGAAAACTGCGCATCAAAATAATCCGGCTTCGTGTCGTCCCGCGCGGATTTTTCCTCAAAATTCGTCGCCACGAGCGTCACCTTGACATCGTCCTCCATGGAAGAATCATAAGTCTGTCCGAAGTACACATGGCACTCCTTTGATACCTCCTTCTTCACGATCTCCATCGCCTCCGCCACCTCGAACATCGTCAGATTCTGCGGATTGCCGGTTATATTCACCAGAAGCCCCCGCGCGCCCTCTATGGAGATATTCTCCAGCAGTGGGCTGTCCATGGCGCGGTTTATGGCGTCCTGAGTCCTCTTCTCGCCCTTTCCCTCGCCTATACCCATGAGCGCTTTGCCGGCGTCTTTCATTATGGCTTTCACATCCGCGAAGTCCACCTGTATAACAGACTGTGAAGTGATTATATCCGTTATCGCCTGAACGCCCTGGCGGAGCACATCGTCAACGGTGTTAAAGGCCTCTTCTATGAGTGTGCGCTTATCTATCACCGTAAAAAGTTTCTGGTTCGGTATTATCAGTATCGTGTCAGCGGTGCCCTCAAGATTTTTAAAACCGGCGTCGGCCTGTTTCATCCTGACCGAGCCCTCAAAACTGAAAGGCTTTGTGGCCAGGGCGACCGTCAGTATCCCCATCTCCTTGGCCATGGCTGAAAAAACCGGAGCCGCGCCCGTCCCCGTGCCGCCGCCCATGCCGGCGGTGACAAAGACCATATCGGCGCCTTCCAGGGCCTGCCTTATAACGTCCCTGGATTCTTCCGCGGCCGTGCGGCCGATTTCTGGATTTCCGCCGGCTCCGAGGCCTTTTGTGCTGTTCTCGCCGAGCTGTATCCTGTATGTGGCCAGGGACTGCTTCAAAGCGAGCGCGTCAGTGTTGGCCGCTATAAAGTCAACGCCCTTTATGTTGGAATTGATCATCCTGTTAATGGCGTTGCAGCCGCCGCCGCCCACGCCTATAACTTTTATCCTGGCCCTTAAATTATCCTCATTATCCATTCTTATCATTAGCCACCTCCACGCCTATTCGTAAATTATCCGCAATTCGTGCGCGCGAAAAACAGATTATCCGCAATTCTAAGATATTTAGCGATTTTAGTAAATGAGTAATGTGGGCGGTTGTTAATGCTCCTTACTCCTTCAAAAGCGAATTTATCAGATTTTTTGTTTTTTTCCGCAGAGCCGCAAGGCCGGCGCTGTTTTCTATGATAAAATCCGCATCGGCATCGGGATAGAACCCGTCTTCCTGAAAGAAAGAAATATTTTTCGCGAGGGCCGGGGAAATACCCCTTTCCGCTATATTGTTTTCGCGCTGCGGATCAGAACACCCCACGAGAACTATTTTGTCAAACCAGCCTCTCATCCCCATTTTGAAAAGGAGAGCGTTTTCAGCGGCGCAGAGAGGATGAGCGTCAAGGATTTTTTTCATTTCGCTTTTGATGGACGGATGCATTATGTTTTCAAGCTTTCTCATAGCGGATTCGGAATTAAAAACCAGCTCGCCGAGTTTTTTCCTGCTGACGGAGCCCCCGGTGTCCAGAATGCCGGAGCCGAAGATATTCAAAACTTCGCCCGAAACAGGATTTCCCCGTTCTAAAAGCATGTGCGCTATTTCATCGGCGGAACAGACGAAAAAACCGGATTCTGCAAATATCTTTAACACCTCGCTTTTTCCCGAGGCGAATTTTCCCGTTATGCCTATTTTAAGCCGCCGGATGGATTTATTTTGTGGCAAGATTGTTAACAAATGCCTGGAACGGTTTCTCAAGAGCGAGATAAAGCATGTAGGCGGTAAAGATGAGCGAATATATCACAAAAAGCGATTTCAGCATGAAAGCCACCGTCAAAGGCTGTTCCGCTGTCTGAAGATTCTCTCCGCAGAATTTGCAGTAAACCGCGCTCTTTTTATTTTCTTTGCCGCATTTTAAACATTTCATAGTTGTGTATTCTATCAAATATCAAAGCAAAAAAACAGAAACTGTCAAAAGACTCCTGCGCTATTTGATCTTTCCGCCGAGTGACAGGATCTTATCTCGCAGGATAATGGCCATCTCAAAATCAAGATTATCCGCGGCCTCGCGCAGATCCTTTTTCAGCTGATTGAGAAGATCAGGGTTAGACGAAGTGAATTTGTCCAGATTTTCTTTTAACAGGCCGTAAGCGCCTTCTTTTGATTTTTTTATCAGCTCCGTGTCCAGCGAAATGATCTTTTGTATGGACCTGGGCGTGATCTTGTGGCGGCGGTTATATTCCACCTGATGAGCGCGGCGGCGGGACATCTCATCCATGGCGCTCTTCATTGAATTCGTCACACTGTCAGCATAGAAAATAACACGGCTCGAGATATTCCTCGCCGCCCTGCCTGAGATCTGGATAAGGGATGTGCGACTGCGCAGGAAGCCCTCTTTATCGGCGTCAAGTATGGCCACAAGGGTTATCTCCGGCAGGTCAAGGCCTTCCCTGAGCAGATTCACCCCGACGATACAGTCCACCTTCCCCCGCCGCAGGTCATTGAGTATCTCTATCCTCTTCAGCGTGTCTATATCACTGTGCAGGTAATGCGTTTTTATCCCCTTGGATATGAAATAAAAACTCAGGTCTTCCGCCATTCTTTTCGTCAGTGTTATTACAAGAGCCCTCTCGTTATTCTTTTTCAGGGTCGTCAGTTCTTTTTCAAGATCCGCGGGAGCGTTCTCCATCGTCCTGATAAAGATCTCGGGATCCGTCAGGCCCGTCGGCCTTATGAGCTGTTCCACGAGAAAATCCCTGCTCTTTTTCAATTCGTAATCCGCGGGCGTGGCCGAAGAATATATGACTTTTTCCGTCATCGCCTCAAATTCGCCGAAACGCAGAGGCCTGTTGTCCGCGGCCGTCGGCAGCCTGAAACCGAATTCAATGAGATTTGCTTTTCTGGCGGCATCGCCCGCCCACATGCCTCTCAGCTGCGGCAGCGTCACGTGCGATTCGTCTATCACCGTCAGATAATCCCGCGGAAAATAATTCATAAGGCAGTAAGGCGGCTCACCGCGTTTGCGGCCCGAAAGATGTAATGAATAATTTTCTATGCCGTGGCAATAACCCGTCTCTTCCAGCATCTCTATATCGTTGAGCGTCCTCTGGCGGAGCCTCTCCGCCTCAAGCAGTTTCCCCTCGCTCTTGAAATGAGTGAGCTGTTCATTCAATTCTTTTTTTATGCCGGAAATGGCTCTTTTTAACCGGGCCTTGCTTGTGACAAAAAATTTTACGGGAAACACCCGCAGTTTTTCCATATCCCTCACCGCCTTGTAGCTGAGAGGGTCGAATTCATAAATTCTGCTCACGCTTTCGCCCTTCCACATTATCCTGAAAGGGTTGGAGCTGGCGGGTGAAAAAATATCCATCGTGCCGCCTTTAAGGCGGAAAGACCCGACGCTGAAATCAATATCATTTCTGCTGTACTGTATGAGCGAGAGCGCTTTCGCGACCGCCGATGGGGAAATCTTCTGGTTCGCGGAAATTTCAAAGGCCATCTCCGACCAGTCTTCCGGCGAACCCAGGCCGTAAATACAGGATACGGTCGCTATCACGATAACATCCTGTCTTGACGAAAGGGCCGCCACCGCCTGAAGCCGCAGCTTGTCTATCTGCTCGTTTATTGAAGCGTCCTTGTCTATATAGGTGTCTGACGACGGTATGTAGGCCTCCGGCTGGTAATAATCGTAATAAGAAACAAAGTAGCAGACGGCGTTGTGAGGAAAAAAACTTTTGAACTCGGTGTATAGCTGTGCGGCAAGAGTTTTGTTGTGAGATATTATGAGTGCCGGGCGACCCCATTGTTCTATCACCCTGGCAAGCGTAAAAGTTTTTCCTGAACCCGTCACGCCCATAAGAGCGAGCGGATGATCTTTTTGAGAAAGACCTTTGAAAAGTTTTTCCGAAGCCTTCTTCTGGACGGGAGAGAGCGGCCACGGCGAAACTAATTTAAACATATAACGGGGTCAGGTCCGCCCCAGCATCACAGCTTAAAATTACTGCCCCGAAGCGCTTTTAAGTCGGTGTGGGATGTGTGATCCAGCGTCACCGGCATAAGTGTGACATAATTATTTTCCAGCGCCTCAATATCCGTGCCCTTTATCATAAAACCGCTGAGCTTCTCCCCCGCCAGCCAGTAGTAGTTGTCGCCTCTCGGGTCTATCCTTTTAATAGCGGCCCTGTCATATATCCGCCGGCCCTGACTGACGATTTTAACGCCCTTGATTTTACCGGGCGCAACATCCGGGATGTTTATGTTGAAAAACGCGCCCCGCGACAATCTTGTTTTTACAAGCTGCGGGAAAATTTTCCGCAGCACTTCCGTGGCCGCGGCGAAATCACGCCTTTTTTTAACAACGAGAGACACCCCCGCGGCTTTCACGCCCATAAAAGCCGCCTCGCGCGCGGCCGCGACCGTGCCGGAATAATTGAGGTCATCGCCCATGTTGGGTCCGGCGTTGATACCGGAAATCACGAAATCGACATCGTCCTTGAACACCCTCAATATCCCCAGCCTCACGCAGTCAACAGGCGTGCCGTCGGAAACATAGACATCTTTCCTGATCTTCCTCAGACGCAGAGCCTTGTGCAAAGATATGGAATGAGAACAGGCGCTCCTCATCCTGTCCGGCAGCACCGCTGCCACATGTCCGAATTCCGAAAGAGCGTCTATGAGAGGCAGCGAACCTTCGGAAAGGATCCCGTCGTCGTTTGTGACCAGTATATTCAATTTTTTTGCCACGCTTTTTTTCATATTCAATCTCCTCTTTTGATCATACTCTTCCCCCGTAAAAGGGGAACCTCTTAATTACTCCCCAATTTTTTCATCGCGCGCCGGGCAAGCCTGCCCTGCGGCCACTTTTCCACATATTTTTCGTAATACTCCACGGCTTTTTCCCTGTCAGCAAATTTCTGATCCAACAGCTCCGCGGCCATATAAGTGGCATCGGGACTTCTTTTGTGGGGTGGAGAGGCGCTCGCGACCAGCTTGAATTCCACAAAAGCCTTCTTCCATTGTCCCAGAGAAAGATAGACATAACCCAGCGCGAATCTCGCCTCGTATTTTTCTTCCTTACTGTGCTTTCCTTTGATAAAATCGTTCAAAAGAGCTTCGCTCTCAAGGTATTTTTTTTCTTTTATCCTCTGTTTTATGATGTCCATGCCTATTTTTTCCGGGACGGCGGCGGTTTTGGCCAGGCCTGCTTCCTTCTCTTTGGGCGGCCTGGAAGATGTGTGTCTTTTAAGGGCGACCCCGGCGGCTATAATGATGAGCGCCAGCGTAAAAAAAAAATGTTTTTTCCGCATAAGCGTATTTTTTATGCCGCTGAGAATCCCCCATGCCTTCATTTTATTTTTAACCGTTCCCGGATCTCGGCGTTTTTGGGCGCTATTTTCGCGGCCGCGCGCCAGTAAGTCTTCGCCTGCTCCTGAAAACCCATTCTCCTGTACGCGTCGCCCAGATACATCAGGGCTTCGGCGTTTTTAGGCTCAAACTTTGAAAGGACTTTCCAGTAAAGTATCTCATTTTTCACGACGGGCTGCTTATTGTTTTTTATCTTCTTCGCCTCGTCATAGGCCTTTTTCTGAGCGCCCTGGCGCCAATAAGCTTTCAGATTGAGTATCCTGTAATGGTCCGCGTTGACCTTGTCTCCCAGGCTTTCTATAACATGATTATTCATCTCTATCAGCTTATCAAACTCCCCCTGCCTGTAATAAAAATCCGCCAGCCTGTCCCGCGCGCGGATCGTCCATTGAGGATCAGTGGCCAGATTCACGGCGTGAAGAAAAAGTTTTCTCGCCCGTTCAGGCGAGCCGCTCTCAAGAAAATAATATTCCCCCACTCTGCAGGCTATTTCACTGCCTCTTTTCCGGGGGAACTCCTTAAGATACCAGTCGGCCGTTTCTATCATCTTTTTTTTATCCTTGGCCGCGTGTATCTCAAAAACCCTGTAAAGAGAAAGTTCCGCCCAGCCGGAAGACGGGCATTTTTTCACTATTTTTTTGTACATCTTTACCGCGGCTTTCATATCACCGGATTTTTCAAAGTCAAGCGCCTTGCGCGTCATCTCTATGGCCGCGCTGTCCTGTTTGGCAGGCGGGATAGATGTCATTTTCTTAAAAGTAAAAACGGCGCCGGCGACGAGCAGAAGGCCTATGACAACTCCAAGGATATATGATTTCATTTGTTTTCTCTCCTCATAATATTCAGGACGCCCACTTTTTCCCTAAGGCTCGACGCCGAGATCTCCTATTTCTTCTATAAGTACGCCCACCGTCGTACCGTCCGGGAGCGTCATCTGCAACAAGACATTATCACCACCGGCAAGTTTATTATCACCCCATGTATATCCGCCGCCGCCGGAATATGCGCCGTGCATTATCTCATAAACGGCCTGGTCAATGCAGGATTTGCCTATTTCCTCGGCGGAACCGTGCTGTTCCTTCTGCACCGCCTGACGGCTCTGGGCGCGCGACCACATAACAAGAGCATAACCTATTCCCGCCATAAAAGTAATGGTTATCACCGCCAGCACGATGGACTGCCCCGCCCGCGCGTCTTTTGCGAAGAGCCGTCCTGTTAATCTTTTCAGCATCTTATTTCCTCGGATACACCGTCTTTCTTATGGTGAATGTCGTGGGGTCTCCGTATTTATCACCCCTGACCTTCGCACCCATCTGCAGTCTAATGGTGATGGGGGAGTTGGTTCCCTCCGACGGCAATTCAATCCTAAATTCAAGTTGCCGCAAATTCTCGGCAAGGGCGTTGTAAAAGCGCGTGGTTATTCCCGCGTCAGGGCTGCCCGCCACATACTCAACGCTGTAGCAGTTCAGTCTTTTGATGACATCGCCGCTCTTCGTATTTCTGTTGTCTATCCTGAACATTGATTCCGGCTCGCCGGGAGCTCCGCCGGAGGTCTGGGAAACATATATGTAGGATGTTACATTCACCGTCAGAGGGGCTACTAAGTCCAGGAGAACGGATTTTATGGGCCTGACCGACACCTCGTCTATGATAACGCCGCCGTTTGTCGTCTTAAAAACAACATTATAATTCGCGGAAGGGGCGAGCGTGTAGGTCGAAACGAATTCAGTCCATGTCGTGGAAGATATTCCCACCCCCGACGCCACATCAAATGCAGGGGAGAGGGGGACGCCGAAAAGTTCCACCGAACCCGTGACATCGGTGGCGACAACGGCATTTGTTGAAGCCTTGGCCTTGAAAGCGAACATCACCTCGGTGCCGGCCGCATCGCCTATGATCTCAAAGCCCTCGCCGCCCGGGCCGATATAAGCATACTGCGAACCGGCGGCATTGAGCGTCACCGAAGCGTAGCCGGAAGCGACAACAGCGCTTGAGGCGGAACGGTTGTACATCACATCCCCATAATCCGCGGCGGGCCACAGCATGGGCTGGTCCCGGTCCAATATATCGTTGTAATAACCCTCAAAGCCGGCGTTATAAATGAGATTCCCCATTGAAAATCTGTAAGCGCCCTGGAACTCCTTGTTTATAAACGACAGAGCGTCCCTGCCGTCCTGCTCTATGGTCATCTTGGCTCTCGCGAACCACCATGTCTTTGTGGCAGACATCATTATTTTTACAAGCGGTATGAATATGACGGCGAGGATAGCCATGGTTATCATCATCTCAACGAGAGTGAAAGCGCCTCTGCGTTTTTCAGATTTTTTCATCATCTGGTATAATCCACTCCGTTATAGAATATGCGCGTTTTTTCCTTTACCGTCGTGCGGTTGGCGCCGCCGCCCTTCCATGAGACCCGAATGGTCACTTTCTTGAAATCTTCCGGACCCGCCACAACATTGGGTACGCCTGTGCGGGGATTTGTAACATACTTAACATCAACTGAAATCCGGTAGGCCTCGTAACCCGGAATAATATTTCCCGACAAATCCCGGGGCGTGTCGTCAAGAATAGCCGAATAATCGTCCATATCATCAAAAGTTGTTTTGTTAGCGGCGTTTTCCGTCGCATCAACGGTCCATGTCACCCACGGCGCACCGGAAGATGCTGATGCCAAGGTGGTTGTAAGATATTCGCCGGGAGAGATGCTGTTCTCGTCCCACTTCTTACGACTTATCTCATCAAATGTCTGCTGTATGAGATTCTCGGCAACCGTCATCTGGGCCAGATGCTGGTTGCCCCTGTTGGCGTTTATAAAAAGCCGCAGCAGCGGCACAAGAGCCAGCAGTATCACCGACACGGTGATCATAAGCTCAACGAGCGTTACGCCTTTTTTGTTTTTACCCATAGCTTTCATTTTAGCAAATTAGTCAAAAATGCGACAGTTTCCCGTGTTACCACTCTCATCATTTCCGCATCACGGCAAAACTTCAATTTCAGTCACCGAGCATTTTCGGCGTGTTGACCTGTATGGAAAGTATGCCGGCGGGCCTTTTCGTGGCCCCGTCTATCTTCATAAAGGCCGTCACCTGGCGCCGCGTATTCCTGTAGTTGACGATGGCCGTTATCCGCACCTGCGCGGGCTTGGCCACCATGCCGGCGAAAAGCGATCTTGTGACCCAGCCGTAATCCCTGTCGCGGTATCTGCCGCCGGCTTTACCCGGACTGGCAACCCCTGACGGAAATTCCGGCAGGTACGGGTCATCTATTTGCGTACCGCCGCTGACCCCTGTCCAGCCCGTAAACTGCCCGGGAGTGGTACTGCCACCACCGCCGCGCTCAGTATAACGCGCCTGAGGGTCGGCGTCGCCGTTGCAGGCCCATATCCTGTAATAGAGATACGGCACTTCCTCAACATTCGGCGGAACGGGGATCCTCGCATACCACTCGGTGCCGGCGGCGTCCTTCGGCGCCATCTCCACAACACCGCTGATCGTTGAGCCGGGATTCCAGTCAGTGCCGCCAGGAACATTCTTATGATAAGCCTCGCCATCAACAGACGCGATTGTAAAAAGCTGTTGTGTCGGCGCATTTCTGAAACCGACCTCATCACATTCAGCGGCAGTAGCCATATACGCAAAATAACACAGAGTGTGATGAGTCCATCTCTTGGCGTCGGTGTAATTGATATTATCGCCGGCGCTGGAGACAACACCGCTGGCAGTGGTGAAGGTTGAAACATTGACGGCGGGGACATTATTCCCAAAATAGCCGTCATTGTCTTCGCTGTAATCTCCTACTCCGGCGGAATTAAAAGGCGCGTGATTTATCGCATCGCCCAGCAGATATTCGTCATAACCCTCTGTAACGGCGTCCGACCAGCCGCCGGGCCAGGTGTTAAAGGGCCCCAGTTTCGCCCCGCCCGGAACAGGGGTTATATATCCGTCAACCGTGTCGGCGAGGCCGATGCTTATCATAACATAACCCACGCTCCTGCCGCAGAGAGTTGTGCTGTCGCCGGGCACGGCGTAGGGCTTCGGCTCCTTCCACACGAAAGGCCTCGTGTAATCGTCCTGAAGCACATGATATGTGAAAGGATTCGTCTGGGCGGCGCCTTCCGAATCCACCACCTGCGCGCCGGAGCCGTTTTTACAGAGATAGCTTATGCCGGAACTTCCCTGACTGAGCTTGAAGTAATATTGGATCTCGGCGTTCTCCGGCATATTCTTCGCGTCACTTGATTCAAGGGCTTTGAGAAAGCTGTATTTCAGCTCATAGGGGCTCATGGAAGTTGAAATATTGATGTTCTCATATGACAGAGGCGCCGTTTTAACGGTAGCGAAATTGTTGTAAGACATCACTACGGAACAGCCGGAAGCCGCCAGGCCGCCGGAGCCGAGGTCATGATAAGCCGTCCTCATGTATATGCCCGGATCCTCGCCGTAATACATATCCGGATTCCCGGCCGCGTCAGGCGTGTCTTCCGTTAAATAAGCGTTGGAGCTGTTGAGCCGGCGCTTATTCCAATTGACGCGCTTCATATCGTTCCGCGGTGTCAGATAATTCTTCAACAGATAACCGGGCATGAGCGGAGCGGACGGATCGTGCCAGAGAGAAGTATAATTGTCCACCATAGTGTCGAGATTGGAATCCCCCACCCCGGGCGCGGCGCTGTAATTGGCGGGAAACTCGCTGTTTTTTGAACCCCTGCCGGTAACGATCTTATCGGCGTTCTCATTTATCGCGTAACAGCGGGCTTTGCCGTTTATCCAGCTGGTGGCGCTTTCCGCTAAGGCCGTCACGCAGGGCTGCACCCAGAAATAAGAACCCGTATCCATTTTCCGGTGCACATCGGCGGGAATCGTTATCGTGACTGTGGACACGCCGCCGGATCCGACCGTCGTCATGTTTCCGGAATCGTAGTTTGTCGGATTGCCGTTTGGAAAATCTGCCGCGCGGAAAAAGAAAGAGTTCGTCACCGTGTTTGTGGAATCAGCATAAGTCACTACGGGATCGAACTGCGAGGAGCTTATCGCATAATAAACCCTCGCCTGGGCAACCGTGGCGGCCGGAGTGGGCCGAAAATCAAACTTTATCTGCACGGCGTCGCTATTAGTTATATCGGTGTATATTGTGCCGTTGCCGAGGTCATCCATTACATTTTCCGTTCCCGTCGGGCCGTATCTCATTGAAAGCCACGACACCCGCGCCGAGCCGAGCGAAAAAAATGTCCAGTGAGAATTGTTATTGCACCAGTCGCCCCATTCTCCGTATGAATCCTTTGCCTTCACCCTCCAGTAATAAACAGCGCCGTCATAAAGGCCGGAGGCCGTGTATGCAGTGGAACTGCCGGAAACGGTGAAGGAAGAGATGATTTGGCCGTCGGGAAAATTAAAATCTTTTGAGATCTGGAACTGATACTGCGCGATCCCGTCACCGTCATAATCTACGGCGCCCTCCCAGCGGAATTCCCACTTATTGCCAGTAGCATTGAGCGGTATATTCTCCGCGTAATCCGCCGGGCTCAACGCATACTGCATAACCGGCGGATAGTTCTCTACCTGATACCAGAATTTCGGCTGGGCGGGGTTGTTGTAAGCCGCAGTTTTTTCAAATATGCTCTCGGCGATTACCGCGCTGTTGTCATCGGGCGCCGCCCCGTTGTTCGCGCCGGGATAGATAACGGTTGTTGCCATGCCCTCTTTTTTGAGCTCTATATAATACTCCACGATATCGTCTCTCCTGAAAAACCGGGAATCATCCGACGGCTGGACAAATGAGCAATGCCAGTAATCGGTTGAACCTATCGTGCTGTAATATGTGAAAGTGGACTGATGCGCGAATTCATTGTCACTTGTATACTCTTCGCCATTTGACACGCAGTTCCTGAAATAAAGAGTCGCGTCCAGATCATCGCTGTCGCCGTCATAATCGCCGGGGTCGGCGTTCTTTCCGAAGTAAATGTTTACCGTCTCGGTTCTGGCGCCGTGAGCGGTGTGGATATTAAGGCTGTAATCGGTGTAATACACCGCCTCCCTCATTCCTAAAGTGGACGGATTGTCCGGCAGTGAGGCGATATGAAAAGCGTCTATGAGCTCCACCTCGCCGACAGTGTAGGAGAAACACTGCGTTTTGAGCGTCGGCTTATCCGGCGTCATATGAGAATTATCAGCGCTGTTGGCGTCTTTTATCAGATATGTCGTCGGATAACCGGTCAGATGTGTTTTGATGAAGTAATAGACCGTAGCTTCGTCGTTCTGTACGGGAATGGGATTGGTGGACACTCTTGTTGTGAAATAATTGCCTTCCCTGTCATCATCCGCCGCGCCGACCGAAAATTCCTTCTCAATATCTATTTTTACGCTGCCGGAGGCGGCTGAGCCGTCCGCGGCCATCACCGGAAGAGCGTTCACCGCGTAATAGATAGAAACGGAAGCCGTTGAGGCTTCACAGCCGGCGAATATGTCAACTGTTTGGGTTTGCAGAGGAATAAGCGGATATCTGTAAGTCGAGGGGAAACCGGGGGCGCCTTTGAATTTGACCGGCGGATAATGCCATCCGGCAAGCAGCCCCACGCTGAAATAGGAAGTTTCACCGCCGCAATCAGCCCATGCGGAAGAATCGCCGTCCCTGCCCTCAAAATAGAAATTAACATAATCTCCTGCGACAAAATTCCTTGAAACGGTAAAGTAATTGCCGTCAGCTCCGGCGCTGTCCTGGGTCATGGCGAGAGTCTGATAAGCCCCGCCGTTCAAGCTGTATTTTAATTGGGCCTCAAAAGAACTGTAACCGTTCACATCCCCCGCTCCGCCGCCGGAAAGACAGCACTCAAATGTCACCGTTCCGGGAAATCTGTTTTCGTTATCCGCGGGAGTGTCAGGACGGATGATCTCAATTGTGTCAAGATTCGGCCCGACATTCGGCCCGGTTAAAACTCCGACTAACGGATACCTCGCATAATATTTGCCGTCGGAGAAATGGAAATAATACTCATGTGCGCCGGCCGAAAGAGTGGTCGCGTAGGTGTGCACGCTTCCGTTGTCGTACACCTCGTCACTGGAACCCATTGGATGGCCGGCGTCGCCGTCAATATAAACCTTCGCGCTGGTCGGACGGTCGTTGCCCAAGTCCGTGTAATTCACGCTGAAAGAAAAAGAGGTCGCCGTTGTCCCTTTCGCGGGCGACACGGAGCCTCCGGACAGCGTCGGGGCGCTGGTATTCGGCGGCGGCTCAACAGCTGAAAGCGAATTCTGCGGCGTAAAATAATGGGTGTCTTTGTGAACCACAAAATCGGCGGAGTTATTGTCCGTATCGACGGCATTGCCCTTGTTATTATCCGCGCCTGTAGACACGTCAATAGCGGCGTAACCAGCGGTCATTGATTCCGCCGTTGAGTTCGGATAAGCCTTCCTCTCCATTGACCAGTTACTGTCTATGTCTTTCAGCTCCGAGACACGGGTTGTTTCCGTGCAATCGGAAACATTGCCCGCATTGGTTGTTCCCCACGCAAGTCTGTCTATTATTATGTTGTTATAAAGGATTTGAATGCCTCCCTTTTCAGTCATTCCCTCGGCAAAAAGACAATCCGAAGCCACGGAACCTATCGTATGCGGCACATCGTTATCAGTTATAAGAAAAAATCCTTTTGGCGCGATAGAATTTGAACCCGCATTCGCTGTATAATCCAGTCCGGCGGTTTTAGTTACAAGACTCCACGGACTTCCCGCTGTTATTTTAAGTCCGAGTTTGCCGTCCAAAAGCCATGTATATGTGGTCGGATTATAGAGTTCAATATATTCTATGCCACTGGAACCGTACCCCACACAGACCTCGCTTATGACTATGTGGTCTGTTGTCACAGCGCTTATTGTGAAGGTGGAATCAGACTCGTCAAAATCCGAATAGTCCGTGCCGTCATAGGCCCTTATCCTCATGAGCGCCCCCTCATAGGGAGTGTTCTCAACCGTCCAGGCATAGGAAGATCCCTGAGCGTTGCCCGTTATGCCGTTCCAGCTCACACCGCCATCAACGGAATAATCAATGTCGTAATAAAGCGTATCGCCGTCCGAGTCTGTGACTGTTGACCATGTTATTGTCCACACATCGTCGGCAAAAAGCTCTTCTCCGCCGTTTGGAGAGATCAGAGACGGCGCGGGCGGAGGTGTGTTGATGATGTAAAGTTTGAAGGGTTTGCTCACGGCGTCCGCGGCGAAAGCGCTCGTTGAACTTATGCCGTTTGAATAAAGGTCGTAGAGATATGTCCTGTCAGCTCCGGCAAAATAATCCGCGGCGAGGTAATAGTAGAAAGTCGTGCCGCCGGATTGAGTGATCGTCACCGTGGCATACCAGAAATCGTAAGAAGCGTCGCTGGAATCGTACTGTCCCGCGGCGGCGCTGTAACTCGCCCCGTCGGTGCCCCAGTAAAGCGTAAGTCCGGACTGCGTCGCGGCTTGGGCGCTCTTGCTGTAGAAATAAACTTTTGTGCCCTTATGCACCTCATAAGCGGGATCCCTGTATGTGTGAGAGCCGGAAACAACCGTTGTGGACGAAGGGATGTGCCAGGCCGAAGCCTTGACGGGAGGCGCCGCGGCGGTGCCGGAAACGCAGTTTAATATGGACGCTTCATTTCCCGCTTTATCAACGGCGCACACAACATAGAAATACTCCACCCCTGCCGCAAGGCCTGAATCATCCGTATATGAGGTCGTTGTGGGTTGCGCGATCGGCGTGAGAGCCGCCACCGAGACAATATCAGCCACATCCCTGTAAACATTGTAATGCAGAACGCCGGAAGTGGCGTCGGTGACGGAATTCCACTCTATCGTGATCCTGTCAAATTCCACAACGGGCGGATCAGTGACGATGGTCGCGGGCGGAGGCGTGTTGTCAACATTGACGGAATGATTCCCGTAAGCGCTGATATTGCCGACAGCGCCGGCAGCGTCTTTGGCGGCGACATAGAATATGTGACTGCCGTCTGAAAGCGTTTTCGTGTATGTCAAACCTGACTGAGCAACAGCCGCACCGGTATCGTAACGGACAAGATAGGGTTCCGTGGCGTGGAGGCCCGAACCCGGGTCCGTCACAGCCGTCCAGCTCATTATAGGATTATTGTCCTGAGTCCAGTTTGAGCCGGAAGCGGCAATCCCGTCGTCGGGTGAAGGCGCCGGCGGGGGCTGATTGTCAACGCTGAAGACGGATGAAACCGACCATGCCGAATATTTGTGCAGGTTATAGTCTTTTGCCCTGGCCCTTAACCAGACCGTGGAATCCTGCTTTATGCAGGAGGCGCTGTTCCATGTGTATGTGTATGTGCCTGTTGACGGGGCAAGTGATGAGCCTGCTGACGGAGGAGCATATTTCATTCCCGCGTAAAGCCACGGGCCTGATGCGGAAGCTGTTGAATAATAAAACTCAACCGACATAACGGAATCGTCGTAAGGACTCCCGTCGTTATCCCAGGCCGTCGCCGAAATATCAAAAGCTCCGCCATTCCAGCCCGAGGGCGAGGCGACACGGCATTCAGGCGCTGTGTTAGGCACGGGAACGCCCGGAGAAACATATCCGTAAAAAGAATCGCCCACCGTGGGTTCGGAAGCGTCCGCAAACGACGCCGGGGATTCGTTGCCCGATTTGTCCGTCTGGAGAACGCACACCCAGTAGGTTGTGTTGTTGTCCAGCTGCCTTCCGTGCGAATAAGTCGTCAGTTCCACCTGCACGGTGCCCTCGCCTTTGGTTTTCACGACTTTTTCGGCGAGAATGTTTATGTCCTCGTCGATAAGGCCGTCGCCGTCATCGTCAATGCCGTTGAATATTTCCTCGTCCACCGCTTTATCGCCGTCGTTGTCGCACGCGTCCGAAAGATTCGTCTGGCCCGTGTCTATGAATTTCTGCTTCACGGCCATGGCGTTGGCGTAATTCTGCAGCGTGGAGATAAAAATGTAATATCTTGAAAATTTCGGGTCAGTAGAAGCGTCAAACTCAACTGTTATCTTTCCGGAACCGCTGCCGTAAGCGTAAACATTGCTCACGGCGTCCGGCGCGTCCATGTCGGCTGAGGGATCTTCCGGGGTGCCCCCGTCGGAGTCGCTGGCGAGCTCGTGCAGTCTCATAAGATAGCGCATATACTGCCTGGCGAGTATATCATCACGAATAAAAAGATAATTTTCGTCGGTGGGGTCGGAAGAAACGCCGCCGGAAATCGTCCTCCAGTCCATGGAGCCGGTCGCCACTATTTCCTGATCTATGACCATGAGCTTTGACTTCAGCATAGCCACGCTGTTGTCCAGCCGGACATTCATTCCCAATTGATCAAGAAAATTATACGGCGAACCGCTGTATTGATCAGTGTCAAAGAGAAGACGCACCACCTGTCCCTCGCCCCTGGCATCCCTAAGGTCGTCTTCAAGACTCGGCAACTGCGAGTCCGTAAAAATGTATATCGCGCCTATGCAGGACTCGGCGGCGTTCTTTACCTTATAACGCAAACCGAAGGAAGAGGCGTCTTCTATAGCGTTGGAGCCGGTAAAATAAAATTCAACATTATTCCCGCTGACATCCTTTGAACCGTTACGAGTGCTGGCGACATGGAATTTGCCGTCATTGAACATATCCAGAAACTGATTTTCATAAGCCAGCGCCACGGCCTCATCCTGAATGATTATCGCATCGTTGTCATGCCTGTCAAAGCCGCCGCCGTCGCTGTCCGTCCAGTCCGCCGAACCTGTCCAGACATATTTGCCGTCAATTACGGCGAACTTGTTGTTCATAACGGGATAAACCGTGCCGTCGTCCTTCACCGTGATTCCCGCCGCTTTCAGGGCGTTTACCGCGTCCGTGGCATTGTTTTTCCGGTCGGTTATCACCTTGACATTACCGGCGCCGATTGCCGCCGCCCGCGCTATGAGCGAATCCGTTATTGAATTGCCGGCGGGGTCATCGTCGGTCAGCTCATAAATCGCGACATAACATCTGCTCTGCGCGGAATTTATGAGCGCGACAAGGCGCTGGTTCATATAGGGCGCCGCGCCGGCGGGAAGGTTGTTCCCGGGAGTAAAAAGCGGCTCACAATAATAATCCGTGCGGGATAAGCGCGGATCCCCGATAGTGGCGGGAGTAGCCGAATCGCAGTTTGATATGCCTGATTCGTTCGTCGCCTCGTCAAAAGCCGTAATCACATAATAATATGTCGTGCCGAAATTCACGGCGGGGTCGGTGTAGCTTCCCGCCGCAGCCGCGAGAGAATTGCTCAGCACGGTCACATTGGCGGCGTACTGATTCGTTATCGTAAAAGTCGCTCTGTAAAGCGCCTGATGCGAAACGCCGGTAAAAGCATCCGTTCCCGGAGTCCAGATGAGCCCAATGTTGCTTCCCGAGGACGATGCGGCAAGATTGACAACGGCGCCGGGAGGCGTTGTGTCGATTATAAGCGTTCTGTAAGAAGCATAACTTCCATCCAAATCCGACGCGTCCCATGTCTTGACTTTCCAGTACCAGGTTCCCTCAGGCATCGCAGTGGTATAAGAAGCTACGGCCGTGACGGTCTTCCCCGAATCGTAATCTATTGAACCAAAACCGGAATCATTGTCAGCAACCCACTGATAAGCGCTCTGCGTATCGCCGGAATTAAAATCCGAGAATGTCCATGTAAATATAGGGCCAATATCATCGGAGATATTGCTGTCGGCGGGACTCGTCAGCGCCGGAGCGTAAGGCGGCACATTAACTGTCGTCGGAAAACCGCTTACAAGCACATTATCCCATTTTACGCCTTTGGTTCCGGCATTAGTGTAGCCCTTTATCTGCAGGGCAAGAGTATTCCCCTCCAGACCGGTTACCTCCGTTGAATGTGATATTTGAAAAGTTCCGCGAGTTGAGTAAAAAAGCTGATAAGCTCCACCGTCAATACTATAATAGGCGTCAATCCCTTCAGTGCCGGCAAACACACCTGCGCCGAATCTGGCGAGATCAAAAGATATTGAAATGTTATCGTAGTAAGCAATGTCAATTTGTTCGGTCTGCCATATTCCCCAACCGTCATTATCCTGCACCGAGAAAGCCCCGCTTTTAGTAGTGAACCAGTCATCAGGCGGAACAATTGTACAGGCGGAAATATCTCTTGTCCATCTGTTGCCCGTTCCGGTGCTGGTATTATCAGCGTAATAAAAAGGTTCGCTCCATATACCCTGCGGCCCCGGCACAGGCTCAACCGTAAATTTGCCGCAATTGGCTTTAGTATTAATCTCAGTCCACTCGTCCCAGCGGCCTGTATCGTAATCAACCGTATTCTGCGGATACCTATAATATTCGGCGGTACTATCGTCCCATGTCTCAATTCTGAATCCAACCGTGTCCCCGGGGTTCAAAGTCATATCCTGACTATCCCCTGAATTTAAAGGTTTGCTGAATTCACAGGTATAATTTCCGCCGGCATAACTTATCGCTGCCGCGCCGTGCCCTGTCGTATCTATACTCCACACTCCGGCAATATTCCAATAACAGTCTCCATAAGTTCCCGCGCCGGATATCTCAGCTGCGTCTTCTCCGCCGCTTGTTGCTGTGTGATCGTGATTATTGTCAAAATCAAGCATTATGTAATCCGCATTTTCCTCCGTGGCGTCAGGAATAACTATGCACACATACATATTGTCGTCATCATTCATAATGTACATCGTTCCGCCTTTTGTGCTTGAGGGTGTAGTAAAACCGTTTAACGTTATAGCCTGTGAATTAGACCATTCCCCCGCGGATATTATACCGTCTATAGTGGGCGGCGTTAAGGCATATTGGGGAGATAAGGAGTGTCCGTATTTTCCTGATAAATTTCCCGCGGCGTCCCTCGTCTGCACTCTCCAGTAATATGTAACGCTGTTTGTCAGCGTCGGTGGCCACGAAGTTCCGCCCAGCCATCCGGAATTTGCCAGAGCTCCCGAATCAAATGTTGAAACCTCGTCTAACTCAAAATAATACTCCACTCCTCCTGAAACCGAATCCGACGCCGTGAGAGCGACGAGAGAACCTGTCTCTGAAAACTCCGTAGCGCCATCGGACGGAGTATAACAACCGACATTCGTCGGAGCTGTCTTATCTATCCCGAAAGCGACAGCGCCGCCGTTAGCCGTCGCTGTGGAACTGAACGCCCCGTTAGAATCCTCAAGCCACGCTCTCCAGTAATAGCCGTCATCCTCGCCCAGCGTCTGGCTTACTGCGCCCGTGATATACTGCCCCGTTCCCGCCGCCTGGCCCACGGTAAAAGTCTTTGCGCCTTCCGCCGCTGAAGCTGAAACATAATAAACAGCGTTCGTGGAAAAATCACTGAAAGATGAAATCTGTAAATAAAATTTCACATTATCGTTATCGGGATCGTCCGTTGTGAAAGACAAAGTCGGGGTTGTATCGCCTGTCCACGCGCCCGCCGCCGGACTTAAAGCCGACGGAGACGTCGGCGCCGAATTTACCGCCGCCGGTGTCACATTCGTTGAAACGCCCGTGGCATAATTTGTAGACGTGTCAAACGAGTACGCCTTAAAATAATATTTTGTGCCGTTTACGAGGCTCGTCACCGAAAGCGTTTCCGCCGCTTTCGCGACATTTTCGCACCAGTCGCCGCCGGGGCCTGTCCCCGCTCCGTCTGTATAAGCCGTCCCGCTCGTAGGGGCGGTGAAACTATCCGTTTCATTTCTCACTATAAGTATTTTGAGCAAATCAGCGTCGACGGGATCCGTCCAGCCGAGCGTCGCCTGAGTATTTCCCGGTGTCGCTATAAAACTTGTCACATCAGCCGGCGGCGTTGTGTCCGGCGGCGTTCTGAAAACAATAAAATGATTGCCTACACCGCCGTTAAACACCGTCCATGCCGAGGTGGCGGCATTGGAATCTATAGTCCTCGCCTGCCATTGATATGTCACCCCTTCCGTAAGGCCGGACACCGTTATCGTCTGCGTGGAACCACTCGCGACCAAAGCTCCTGTATAATTGGCCGTGTTTGAAAATCCTGTTGCCGTTGGCTTTATCTCAAGCTCAAGTTTTACAGTATCGCTGTCGGGATCGCTTATCATCGCGGAGAGTTTCACCGTAGTCGCGGACGCTTCGCCACCCACCGCGATATTGGTGGTCCCGTCGCTCTGGAACTGCCCTGTCTTCGTCGTCGGCCCCACTCCCGGCGCGTTCGGTGCGGTATTTGCGGCGCTTGCCTGAATAAACTCCCCGTCATCAACAATGACATCATTGCCATTAGCTACTAGTTCCTTTGCCGCAACTAAAAATCGTGCCTGTGTAGCTCCTGTAGGGGCGGTCAAGGTTGAGAATGTTAACTTCGTCCATGTAGCGAACGCTGATACTGTACGGTCTCCCGTTACCGGCTGTGATGATAACAAAACATCACTTGCGTCATACCATCTAATCCCTAATTGAATTTTAGAATCCGCAACATTTGAAAGAGCTGTTACCTCCACCACATAAGCCCATATCCCCACATAATACCCTGTCCCCGCGGTTACAGTTACAGTTGAAGAAATAATCTGCCTGGCAGTATATGCAGTGGTCGGATCATCAAAATTACAAGCACGCGTTCCTATAACTTTACCAGCAGTTTCAATTCCATCAATACTGGCTGCTGTTCCCAACTCTTCCCAGCAGAAGTCATCAATCCCAAGAACGCTGCTTTCAAATCCGTAATGCCATCTGTTGTCAACAGTATCCGGAAGCAGATTGCCACCGCCAACGGCAGGCGCTGTCGGAAAGCCCGACGCCTCTGTTGATCCTCCGGATTCATTGTCCGATGTGTCAAGAGCCGTAACCTGATAATAATAAGTTGTGCTGTTGGTCAGCCCTGTGTCAGCGTAAGTCACCGTAGGAGCGGTAACGGTGGCAATCACCACCTTGCTTGAAAGAACCCCGCTTGTGACAGAACGGTAAAGCCAATATTTATTAAGGTCACTCTCCACATTCGCAGTCCAGCTTATATTTAGATTGCCGTCTGTTGCAGGGTCGGTTACAGAAAGGCCTGCCGGATCCGCTGGCGGCGTTGTGTCAGGAGGCGTTCTGAAAACAACAAAATGATCTCCGTCCACACCGTTAAATACCGTCCAGGCGGAAGCCGCGGCATTGGAATCCACCGTCCTCGCCTGCCAGTGATATGTCACGCCTTCCGTAAGTCCCGACACCGTTATCGTCTGCGTAGAGCCGCTTGCGACGAGAGCTCCGCTGTGAGTCGCAGCGCTGGAAAACGCCGTACCCTTCGCCCTTATCTCCACTTCCAACTTCACCGTATTGCTATCGGGGTCGCTTATCATCGCGCTTAACTTCACCGTAGTCGCCGTCGCTTCCCCTCCCACGGCTATATTAGTCGTCCCGTCGCTCTGAAACTGCCCCGTCTTCGTCGTCGGCCCCAGTGCCGGCGCATTCGGATTGGTATTTGCGGCGCTTGCCTGAATAAACTCGCCATCATCAACAATGACATCGTTGCCATTAGTTACTGTTTCCTTTGCCGCAACTGAAAATCTTGCCTGTGTGGCTCCTGTAGGAGCGGTTACGGTTGAGAACATTAACTTCGTCCATGTAGCAAATGCGGATACTGTACGGTCTCCTGTTACAGGTTGTGATGATAACAAAACATCACTCGCGTCATACCACCTAATCCCTAATTGAATTTGAGAATCAGCAATATTTGAAAGAGCTGTAACCTCCACCACATAAACCCATATTCCCACATAATACCCTGTCCCCGCGGTTACAGTTACAGTTGAAGAAAGAATCTGTCTTGCAGTATAGGCGGTGGTCGGATCATCAAAATTACAGGAACGGGTTCCTAGGAAATTTGTTTCATTACCATCGGTAGCAGAAGCTGTCCCTATCTCTTCCCAGCAGAAGTCATCAATCCCAAGGACGCTGCTTTCAAATCCGTAATGCCATCTGTTGTCAACTGTATCCGGAAGCAGATTGCCACCGCCAACGGCAGGCGCTGTCGGAAAGCCCGATGCTTCTAACGAACCTCCGGATTCATTACCCGAGGTATCAAGAGCCGTCACCTGATAATAATAAGTTGTGTTGTTGGTCAGCCCTGTGTCAGCGTAAGTCACCGTAGGAGCGGTAACGGTGGCAATCACCACCTTGCTTGAAAGAACCCCGCTTGTGACAGAACGGTAAAGCCAATATTTATTAAGGTCACTCTCCAC
>Ga0180732_1000243_pt1 | contig 52148 bp, 65 predicted proteins | sample KR11_01MetaG_FD_148674 | JGI IMG/M metagenome (GOLD analysis project Ga0180732, IMG submission 148674) | Groundwater microbial communities from the Olkiluoto Island deep subsurface site, Finland - KR11_0.1 MetaG | ecosystem: Environmental > Aquatic > Deep subsurface > Groundwater | place... | reverse complement strand
CCAATACAAGATTTGGAAGTAAGGTTCCCTCAGAGACTATACGTCGAACCACTGATATTGTGGAAGATATAGTCCAGCACTGCGAGAAATTGTAGTGATATAGGTTACCCTAATGGAATGGCCCCTTTGACGGCTATCCTGTCAATGATGGGTTCTGAGGCTGTAGACGATCCGCAATTCCACTGGTGGACCCAGGAGCAAACTGCAGTCGGTGGAGCCGTAGCTAACATCTACACTCTTCCTGATCTGTCTGCTGCCTATGTAGGTGGTGGAGTAGCTGGTGATGTAGTCTATGCTCAGATCACTACGGTTCTTGCTAACCGGATTCGTCAGGGCCATCAGATCCTTCTTCGCGATGCATCTGACTATCGAGTCGATGTAGTTGGGAAGGTAACTGAGGTAGTGCGTGGAACCACTAACTCCGTTCTCGCTATCAAGCTCCTCGAGAACGACGACAACTCTGTAGCCCATGATCTGTCCGACTGCGACACTTTCAAGATCATCGGCAATATCAATCCTGAGGGTGGCGAGATGCCGGACGCCATCGCTCTTAACCCGACGAAGGTCTACAACTACACGCAGATCTTCCGAACGCCTTTGAGCATGACTCGGACGGCTCTCAAGACCAAACTGAGAACTCCCGAGCAGCGCCAGAAGGCTAAGGCTGAAGCTCTGGAAATGCACTCCTGGGAAATGGAGCTTGCATACCTCTGGGGTATTCGGACTGAGAACACCGGCGACAACGGAAAGCCGGAGCGTACCACTATGGGTGTGATCAACTTCATCCGTCAGTATGCTGCAGCCAACTGCGACGACTACACACTCAATGCTACCTACGCTGGTCTTGCATGGACTAACGTACTCGGTGGTGGACTCTGGCTCAGGAACATGCTCGAGCAGATCTTCCGCTATGGCAGTTCTGAGAAACTGGTCCTCTGTGGTTCTGGATTTCTCCTCGGCATTGATGCTCTGGCACGGACTGAAGGCCAGATGAATCTCACTGCTGGGCAGAAGATCTACGGGATGGAAATTCTGAATTGGATCACTCCTTTCGGAACCATCAAGATGAAAACTCACCCTCTCTTCAGTTACGATGCGACTACTCGTAACATGGGGATTGTTCTGGAGCCCAAAGAACTCGGCTATCGCTTCATTGACGATACCTCGTTCTACGGTGAGTCCTCGAACAAGACCCATTCTGAGGGTTACGGTCAGCGGCGCGTTGACGGAATCAATGAGGAGTTCCTTACTGAAGCCGGTCTCGAATTTGGGCTTCCTCAGAAATGCGGAGTCCTTAATGGTGTAGGCTTGAATGCATAGTTCAGGCCGAACGGCTGTGGGAGGGGTTTTCCTCCTTTTCCTCTCCCACAGCTTATTTTGAATTGGAGTTAAAATGAACTTACTTCAAACTCGTCAAAAGTTCCGTGAGCTCTCCGGACGGTTTGATCTAGTAACCGATGCTGGAGTTGATACAGGCGCTGACTTCTTTATCAACGAAGGACGTAAATTTCTAGATCGTCTCGATGAGACTCAGAAATCTTGGGGAACTTGCTATAGATTCCTTAACATAGGATTCTATTCAGTCCAGTTTCCATACTGTAGAGCGATCAAAGAAGTCTGGGCTGGCTCAACTACAGCTAAATGGCAGCTTGAGAAGAAGCGATTGCAAGATTTAGTTGAAGGCTATCTAACTGGCCTTCCTAGCTCACGCTCAACAGGTGAGCCACTCTACTACGCCCCTTGTATCACTCGCTATATTCCAGAGAATGCTACACCTCTCTCATTGGAATCCTTTACCGGATGGATAGATAATCCTGCTGGAAATGCTCATGAGTATAATGCCATATTAGTTAGTGTTCCAGCGAGTGAAAAATTAACTATAATGATCAACGGGCTATTTTATTCGACTGAGTTGGTTAATGACACAGATGAAAACTACTGGTCTGCTGTCCATCCTCTACTCCTAATCTCAGCCGCTATGAGAGCTACCGAAATACCTAACCGAAACACTCAAGGTCTGAATGACTGGAGTAATGTAATAAAGACTGATATGCAACAGATCGGTTTTGACTTAGTTGAGGAGTTAATAGCTGAGTCCAGCGAAATGGAGGGGTAGATGGATAACAAGAGAATTGAACATCTTGAAGTAGTCACTCAGCGCTTAATGCGAAGGGCTAGCAAACGAACAGTCGCTCTCATCACACCTTATCCTATCTCCAACGCAGTGTTTGGGGAGAAAGTAGAAGGTGCCATCCTTCGCTATATGTTTCCTTGTGATGGGACTGTGACGAAGGGATTCATTCGGCTGAACGAGAAACCTAAGAAAGGCGTCAATGTAGAGGTTAAGCTATTCAATGATATAGGATCTACAATGAAAGGATTCATTCTAGATCGCAAGACCTTATTCATTGAGCCTAAGATAGATGTCAAGGCTGGTGACTGTCTTGAGATCTCTCTCACCCCAAGTGAAGAGATCGTAACCGGCATCTGGATCTCATTCCTCTGGAAGCCTGAGATGAAAGATATCGAGGTCAAAAGCTACCTAATCGAGGAACTTGAAGATGATATGGCTAAGAAAGAAAAAAAGCTGCTGACTGACTCCCAACTGCCAGGTGGTGGTTAAAGATCGTTTAATTGATAAACGAACTAATGAAGATCAAGAGAAGAGGGAAATCCCATGCGAGAGTTTGAACTCCTCATTGACGAAGCTTTAAAGAATGGCTTGAGTCCTGAAGAAAAGAATATTGTTAATGCTCAGTTCTTACTTGAGTGTTTAGGATTCAGATGTGGAAAGGCTAGACTCGAGGCTCATGTGTTATTAGATGATCCTATTCCTGTTACTGTTGATAAGTACTATGATTGGCCCTTTCCTCAATTCATAACAGGAGATGCTTTTAATATCTTGGTGATTAGGGATACTACTAATCAACAAGACTCTGTGTATAGTCTCAGCGCAGACCACTCAGTAGTAACACACATCTTCGATGTTGACGAGCTTACATTTGGCAAAGGTACCTTGATGGAGATGGCTGACTTTGGTGAGTATGCTATCATGGTGAATGGAGTTATTATGATAGCTTGGAATCCAACTTTAGCTACATGGGTTCCTTCACTTGCAACAGCAACTATTCCTTTGATGAGAACTATCTGCAACCTTAAAGGTCAGGCAGTGGGTGGTGGTGTAGTTGGTGCTTGGCATGACTGTGATGAGACCTTCTATGTATGGTCTAAGATTGGCTCCATGGACTTTACTCCTGACGAAGGAAATGAGGCCGGCTATAGACGCTGTCCTTACGGTGGAATAGTTAGACATGTAAGAAGGCTAGGTGATGTAGTCATTGGTTATTCTTCAAAAGGAATAACTCTGATGGCTCCAGTAGGTGAGCCGGCTACAACTTTTGGATTCAAAGAACTCGATGACATAGGTATCATTAATCAAGGAGCTATGAATGGTTCCTTAAGACGCCATGTCTATGTTGGTGAGGACTATATATTAAGAGAGGTAACTACAGAGGGAGTTAAAGAGCTTGGTTATCAATCTTTTATTCAGCAGCTTGCTGGTGAAGACATCATAGTTTCCTATGATCCTCAGAAGAGGGACTTCTATATTGGGAATAGTACAAAGACCTTCTTGTTATCCCCTTATGGATTGACTGAGATCTTACAACATCCTTCAGCTGTGTGGAGAAGCAATAATAATTCCTATATGATTCCTGACGCAATAGATTCTGGATTCCCAGCTATCTGCACTGAACCTTTTGATATGGGCTATAAGGGACAGAAGACTGTGATGTCTATGGAGGCAGATGCATTTGTAGTTGAAGGCGCTGTAGCTGGATTGGACTATACTCATGACAACGCTACATGGGCAACAGCCGCTTACAAACCTTTGAATGATCAAAGCATAGCATCTATTATTGCCTCAGGAGATGCCTTCAGATTTCGTTTAAGATTTGAGGCAATCTACAATTCAACAAGGCTTAGTTACATCAAAGCCCGATATAAGATGACAGACTTACGTGGACTCCGGGGAGTCTATGCACCTGGAATCCGAGGACAACAAAAGGAGTAGGATATGCTTACAAAACTATTACCAGATCAAATTTCTAAATTCTGGCCTATTATTAAATATGCTATGGAAGAATCTCTACCTCCAATCGTAGGAGATCATCCTGATAAGATGAACAGAATACTCTCATCTATGCTAAGTGGAAAACTTGAGGTCTGGGCTTCTTACACAAGACCAGAAAATAAGTTTGAGGCTATTCTAGTTACACAATTTCTTTATGACGATGCAAGTGATACAAGAAACTTATTACTATACTGTCTTTATGGATACGATCCTATTAACCCAGATAGTTGGACTGAAGGTTTTGAGTCATTGCTCAAGTATGCAAAATCAAAAGGGTGTCATAGTATAATGGCATATTCAGCTAATCCTTATTTAGTTGAACTTGCAAAGAAGTATAATGGTAATATAGATTACACTTTTATCTCTTTGGAAGTAAATAAGTTCGTTTAACCATTAAACGATCTAATGGAGGTGCTTATGGGTTCATCAGGTGGTGGTGGAAGTTCAGGTGCAGTAAGTCATGCTGCATATTTAGAGACCATTCATAAAGACTGGCTTAATGCTACAGGAGTTGACACAATAGAGAAGTCTATAACAGAGGTTATGGATTCAGCTTTAGGTAGCTCACCTTGGATTGGATTAGTTGCCTATAATCCAGATGCAGCTATTGCAGCTTATGAGACAAAGGTAACTTCCTTTGCTGCAATCTTAGCCGGACTATCAGATACAGTAAACTGGGCAGCTTTCTATGCTCAAGCTGGTCTAACTCTTGATGGAGTTGGAGAAGCAAATATAACTGCTGATGTAGTTGCTTTTCAAAATCAATTAGATGATAACATTACTACAAGAGCCTTACCTCGTTTCAGACGTGGGATGCAAGATATTAATGCAGTAGTATCATCGGCATTTCCTATTGGCGAGGCTATCATTGAATCATTTCAAGCAAGAGATGTGGCCAAGTATCTTTCTAATCTTCGTATAGTTTTGAATGATAAGAGAGTAAGTGTAGTTGATCAAATGATACAGATGATGGCAAGAAGAATTGGCTGGGAAGAGAGTCTTGTAAGAATATCTGTTGAGGCTAGTCGAATAAAGATTGTGGCAAAGAAAGAGCAGACTGATCAAGATGCTTCAATAGATGAAGCCGATGCAAAGTGGGATCTTGAGGTCTTTCAGCATGGCTCGAATCTATTAGCCGCTATAGGTGGAGGTACAGTAGTTCCCAATATGCCTGGGAAGAACAAGACTGCATCAGTATTAGGAGGTGCATTAAGTGGAGCAGCTGCAGGTGCAATGATTGGTGGTCCTCCTGGTGCAGTTATTGGTGGTGTTCTTGGAGCAGCTATAGGAATGATGAGTTAATAGATTGGAGGTCTAAAAATGATACCAGATATGAGTGCGATGGAAGGGATAGGTGGAGGAGGTGGAGCTGGAGGTTTAAGTTCTCTGCTCCAGAATAAACTATTCCTGCAGTACTTAGCAGGGGCTGGAGCTGATCTTAGTGCCTACGGTGCTAATACAGACAAAGGATTTCAACCGACTAATATCAATGCTATAACACAGCAGAATATTCAGTCTCAGAATTTCATGAAGCTGATAAAACAGTTACTAGGGCCGGATGGTTCTAAGGGTACGCTTAGTAGCGCCGGCCTAACTTTGAATGCTCCTCCAGATTCTGCGTTGTATAGTAGTTTCTTAGGTGGAGAGGGTACATTCAAAACTGAGCCTTCATTAGCACCTACTAGTGCTCCTACTCCAATACAAGGGAGTAGATCAAACGTCGCAAACCCTTTCGCTATTAGCCAACCAGAGCTAAATGTAAATCCTGCTGATCTGGCTGGCTTGACTACACAAGACCTCGTTTCGTTAATGGGGATGAAGAGCGAGCAGGATAAACTGAGAGGGCAGAGCTATAGAGACTTAGTTGAGTCTTTTTATAAAGGCTCTGCAGAGACAAGGGCTAGAGAGGCTGCAGAGGTTGAACTTCCTTATAAGAGACAGCTTACCAAGGAATCAGAAGCACGTACTATAGCTGAGACTCCTTCTGTCACAGTCGAAGGTGTTCCCTTTAAGATGACTCAGAAAGACTTCCTTGCTTATCAGAAGCTAAATAAAGATGATAAGACAGCAGCCGTTAAAAACTATGAATTCGCACAGGGTCAAGGCTTTAAAGGAACCTTTACAGAATTCCAAGATATGGCTAAGACCACTCATAAGAAGGATTACGATGAGGCTGTGAAGGATGGTTACAAGGGATCATTCAATACCTGGATGACTGAAATGGCTAAGGCTGGAGCTATTAATCTAGGTGAAAGGCTTGAAGAGAAAAAGGCTTTCAATGCGGTGGAGACTCAAAACTATTTCTCTTCAGGTAAATTTAATACAGACATTACTAAACGAGCTGATGAATATCATAAGGATGTTGAGTTTAGATATGGTACTGATCTTGGAAAGGTAAGTACTGAAATGACAAAGTTTAAAGCCAAGGCTGTTGTTGACTCTATCATTGCTAGGAACGGAGAAATCCAAAGCGCCGAATGGGATAAGGATGGCAAGACTATGGTGTGGAAAGTTATATGGCCTAACGGAGAATCACAGATGATTAAGTATCCACTTAAATAGGAGTATATGATGAGGGCTGATCTTGAATTGTTGGAGCCTAACTCTAACCTACCACCTTTTGATATAAAAGTCCCTACCGGACAGGATCCTGATGAACTGGCTAGGGAAATTGCAGCTGGAGGGAGGAGAAAAAGGAGAGCCGATCTTGAGTTGCTTGATCCTGATACTCCAAAGGAGGTTGTTAAGACTCCTACTCCGGCTGAACCTCCTATCAATGTAGAAGCTTATGATCCTATAGCTTTGTTTGGTAAGTTGATGCCTGGTGTGGCAGAGGAAGCAGCTAAGCGTGAAGCTATTAAACGTGAAGCTGTTCCTATGCGGCGTAGTTTGAGAAAGAAAGAGGTTGACATTGACGAGGCCTGGAAAGGTGCTCCTTCAATGTCTATGCAAGTAACTTCTACAATCAAAGGTGGGATAAGAACTACTACATATCCAGGGAAGAGTAATGTACCTGAAGGATATGAAGAGTTTCTTGAGCCGGTTCAAAGCATTAGTCGGAGTGATGATAAACCTAACTTCATCGAACGAGGAATTGATGCTCTCACTGGTTTGTTCGGCGTTGAGAATGTAAGGGGTTTATCAGAAGGTGCTAAGGCTCAAGCCTTAGTAATGCACATGGCTAAAGAGGAAGGTATTCCTCTGGATAAGTATCGACAGTCGCCTGAGTTTGTTGAGAAGGCTGCTAGTTCCTTCATCTCAATGTCAACGCTTGGTCTTGCTCCAGCCATCAAAAAAGGCTTGATAGGTGAAGTAGAATTTCCTGCTACAGACACTCCAGGTTATGTAGGAGAAGCACTTGGCTCATTAGCTGGACTTTATACAGCTCCTATAATGATAGCAGGGAAGTTAGTTAAGCCTGTTCTAAATTTCCTTCCTAAAGCATTCCAGAATGAGGCTGTAGCTTCTCGTATATTTAAGAGTGCTTTACGAGACTCTGTCTTGTTAGGTCCAGCGCTTGGTCTATCAGCTACCGGTGAAGCTCTTGAACAAGTTACCTTTACTCAAGCTGCAGGAAAGATCTGGGAAGGTACTAAGTCTGGCGCTATGATTGGGACTATCTTCGGTGCATCAAGAGGGATGTTTCCTAAGGAAGGATGGGATACAGGAGCCAGAATCCTTACTGGATTGGTAGGGCTTAATGCATATAGAGCGGCTGAAGTCGGCGGTAATCCTTTTACCGATAGGCCTATGGGTGATGTCTTATTTGATATAGCTTTAGATACATTCTTTCTCTATAAAGGACTACCAAAGAATATGAGATTTGAGGTAGCACAGGATTTAACTGATCTTAATACAAGGATTGATAAGGCTAAGACTCCACCGTCTCCAGCAGAGGGTGAGCAGATTCCTTCTGAAGTATTACAGCAGGCTCAGGTTAAAGTAGCTGAAGTTGAGAAGGTTCAGATTGAGCTTGAGGCGAAGAGGATTGAGGAAAAAGCTAAGGCTGCAATAGAGGCAAAAGCAGAGCTTGAGGTGAAGGGGCAGGAGGTCAAAGATATTAAAGAAGGAAAAGAGCCTGAGATTAAAGTTGAAGAACTCGATCCTGATTTGAGAGCTATCTTGGAGGAAGGGGATAAGATTGAGGCTGCTCCAAGGGCTGATCTAGAGATTATAGAGCCTAAGGCTAAGCTGAAAGCTAAAGTTAAAGTGAAGAGAGTGGAGGGAAAGGCAATAGATGTAGTACCTGCTTTACAGGAAAAGATACAGTCTGACTATCCTAATGTGCCTTTTAAGTTCTCCGCAATATATTATCCTGATGGAACACAAGGTATTAGTCTGGATACTATAAAAATTCCTAAGGATTTAAGACGGCAAGGAGAAGGAACTAAGATCCTAAATCAAATTCGACAGGTTGCAGATCAAAATAATCTACGAATAGAGACAAGTCCTGTTGTAGATGCGACTGGGTTCTTTGATAGACAAACAGATTTTGTAAAAAGGGAAGATGGGAGATATATTCGTGAGCCGAAAGCTAAACTAAAAGCAAAAAAGAAATTTTTGCCAATCACCGATCTAGACCTCCAGACTGGAACGCCTGAACCTGAGGCACTCAAGCAAGACAATCATCCTTTTCGTAACTCAGATGTTGAGCATACTAATAATCTTAAGAAGTTGATGCAAGACAAGATTGATAAAATAGATGCAACGCCTGAGGTTTTCACACGTTACTTAATCAACGAAGCTAATCGCTATCTCAATGGGGAAGATGTTCCTATTGATAAGGTTAGGAATGGGCTGAGTGAGTTAGCAACAAGGGCTGATAATCTTGAGACTAAGTTTGATAAGACAGTCGACTTCAGAGCTTGGAAAGATACTGTGAGAGAGGCTGCTAAGTGGGCGAGACAATCAGATCGTTTAACAATTAAACGAACTGAAGCAAAACTAACTATGGGAGTTGATCCTATAGAACTAGCTAAATATGTTAAGGATTTCTATCATACAACCTTTGATAAACTTAAACCTTTTCAACAGAAAGATGTTTATGGTCACTTTAGAGTTCAAGAGGAATTGAAGAATAAAGTCTACTCACCAGTAGAAAAGTTGGAGAACGAACTTGAGCGGATTGAGAATAGACTTGAGAAGGAAAATAATGCAGATAAGCCTAATGATGAGCTTATAGCAAAGCTTGAGAAGCAGCTGGATGAGGTTCAGGATAGGATAGATAAGACTGGGGGTGGAACAACTTTTAATATGGGAGTTGATCCTACTCAGATTAAGGATATCTTTAAGTTAAGTAAAGATCAATGGGGTAAGATGCTTGCTGATGTACGTGGTGACTATCAACTACACCCTAAAAATATAATGAAAGATAAAGACCTACCTAAACTTATAGATCTTATTACTGCTCTGTCAGATAAACCAGTCATGCCTGGAAGCTGGACATATAAAAAACGCCAGTCGCTACGTCAAACAGTATATGAAACTGCACTAGATTTAGGCATTGATATAGGTTCTATTGAATTAAGACGTGGTGCAAAATTAAATCGTGCTTTTCTTGAAGGTTGGCAAACATTCTTAAAATCTAAAGATATGGTATCTGGTAGTGCTGATTGGGAGTTAAAACGTAGAGATGTTAAAAGTAGATTAGCTGCAGCACGAACTGGTGGTGGGATACAGCTTAACATGATGATTCCTATCAGTGAAGCTCCTCAGATGGTGAAGGATCTTCTTAAGAAAATTAAAGTAGGGACTAGAAATATAGGCACAGAAAAGAACCCTTATTATGTTGATGATCTTTATCGTAATAGAGAGGTCTTTGAAGAGACTGGCTATTGGCTAGCAAAAGATGGAAAGTGGAGATATGAGATAGGTCCAGAAGATATTAAACCTTTAAGCCAGAGTACTATAGATCATGTAAATAAAGGGAATATCTCACATGGATATCTTCCAGCTTATATAGGTGACTCGAAGTTACTTAAAGCTATTCCAGAGCTTAGAGAAGTAAAAGTAGATATAAATAAAGAATCTAAGAAGAAGAGTGAGAATGGATACTATGATGATAAAACTAGAACAATTCATATAAGTGGAGATTGGCAAGATACCTTTGTTCATGAAACTCAGCATGCTGTGAATGAGATAATGAAGTCGAGATTTAGAGGGACTAGTCCTGAGGCTGAAAATGCAAAGATTCTTGATGCTTTCTTAAAAGAACTAAAGAGCAGGGCTAAAACACCAGAATTAAAAAGGGAGCTTGAAAATATAGATATAGCTTTTAATATGGGTATGAAAGCTAAAAGTGTAAGTGATATAATAAATGGATTACAGACTAGGGCTGCAGAAGAAATGAGTTCTTTAAAAGATACTGTAGATAAGTATATAACTAAATCAGGTACTGAAAGTTATTTGAAAGACCCTGGTGAGATGGAATCTAGGTTGAGTGAGTGGAGAAGGAAGATGACTCCTGAGCAGAGGAAAGCTGAACCTCCTTGGGAGACGCTAGATAGGATGTTAGAAGCAGAGGATGTAAATGGACTTAAATCAGCAGTTAGTTATATAACAGGCAAAACAAAGACACACCCCTCTGGACTCAGCCTTTATATGGGCCTAGATCCTACCGAAGCAACTAAGAAAATAGTCGAGGGTGCTAAAGCCCTTGCTGCTTATACAGCTAAGGCACGAGGGATGAAAGCTTTTAAGCCTGGCGAGGCTATTGAAAGAACTAAAGAAGAACTAACCAGATCTTTCGTTGATAGGTCTGGAAATATACGAAGAGAGTTACTTGATCAACTCGGTAACGATGGCTATGAGATTATCCAGAAGATGTATCTAAGTAAAGGTGCCTCATCGCTTGCAGCTCAGCAACTCAAGCAGATGCGTGGAGAGGTCTATGATGGACTGAGTAAGAATGAAAAAAGGATTCTTGATAACTTGATCCTCGCTGATCGTATGCTAGACATTGGGAAATATAAGACAACTAAACAGTTTAGTTTTCCCGAAGGTCTCACGCCAGTCGAGGCTGCTTCATATAAAGAACTCTTCCAATATACAGAGAAACTATCTCCTGAACGCGCTGAGATATTAAACCAGCGAGCTGGAGCCTACTTCGATTGGATGAAGAAGCCTTTGAAAGATATGCTCGATGCTGAGTTGATTTCCTCTGAAGAGCACGATGCATTAGCATCCCACAACTACCGTCGAATCAAACTTGTTGATGTCTTTGACAAACGCTATCAATCTAAGATAGGTAAGCGTACTCGAACTGTCTATGACTCAGGTGTTGAGTCCTTAGCCCATGGACGAGATACGGATATCTTTGAGCCTTCATCTGAGGTTATGGCCTTAGAGGTATTCAATAGAGCTTATGGTCGCATACTTAATAATGCAGCTAATAAGAATCTACTTGATCTTGCAAGGACTCAGCCGGATAATCCTTTTGTTGCAGTTAAGGAGAAACCTGAAGATAGGATTCCTTCAGGATGGGACCGTATCTTTGTATATGAAAAGGGTGAACGTAAAGCTATTTATCTATCTCCTGAGATGGCTAGAGAATGGATTACTAATAATCCTGAGATGAGTTATAAGCTTAGTCAATTCCTACGTTATGCATCTGGAAGTCCAGTGTTAAGAACCTTTGCTACTGGAATAGACTGGGGATTTGCTCTAGCCAATCTACCCAGAGATGTAATGCATACTTGGTACACAGCCAGAGAATTCGATGGAAAGGCATGGAGATCTACTTATAGTCCTAATCTCCCTATGTTCGGTCTTCAGATGGCTAGAGATCAAGCAGCTATCTTTGGTGATGCTATACTTCGCAAAGGTCGATATGAAGACTATATCAGAGAAGGCGGAGGGATGGAGTTCTTAGTCCATCAAGGAAGACTACTCCAACGTGGTAGACATATTGAGAGTGGGATTGATAAGGTTCAGGATTTTCTAGGTTACTTCGGTGAGACGACTGAGATCATGACTAGGCTGGCTATCCGTGAAAGAGTTATTAGAAACAGAGCTAACGAACAAGGCATCTCGTTTGAAGAAGCTTTGAAGGATAAGAAGATTACACAAGAGGCTACATTTGCAGCTCGTGATTATATGGATTTTGGTCAAGGTGGAGGGATTACTAAAGCCCTTGATAATGGGATACCTTATCTTAATGCAGCTGTTCAGGGTACAAGGGGAATGTTCAGGGCTTTCAAACCAGGTAGTGGAACGGCCCTTGTTTCTACATACAAACTTGCTCAGTTTGCAGCGCTTGTATCTGGTCTCTATATAGCCAATAGGAAGCTTAATCCAGAAACTATGGAGGCTCTGCAGGGTAATATAGATATGCAAAATAACTTAGTCATTCCTCTCGGTGATGGCTTTAGTTTCCTTGATGAGAAAGGACAGACAAGGTATCCTTACTTCAAGATCCCTATCGATCCTGGACAGAAGTTTTTTAAGACTTTTTTTGAGGCCTGCACTGATAAATGGTTAGGAAATCCTGTAGATGTTGAGGCTGTTACTAACTCATTGACACAGCTATCTCCGGTTGGAATTAGTTCATTGCCACCTACTGCTGGTGCAGTGTTTGGTTATGTTATTAATAAAGACTTCTGGCTCGATGAAGATATTTGGAAGAAGACTGACAAACCTCTAGGCTGGCCTCAGAGTAAAGAGGAATACATTCCAGGTCAGACTCCTCAAGCTGCTATTGACTTTGGTGCATTAACAGGTATGTCTCCTGAGCGTACTAAGTTTGCAGTAGAGCAACTAATAACAGGTGGGTCTATGTGGAGTTGGCTTGTTGGGCAAGGATATGAGAAGCTGCTAGGTGATCTTCCTAAGGATAAGAAAGAGATGCATCTGGCTGAGGCTTTGTCAAAGATTCCAGTTGTCAAAAGATTCATTGGGATTACTAATCCTTACTCTCAATACGCTCAGCCGGTTGCAGATGCTAGGGCAATGAGTACACTTGAAAGGTGGATAGAGAATCGAGGCCTAGACACAGTTGTTGAAGCTTACCTTTACAAAGAAGGTACGTCAAGGAAAGAGGTCATTGACTATATTACCAAAACTGCAGCCGCAACAAAGGATCGTGATACTTATGATCGGCTGAAAGATCGTTTTAAGTTCCAAGAAAACATTAAGGGATTACCTAACCGCTCCTTCTGGTTGGCCTTGAAGGGAACGCCAGATACAGAGGCTAGAGCTAGATTATTTGTTCAGAGATTTGATAGGGCTGGAGAGGCTGAAAGAGCACAGATTCAGAGTGAGATAGATATAGTCCAGAAAGCTGGAGGAGTTATCTCTGATGAATTCAAGATAGAGGTTGGTAAGCTTAGAGCTAGATAAGTTTGTTTAATGGTTAAACGATCTATTTACCAAAGTCTAATATATGAAGTATTGAATCAGCTCCTGGCCGCTTGATAATCTTGATTATATTCATAGATTCAAGTGTTAAAAGTACTCTATCCATCTCAACTTTATCCATATCACCTTCAAAGTTTCTAGCAAACTGCCATAAGGGAATGTCAGGGACTTGGCTATTGACTATAAACACAATAGCTTCGTTGATCAAATCTGAAGAACCAGACCTTCCCATACCTTTGAATACAGTACCCATACGGATCTCTGCTTCGGCCAAAAGCGCTATTGCCCTTTCTATATCAGCCGAAGCCATTATCATTTCATCTGAGTGACTCGCACAGCAGATCATAGATAGAGTTAGCAGATGTTTTCTCCGCCGACCACAGTAGCCATCGAACTTCCTATCATGAAATGGCTTATGTTGATCTGCATAGACACACCAGTCTGAATAAGTCTCAAGGAACTCATCTGTGTATTGCATCTTCCCAGACAACTGAGAGATTGTCTCTAGATCATTTACTAGCATTTGCTGTAGCTGTAACTCTCGCTGGGTCTTTGTAGGGATGATTACTAGTTTACCTCGGCGCTCTTCAACTATGAAGATGATTCGAGAGGTAAGTCCACCTCCGATGGATTCAAGGGGTAGTGAACTCTGAAGAGAATCAGGTGTAGTTCCAGCAAAGATATTAACCCAGACGCCGACGATCTCTTCTTTCTTCCTCGCTATCGTTTCATAAGTCCAGCGACTATGACAGTCATACCATTCACACAGAGCCGCGATCAACTCCTGATTATGATAGCCTAAGAATACAGTAAACTCAGTGCTGAAGATAGTTAATGATGAGTGATATTGTTGCTCGCCTGTAATCAAGTCTATATCGGTTAAGTTAGTTTCCTTCATCCTACGTATCAGGGCTTGGAGTGAAGTAGCCTGAGCACTCAAGCGGATAGTTGGGATCTGCTCGATAATGTCAGAGGCAAACTTCATCGCTGTCCCTTTGCCCGTCGCACTTGGCCCTACTAATACAATGTAGAGATTAGGATAGAACGTCAACGACAAGCCAAGCTCAACCCTAACCTTACGCTGAAGTGCTGCAGCAATAGCAGAGATTCCTGCCCATTTACGGAAGAGTATTGGAGGTTCAGAGTTATCAGTTAGTTCCATAAAAGAATCTATCCAGTCTGGAAGATTTCTTGACATTAGAGCTCCTTAGCTTTTCTTCGAGAGGAGTTTTGTATAGATCGATTCCAGCTTTAGAGCTAGCTCGGACTCACTGCTTGGGATATCTTTACTTTTCATCTCAGTCATTTCTTCTTTGCACATAGTTTTTCCCATAGCCAGATCAACCGGAGTTTTGATCTCTCTCTCATGCCAGAATAAAGGAGTTTCAAGTGATGCTTTAATCAACAGAAGCATCCTAGCATGCTCTTCCCATGGGATAGTTAGAGGAATCTGAAATACAATAGAATCATGAATCTGTGCTAACAATTCTAATGGTCTAAACAAGTGCTGATTGTAATAGATATATTCCAGCCCTTGCTCATTTATCTTATCAGCACAAGTAGATTGAGGGAGTTGGGCATAGGCTTGTCTGTACGTCTCAGTACAAGCATGCTGTGGGACGTTAGGATAAGAAGGAAACACTGGACCAAGGAATAGTCTAGTGCGACCGAATAGGTTCGTAATGGTTCTATTTTCCTTAAGCATATTTTGAATAGTAGCATGATAACCACTCCGGATTTGAGGATAGCCTTGATGAATCTCCTCCATTAGTTGTTTGGCCTCAGACTCAGGTAATTCATTTACTAAGGCGACTTTTTTATAGCTTTCATCATAATTAGTTCCATGATTTAGCTTTTTCCCCCAATAGCGTTCACTCTGACGACCGTCACCGAGAGATGATGATCCATCTACTTTGGAGATCTGATCATAGGGTTTGTTGAAGATAATTGAGGCTGTAAGGGTATGAAGGTCAATACCCTTTTCAAATGCTTCTATCTGTGTGAGGACTCCTCCAACATAGGCCACAATTCTATTCTCAATTTGACTAAGGTCGAATGAGTATCCAATGTAACCTTCATCGAAGAGGAAGAAACGGAGTAAGTCGTGGGGCCAGTTCTGTTGATTACCTCCAGTACCAAAGATTGTCTCCCCAGAACTAAGACGGCCAGTCTCAGCACCAACTGGCTTATAACTTGAGCGATAGCGTCCATCTTTATCCACCTTTCCTATGTTCAAATAAGTAGAGATACGTTTACTAAGGCTACGAATATCTAACATGATACGAGCAGCGGTTGAAGCCTTAGTGCCCTGTCTAACAATGCGTTTTAGAGCATCAACATCTATTGATTCATTATAAGCTCCCTGAGCATTCTTCTTCTTATAAGGTTTGATGCCAAGATCCTTGTAAAAATACTCCATCAGTTGCTTGGGTGAATTGTAGTTGATGTCTCGGCCAACTTCAGCTTTGAGTTGAAGATCTAATTCATCAAGGATCTTGTGCTGTTCTCCTTCATAAATCATCATGCCTTCTACATCAATAGAGATCCCACGCTCAGACATATAGATGAGAGGCTTGATTAGCTTATGCTGCCTATCGTAGGTCTTAGCATTACCCTGATGCTTGAGAACTTCAAATTGCTTAGATAGAGTATCTACCGGAACCAAAGCATCCAGACCATTATAGTTCCACCACTGATCCCAAGTTCCATACCCCATCTTCATCCACTGCTTACCATCGGCTTTGTAGTAAGGAATGTCTGTGTGCATAGTGGTGACAGCATCGAGACCGGCTGGAAAATCTGGATAAGCAATCTTCTGTGCTATCTGTGTACAGTGGAGTTCACCACGAGGGACGATTCCATACTTGTGGAATAAGAATTGAGTATCGAAGATGAAAGAAGCGCCGACCTTAGCTATGTTTTCGTCTTGGATGATATAGGCAATTCCTCGCATGATGGAGAGCTCTTCTTCTGGCGTGAAGAAATCTCCTCCAGAATGTCTGAGAGGAATGCAGATGGATTCGGTTGGAGACCAACTAACTCCTATACAGTCAACTTCTCTGTTAATAACTTCAATATCAATACCAATGATCTGGCCAAGTCTTCCGACCCTGTAGCAATGACGGAGAGTGTTGATCGTCTGATTAAAATCACAGCGAGTGTGGATAGATCTTGCAATTCTATTAACGTCTTTGGATTGAGACTCATGTTTAGCCCTCATAAGGTCTTCGCAGATAATAGGTTTGTTTAGGAAATTAAACTTTGGCGGAATGAAGGTAGCAGGATGAAAGGTAGGAATTACCTTCAAACCTGGGACGAGAGTGGACTCTAAGACAGACCCTCTCCATTTAGTAATCCCTACCCTATTGCAGAGAGCGAGGAGGGCTATGTTACCGAAAGCTACGATAACATTGAGGCTGAGCGCCCGAAGCTCCCGTCCCAGTTCATTTATATACTCAAGACCTTCAGCCGAAACAGTCCAACTTCCTCGGGTGTTTAGGTCTATGTAATGCTTGAGTGGGGCATCAAGATCTTTGATTACATTAGTGAGATAAATCTCACGTCTAGGAATCTTGGTCATGAGCAAGCATTCGTCTAAGCCCTGACCAGCAGGACCCACGAAAGGTTTAGGTGGTCTAGCGCGTACTTCTTGATACCCTGGTTGTTCCCCACAGCCGGCAAGTTTGGCTGAAGGGTCACCTGAGGGCGGGACAAAAGTTCGTCGCATTGAAGCTCCTTTATTCAAGATCGTTTAATGATTAAACAGACTATTTCAACGAATGAGCTCTAACCAAGAATGAATCCTTATATGCTTTGGTCAGCTCAAATCCTACGCCAGTCATTCCTAACTGATGAGCCGCAATCAATCCAGAGCCGGAGCCAAGAAAAGGAATGAGAACTCTAGAACCTTGAAAGACAAAGGTCTCATAAATATCCTTCATCATATCGAGAGGGCGCTCAGTTGGATGAGACTTCTGCTGCGGTGGAACAGGTGAATAAACAAAGGTATTGCCACCTCTTTGTCTTGCAATAGCCGGACGACCCTTCCAGGCATAGAAGAACATCTCATATGAATTTGGGAGTTTAGTTTCCGGCTGTTTGGTTTGGCCAGAAGGCTTAACCCAAATAGGACACATCCTTGTTGTTTCAAATCCTGCTCCCTTAATAGCATTATACATCTCCTCAAACCAAGGCTCCGGACCAAACCAGCAGAGTAACCAAGAGTGCTCTGTCATAACCCTATAACACTCCTTGAAAAGATACTTCATCCCAAGCCAATCACGTCCGTCTCCATCCATGTAGATGGTGGCAGGAACTTCATTGTAATCAGCTTTTATATACTGAGACTCTCCTTCAGCTCTCTTCTGCTCCATGATCTTGATGGAGTAAGGAGGATCTATTTCCACAAGATGGAACACGCCAGCAGGGATTTTCTTAATCCCTACAAAACAATTCTCTAGAATATAGGATTTTGAGAGCTGCATTAACGAAGAGCCGGTCTCAGTCCTTTCCTCAATCTGCTTTGCAAGAGCTTGCTGGAGTACAGCCGTATCGAGTTTCTTAATCAACTTGAGTGCATCGGCTGCAGTCTTACAATCATCAAAGATTTCAGGAATAGCTTCACGAAGCTCAGCCCGTTTAATGGCCTGGGAGACAGTAGCTTTGGACACACCACCTATCATGTCTCCGGTGTCTTCAACAGACCAGCCGGAGTCCCCTGGGCCAGGTGAACTAGCTCCATGCAAAGCCTGTTGCATCCTGTGGATTTCCAAGGTGAGTTTATCCAGCTCCCAAAACTCCATATCTTTGCGGAAAAAATTCTCAGATTTTTCAATCACCTTCATCTCTATATCAGAGAGATCTTGGTCATAGATACGAACTGGAATCTCTGGTACCTGATTTCGCTGAAGAATTGTAAAGCGCCGCTCACCAGCGAGGAGTGTGAAGGTTCCATCTTTATTATCCTTCACTGCTAATGGAGCGATGAGGCCACTTTCTTTTAGGCTAGCTTCGAGTTCATCTAGATCTCCCATGATCTCTCGGGCACGATTTTCTGTTACGGTTACTTGGGTTGGAGATACCATACCGACACGGCCAACTTGGATACTGTTCATTGTATTCCTCCGAGAAGTCTTAAGAGTTCAGCAGCCATGTTAGCGTCGACCGCAGTAGTTACCTTTGCTAAAGTTTTCTTCGTTGTAGTTCGAGTTGAAGGTTTCTTGTCAGGCGTCCTTCGAGATAGACGGATCTGACGGAGCAAGTCAATAGCCTCATCAGTTTCCATATCTATGATTGATGGATAGCCGAGATCATCTAAGTCAGCCATCTTTCTCCTCCTGTGTATATGAAGCTAAAGACCTTATAAAGTTAAGTACTCTCATCTGATCTTGATGTCTCATAGCGATAAGCTGCTCATGAGTTACGAATACTCTATCAGTAGGAGGTAAGAAAATGAAATGACTATCCTCAACTATAACATGTAACTTCTTTCCCTGTATTAGAGCTATTAGGGAATCATGGGTGAGCTTTATTACTTTATCCATCTTTCTTCCCACCTTTCTTGGGTTTAGGTAACCTATTAGTTAAGCAAGTCACTATCCCATTCATGACTACCTTCTCCGACATAAGGAGACCGATAGCCATACCGGCATTAGACTCTATAGCGTCTAATACATCATCTAAAATCTTTCCGAAGATAGCTTTGCGTAGACCATATTGAGCGAGGAGATTGTTAGCGCGAAGCATTTGCTCTTCAGAGATTTCAAATGAAAATCTAGGCTTATAATCAGGATCTGTCATAATTTCTCCTCTCAAATATCTTATAGTATCTCCACCCGAAAATGAAGATATAAAAATAGAACCAATATCCAGATCTTATCCAAGACATATGGATATTAACTGGCCCTCCACCTTCATTGATAGAGAATCCCCACCAAGTGAGATAGGTTACTGACATTCAAATCTCCTTATCTTGATATCAGAGTTATCAATTAAGTAACTTGTATACTTATCATAGGACTTGACTTCGTCGATTACTACTTCGGTGATCCCACTATTAATTAGTGTCCCGAAGCAATTCTTACATGGTATAACACTGTTCATATACAAAGTTGAGCCAAGCACCGAGACACCTAGTCGAGCTGCGTTAGAGATGGCATTTTCCTCAGCGTGTTGAGCTGGACACCACTCCATACCTTCTCCACTCTTATATTGCATCAGTTGACGAGGACAGATATCTCGCCATAAATTAAATCCTGCGTGTAGATGTATTAGTTTATCTGATAGAAGTTTATCACTATTCATTCTTTCCTTACCACAATGAGGAATCCCTCGTGAAGGACCATTGTAGCCGGTCGAGACTATCGAACGATCCCTCACGAGGATAGCACCTATCTTGCGAGAAAGGCATGGAGATTTTGAAGCGGCTGCTTGACAGATCAGGCGAAAGTAATTGTCCCAAGATTTTGAAATTGTACCATGTTGTACCGTCTCGCAAGTCATAACCTCATTCCTCCAAATCTGTAACAAGAGCATCGAGAAGATCCATATAATTTCTCAGATCATCGAGCTTCCCAAACCACTGATTTGAGGTATAGTTTGAAGGATCCTTACACATATCTGCGATGGAAGTGAAGTGCTTTGCAGCCATTCCCATTAGGGCTTCAGTGGGAAGGATGTTCTGAGCTGCACCTGCACGGTAGAACTGCTCCAGTCTATCTCCTCCACTCGAATACTCCTTCTCCTTCCTCTTGAGAAGCTCCTTCCTACGAGCAAAAGCATCTTCTACATGAGTCATGAATTGAACTTTGTTCATCTTAATCTCCTTTCTTTAGTCTAAAGGATGCAGTAGCTAAGCCAGCCGGAATTTGCTGTGCAGTGTCTTCGTGTGAACCACCCCTGCTACTGCATCCATTTAGATTGTTTAATGGTTAAACGAACTAAAATGGAGCACCTTCTGTAGACTGTGCAGTTGTTGCTCCACCTCTGTTCAGATACTTCGAGACATTGTTCTGGATTCCAAATCCAGTGTCTTTACCAACTCCAACTATGATCCAGCCTTCGAGGCCGAACAGGGAGTCTTCCCAGTCGAAAGGCTTGGAGTAATCCAGACCAAAGCAGGCCGCGAAGTTCTTGAAATCACGGAGAGCGCCGGCTGCTTGCTTCGGCTCCAGCTTGGAGAGATCAGCCAGATCCCAGAAGAATGCATTGAATTCCTTTGAGTTCGGCTCAGCAGGAACATCGAATCTGGGCATATACCAAGTTGCGAAGTTCTTTTCGCTGACACCAGAGTTTACTCCGATGATTCTGGCTTTGACCTCGGTTCCTTTGGTGATGATAGTAGGTTCCGGAGCTTCAGCGATTTCCTTTTCCATTGAACTGTAATCTACTAATGACATTTCTTTCTCCTTTCAAAAAGTGGTTTAGGTTATTTGGCATTCTCTTTCTCATCTATCATCTTTTGTTTAAGCTCCTCCTTTCTTCTGATTAGATTGTCTATTGCTTCATTGGGAGTATCTCCCTGTCCAAAACTTCCTCCAACACCATCAGAGCTATCTGCATAGGCTCTGTAATAAGGTTTAGGATACCAAGACTCATGTCTGCAGTCTAAGGATACATTACATCCTGGAAATACTTTCCTTAATCTCTCATATGCTTTTGCTTCTTCTTTTTTACTAGACATTTTTAACCTCCTTATTCTTCCGCCTGATCAAGAAATTCGTCAGGAGATTCACCCTCTCGATGATCTCGTTGATCTTGGGCGTCAGCGTTTCGGATAATGCCGCCTCACGCATTGTGATCTTTGAGATCTCCTCCAGTCCCTTGTAGGATGTAATGCTGCCATCCAAAGGAACTGGCTCGCCAACCTTCAGACACTGGCATCCATAGATGGTGTATTCTTGCTTACACACAGGACAATCACTCATGGCTTCCTCCCACTTAAAATAGCTATTACTAATGCCAAAATCCCCAGTGCCAACACAATCGATAGTACTCTAATTGCGTCCACTAAATCAGTCATGGCTTTCCTCCTTCCCGAGGGCGGTTTGGGCGATTCCTTGTATGTCATGGGTAGTATCTGTCGCCATACTTTCTATGGTGTCCAGCGCCTCCTTCAGCCGCTTGTTCTCGACGGTCAGGGTCTTGCTATTATTTTCAAGAGAGAGAATATATTCAAGATTACACCTGTCAGGAGATACTGCTTTCCATCTTATTAACTCGGTGGTCAGGGCGGCGATCTGCTGAGATAACACCTCAACATTATGATTATTTATTCTTGCGCCCTCTTGACCTTCTTCCTTCAGCGTGGCGATCTGTTCAAGTTGTTCCCGCATTTTACCATCTCGCCATCCTATCATACCTTTCTGTATAATTATCTGCTCTTTTAACGTGGCGATCTGCTCATACTGAGTTTCGATAATAGAAATGGCTTCTCTCTGTTGCTCTACCGTGAGCTGACAATTTGCAATACATGGCTGAATTGTCTTGTCAAGGCACCATTTTGAGTGTTTAATAAACTCCTTAACTTTATCCACCTCACACCTCCATCCGTCTGGCCATCCGGGACTGTTCCCAGAAGGCTTTATACTTTGCCGCCTCCTCCTCCTTCAGCCGCTTGTTCTCGGCGACCAGCATGGCGATCTGCTTATTCTTTTGGTCCGTATGTTCAAGACCGAACTGAATAGTTTTGGCAATTACCCTATCCTTCTCCGCAAGGGCGGCATCCACTTCGGAGACGAGGTAAAAGTTGCCCTTATCAGATGGAACCGTGTAGCCAGATATTTCATCATATTTACATTCATATTTCTGCATCTTCACTCCTCCTCCGGTCTCGTCTTGGATTGTCAGCTCGGACCGGCCCCTGACTAACGCCCTATTGCTTGACCAGGTAATGGATTGATCACAAGCATCACCCCTTTCAATCAGCGTGTTTTATGCCGGATGCGTCCCCCGGCCTGTGCCCATTAGGAGTCAGATTAGGATCAATCGTCACGGGCACCACCCCCTTCCTTTATATACAAGCCAATCAGCGTGTTTATAAGTCGGATGCGCTGCCCCCCGACATCTAACAATCCAAACGGACTGATAGATTTTGCTCACCAGACGTAAAAGTGAAATCGTCTCCGTCGGGATCGTAGAAATAATTTCCCCATCTTAAAATATGGATAAACTTTCCTAAACCCTCTCGAAAATTTATCGCTATACAGTCCAATTCAAATATAGCCTTCATATTTTCTGGACTCTCGCCATTAAACTCAATAGTCTTAAATTTTTCCAAAAGAGTAGCCACTTGTGATGGGATCTTGTCAACCATTTCTTTTATTGCAAGGAATACTTCCTCTACCTCTTGTTTGGTCACTTGGTATCACCTCCTTTGAGCCTTTATAGTTAGGGGCTGGCGGCAGGATTTGATACCTGCATGGACAGGATGTTTCAATGGTTAAAGGCTTGCCCACCCTGTGTAACCTTAAGCCAATTAGCGTCTCTATTCTTCCGCCACGCCAGCATATTGTCGGTTATCATGTACCGGGCTTGAATCACCAATCAAACTCTTTATGTTTCAATGTTTTAATTATCCCAGCAAACTTGGTTCTGGAACAATCATCTTTGGCTTCTTTGAATGCAATAAGTGCCTCGACCTGTTCCTTCTTTTCACAAAGGTACGGCAACATCAGTCTTCCGACAATCACGGCTTGTGCATCACTAACACGCCAACGCCACTGCGTTCGTTTTCCAAATCCTCCGTTTTTTAGCCGCCGCGTTAAATTGCCGCCTACAACCAATATAAGTTTCTCTAATGACGGCTTGTGAACCATTTTTATTTCTAATGTTGCTTCTCTTTTTTTTCGGCCATCGCGTCAACACACAACCCTCACCGTCGAACAATCCAGCAACCCAAGCTATATTTATTTGATCCATTTCATTACTCCTTTTTAAAAAAGGTCATCATGGCTGGGCTTGAGTACCAGCTATCGGGAGCTATATTGGGTTCGCTTTTCCCAACTCCTGACATTCATCCTGCGACCCACCAGTAGGACTCTGGACGCTATCGGGCCTAAACCGACAGCTATTGGATTAGCGTTTCCTTCAACGCCGCATGATAACCTTTCAAAGAGCATAATAAGAAAGCCATGCCCGAAGCTCTTGTCTCCGGTTTCCTCTCGCCAGAGGTGACGATTTGTTACATCCTTATAGTCAATAGCCAATTTAGCGTACTATAAGGCGTACATGGTTCTTGGCGAATCCCCATGCCTTTGTCGTCTTTTTAAGAACACGGCTTTCAAAGAACAGGTCCGATGGCTAATGTCCCGTTATCCGTGAACTCTCATACTGATTCCAGATCTTCGCCTTATGAATAGGCTGGATTGATTCGTAGATCGCCCCTGCAAGAAACATGAGGGAGGCGAAGACGGTGAAACAGCAAACCGTCCAGAACTTTGCCCTTGCCCGTTTCCAGTCCACTTTTCCGTGAAGCTCGTCCCGGCGCCGCTGCTTTGGCTTCCTCCAGTCAATCATAGAGAACCTCCAGATTGTTTAATGATTAAACGAACTCGGAAACTATAATCTAGGTTTATCTTGGGGATCAAATCCAGCCTTTTTCAATAAAGCCTTAATATCAGGCGGTTCAATAGCATTGAGTAATCCCTTTGATTTTAGCCTTGATCGGGCTATGTAGGTACCAAGAGAATCAATAAGCATCTCACGCACTGGACCATCCCTACCTTCCTTCCCAACGATAACATAGATCTCATCGAATAGTAAAGGGATAGTAATTACAGCTTGGCCGGTGGTATAGAAACGATACTTGATTTCTTCTCTTGCTATACCAGTCTTTGTATCCATGCTAATCAATTTCTTTATCTCACGAAGATGGCCAGTGAGAATAAAGTCACAGCCGATGTTCATCAGTTTTCTGAAATAATTAGTCATCTCAGTCTTCTGAGGAACATAGTCAATGCGCATCTGAGGAGCTTCACCAGCCCGGCTCTTTCCTGCAAGACCATAGTTCATGACAGCCATGCCAAAGGTGGTAGCGGAATCTAAGCAATACGTTCCGAACTGTTTGAAGTAGCCGATTTGGAATCTGATGTCAGTAGCTTTCTTCCAGTCAGCATAAGCGCCAGGTGAAAAAGGATCATCGTTTTCATAGCGTGTGTCAGCGACTACATCGCCTGAATCTATGAGATCACGCAAGCATTTTGTTCCGCCAGGGTCGAATGAATCTATATGGATAGGCTTGCGGGCTGTTCTTAGTGTAAAGGTTTTGCCGGCATTAGTCTCTCCACAGAGCAGAACACTGAAGCGCTTTTGAAGAGGGTCACCTTTGTAGTAATCACGGACTCTGTTTAGTTCAGCTTGTGCATCGTAAGGCATTTTATACCTCCTTATTTACTATCTTGCCTACTTCTTCTTTTGATAGATTAAATATATTAACTATCTCATCTAATAATGCATGGGAGTTTATATTCCATACAGGAAATGAGGTAAGAAAAGCAGATTCACCTTCTGATTTTTCTGCTATCCACTCTATTAGTTGTTTGATTTCTGAGGTCATTGCTTTTACTCCTTCCATTTACTTTCTGATACTTTATTTACTAATCTTCCTATACCACTATTAAGGGTATTAAGAAGAACCCATTCCTCTTTAGGAATTAGTGTCCTTATAAACTCCATACCCTCACCTGAGAATATAGAGTGAGCACCACGAAGTCTTTTAATGAGCCAGTTTCGTTTCATAGCCCAAAGTTTACGCTTTGATTCAGGTTTCCAGTTCATGTTGAGTTCCTCACATTTGAAATCTTAAGTCTTTCTTCACCGTCGCTTCTCTCTCCGCCGGATTCCAGAACTTCTCAATAAATCCCAGCGGAGGCTCATAACATCTCCTCAATGGATTCTGCCAAGTCAAACAGAAGTCATGAAACTCGCATCCACGATAACTTGTACAAGATCTTGGATTCATAGGGAATGCCATCAAGACATCATCATTCTCAGAACAATGACTCAGCCGATCCATATCTCTTTCGATCTCATCTAATCTAGTATTAACATTCCAAAGCCAGGTATTCATCTGCTCTGGATTCTTGAACGCTTGGATAGGACGAATAGTTGCATGATACCCAGCTGGACGATTAGCGCTTCCTTTGTTCAGATATTCAAATCCCGTCTTCACAAACTCCACACCGAGGACTTGTTCAACTGGAAACATGCAGTAGAGGCAATGAGTGTAGGTACCGTTCTGGATTGAAAGGTATAGTTCCTGGTCCCAGCGAGTGTCATGAATCCACTTGCCTGATGTAGTCTTATGATCCCAACTGAAGATCATGCCATCTTCACAGCGCTGCATGATAGAGTCCATTCGATAGTGGAGGACTCGCTTATCATCAACAGGGACGGTTCCGGCTATTTCCGTCATCTTCTGACCGTCAAGACTAACTATCTTATTATCGACTAGATCGTGGCTGTGTTCTTGAGCGAACTTCTGTAAAGCACCGAGAACGGCTGTAGGATCTTTAGGTCTGTAGATTGGGTCTGAAGGAGGATCGAATTCCTTTCTATAGACAGCCATGAAAGCATTCCAGGCTCCAGGTATATCATCATAGCCGAACAATAACTGGTGCTCACGAGCTCGGTGAAAAGCATCTCCGAAGATAAGATCATGAGCTGGAAGGTCCAAGGTCCAGCCGAATAGATAGCGATAGAGATAGTAACGAGGGCATTGGAGATAGCTATCAAGCTTTGATGAGTCCTTTATGTCCCATGAGGGATGAGAAGGGAGAGGGAAGTTCATATAGGAATTCCTTTCTTCCTCAGACACTTTACATATTCTATGAAGGTAATAACTACTCCAGGATCGAGAGCTACTTGGTCAGTAGGTTTGCCACTCACTTTATCATTTGCAGCTAAGATAATCTGATAACCATCATAAGCAGCATAGAGTCCATCATCGAGATACTCTTCTTCAATGTAGTCCATAGTTTTTACCCCTTTCGTATTAGGTGAAGGTCTAGTAAGTCTTGAGTCAGCCGAAGGATGCGCTCATTACTTGTATCCACATACTTTATCATTTCCACAAGCTCCAAGGTATCCTTACCTTTGAGTGCACCCCTTCTCCAATTTCGTAAAGTTCTTTCGCTTATCATTTTCATTCTCCTTTCATTAGAGTACATGGTTTCTCTCAATATAGAGACCGTCCTTAAACAGAAGCAAATTAAGCCTCCCATGTTTATGAGCGAATATCGCACAAGCTACAGAGTTCATCACGTTCAAGCTACACGGCACTATCTTATCATCAGGTGAGGAGTCCTTCATGATGTCTCCAAACTGTCTAATCATGGAGTTGGTCGCGTATCTGTTCATCGAGCCTTCTGAGAGAAATACCACTTCTCCATACTTTTCAGCCGGCCCAAAGTCGTGTGCACTCTTATTAACAATAAAGACCTTCATAACTCATTCCCCACTTTCAGGTTCATTCAGCTCATTGGCAGGTTCAGTAGGATGCATTCTCTCTATCATTGATAAGACAGAGGTGGGTGCAGAGGATTTGGGCTGATCCTCAAGACCAACTCGTTGATCTCGGAGAGTGTCGGTTCCAGTCATTGAAGATGGTCTGATTACTTTGCCTTCAGAAATTGGAACAGATCTTAAGGGTCTAAGATCGTTTAATGATTGAACAAACTTATCTTTTCCCTCTTTGATTGGAGCAAACTCGTTAGTCTGAAGTTCGATAGGGATGATATCGGCTGAGCACTCATGCCACTGGGCAGCATCAACTATTGTTGAGTACTTAGGGAGTGCTATCCTGGTAATCTGCAGTCGCTTTCCACAGTTTGCACAGTAGAGTTTCATCATAAGCTCCCTTCAGAGGTACAATCAAAGTGATCATCTTCATCTTCATCGGCTTCGTCTGAGACCTCTCTAATAACCACCTTAATCATCTCATAGGTCTTGGCTGCAGGATCAGCTATTTCAACTATGCACTCAATATCAGCACCTATCTCCATCATAGCTGTTACTTCAGAAGAAAACTTCTTCGGAACATATCCTAAGAATATTACATCTCCTGGGCCATCTGCCGGTTCAAATAAGATCTTAACAGCGTTCGGATCGAACTTGTTAGTTGGCTCTGGATAAAGTCCAAGCTTATCACCAACCTTCATTTCCCTCACAGCTTTGTCAATCTCACCCCGAGGTCTAAATTGGACGCCTGCTACATAGAATGATCTGTTCATTTTCTTACTCCTTTCTTTAGTCAATAATTTCTAAGTTAAAACATCCTTTAGGAATCTTCCTATCTGTCAAATGCTGATAATGAACTATCGCACTCTTCCCTGCTAACTCCTCACGAATAATCCAGAGCTTTGCTTTACTATCATCATTTAATCCAGCACTGACACTAAAGATATCATCTGTTTGACTGGAGAATACTAAAGAACCAATCCGGCCCTTAGGTGTACCGTTGATAGAGACTTCTTCATTCCACCCGACTATTTTATAAATATCCTGTCGTTTAGGTTTGAATTTCATCACCCAGAGTGATCGCTTAACTTCATATGGCGCAAGCTGGTGACGAACTATAATTCCTTCATAACCAAGTTTAATAATCTTATCATAGGTCTCCTTCACATCACTAAGATCACTACAAAGCCAGAATGGAGCCACCTGAATCCAGGGACTTAGACCACGAAGATTCTCAATAATCAACTGCCTCTTCATCTGAGGTTGGTCATTGATGATGTCGAAGCAGTGAAACTGGATCCTTCTATGATCTGGATGGAGATTGACTGAACGAGAAGTGATAGATAGTATTTCTTCAAAGGACATACCGTGGCAGTATAGTTCTCCATCCAGTTCACCACGAAGACCTAATGTCATAAGGATGATATTAAGATGAGGAGTCCCAAAGACTACATTCTCTTCACTTGATAGTAACATGAAGCCGCGATCGGCTGAGGTTTCAAGAGGTATAGCACGACAGCGGACACCATCGTATTTAGGTTGGACTATGTATGGAGGAGTCCATTTTGCTAAGCGTTCTTCAGAGAATGGATAGCACTTCATTATTCCTTTCCAGCGCTGATACTCAGGCATAGCTTTTGCTCTCTTTCATTTTGGTTGCGTCATAGTGAGAGACTGTACATTGTCACTTCAAAAGAACCCTCCAGACTTTAACAGGTTACATTCAGCCAGATCAAACTGGCGCAGTTGCGATCTGAAGGCGCCCTGTGGCCTGGAGGATTCGATGAAGAGGAATAACTACAGCTCCAGTCTTCGCATGATATCTGAGATTTTATTTAGAGCCGCATCAATAGCCCATGCAGACTCCCTGAGGCGCTCAAACAACGAGGGAAGGTATGATTCTACCTCATTTTTGTCTTTTTCTTTGTCTGTTGGTACTGGTCTTGTGTCTGTAACACTCTCAGTTCTGTCCTCAACTATAGCAGCTATCTCCTGAGCTTTTCTTGAAAGCTCTTCAAAGGAAGCTAGAAGTCTGGATGCTGAGGATTCTTTTGCAGTTTTTTCTATGTTATTCATACTCATAACTTCCTCCTTAGTATTGGGGCGCTATACAAGCCGCCCCATTGAGATCTGAGAATGTTACTTCGCAGCCTTCGCAGCCAGCTCCTTCAGCATCTCCTTCTGGCGCTCGGGAGTTGCCGTAGCGAACATAGCCATGTAGGCCTGGATCGGATCGACCTTGGCACCCTTCACTGCGATACCGAGCTTGGCCTGACCGAGACCGGCTTGAATAGTCTCAGCGCTCTCACCCTTGAGCAACCTGGCACGGATGTTGCTCTGGATAGTGACCGTCCAGTTTGCATCGGCGTTGCTTTTGACCGCCTTGTCGCCGAACAGCTGGATCATCTCAGCCGCTGTAGATCCAGTCTCGACAGAGATCTGAACCGGCCCGATCTGCTTCCTAACAACCTTGTCGCCTTCCTTCTTCTCTGGAACCTTCGCTTCGATAATGAGCTTTTCCATCTTAAAATCTCCTTTCAATAAAGAGGGTTAGTGAGATCGTTTAATTGTTAAACGAACTCGGGAAACAATGACTGAGGTGATTGAGTATAGGGATAGAACTAGGTACGCATGGCTTTTCCTCCTTTCATTTTTCGTAACTTAATGACTAAATCTTTTCCTGTTGTGGTTACTGCCTACAATAGTTTATTACTGTAGAATGGTGGATATTAAATAATTCTCCTATTTCACATAAGGTAAATTTATGGCTTCTTAAATCTCTTATTTGCTCTATTTCCTCTGGTGAGCGTTTTTTAAGATTATAAGATAACCTTTCTTTTATGTCTCTCCAATTATCAACTTGAGTTCCTACATAAAGATGATTAGGATTAACACACTTTTTATTATCACACTTATGAAGTACGTCCATACCTTTAGGGATCTCTCCATTAGTAAGTATCCAAGCAGCTCTATGTGCATATCGTTCTATTCTTGTAAGATAGAAACTTCCGTATTCTCCTCTTAAAGCCGCTTTCCAATTCCAGCAGTCATCTGGGCCTTTAATATCTACCTTAGACCAGAATCTCTTTGCATCAGTATTATTTGGATCTTGTCCTTGCATATAGTCCTCGGTATTTGATGATTTGTTATAATACATATAACACACCTACAACCAAAAGTAAAGGTGTATTTTGGTACATTTGATCCAAGTTATTCATTTATATAGGAAGAGAATGCTTTGGCTTTGCTAAGCTATGCATTGATATAAGAAGCCGCTTCTTTCCACATTCTCTACAAGCTACTATATATCTAATCTTTTTTCTCTTTAAGACTGTTTTGAACCTCTTACAGATGTGAATCATAGTTCTAACCCTCCAAGTAAAATTGATCAGGTTCTCCAGACCTATTCTTAGGCAACTGAGGTCCCGAGAACATTAAGGCCTCTTCACCACACTTTTCATAAAACTCTTCTTCGGCTCTGAGGCATAGATAAACTCCATTATTCATCAGATGCTTTATAGGGCCGTTAGGTAGAGGTTTCGGCTTTATCTTCAGACTAAATCTTCTCACTACTTTATCCCTCGCAGATGCAAATTCAAGCTTGGTTATGTTAGATGGTGTAAATAGATGATCTCGGCGCTTCCAAGGTGGAATAGGGCGCTTGAGCATCATTTCACCTCCTTTTCAAATAGCTTCTTCAGTTTCGCACAGATTCTTGTGCCTTGAGAAAGCGAATTGACTAAGGCTTTGTGACTGGCTATAGTCTGGCTGTAACCAAGCTCACATTGGAGTTTCTTGTTAGAAGCATCTGATTTCCTTCTCCTTACATTCTTGCCATCCACAGTTTCATCCCAATAGTGTCTGGCTCCCTTGTTATGCTTACACTGGTCATGACAATAGTTGAAATTCATAGTATTCTCCCTTCTAAAATCCACCTGCCTAATCCGAAGACTAAGGTCAGGATTTAGTTTAGTAGAATAATTAAATAGGCAATAGCCAGGGCCGATAAAAAGCCTGCCACAAAAGCCTCAAACATATCTATTAGATTAAACTTCCTTCTCATCCTCTACCTCCAGAGTTTCCTCCCCCTCATCAATAGAGATGGTGATGCCGAGCTTTTCCATAATACTCTTGATCTGATCCAGAGATAACTCGGCTGGTTTGACTTCCTTCTTAATTCTTGTTCCACTCGGCGGTAGAACTTTAAGTCTCCCATCTACCTTCGCCAGCTCATAATCAAGTTGACGAAACCTCTTTGATTTAACATAGTAACATTCCTCAGCCTTCTTAAATATATCCTTTGCCAATCCAAGTTTGATATGAGCCCTTTCCGCATCTACTCTTGCTACTTCTACTTCTTCTTTAGTAACCATTAGCTTTTACTCCTTTCGTTAGTTGCTTAGTTCGTTCAATGATTAAACAAACTCACATCAAATCATCTATGTAGTCTGGCTCTAACCCAAACCAGTCTTCACAGATATCTCCAGGATCTTCTCCCTTCTCTAACATCTCATAAAGATCCTCTTTAGCCCTATTAATAATATCATCTGCTTCTCCCTCAGTCATCTCATCCCTTCTCATCAATACTTCCTTCAAAGGCTCTCTCATTTCCCTTCTCCTTCAAATAAATAAACTATTGACCGACTGAATAAGTGAATAGATGCGCAGCGTGCGCTTAGTCATTTCTCTACCTTCCATCTCCTTGAATTAGCATCCATTACATAGCTCCTAACAAACCTCGCTGAATAATCTACCTTGCGAGCAAGTTCCCTAATAGCATACCTCAAGGCCTGATCGGCTGAAGTAGCATGACGATAGAATGAGTGGAGTTCACCTTGCCAATTGATAGTTATTTGATAACGAGTCTTTTCCATTTCACTTCAACTCAATAGTAATTTCTTCAGGCACCTCAACTCCTACCTTCACATAGATGACTCCGGCTATGTCTGCATTAGCCGTATCAAATCCTCTGTCCATCTTAGGAAAGGTGTACCTTTGACGCTTACCATCAAAGCCTTTCTTATCCAACTTAGCAATGAATTCCATAACTTATTCCTCCCTTATTTCTAATGCTTTTGTACCTGAACACTGCTATATGTTATAGGACGACAACGTTTACCTGGGTTTATCTTCTTCTTTTCCCAGTATTGTTTAATCTTCTGAGCATATTCCTTTGCTTTTCTAAGGCTTTCAAAAGGTATAGCCCAGACTGTATGAGAATCACCTGAAGGTGTAGAATATCCAACATCTACAATTACAATTCTTATCTTCATAACTATTCTCCCTTCTTATTATATGCCAGTTTCCCACACAAAGGACATATAGCAACTTGTCCTTCACCATACTTTATAGTCTTTACATCCACCATCTTACCACAAGTTACACAACACACCTTCTTATCCATGATCTTTCTCCTTGAAAACTATACTTTCTTAAAAGAACACTTAGCGCAGGTCTTCTCATCTGCTCCCTTCTCCTTCACACAGGGAAGACTCTCCAACATAGCGTCGTTGATAGGATCTGATACCCACTGGCAACCTTTCTTATAATCCATCTTGTACTTCATCACTTTCTCCTTTCATCAATAGTTTATTTCGGCATAATTGCCATTTCTTATCATTATGCTCATTATAACACACCTTCAGTCATTTGTCAAGTAGATTCAGCAGTTCAAATAACACACTTTAACGATTGTCTTTATACCAACATTTGAGCTCAACTATAACCCAACAGATGAAGAACCAGATTCCCATGACATAGAAGAAATCCATACTCTTACCTCTCAGATCGTTTAATGATTAAACGGACTTATGGTCTATACTCATCAGGAAACATCTCCTTATACTTATCTATAGCTTGTTGAGCCAAAGGACTCATTCCCCTCTTAGGCCTACTAACATCATTAACCTTTTTACTCTCACCTATCTTCTCACTTAGATCTCCTCTCCTATCTGATAGCGTCATATTATGCAAGGCATTCTTCTCACCTCTATTACCTCTATTCAAGTTCACCTGATACCTTCTCTCCAACATAGATCTTGCTTCGGCTGTATCATCTACCAGCTCAACCTCTTTATTAGTCACCAAGAAGTCAACCAACACTTCCAATGGCCTCCTAACAATCTGACTCATAAATCTTGAATAGTTCCCCTTCCCATCCATCCACCTACACAGCGTAGCCAACACTCTACTATCCACCCACACCTGAACTAATACATCCCCTTTATAATTCAAAGGATTGATCATACTAGTTCCCTTAGTACTATCCACAGCATACTCTTTCCCCTTCATCTCATACCTCCAATATAGTTATATTATCTCTATGTCTTAACTCTCTCATTAACATCATAGCCATTCTCATCTGATCTTTATATATCTCTAAACCTATATCTTCTATATATTCTTCATCCTCCATTATCTTCTTAAATGTAAGTCTCCATCTACTATTTACTTCTTCCTCTATCATACTCTGTGTAATTCCTTTATCTATCTTCCATCTATAGAACCAGTACTCACTGAATATGTTTAGGTAGGAATACTCTATATCATCGCAGATCGGTTCAGATAGAGTATTTAACTTACCTTTCATTAAATCCTTTAAGTACTCTGTTATAACAAGATCTTTGGTTATTCTATCATCTGTATTCTGTCTAGCGCTACCTCTCATTAAATGCATAGGATTAATACATCTACTTATACCACATAGATGTCTAACCAACACACCCTCTCCTACTCCATACCTTACATGAATAGGCATCCCATCTATACTTGGATACTTCTTATCACATAGCCAGCATCCAAACATAGGCATTTCTCTATCTATCTGAACCAACATAGTTTACTTCGGCTCCTTCCCATTGTTAATATGCTTAGTGCCTCGTGCTGTAGTCCCATTCTGTAGCACCACCCATCCATCCGTGAGTGTTGAGAAGAAGAGGTTCTTCCTTCTTTGTTGATTTTTTTTTCTCTCTCTCTCCTCAGTCTTCACACTAAGACCAACGGCCAATGGCCAATGGGCTTGCTACAGAACAGCATTAAGGCACTAGGCACTAACCATAATATCCATAATACAATCATACACAACCTACCTTTCAATGTCAAGGTGTATCACTGTACATTTGGATCAAGGATCCAGAATTCTAGCTCCAGAATCTTGGTTGTAGTCTAGTCTGAATCCAGCTCCAGAATCCTAGCCTGAGCCGGTCTGGTGAGCTGGCCGGTCTGGTGATCCAGAGTACTACAGACAAGGTCTTGGAATGGTACATTTAGCAATAGTCTGTTTAATGATTAAACGAACTATTGATCGCATAGTCTGGCAAGCTGTAGTCCCAAGGTTAGAGCCATAGTATGGTGAATCGAAGAGCAATAAAAAAGCCTACTGATTAGGTAGGCTTAATTATTGAGGTGGTTCAAAGGCGTGGATTAGTTAGGATTTCATTCTTTTCGCGTACTCTCTCGCAACATACGCCTCAACAGTCATTTTCTCGGCGGCGGCACAACGGATGACTGCATCCATCGGGTCCTCAACAGCCTTCGTAGCCGGAGCTAGGAAGGAAATGTCAACGGTCTGTCGGTCAGTCCACTTGTCGAAATTCGGACGGCCAGTTCCATTGGCCCACTTGACAACAGTTGACTCGAGAGCGGCGTCGAATAAGCCTGACAATTTGGCGCCATCGAACTTTACTCTCAAGTTGATAGTTTTCTTGATCCCTTCCTTCTTCGACTCATTGTCGGGTGAAATGGAAGTGACCTTTGTTAACGTGATATTGGTGATGACTTCATTCATGTCCATGATATACACCCCTTTCATCGGGCAAGTTGTGTACACCCTGAACCACCTCATATTCAGTTGTCAATGAACGCTATCCATATCGGATGATGCATCATATCACACTGAGCAACATTGTCAAGGTTTATTTTGTCTAGGCCTATGTTATTGAAATCATTGACGAAAAGTCGATGGGGGATTCTGATCCCATAGTGCGCGGGGTTACCAGCTCCACATTTTATCCAAAGATTTAATAAACCCCCATTGTGGTACAAAGGCTACGCCTTTGGAATTAGTTAGTGAGATCGTTTAATGATTAAACAATCTCAGCCGCTTCAGTCTGGTGATTCAGAATAGTTAACATTTAGGCCATTTAGGTTATTAAAATGTACGAAGATATGCCTTGACATCTCCTATGTAGGTGTGTTATAATGTAATCTATAAGTAAAGAATGTATGGAATGGTGAATTTCATGGAAGGTGTCCAGACAAGAAATGGTCTTTATGGATTCGACTTTAGAGATGAAGATCTCCGCCGAACGCCAGAAGATCAGCCGCGCAAAAGGTATGAAATCAAAGCCCTTTGGCAGCGCTCACATGAGATCATTAATCTAGCTGCTCGCGGCTACAAACAAACTGATATAGCCGACATCCTCAATATCAGCGAAGCTACTGTCTCTCTCACTCTAAACTCAGAACTTGGCCAGAAGAAACTGGCTGAGATTAGGAATGTTAGAGATGAGGATGCAAAAAAAATCTCAGAAAAAATCCGAATCCTAACCAACAAAGCCCTTCAAACTTACCATGAGATCTTTGACAATGAAGATGGAGCCGCCACTGTCAGGGATCGCAAAGATGTAGCCGATACTGTTTTACTTGAGCTCTCTGGCCTCCGAGCACCGACTAAAATTCAATCAACTAACATTTCACTCACAGTGGCTGAGATCGAAGCCTTCAAATCCAGAGGGCTCAAGGCGGCTCAAGAATCTGGCCTTATAATAGATGTAACTCCTCAGCCGGAGGCGCAGCATCCGAATACTGTCCTTTCCAATTCCATTCCCATTAATTCCAGTCAAGACAGCCCCAACAAAGAAATGGAGGTTATGATCCAGTGCGCCTCTTAGATGCTCAGCAAGCTTTTTGTCTAAACATAGCCAAGTTGGTCCTCTGGGCTTATGAACAAGGTTATGAAATCACCTTTGGAGAATCCTTCGATGATGATGGAGTAGGGCATATGAAAAACTCCAATCATTTTATTAGGCTGGCTCAGGACTTTAACTTGTTTGAAAAAGATAAATATCTTAGGGATTCAGAATCCTACAGCCGCTTAGGTCAAGCGTGGAAAGCTCTAGACCCGATCAATAGATGGGGAGGAGATTTCAAAAAGCCAGACGGAAACCACTTCAGCATACTATGGGATGGGAACTCTTAATGGCTGAATTTTGTACAGAGTTAGAATGCAAACTCATCAACAATGACACTGTCTGGTGCCTTAACTCACCATTAGTCTATATCAGTGACATTGTTGGAAAGGTTGAAGTTCCTACTGGATTTGAGACTGACTTCGCCTCTGTCCCTCGTGTCCCTATTGCCTACTCACTCTTTGGTGACAGGGCTCATCGTGAAGCGGTGATTCATGATTATCTTTATCGAACAGATTCAGTCCCTCAAGTCAGCCGCTCTAAAGCTGACAACGTCTTCTTCGAAGCAATGAAGGTAAGAGGTAAGAGTTTCTTTGTTCGTTATTCTATGTACTGGGGAGTAGTTTTGGGTGGCTGGACTGCTTATCATAAAAAAAGTGTAATGGATCAGATCGTTTAATCATTAAACAGACTTGGAACTCTAATGAATATGGGATCTACTAACTATCAAAAGATAGTCAAAGATGGAGTAGTCATACAAGAAGGTATGATAGATACTCAAACTAAGTTTGAGCAACTCACTCCAAACATTGACTTCACTGATAAAACAGTCCTTGACATTGGCTGCAACACAGGGATGCTAGGCTATCTTGCTTTGCAGGCTGGAGCTCGTCAAGTAACTGGTATTGACACTGATATATCAACAATAGAACAAGCAAGAAAAATCTTCCCAGAACTAATCTTCCGCTGTGAACAAGCTGAAGAAGTCCATGGAAACTATGACATAATCATAGCTTCTGGAATGCTCCACTATATCAAAGATCTAGATACTCTCTTTGAACTATTTGCTCGGTGCGCCAAACAAGTCATCTGTGACCTCTGGATTAATGAGTCAGTAGATAATATCTTCACTTCCACCTATCGAAACATCTACATCCCATCAGTTCCAGCCTTCGCCGGAATAACTCGTAAGCACTTTTCTTGTGTCCAAGATCTAGGCCCTACAATAAGCCCTGATAACTCCAACCGGCACGTCTTCCACCTGTCAGGTCCAACTCCTTCAATCCCTGAAGCTATCTTAATCTCAGGGGAAGGTGGAACAGGGAAGACAACCTTGGCTCAGACCTACTTTAATCATAAGCACTTGATGACTGACAATCTTTCTGCTACCTGGAGAAATGATTGTACTAGAGATGCAAATAAGTTATTTTCTGCTGCTTATTATTCTGATCTTGTCAGAGGACATCTTATTCAGGAATACCTTGACTTCTTCATCAATACTTTAGATCAATGGTTAAGTAGATGCATCAATAGGGACATAATAATAGAAGGCTATGAATTAAGCTTCTTCGACTTCAAAATTCGTGCAGCTCAATTATTAAGAGATCTCGGTTGGACTAATATAATAGAAATTAACAAGGATGCTCAATGAAAACCTTAATCATAGCTCTCTATCCCTATCAAGGACAAGGTCTAGACGCCTGGCATGACCACGGCGCTGGCATGACCTACACAGCCGCCCAAAAAGCTGGTTGTGATGTAGACTTTCTTGATATGAAGACTCTGTCCAATGATAGAGAATTAAAATTAGTCCTCCAAGGATATGATTTAATATCTTTTGGTCTCAAAAGCTCCTACTACTCTATCGGTATGCAAGTAATTAAGATCGCAAAAGAACTCGGAGCAAAGACTTTAGTCGCCGGCTACCACGTAACGGCTGCTTCAGATCAAATCCTCGAAAATCCTTCCATAGACTACGTCTTCCACGGCGAAAGTGAGATCACTTTCCCTAAATTCCTAGCTAATCCCTCGAGTTTCGACCGAGAAATCTTCGGAGAGAAGCCACAAGAGCTCGATCTCCTCCCTTTCATGGATCGTTCTATCTATCGTGACCCTGTCGAACCAGTAAAAGGTTGGTGGTATGGTCCTGGAAGAGAGCGAATGATATCTGTAATGGCAGCTCGTGGCTGTCCCTATGAATGTGCCTTCTGTCAACCTATCGAACACAACCACTTTGGCAGAAAACTACGTCGGCGCTCTGTAGATAGCATGATCGCTGAGCTTCAGATGCTCAAAGATACTTACCATCCAGACTGCATCATGATCCACGACGATACTTTCCTAATCCAGCCTAAATGGCTTGAGGAATTCATTGAACGCTACCCTGAAATTGACCTTCCCTTCTGGGCTTCATGCAGAGCCGATGGAGTCTGTGATCATCCAGACTTAGTAAAACGATTAGTTAAGGTCGGCTGGGAACTTGTCTCCGTAGGATTTGAATCTGGCTCACAGCGAATCCTTGATCTCATGAAGAAGGGAACCACTGTAGAGCAAAATCTTGAGTCGGCGAAGATAGTCAGGAGTACAGGAGCTAAGATCTACGCCAACTACATGCTCGGCCTACCTTGGGAGACTAAATCCGACATCCAGGCTACAGCAAGAATGGCTGACACCATTAATGCAGAGATGCCTTCCTGGGCCTTCTTCACTCCATACCCAGGATGTGAACTCGGTGAGCAGTGCATTGAAGAAGGACTGTCTCTGCTTGACCGAAATAGCTACAATCGCTGCCCTTCAGGACGTAAAGTAAAGAATGTTGACTATGGCTATTTAGATGCCGTCCTTCGTGGATTACGAGGAGAGGGAAATATAGTGGAAAATGCAGCTTGTGATATAATAGTGCCTACCTACGAAAACACTGAACTAACACTAGCCTGCTTCAATAGCATTCGAGAGTGCACTCACATACCTTACCGTTTAATCTGGGTAGATAATGCCTCCAAAGATACGTCGAAGGTAGAAGAAGTAATCCAAGATATGCCTCATCTAACAATCAAGCTGGAAAAGAATGAAGGTTTTGTTGAGGCTGTGAATCGTGGTATAGAGGCATCTACTGCACCTTTTGTCTGCCTCCTAAACAATGACACTATAGTATCCCAAGGTTGGCTTGGCAAACTAGTCAACGCCCTCAAGCGTGACCCAAGGATGGGGATCATAGGCTCACTAACTATGCCTGACCCTCGTGGCCACGGAATGATGGACTCTCATCATAGTCTTTCATTGCATGACACTATAGTCCCTAATCAACTCAATATGTCAATGGAAGAGATCAATCGCTATCTTGAAACCCATTACAGTGGTCGTACCTGTGCCACTCCTTTCGTTGCCTTCCTCTGTGGTGTGATTAAGCGAGAAGTAATAGACATAGTCGGACTCCTCGATCCAAATTACGAGATGGGAATGTGGGATGACAACGACTACAACTTAGCCACTCGAGCAGCTGGATACAAGACAGAGTTTGCAATCGACACTTGCATATACCATAGAGGTCGTTCCACCTTCACTCTAATCCATGCTAAGGAGGGGTTCGATGTAGATGCCTTACTCAAGAAGAATCGCCTCTATATGGATAAGAAGTGGAATTTACCAAGGATGAATTATCAAGTAAAGATGCCTATTGGTGAAGCTAGACGACGCGGCATTAGTTGGCGTGATAAGATGGCTGCGGCTCAGTCCGTTCAATGATTAAACGAACTAAATGGAGACCTAAGATGAAAAACATAAAAGCATTCCTTCTCTCGATAATTCTCCTCTTGACTATCTCTACAGGTGCAAGAGCTGAATTCTTCTCTGACATCATAGTCACTAGTGCCTCTGGCATCTGGACTGACTCTCGTGCTTATGCCACTCTCAACGATGCCATTACTGCAGTCGGTGCTAACCAACGAACTGTAGTAATTGTTGGCACTCAGACAGTCTCAACTCTAACAGTGCCAGCTAATGTTACTCTCAAATTTGAACGAGATGGCATGATTACTAACACTGGCCAGCTCACTATCAACACTAAGAATATCATAGCTGAAAACCGCCGAATCTTCACTGGCCCTGGAAATATAGACTTTGCCTCAGGCACTATTCTCAAAACTGGTTGGTTCAATAACATTGAGTCAGCTTTTGCTGTAACCACTAATGATACAGTAACTTTGATAGTCTCCAAGCCTCAAACTATTACTGCAAGTTACTCTCCTGGAAATAACGTAACCCTAAAGTGGGAGTCTCCAGGAAACATCCTCACAGTCAACACTCTCATTAACGTCTCTAACATCGGCCAGATTGAGGCTGGCAACTATCAAATAATGGCTGGAGCCGGTCACTTCCACTTCCGAGATGGACCTACTCTTAACCTAGCCTGGTTCACCTCTATCACTTATGCCGTAACTTGTATTGACACAGCCAAAGTAGTCCTCGAAGTCAATGTCTCATCTCCAGTTGCCTTCAGTCTATCTATCCCTTCCAACATCCAGATAAAAATAAATCGAGGTGGAGACCTAACAATAGCTGGTGCACAGACACTTACTTTAACTAGCGTCAAACAAGTAGATATAGGACCTTACTATTTCAATCCTTTTGCTGGTACTGGAAGTGTTGCAATTACGGGTGGTCTTACCTATACCCCTGCAACTACATTAACAGCATTGATACTAAGTGCTTCATCTCCTGGTTTTATTCCTTATGAAGTAGATGCCTTATATGACTATGGAAATGGCACTTCCTTTACTCAAGCCACTATCCAATCTGCTCTCACCGCAATAGGAGTAGTAAATAAGACTACTCTTCTCCTTCGTCCCGGCACCTGGGTAATCTCCTCTAACGTCGATTGGTCAGCCTATACCAATGTGACGTTTAAGATAGTACCTGGGGCTTTAATTAGCCACGGGGCGTTTACGATGAGCATTCCTAACCCCGACGTAGGTAGGTATAATTGGCTATCAGGTACTGGGATAGTTACAATCAGCGGGTATGTGAAGGAGATTTATCCGGAATGGTGGCCAGGTACTGATTACGGTCTTCAAATGACCAACGCCATAGCATCTATTGCAAATACCGGGGGTAAGGTGCGGATCGGGACTGGGACCGCAACAACGCCTATCAACGCCACAAATCTCAGTTACCAGATAGTATTTGAAGGTTATGGTTCTGGTACGTCTTTTGGTGGAAGTAAGATCACGGCAGCACATACAGGAGTCGCTTTTGATCTAACCGGCTCTAACAATCAAGTATTCAGGGATTTCACACTTCACGGTGATCCAACAACTTCACCTACATACGGGTTCCTTCTTGCTCGAAATAGTGGTGGAGGGGGTGGCGGAGGACATAAGTTCTTTAACGTGATGAATGATTATACGTCGGAGTTTACGGTAGCATCGATTTATTCTTATGGTTCTGAAGTCAATAGTTACTATGGGTGCCAGTTTGTAAACGCTTATCCAGCAGGGAAGGTGTTTGCGACCTCAAAGAATAACTCTCTTGTTGCGGCATCTTCATTCCAGACCATCGCAACTGGCGCACAGTCAAATACTGTAACAAATCTATACGGCACGGATATGATAGCCCTTGGCGGTACGGGGGCTATCGGGATATACATTGAGGGTGCATTGGACTTTCATGTCACAGGAGGGTGGTGGTATTGTGGAAGTGGTCCGTTGATGCAAGGCGGCCTAGCCTTTGTGTGGATAGATACCACAACCAGTGCTTCTCTTAATTTGAGTTTTGAAGATATCACGGGAGAACCAGCCATCTATGCCCCTCGTTATGGATTCTATATTGGTGATGGAGTTTCTTCAATAGTAGGGTTAAGCATCAGGGATTCCCAGATATATGTTGCAGTCACATCAGTCCCAACGCCAACCTATGTGGTCTATGCTCACGCAAATATAACCATGTTTCGGTTCTTCTATGAGAACGTGGAGGAAGTTTTAGCTGGTGGTGTGAGTTCTAAAGGCATTTATTTCGGGGGCGATCTCAACGTATCTCACATAACAAAAGGTGATGAATCAACTATTGCTGATAGCATAGTTCAGGTAGCCGGAACATCACGGGACAATCATTACAGCATGTCTGCTACTTCCATTACCCGTGCAGTAGAAGACGGAGATTTTATTTTCGATATAGACGAACATATTCTGTTGACACAGTATGGAACGCTCCATGACCTTGGTGATCTTGCTGCGGCAAGTTTCATACTTACCGACCTGACCACAGACGGAACGTGGCGAGACTTGGATTTGTCCACCCCATTGACAGGTTTTGGAGCTTCGAGATATGTATTGCTTCGCGTATCCATACAAGACGATGCAGCAGCATCTACATTAAGTTTTCGCCTAAATGGGAATAGTAATGCGATTAATATTTCTACCATCGCCACTCAGGTTGCAAACGTCGTCAACTATGCGGATATGTGGGTGAAGATAGATAGCACAAGGAAAATTGAATACAACGCATCAAACCTTACATGGTCAGCAATAACAATAACCGTCAGAGCATTTATTAGATAAGGGAAGACAAAATGCCGGATCAAATAGGATTTTTCAAGTATATTAAAGACGCCGTAACTGGATTTTTTCTCACGGTTGACGAAACGGCGTTGCTGTCGAGTAAGGCACCGAAGGCAAGTCCGGTGTTTACGGGAGATGAAAAACACGGTGGGATATTTACAGAGTTATTTGCCCTCGCGGGATCGCTTGATAACACAGTTGCTGTGAATATAACCTTTCCGAGCCAGGCAACAATGGCGACGCATATTATTGAATTGACTATTGCATCGATCAGCTCAGGAAATACGGCGTATGGTGGTATAGCTCGGTATGTTTGCACTTCCACAACCTCTATTGGTGGCACAATCGAAGCGCTGACCTCGGATTTCAAAAACGCCACTATTGGAGTGGGAGATTCCGGCCTTGTACTTACTGTCACAATGACTCTTGCCGGGGCCTTAGCAGCAGCTGGTGGTTCGGTGGCATATGCAAGGGTAACGTCTTCCGTAGATGCCGCCCGCCCGACAGGAATGACTATTACCTAAAGGAGCCTTATGATTAAATTCTGCCCTCCACACCTGCTCTTTTACGTTAAAGACCTCGGTACCAAGGCCGGGGCAGCGAACGGGCCGGTAGTGAGGATAAAGGATCTCTAATGGATCAGGACATTCAAAATATATTAGCTAAATGTAGCGTCTCAACAAGAATGACCGCTTCTACATTCTTTCCTGAGCGCTTTACCTTGCCTTTTGCTGAGCAAGTGCATGGGAAGATATTTGATCTAATTGATGGGCCTGATCAGAAAGTAGCCATAGCTGCTCCTCGTGGTTGGGGAAAGACCTCCATCGTTGCCTTGGCATTAATGGCTAGATGGATCTTGTTCCGTCATACTGGATTCATTGTCTACATAAACAAAAGTCATGATGCTGCATCTCTACAAACCGAGAATCTTCGGCGTGAACTAGTAACCAATAAGGAGATAAGATCCTTCTTCGGCTCTTTCAAATCTCACAGCGTAGTCAACGCTGAATTTGATGAAGTCTTTAGTAAAAAAGCCTGGGTAGCATTTGATACTCTGGTCTGGCCTAGAGGTGCTGGACAGCAGGTGCGTGGAGTTCTATTCAAGAACGACCGACCTGGCTTAATAATCATAGATGATCTTGAAGACCCAGATAAAATAACTAATGATGAAATCAGAAAGGGCTGGTATGAGTGGCTCTATGCAGATGTAATAAAAGCTATCCCACGTATAGGTCCTATGGCTAGAGACTGGAAAATAGTCTACATCGACACACTAAAGCACGAAGATGCTGTGCTTCAGAAATTACTAGATTCTAACGAATGGAAGTCTGTACGTCTCGAAGCTTGTGATGATAACTTTAAATCTACTGCACCAGACTTTATGTCAGATGCAGACATCATGAAGGAATGGGAACAGCATGTTGAGGCTGGACAAACAGATGTCTTTTTCCGTGAGCTTAGGAATCTCCCTATCTCAACAAAAGACTCTGCATTCAGAACTGAATACTTCCATTACTATAACTTACCTCCTGATAGGCATGGGAATGAGAATGATCTTAAAATGCTCGATGTTGAGGTTCAACAAGACCAGAACATTGAAACAGTAGTCATTATGGATCCTGCTAAAACGGTCAAGATTCACTCGGCTGAGACTGCAATAATGGGAATCGGCATAGATCTTAACAGTGCCAAGATCTTCATCAGAGATGTAATATCTGAGAAAATGTACCCTGATGAGATCTACGACGCTATGTTCGGAATGGCTCAGATGCTAGGTGCAAAAGTACTAGGGATTGAGGAAACATCCCTTAATGAATTTATCAGGCAGCCGATCAAGAATGAGATGTTTAGGCGTGGATCGTTCTTTGAATTGATCTGGCTTAAGGCTCGCGGAGGGATGAAGAAAGAGCTTCGTGTTAAAGAACTAGTTCCTTACTACCGAGGAGGCTACATCTACCACAATGCCTCTTGTGCTGGAATTAGGAAGCTCGAACAACAGCTTCTAATGTTTCCTCGATCTGCCCTTTGGGATCTAATGGATGCTGAGGCCTATCTCATTGAAATGCTTGAGCTTGGAGAAAGATACTTCAGTCCTAAGGAAAATCCTGAAGACATGGAAGCTGAATATAAAGAACTAAACTATGATAAGCCAATAGAGGATTGGAGGGCTACACTGTGATAGAAACTGTCCTTGGTGGAGTTGTAGTAGCGTTAGTAGCCGGTATAGCTGGCAAAGCTATAGGAGATAATGGTAAGATGAATAAGGAAAACTGTATTCAAATCAGGTCTTCATGCCAGGCTTTGTTGATAGAGAAGATAGATAACATAAATGAAAAGTTAGATAATTTAACAAAAGCTGTTAACACTAAACTGTATAGTATTTAAGATTGTTTAATCATTAAACGGACTATTGACAATGACTTTAAGACAAATCAGAATTGGATCTCTTCTCAATGTCCATCAGTATGATGATGGAGATTATGATAAGTCTATGGAGGTAGAAGATCCTATATCATGCACTGCTGCACCAGTAGCATCTAATGATTTAGTTAGGCTCATTGATATGGGATTACTTTATCCGGTAGCAGTTGCTGATATAGACAATCCTACTGAGTTAGCATCTGTTGCAGGGACTAATGGTATGTTGGTCTTGGCTTATAAAGTAGTTAGTCCAGGCCTTAACGAATACACTACCTATGTCTATGATGTTGGTGGTCCGGCTGTCAGTGCTCCCTATATTATGGATGCTGCAGGTGTGGGCGCTGAAAGGTGGATTGCTATAGCTGGTAAATATAGAATATCTACTATCCTTAATACATTGACGGCTAAGAATCCTCCCATAGATGCAGACAAAGTAGTCTATCGAGATAGTGTAGCGGCTGATGTATTAGTTACATCTACCTGGACACAGATTAAAGCATTCCTCAAAACTTACTTCGACACTCTCTACGGAACTCTTGGATCAGCTCATGCTCGTTTACACAGCATTATAGATACTCTAGATCATTCTTCGACTGCTACCTCTGGACAGATGTTGAAGGCAAATGCTAATGGATTGCCAGTAGATGCTACCAATACAGACATTGCAGTAGCTGCTACAGTAGCTGCTTCTCATGCTCAGGCTCATGCAGTCTCAACTCATTCAGATGCTAACTTAGCTGGAATATCTAATAATGACTTAATGCAATGGAATGATCCTACTACTAAATGGCTACCTAAGTCAATAGCTGAAGTGATTCTTGCACAGAACATAGCTCCAGGTCCAGTAACTATTGGAGCGGTTGAAGACTGGCGTTATGCTGCAGCAATAGCAGATGATGGTGTCAAAGCACTCCCAACCATCTTAGCCAACTATGCTGCAAAGGTTGAAGTAATTGTTTCTTCAATTGGAGTAATAGATGCAAATGCTACCTTCTTAATAGACTCAACCGGCACAGTAACTCCACAAGTAGACTCTGGAAACTGTGTCTATAACATAGATACAGACGTAAAACTCTGTATCGGGACAGCAGCCGCTCAAAACCCCTTAACCATCAAATACAGACTTGGTAGCGCCGTAGCCAAGATAATGATCACTATGAAGTACGTTAAAGCTTAGGAGAGACAAGATGCCCTATATCGTAGTTGGCGAACCAGACGGATGGAAGAGCGATGTTTATAGAAAAGACTTCAACTATAAATATCCTAATGGGCTAGATCTTAGACCCGACAGCGATTTCCACAAAAAGCTCCGATCCAAAATCTGGGAACGGGCTAGAATGTCAAGGAATGAAATCTCTAAGCGCTTTGATTCTTGGCGTGAGATAGATAAGACCTTGACTACCTATATGCCTTTGAAGGATAAGGAAGAAACACTTAAAAATAAGGACTCTTCCAAGCCTGTAAGCATAGTGTTTCCCTATAGCTATTCAATGCTTGAAGCATTGCTAACCTACTTATCAATGGCCTTCTTCCAAGACCCTATGTTCCAATATGAAGGTGTGGAAGATGATGATACTGTAGGAGCAATGCTAATGGAGTTAGTCATTAGACTTCACTGTATTAAGAATAAGGTTCCCCTGGCAGTCCACACAGTTCTCCGTGATTCCTTAGGTTACGGAATAGGAATTGGGATACCTGAATGGCGCCGACAGTATGGTAGGAAAGTTGTAAAAGCATCAGTGACTACACAGTCTGAGTTTGGTGAAGATACTCAGAATATGAACCAGTTTGTTTCAGGTCTCTTATTTGAAGGCAATGCTCTGTCCAACATAGATCCCTACATGTGGCTACCTGATCCGTCTGTTTCCAGTGATAATATTCAGAAGGGTGAATTTATAGGTTGGGTAGAGCGTGATAGTTATGTTAATTTACTTAGTGAAGAGAACCAGCCGGACTCCGGCCTCTTCAATGTAAAATACCTAAGAACTAAAAAGAACAAGCGATCAACTTTAGCACTTGACCAAAGCGATCGTAATACTCGGCATGGTGGCGCTACCGATATGCACCGGGCCATTTCAGATACTATCTCTCCAGTCGATCGAATTAGAATGTATATCACTCTAATTCCTCGTGAGTGGAAATTGAGTAAGAGTGAAGCACCAGAAAAATGGTACTTTGAACTGGCTGGAGATGATGTGATTATAGCGTGTGAGAGAGCTGACCATAATCATGGTCAATACCCTATGGCCGTAGCAAGTCCGGAATACGATGGCTATTCAATCACACCTATCGGTCGAATGGAGGTTCTTTATGGCTTACAACACACTCTTGATTTCCTCTTTAATTGCTATGATGATATAACTGAGGTGTTGACAAGTGCTGGGTGGGTTAACTTAGCTAAGGCTAAAAAAGCTAACTTAGATGTTGCTACTGTTGATCCTAGTAATGGTTCTATGTGGTTTGAGGTTCCTAAGCAATGGTTTGAGTATGACTATGATGGAATTCTTAAGCTCTTTGATTCTAAGAGATATAGTCTGGCTGTTACTCCTAATCATAATATGTTTGGAAAGTATAGACATTCAGATGTAACTGAGTTTAAAGAAGCCAGCAAGATATTTGAGAAAAGTGAGTGGGATGAGTTTAAGATTCCTATGGCTGTGCACTTCTGTGGAGTACAACCTCAGCCTATAGTAATAGAACAAGCAAAGAGAAAGGGTAGTACTGGAAGACTTCCAAGGCAGGGTAATGTACAGATTGATGCTGGTCTTATGGCTGGATTTCTTGGGTGGTTCCTTAGTGATGGTTCTATAACACTTGGAAAGTCAAGTGGTACACACTCAATTACAGTTAAACAGTCTAAGAAACAGCACTTTGATAGTATAGACTATCACTTTAATAATCTTCCTTTTCATGTAAATAAGTATTATGATAAGAATAAAGAGGCCTGGCAGTGGACTATTACTGACAAGGCTTTTTATAAGTGGTTAGAAACTAACTGCTATCATGGAGGTACTACTGGAGAATATAAGGAAGTGCCTGATGTAATAAGGAATGCTGATAAGATTACATTAAGCCATTTCTTTGAGTGTTTTGTTAAAGGTGATGGGCATGTCTTTGATGGTCATAGTAATCTATATAAGATAGGTACTGAAAGTAGACAATTATCTAATGACCTCCAGGAGGTAGCAATAAAACTTGGGTATAGTTGTCATATTCATGATAGTTATACTAGTAGTGGAAAACCTTTCTACTACTTAAATGTGAATAAAGACGCTCCTTGGGCTACACTTACTACTAGAAATACAACTGATATGCAGTATAAAGGTAAGGTATACTGCTTTGAGAACTCTACTCACTTAACAGTTGTAAGAAGGAATGGTAAAGTATCTATCTGCGGACAAAGTCATGTAGCTAATGTGAGAAAAGCTATAAACGACATGTTGGTCGTCGACCCCTATTTGGTTAACATCGAGGACTTGAAAGATCCTCAGCCGGGCAAACTCATCCGCTTGCGAAGGCCTGCATGGGGAAGAGGAGTTGATAAAGTAGTTCAGCAACTCCAAGTCAACGACATAACTCGTGGAAATATAGCCGATTCATCTTACATCACCCAGTGGATGGATAGAATCTCTGGAGCCGATCAGTCAATGCAAGGTTCTCTTCGTCAAGGTGGACCGGAGAGATTGACTTCGGCTGAGTTCCAAGGTACTCGGGGATCTGCAGTGAGCCGATTACAAAGACTTGCAATGATCATAGGTATGCAGTTCATGCAGGATATAGGAACTCAATTCGCCGTTCACACTCAGCAATATATGAAACAGGCGACCTATGTCTCTACAGTAGGAAGATACGCAGAGCAGCTTGTGAAGAACTTCGGAGATGCACGAAGAGCCAGAGTCAATCCCTCAGACCTAGCAATTAACTATGATCTGATCGTAAGAGACGGTTCCATCCCAGGTGGGAATTTCTCTGGTTCATGGATTGACTTGTTCAAAGTCATAGGTACCACTCCTGAGCTAATGCAGCAGTTTGATGTAACCAGAATCTTCACCTACATCGCTCAGCAATTAGGGGCTAAGAATGTGGAAGACTTTAAAAGGAACATGGGAAGGATTGAGACTACAACAATGCCTGATGATAGGGTAGCTAGCCAAGTCCAGCAGGGCAACTTAGTCCCTACAGGGGTGTGAGATGGAACAGGTACAAATCAGAGCAACTGTTGATCAGCTTGAGGAATTCAAAGAATCTATTCTTTGGGCTGATATAACTGAAGAGCTCTCAGCATGGAAAGAAGGATTCAATCGGGAGATGATGGCAATAGTCGACGATGCTGAAGGGAAGAACCCCTCTACCGCATCAGTCCTATTACATATGGGAGATCTTAATGGAAGACAGAAGGCCGTAGACTATTTTTTAAGTCTCCCTGATGTATTCCTAGACTTGCTCAAAACAAGACTGGAGGAGAAAAAAGATGGACGCAACAAAACCGACTGATGTTGAGATGATTAGTTCCCATCCTGCATATATAAGAGAAGCTAGAGCAGGTATCAATGCCCTCTCTGCAGGCTCTGGAGTAGGTGTGACTGCTCTCACTATTGCAATTGGAGCTATTGCATTAACTGTAGGGACTGAAGTTGGAACCTTTGGTTATGAGATTCTAATCACAGATGCAGGTGGTGCAGCTAACATTGCAAAGATTTATGGAGGTGTTGAGGGTCAGACAAAGAAGTTTATCTTCCAGGATAACAACATAGGTATTGTTGATGGCGCTGCTTTAGGTGGAAATATCTATCTCAATCAGCTCCCAGCACTCTCAACTTTTGCTGCTAAAACAAATGATATTCTTGAACTAGTAAATATCGGCGGAGATGGTGGCGTTACAACTCATGGATATTGGAAAGAGACGTCACGTCAGATAGCGTTAAAATAGTCCGTTTAATGATTAAACAAACTCAAACAAAGGAGGAAACAGATTATGGCAGACGAAGATAAAGACGAAAAGAAAACTGATGTGAAAGATGAGATCGAAGCTATGCTCGGTGCGTTAGGTGATCCAGGTCCTGTAGATCATTCTGAAGATGAGGATGATAAAGATAAAGATAAGGATAAGGATAAGGATCTTGACAAAGACAAAGACAAAGACCTAGATGATAAAGATCTAGATGACAAGGATAAGGATAAGGATAAGGATGATGAGGATCAGGATCTTGATAAGGATCTTGATAAAGATAAGGACAAAGATAAGGACGATGATGAGACCGACAAAGACACCATCATCGCTAACCTTCGAGCCCGGCTAAATGCGGAGCCAGAGAAAAGAGAAGCTCCTGTAAAGAAAGAAGAGCCAAAGAAAGAAGATGTCAAGAAAGAGGAGCCCAAGGAAGAGCCCCTCACTCTCGATGAACAAGACTTCATCGGTGAACTCGATCTCGATGATCTAACTCGTGACAAGGATGCACTTAACAAGATTCTCAATTCAGTCTACACAAAGGGAGTCGCTGATTCTAAGAAAATAGCAACCGAAGGTGTTCTCCGTGCTCTGCCTGACATAGTCAAGCACAACCTGAGCATCATCACCGCTCTCAAGGAATCAAGTGACAAATTCTATGCTGACAATAAAGACCTTGTCCCGTTTAAGCGTGTCGTAGCTGCTGTATTTGAAGAGATCGCCGCTAAGAACCCAGACAAGAAATATGACGAGCTGATGAGTCAGGTAGCTCCTGAAGCTAGGAAACGACTGGAGCTTCACAAGAACGCGGTTAAGGGAGATGATAAAGAGAAAGATAAACTTCCTCGTCTCCCAGGTAAGAAAGGGAATCTAAGACAAAAGTCTGACAAACCAAACACTTCATCTCTTCAAAGTGAAATTGATGAGATGAACACAACTTTATCACGGAGGTAACAATATGGGTTTAGAAGATCGTTTTGCTGAGCATGACAAAGAAGTAGTCGACAAGTTCATCGACCCTGCAGCTTCGGTTGAGATGACTACGCGCGACTACGTGGTGCGGCCGAGTGCACTTACTGCTCCAATGGTACTTGTGCTCCCTTCTGTTTCAGAGGCTAAGGGCCGCTTTTACTCAATCGTTGTGAGGGCTGCTGACGTAGTCAACACAATCACTGTAACTGACAAGGACGACTCTGAATGCTGGGCCGATGTAGTACTCAACAACAAGTGCGATCGGCTCCTGATGTACAGCGATGGCTTGTTCTGGCATCCGCTGGCGGCGATTACGACTACGTTCCCCTCTGGGTATGACTATCCGTAAGAGGTGATTGAGATCGTTTAACAATTAAACAAACTTTTCTTTTGAGGAGGTAACTAATATGTTTTTAGGGATGCGTGGGACAGGGGACTGGATAACAGATCAGCGCCCTATGAGTTGGAGAGAGCAGATTTTATACCTCAGATAGGGTAGGGGTCATGATTGAAGCTTTGTCAAATCATGAGAATTCGACTATATGCTGGAACACCGTAAAGCTTTTTCTGCCTAAGTGCAAAAAGGAAAAAGATATGAATGAACAATCGGCAATCAGCAGGGAAGACCAAGAACTTTTTTGGTCAAAGTTAGCATATTTTTTTGGGGCGTGGCTTGGTGATGGTTGGTACTCTTGGAATCCATATAATCGTGTATATTCGGTAGGTATAAAGTGTATGGATCACGAGATAATCTCAAAATGTTTTCTTGATGTCTCTATGTGTATTACAGATCTAAAACCTCATAGGTATCAAGAAACTACGGAGAAAGGTACTGTCCTTGATAAGCTAATATGGTATAACCAAAAGTTTACAGGTTTTGTGGTGATGGCAACTGCAGCTAAGACAAAAATACCAGACTTTATTTGGGAGGCTGACAAGCAGACCAAGTTGAACTTCTTAGCTGGGTTGATGGATACTGACGGAACAATTCTTAAGCAGGCTAACAAAGATTGCAGAGATGGATTCTTTTATAGATTGTCCTTCTCTGGAACTAAAGGTTTTGTTACTCAATTTCCTGATTTGCTAAGGATTCTTAGGATAAAGACTATAGGCAAGCAGGTTGAAGAACATATAAATCCGAATCATGCTAGGAGATTGATCGTGAGTATCTCATTGCCTTCTGCTATACAAGCTGGATTTAAGTTTTATTGCCGCAGAAAACAAGATCGTTTAGATGATGCCATAGAGAGATCCAAAACAAGATATGTGACTATGACCAATACAAGATTTGGAAGTAAGGTTCCCTCAGAGACTATACGTCGAACCACTGATATTGTGGAAGATATAGTCCAGCACTGCGAGAAATTGTAGTGATATAGGTTACCCTAATGGAATGGCCCCTT
>Ga0180732_1000242_pt1 | contig 52283 bp, 53 predicted proteins | sample KR11_01MetaG_FD_148674 | JGI IMG/M metagenome (GOLD analysis project Ga0180732, IMG submission 148674) | Groundwater microbial communities from the Olkiluoto Island deep subsurface site, Finland - KR11_0.1 MetaG | ecosystem: Environmental > Aquatic > Deep subsurface > Groundwater | place... | reverse complement strand
AGGTGTCGTGAAGTACATCTTAAGCTACGGTGGGACCGGAAGCGACCCGGCTATGATGTTCGATGACAATTGGAAGGCTATCCGATGAATCCCGCAGACATCTTCACGAAGCTCGCACTTCAGGAAGAAGACAGCCTTCCTGAGCCTACACAAGAGATGCTCGACTTCTACCACCGTCGTACAGCCAACCACATCACCAGGGTCCAGCAGAACTGCGAGGCTCTTGCAACCTCCGGTCTGGTCGACGAGGCGGAGCTACTCAAGGATCGTGCCGACGTACACGATGCCTCGAAGTACAGCGAAGGCGAGATCGAACCGTACGTCTGGTTGACGTGGTGGTACAAGTCCAAGGACGAAGGGAAGACCTTCGAGTATCCTCCTGGTGTCAAGGACCAGGTTGACAGAGCAACAGGGAACCACGTCAAGAACAAGGACAACAGCCACCATCCCGAAGCTCTAGGCGACCCCCAGAAGATGTCCGACACGGACCTGGCAGAGATGGTCTGTGACTGGGCTGCGATGTCGCAGGAGAAAGGTACGAGCCTCCAGGACTGGTTCGATAAGTGCAAGGGCGACAAGACCGAACTGATCAATCCCAAGGACCGGGATGGGAAGCGGTCGTACCATTGGACACCTGCCCAGGTCAAGACCATCCAGTCCTACGTGGACTTCTTCGATCCTGACGGGACCGGTGTCGAGGACACGATCAAGGAACAGACATTCGACTACGATGTTCAGGTAGCAGCAGCCACCTCCGACGCTGACCGGCTCGAACCAGGTGACATCGTCAGCTACTCTACCAAGGACGAAGCTCCGTACTACTTCCTCTACTGCGACGGGAAGGACTTCGGATTCGGTCTCAAGACCGGTCTCAGGACCAAGACGAAACGTTGGGAGATCGTGAGGATCGTCCCGACTCCTACACCAGGAGCGTCACGGATCCAGATGAGGAGAGCTGAATGATCTCATCGACTCAAGCCTGGAGTCCTGCAAGTTCCACGGCTACCATCCACCACGTCACAGGGAACGTCGTCTTCCTGTACCCAGACTACGCCGTAGGAGCCTCGACGTTCACGATCTCGTCCACAGGTTCGGACCTCTGCGACGAGTCTCGTCATCTCACCCGATCGATGAAGGCTGCAGCTCGGAGAGTAGAGCACTGGGACTTCATTCGTAGCAGGTGCTGTACGTACGAGGAAGTCTACGAACCTGCTGAGGTCCTGATTCCTCATCGTATCGTTGTCCCGAGGTACTATCCCAAGGAAGGCCTCGGTCTTCGTAACTGGTCACATCGGTACAGGAGCAAGTGATGACTGACAAGGTGATGAACGAGTTCAAGTCCGCGGTAGGGAAGCCTCAGATCAGCGAGGAAGACTCCTACGACGGGAAGCCGACGAAGGACAGCGCTCTCGGGATGGTGACCTACTACCCCTTCCATGATCGTGAGGACGCTGAGGAGAAGATCCGAGAGCTTGGGATGGATCCGAAGGCTCCAGATGCTGAGATGGACGTGACCGGTTCCGTCTCCTGGACCGACGAGCGAGGGGAGGATCTTGTTACCCTTAAACGCTCCAGGATCCGGAGCGGTGTCGACGAGTTCTACTGGAGGGTCTACGACTGGAGTACACGACCGAGGCAGGAGCTCTCCGGTCCGAGTGGCCCGGTTCCAGAGGAAATCGTCACGGCTCTCCAGGCAGCGGACGTCGAGTACGAGATGCTCGCCGGAACACCTAAGAAGCACAAGAGCGGGGACGGTTACACAGCGATTCTCGATGCGGGAGAGTTCGAGCAACCTATCTGGATCAAGGTCCGAGGAGAGATGATCTTCATCGTCGATCTGCACAACAGTGACGACGAGTTCGGAACAGGGAAAGATCCGGATCTGGCGACGGCGGTCAAGAAGGCGTATGCTGCTGCTGCCGAAGAGATCACCTCCGAGGACTTCGCTGCCAAATATAACTAGGAGCAAGTGATGGTCTGTGAGAGCACCAAGCCGTTCCAGATCAAGCTGCCGAGCTCAGAGGTCCGAGCACCAGGCCGTCCTGGTAAGTTCGAGATCGTCCTCGACTCCTCGATTCCAGAGGGAGAGATCGAGTTCTTGACTGCTGAGCAGATGAAGACACGCAATGTTGTGGATGAGCTCAAGCAGTGGATCCAGGCGGTACTGACATGATCGGTTCCGCTCTACGCACCTTGATGGTTCTTCCGACGTTCCTCAGTATCATCGTCACCGGGCACCTCCTGGACAAGTACGCTGGCGACGAGGTCGAACGGAAATCGTGTCTAGAGCTGTTCCAGGACATGGTAGCCGATCGTAGCAACGAAGGCTACACTATATACTTCACGGTCTGGTGTATCGCTGTCATCGTCGCAGGTGCTCTTGTTCGACTGGTCCAGGTTCTCGCCGAGGTGTTGACATGACTATCCGAGAAGAGTTCCTACGAGCAGCCTTAACTGAGGGTACGACTTCGGTCGAGTTCGAGGATAACGAGCTCAGGACTGGGGATGATGCGTATCCCGAAGCAGACTTCTACGGAGAACGACTCGTAGCCGTTGGATCCGATCCGAAGACAGCATTCAAGATTGAGCACCCGTTCGATCAGGCTCTGTCCGGATTCTACGGCGTTCACATCGGGGATGCTGACGAGTGGCTTCCTGTTCTCTACCGAGATGAGTATCTAAGCGGAGACGCGGTCCTCTACAAGATCGACTTCCGTCGATGGAACGAAGCGCATCCTCCGGAAGAACGGTTCTACTGGACCGACGACTGGCACGTCATGGATCGTACCGAGTCTCCGGATAGTATGATCGTCTTCTCTCGTCTCTCCGAGATCCCGGAAGAGATCATCCACCGAGTCCGAGTGATCCCTGAGGACGAAGCTCTAGATGCTCTGGCTTCTCTCGAAGGAGATGATGACGAATGGGACTGAGCAGCCGTCACGAGTTCTACCGACTAGCGATGCGAGACGACACAGCGAAGCGTTGCCCTGCTTGCGGTAACTTGGATCATGGAGGAGGCTATCCCAGAACTGAGTGCCCTTGTGGCTACGAGTATCAAGGACCTGAATTGGTCTCTGTTCCTCTCGAGATCTCAGCCCCGGTTGAACCGAAACAGGATCCTGTTCCAGGTCCGGGTCATGTAACGCTCTGGGTCGGATTCACCGAACGTGAAGGACGCAGAGAACGAGGCATCGTTCCTCCCTTCGTCGAGATCACTCTGAAGAACCAGACCAGGGAGTACGAGATCTACACCAAGATCAGGGACTGGAAAGGGGTCAGGTTCGTTCCGGTTGTCTACAGACTCGGTGGTGTTGTCGAGTACGTCAACCCCGAGGATGCCAGGTACTATGGTCCGTTGACAGCCTCAGACAAGGTGTACCGCGAGTTTCCACGCGAGGCTAAGAAGGCCCTTGCCTCGGGCTAGAACCTCTCAGAATCGAGGCAAGGATGAAGACCTGTCCTTACTGCAGAGCCTACTACAACGACACCGAGACCCGATGTCTGATCTGTGAACGATTCCTTGTCAAGGCCATCAAGATCGTAGTCAAGACCTTCAGTTCAGATCCGAGATACCCTCCGTTCCACGAAGACCTCCGAGGCTAGCAGACCTGATCCTCCTGTACACAAGTGCCTTCTTATTGAACCGTAGTGGTACAATCAGGAGGTCTCATGAAGCGTGCATACGACGAATCATTCGCATCATACGAAGAGGCTCTCGCAGCCTACATCGGGACTGAACTTGAAGCAGGTACAGTCACCGCAGCGATAGCAGAGCAGGTCACCGACGCTGCTACGACATTCCCTTCGAGTGTCGTCGGAGCTCTGTTCTACAACGAGACTCGTAGAGTCGTGGATCGGATCGTGTCAGCAACTGGATCGGTGCTGGTCCTGGCGACGTATGCCGGATCTGAGGCGGATGATGCTTATACGATCCGCACAAGAGGACTCGACGACAACCCCTTCAGCGAGATCACGTACGACGCTGCTACTCGTCGTTACAGCGTCCGAGGTACCGTAGATGACAAGTACCTCGACTACGACAACAGCGCTGCAGAGATCGGGGCAGTGAGCGTGGTCGTAGCGAAGAACTCTACGACCACGCTTCTAGGAGGAGGTGAGTCGTTCGTCGGAGAGTGGGCTGACACCTTGGCCTATGGAATTGTTGTCCTCGGGGTCGTCTCAGATCAGGATTCAGCGGTTGACGGTCTCGTGGTAGAGTGGAGTCATGACGAGACGACCGTTATCGATTCGGACTGGTACACCTTGACAGGCGGAGCTTCGGGTAAGGTGTATTCGTGGACTCCTAGCGCACGATACTACAGGATCTCGTACACCAACGGGGCAGTAGCACAAGGGACGTTCGTGATCCAGACCCTGCTTCGACAAGGATTCAAGGCGTCGAGTCACCGGGTTAATGATAGCATCGTTGACCAAGACGATGCTGAACTGGTCAAGGCTGTGATCGCAGCGATGGACACGACCTCGGGACTGTTCCAGAATGTCAGGTCTATCAACGGCGGAAGTCTGATGGTATCAGCAGAGCCTCGGGGCTATAGCATCGCGAAGAACCTCGTGCCTGGGAAGGTCGCGTTCCACGTGTGGGGATACAATCCTACGGTCGGAGCTACCTGGGAGACGGTGAGGAATACTTCGACTCCGATGCCGTACCTGGTAGTTGCTGACACCTTCACCGTGATCTCCGGAAGTGTCGAGGACGATCCTGCCAAGGGCGCTGGTGTTCCTGGAACAGGCTGTCATAGCGTCACGCTGTACGGTCTGGACGCAGCCGGAGCGTTCCAGAGCGACACCTTCCCGACGAACGGGATGGCACTGGCAACAAGTAACCTCGAGTGTTCCGAGTGTTCCGAGTCGAGTGTAGCGCTGTCGGGACTGGAGGGGTGAACGCCGGAGCGTTGACCATCGCAGATACAGGAGCCTCCGGTCCGTTCTTGCTGATACCAGCAGGGGAAGGAGCAGCGGATGGAGCGGTCTACACTGTCCCAGCTGGGAAGACTCTGTACGTCACCTCGTGGATGGGATCGGAAGCCGGGTCGGTCTCTACGAGGTTCGCGTTGTGGTACCGTCCTCCTGGAGAGTCCTGGAAGATCTCGTCACGAGAGTCGATCGCCTACGCCAACTTCCAGAGGATCCTCGAAGAGCCTCCGTCCTTCGTTGCTGGTACTGATATCGAGATCCGGAGCTATGCTACTGGAGGCTCGGGTATCGTAAGCGCTGGCTTCGAGGGCTGGTACGAGTAGCTCTTACTCGTTACGCTCGACAGAACTCCTGCTCACATAAGCGCCTTCTTGGAGCTGACACAACGAAGGTTCTCCATGAGAATACTGTCTCTATTATTCGTCTTAGCAGGCTCGCCTCTTGAGCCTTCTCTCGTTGATAGAGCTACAGCCCTTCTAGAAGAAACAGAGCTGGTGATCCAGCAGCTCCAGATCGAACAAGAGTTCGACAAGATCCAGGAAGAGCTGGACAATATCGACTTGGAACTTGACGAAGAGGAAGACGATGGCTGACGAGACCGGGAAGATCGTACTCGATCCCAAGAGTGTCAAGCACTGGATCACGATTCTGTTGCCTGTTCTCCTCGCATTGTTCGGAGGTCCTAAGCTCTCAGAGATCACGGGATGGACCGAGTCAGGGGTTCAGGTCGGGGAAGTCGACAAGGCCGTCGAGGACAAGTTCGACACAGCTCTTGAAGAGACCAAGGACGAACTCAAGGCAGAGATGGCTGAGAAGGTCGGGGACCTCAAGACCAGGATCCAGTCCAACCTCACAGCGATGGATAAAGCTCTTGGCAACCTCAAGGAGTTGATGATCGAGAAGCTCAAGGACAGTACAAGGAACCGTTACGACATCGATCGGATCACTCGACAGATCGAGACTCTCCAGGACGACATCAACAAACTCGAACAGATTCTCTCAGGGAGGTAGCGATGCCAGCTGCTGTTCTATATGCACTAGCTCGACAGGCCGGAGAGACACCAGACAGAGCAGAGGACTACTGGGCAGCAGCGAAGAAGAGTGCTGCTACCAAGTTCAAGAAGCCTGTGTCGAAGTTCACAGATCGGGAGTGGTCGTATGTGACCGGGATAGCGAAGAAGCGTCTAGGCCTTGGCGAGACCGTGGAGGTGGTTGACGAGTCGGCGCTGCTGGCACCGATCATCATGGGACTGGGAAAGCTCGCAGGGATCACTGCACAGATCGGAGCTGCAATAGTCCGTGAGATACCGTTGCTCATCGCTGGACTAGGATTCGGAGCAGGCCAAGTAGCGAAGCTATCCGACAAGACCTTCGAGAAGACCAAGGAAGGATTCGTGTACGCTGGCAACAAAGGCAACAAGGCTTACCAGTTCTTCTTCGATCACAAGGGAAAGCCTGTGAAGGTCGTGGTAGACGGCGAGGTCGTCAAGGCTATTGATCCTGTCGACGCCGGGGACATGATCGACAGAGTCCTCCGAGGTGCAAGTCCCGAGGCCGTGATCCTAGAGTTCGTCAATGGCTGAGACACCAAGACTGACATACCCTCAGCGCCTGAGACTTGGCGAGAAGATCGGGATCGGGGTAGAAGAAGCTTTGATCGAAGAGCTGTTCCTCGCTGAGTACACAGCAATGACCACAGATCCGGAACGTTCGAATCTGCTAGCCGTCGATCCAGGTCGTCCAATCGGGAAGTCCAGAGCGGTCTGGGGCTACCTCAACAGCCGATCGAAAGAGATCATCGAGTTCATCGCAGGAGCAGCCAGATCAAGGAAGGCGGTTCGGATCTTCTATCGTCCCAAGGTCACCGACGATCGCAAGGTGTACAGGACCGTGTTTCCTTATTCGTTGCGTGTAAGGAACATCCACGTCAACGGATACGACAAGCCTCCGAAGAAGACCGTGGTGTTCTTCGGTTACGACGACAACAAGAGCACGATCAAGATGTTCGTTGTCGACAGGATCAGGACTGTTGCATTCGCCAAGAAGACCTATCGTCCTCGGTGGCCTGTTGAATTCGAGTCAACGAACACGAAGAATATCTTCCTTGCAAGAATCGACGAAGACATCGACAAGCCCGAACGAGACCGGGACAAACGGGACACTGAACGACCCGACGCCTCGAAGTCAGCAGCTGCAAGGAAGAGCGCAAGGAAGAACAAAGCTGCTCAACAAAAGGGCATTCAACAGTTCGCTCGTTCCGCTAAGGGAAAGACGTTCTATAAGAAGCTAGCGCGGTTCAACGCAATGAGGGGATCCGACGAAGACCTCGGCGTGACCATGAAGCAGCTCCTTGACGAGCCTGTAGACAATCACGAACGAGAGCTTCTACGGAGGACGTTCAAATGACCAAGATGTTGATCGATTATTACAGACCTACGACGCAATACGAGATCATCACCGAAGACCGGGCACGACTCCCGTCCGGTGTGTTGATGAGAGTCGCTGGCAAGTCCCAGGCCTGTGACACCAAGAACGAGAACAACCGGATCTATCCCAGGAAGGTCTGGGAGAAGGTCCTTGGTTCGGTCGACTTCAAGGAGCGGTTAGCTTCTCGTCAGATGGTCGGCAACCTCGGACATCCCAAGCCCGAGGACGAAGAGCGTCCTGAGCTCACGTCGCACATCGTCACCGAAGTCGACCTTGCTCCGGACGGGACGATCAACGCTACCTACGACATCCTCGAGACCCCTCACGGACAGATCGCTGCGACGATGTTCCGTGCAGGCGTACGCCTGGGCACTTCCTCCAGAGGACGCGGGTCCGTGAAGCACGAGTCCGGGTCCGACTGTGTCCAGGATGACTACGAGGCCGAGACCTGGGACTTCGTGATCAACCCTTCGACTCCTGGGGCGTACCCTTCACGTGTGTCCGAGTCGATCGAATCGAAGCAGGCCGGTAGCGTCCTGAAGCAGTTGGTCGAAGCCGTGTCGACGTCGCCTCAGATGTTGGAGAAGTGTGTCGACCTGGCCCGGGAGATCTCGGACTGGGGTCTCGTGGCTTCTGCTTCTCAGAAGCTTGTCGAGCGTGCTGACGAGATCGACCCCGTCACCCAAGCCCAGCAGGACCAGCTTCGTCGGATCGAGCAGACCCTCGGCACGGTCCAGAAAGATCTGCAGTTCGTGATGTCCAAGGACTCGGGTTCGTACAAGTGTTCTGAGTGCGGTGCGAAGTTCAAGCGTGGCAAGGGCCTGCCCGAGGGTGGTCCGATGGCGTGTCCTGAGTGCGGAGCCAAGGACGACGCAGTGACCAAGCTGTACGACGACGATGCCGAAGCCCGGGCCGAGGCTGCTGAGAAGATCGTGACCGCAGCTGTCCACGAGATCGCAGAGCTGCGCAAGTCCAAGACCGAGGCCGGAGCCTTGCGTCAGGTGTTCGAGGCGATCCTCGACGAGAAAGAGGCTGCGAAGCGCCAGGCGTTGATCTCCAAGGTCACCGAGCGGGTCAAGCCTTCGCACATGAAGCTGGCGAAGAAGATGCTCGCTGCGTGCGAGACTCTCAAGGACGTCAGGCGTGTGTGGGCGACGCTGGTCGAGACCGAGGCTGTGAACGAGGTCGCACCGAAGTCTGTTCCTGAGTACGCTGGTGAAGCTGCCGAGTCGATGTTCGGAGCTCTCTACCAGTACCTCTACGGTCATCGGTTCTCTGCCAACCACGAGGCTTTGGCACAGAAGGTCCGAGGCAATCTCAAGTCGCTTGTCGTCGAGATCTTGGACAACGCTGGCCGGTACGGGATCACGTTCCCTGGGGTAGTGACGATCCATGACGACGAGCCTGAGTACGAGGCCTACTCCAAGTTCCTCGACAAGGCCACCGCAGGCATCCAGGAGGCGAAGACCAAGGCTCGGAGACAGCTCAAGGGCCTGTTGATCCGGCAGATGACCGAGCACTTCAAGAGCATGACCCGTCAGCAGGCTGTCGCAGCGATCAACGAGTGGGCCTCTGGGAGTCCTCCTGCTCGGTTCCGTCCTCCGGCAGGTCCGGATCCTGCGGATGTCGACGAGCGTCCTTGGAAGGATCTGTCCGATACAGATCTTAAGGCCGAGTACAATAAGACTCAGATCAAGCTCTCGACAGAGAAATCAGGTCCTAACCGGCATGGCCTTGGGAATGCTCTCGGAGGAATGCAGGACGAGTTCAAGGCGAGAGGCTTAGACCTTCCCGAATCCAAGATCCAGAAGTGGACCAAGGCCGTCAAGGAGTCGACGGTTCGAGGACGCCTCTCCGAGAAGAAGCTCAAGGAGGCCTACGAGGAAGAGGACATCGAGCAACTTCTCCAGTTCGGTCAGGGGTACACCAAGCTCGGAGCAGCGGTCCAGGAGCAGTTCGAGCAGCTCGTCCGGGGCTGGGTTGACACCTTCGACCAGGAAGACGCGTGGTCCTCAATCAATCCCAACGCTGTCGACCAGATCGAGACGCACCTCCGCCAGTTCCCTGTCGTCAAGGAGATGATCGGAGATTACCGGAAGTGGATGGACCCTGGGTACGACGAATCCAAGAAGCGTACTCGGAAGCCTCGCAAGAACGAAGCTGAGGTCAACGAATATACCGCTACGATGAAGATCCAGGATATCCTGGACAAGTACGAGATCGAGAACGCCGACGCCATCGGGTACGAATGGAACGGTGACATCCTTGAGATCGGCGTCCAGGTCGAGGAAGATTCAGACCTGGCGGATGATATCGAGGTGGCTTTGGAGCAGCTCGGATACCGAATCAAGAAGTTCGAGTACACTCGTAATAACGGATACATGATCGACCTCGACGACGGGCCTGCTCATGAATCCAAGAAGCGTGACCGGCGTCCACGACGCCATGAGACCAAGGACGCCGATCCCGTACTCGCTAGATTCCTAGCGGTAGTGAAGTAGCCGGGTGAAGCCAACAAGCATCCTTTCGAGGAGGACAAGATGATCATTCGTGAAGGCGTGAACAAAGGGATGGAGGACGCGACCCGGCTGATGGAAGGGCTCGCCAAGGCCAAGGACCGGATCCTGTTCGAGAAGGCGTACGAGCGCCGCGGATCCAAGACCACGGTGCGGTACACCATGGGCGAGATGCTCGAAGGCATCAAGGACGAGAAAGTCCGGCTCATGACCGCTCTGATGATGCACAACCAGCAAGAGTACTACGACGCCCTGGACGAGACCACGCGGCTCCAGTACGTCGGGTCCTTTGACCGGTGGGCGTTCCCGATCGTCCGGGCAGTGTTCCCGAACCTGATCGCACATGAGCTCGTCTCGACCCAGCCGATGCAGGGTCCGACGTCGCTGGTCTTCTTCCTGAAGTTCCTGTACGGCGTGACCAAAGGTACAGCGGTTGCTGGTCGTGACATCATCGAGAATCCTTCGACGTCGTTCACCTCGAAGGAGATCGACTCGGAGCAGCTCGATGTCGGCACCGGTGCGGTTGCCCAGTACACCGGCAACCTGGCCTGGGTCCCGGCTCTGGCAGGCCGTCTCCAGATCGTGACCTCTGACGGTCTGTTGGTCACCGACGATGGCGCAGGCGCGTTGATCGGTGACGTCAATGCAGGCGGGAACAACACCATCAACTACTCCACTGGCGCATACGACGTGACGTTCTCCGCGAACATCACTGCCGCAGCGACCATCGATGCCTCGTACGACTACGACAACGAGGGCACGTACCTCCAGCCCGAGACCGACATGGTCCTGACCTCGCGTCCGGTGACGGCCCAGGCCGACCGGATCGTGAGCAAGTGGTCGCTGGATGTCCAGACCGACTACAAGATCGTCCACGGTCTCGATGCCGAGGTCGAGCTCGTTGCCGCCCAGGTCAGCGAGATGAAGTACGAGATCGACCACAAGATCATCAACGATCTGTTCCGGATCTCGACCAACGTCCAGCCTGCGTGGTCCCGGACCGTGGGTGCTGGTGTCTCGTACACCGAGCACAAGCTCTCCTTCCTCGACAGCCTGGTCCAGGCCCAGAACCGGATCTACTCCACGACCCAGCGCGCCGAGGCCGAGTGGATCGTGGCCGGTGTCGGGGTCTGCAACGTCATCGAGACTCTGCCCGGGTTCAAGCGGACCGGCGGAGCCATCAAGGGTCGCGGCGTCCACAAGATCGGCGTGCTGAACAACCAGTGGACGGTCTACAAGGACAGCTACATCAACACCGACACGTACCTCATGGGCCACAAGGGTGACAACATGTGGGACACGGGTTACATCTACGCTCCGTACCAGATGTTCACCCAGACCCCCACGATCACCCTGACCGACTTCCTCGTCCGCAAGGGGACCTGGAGCCGGTACGGGCGGATGCCTGTGGACGGCGGGTTCTACTGCACCGGGACGATCACGGCCTAGACGATCCAGGAGACCCTGGGAGGCGACTTCCGGGGTCTCCGCTGACGGATCGCAGGACTCTGACTTGAAGGAGCTTAAGTGGCACTGTCGGAAGCATCTGTCAAACTCCATATCCAAAGGATGCTCGGGCAGGATGCAACCGAAGGTGTCCGTGTCGAGCTCACGACAGGTCAGCTAGACGAGTCTATCGCCCAAGCCCTGAGACTGTTCAATCGATACCATCCCAGACGGCTGACAGCGTCTCTCGGACTCAACTCGGGTCAGCAGGTCTATGTACTGACCGACTACGGCAAAGGGTTGGTCAACTGCGTCCCTGCTCCTACGATCCGACCTTCGTTGGCTCAGTACGATGTGTTCAACCCGTGGTCAACGGTTCAGCAACCGATCGATGTAGGGACGTTCGCATCGGACATGGCACACCTGAACCTGGCCCGGAGAGTGTTGTCTGCTGAGTTCGCTTGGGAGTTCGATCTCGAGTCTGCGAAGTTGTACATCACTCCGATCCCGGTCACGTCCCACACCGTTGCCTACACTTACGTTATCGATCGCACCATCGCCCAGGTCCCTGCAGACTTCGAGGATTGGTTCTTAAGGTGTTCGTTGTCACAAGCCAAGTATCCTCTGGGCCGGATGCGATCCAAGTTCAACAGCGTCCAAGGCTCGGAGCGAGAGTTCCGGATGGATGGCGAAGCTTTGCTGTCCGAGTCGATCTCCGAGATCAATGAGCTGACTAATGAACTGAGGTCACGTACCGGAGACCTCGGCGTACCGATGAGGGTCTGATATGGCTATGCAGTTTGTCAAGGACGATCTCAGGAGGCTGATGCTCAGGACCGAGCCTAACAAGCTGATCTTCGTCGAAGCTAAGACCCCAGATGGAATCGACCTGCTTCCAGGGATGACCTGGAACGACAAGTACGGCGGGTCTGTCGAGACCGACCTTGGAGCTGACGAGGTCGAAGCCTGGGCCAAGGAGACGTGGACGGCGGATACAAAGCCTCCGTGGGACGTGATTAACGACGAGACCGGAGAGGTGTTGCTCGACGCGTCTGAGACTATCTTCGATCAGTTCCCTGAGCCTGCTTCGAAGGAAGATCCTGAGGAAGAGGATCCCGAAGACTCTGAGCCTTCCTGGGAACCTGAGGCTGGTTCGGACACGGATCTCAAGGATCAGATCGAGAAGTACTACGACGTGGCCTGGGAGAGCTTCGCTGACAAGGTCGACGACCCCGAGTACCTCCGGGACCATGACTACGATGTCGAGATCGATGTTCCTGTGTCGGTCCGGAGAAAGGACAAGCAGAAGTTCACGGACGAGGATGTCGTAGTCCTCAGGAAGTGGACCTCGTTAGTCAACAAGTACGACTACTCCGACGAGAAGGGATCGTTCCTTCCATTCAACCTCCAGCTGAACCTGTACATCTCGACCGGGGACGAAGTCGGCGAGTTCGACGTTTGGTTCAATTGATGTCGGACTTGTCCATACTTGTCGCCAAGTTCGAACCGGTCGAGACCGGGTCTGAGAATACTCAGGTAGCGTTCCTGCGAGCTTCTCAGCTCAGATCTCCCGAGACTTCGGACCTGGGCTCAGACTTCCAAGGGTCTGGGTTCGAACAAGCTCTGAGTATCTTGTCAGAAGCTGAGATCTTCGGATCTGATGTCGTACACGAACCACCGATTGAACTTCCTACTTCGGGCTACCTCGACGCCGTCGCCGAGTGGGTCATGTTCTTGAGTCAAGACAACTACAACGTCGTTGGCGAGATCCAAGGGAATCCGTGGGAAGACGGGGCTGTAGCCGAGTTTGAGGTGACCAAGCCCGAGGCGACACGGAGAGCCGGGACCAAGGTCGTGATCAACTTCAAGAAGACCCGAGCCCAGGTGCTGCTGTACCAGACCGGACACGCCTACACCGTAGCCAATCCCCAGGGCTCCTTCACGGTTCGATGGAGCAAGACCAGAGAAGGTCAAGACGTGATGGACGCTGGCGGGAACCTCAAGCCCTTGGCCCAGGCGATCACGAAGCTTCTGATCTTGTACGTTCCTCTAGAGACCAAGACCAGACGGAGCAAGCTATATCGAGAGAACTCGGTACATACTACAACGGAGAACTGAGATGAACGATCGTAACAACGTCGGTGCCGAGTTCATGGATCTGATGACCCGGGTCCACCAAGAGACTGTGATCCCTGTGAACACCAAGCTTGTCGAATCCAAGAAGAAGCCTCGTCGTGGTCGTCGTAAGAACGAGAGCCGGATGTCCGCCGAGGAGCAGCTTGACTCGGCTATGTCAGAGTTCTTCGACACCGTCCTCGAAGAGCTGCTCGACCAAGATTTCAGCCGGGAAGAGGCGCTGAAGACGGCTCGTACAGAGCTAGACTCCTTCGTCCAGGGGTTCTGGGAGCAGGTCGACGATGCCGAGAAGACCGGAGGCTACTTCGAATCCAAGAAGAAGCCTCGTGGTCGTCGCAAGAACGAAGGCTTCCGGGTATCGGATGCCGAGGAGGACCTCGACAAAGCGATGGGATCCTTCGTCCAGGCGATCTATGACGAGATGGAGACCGAAGGACGCAGCCCTGAGGAGGCTCTCAAGGTAGCCTTCAACGAGCTCGACCTGTTCGTCCGGGGTTACAAGGAGGGATGGGAGCAGAACGAATCCAAGAAGCCTCGTGGTCGCAAGATCAACGAGTCCCGTCGTCTCATCCGTGAGCAGCAAGAAGACGTGTGCCAAGCTCTGGCGGATGCGATCTCGCCCAAGGCCAAGCTCAATGTCTCGTCCTGGTCTGCGTCCCGGATCTTCCGAGGAACTCAAGAGTACAAGCAGCTCGTGTCAGTACTTCCCGAAGGGGTCGTGCCTGCCGAGAAGTTGTACAAGGTCGAGTTGTACCTCGTGTCGAACGGGACCGATGACCAGCTTTCCAAGGTTGACGAGACGACGCTGAAGCAGACCGTGGGACCGGTGTCGTTCAACCTTCGTCAGGACGGGTCGGAGCTGAGTGGGTATGCGTGGTACGGGACTGCAGAGCAGATGCCTGCGGAGGTTCCCGCTCTGAATACTCCAGCACCTACGATTGAATCCAAGAAGACCGATGCCGAGCGGATTCGCGAGAACCTCAAGAAGTAAGGAGCTGTCGTGGCCCAGCCGACCTTCGGAACAGATACTCAGGACGCTGTGTACAACCTGGCTAGGATCGAGGACTATCATCGCCTGAATTGTCCGTCCCGGGTACTGTACCAGAAAGTCGTCCAAGCTCCGTGGGAAGGGACCACAGGGATCACATCCGCTTCAGCTGCCAAGACCTTCTCAGACACAGGGATCACGACGACCAACACCAGGGCTGGGATGGTCCTTCAGATCCGTGAACCAGCAGACGGGACCGATGTCAGAGACAACGGTGACTACGAAGTCATCTCTGTAGCTACAGGATCGGTTGTTGTCGACCGGGTCTGGCCCTGGGGTTCATTGACAGGGTTGTCGTTTAGGTTCTACTACCACGATCATCACTACGACCCAGCGACATCCCCAGCCTTTGTCCAGACCGCGTCGTTCCCGTTCGTTGTCATGCTCAATCCATCGGAACAGCGACTGACGAAGTACGGATTCGATCGAGCCAGAGATGCGATCGTGGTCATGTCTGCGAAGATCTTGACTGATCTCGGAATCACTCCTCACATCGGTGACAGATTCAAGGATCCTCAAGGGAACGAGCACGAGATCCAAGAGATGAGACCCGCAGACTTCTGGCAGAACTCGAGTGTCCCGCTCCGTTGGGTCGGAGCTTCGGACGTGACCCACAAGAACGTCGTGATCGCATGACTCCTGTGAACTGGGACAGGTTCTACGAGTCCGCTGTGACAGTCGGTCACACAGCAGTCGCAGAAGACTTCCAGGCAGCGATTGTGCACGACGTCCAGCAAGGTGCTGCTGCGAAGCTCCGAGGCGTGGATCCCAAGGATCTGATCAGGCTCGTGTACGATCCGTACAGCGAAGGGATGACAGGGACGTACACGATCACGACACTAGCAGGCAAGTTCGAAGCAACGCTCGAAGATGTCGAGAAGGTCCTCCAGGACTTGGGGTTCGGTTCCAAAGATCGAGAGACTCAGATCCAACGACTCCAAGGCTTCCGAGCGTTGTATGTCCACAAGATAACCAAGGAATCGTGGACACGATGAAGCCTCGTTCCAGAGTATCAGGGAACCCGGTCGGAGCGATGAAGAAGCGCCTTCAAGTTGCGAGGACAAAGTACCCTGCGCTGAAAGAGCAGACCGCTTCGAGGTACCGCGAACTCGTGATCTCAAGGACCGTTCCGCAGGTCCAGGACGTGTTCTCCGATCCGACTGTAGCTGATGAGTACAAGATCGATCCGGCTCTGGTTCCTGAGATGATCAAGACTTCGAAGATCGGAAGTCGGTGGTTCGTTGAGATTGATCCAAAGCTGGTTCAATTGACCCAGCTTTACGAGTATGGTTCTGGGTCCCTTGGATTCTCGCCAAGACCGGCCTGGAGGGGATTCATGAACGACGTCAAGAAGATTCTCCTGAGGGAGATGGGAGGACAGCAGTGAGTACCAAGCGTGTGATCGATGCGATGATCAAGAAGGTCCAGGCAGGTCAAGATCCGAAGCAGGCAGCGACGAAGCTGATGAGCCTCGGAGAAGATCTCCGAGTCGGTCCGATCCTTGACAGCGTCAAGGCAGCGATCGGGATCGGAGAGATCAAGGCGACCGCGTCCGAAGTCGAGTCGTACATTCGCGACAACTTCCCGTACGTCGACGACATCAGGATCCGGACCGCTATCGGGATGCTGGTCAACTCTGGTCAGATCACCGAGGCTGTCGAGCAAGACTACTCGTACGTCCTGCTCCAGCAAGTCGGTGACATCCCCGCAGCGACCAGAGTCAAGATCCAAACGGTTGACCAGGCAGACGAAGAGGGAGGTCTGAAGCTGGTGATCGTCCCGGTCGAGCCTCTTCCAGATTCGGAGCAGCCAGAAGAGCCCGAAGTCCTTGACGACGAGCCCGAGGTTCTTCTCGACGAGCCTGAGAAGAAGGACGAAGCGGACGACAAGCCCGAGGACGACAAGGAAGAACCGGATCCTGACGAAGAGCCAGATCCGGATTCTGATGACAAGGACGAGCCTGTAGATGAGCAGGACCCTGAGTTCCCTGTCGAGGAGTTGATCATCTACGATGATGAGCTCGATCTGTACTTCGATCCCGAGACCGAAGAAGAGCCGGAGTCCGAGGACGAAGAAGATCCTGAGGAAGAACCCGAGCCTGAGAAGGACGAGCCCGTCGAAGAAGACTAGTCGTTGACGCTGTGGTACATGCTGTAGTAGGAGCAAGTTGATGCGATCAGGAACCAAACCACCTCCGAAGTGTGATGTCTCCGAGTTCGACGAGATCTCGATACCGACACGCTGCCCTGCTCACTCAAAGTTGGACCGGTTAGCGGAGGACGTCATGAAGAAGGCTCGAGAGAACCAGAAAGGCGTCGAGGCTATCAAGCTCCAGATCGCAGGATGGAAAGGCTGGGTCGCCGGAGCAGTATTCGCTTCGATGCTGTTGGGTACCGGGATCTCTTGGGGCCTCTGGAAGGTCTCGATGAATTCCTCGTCTCAGATTCTGTCTAGCGAGTCTATGGACGCAGCAGACGACGACCACGTCAAGAACCTGGTCAAGGAAGCGATCATGGAAGTAGCCAGACCCCATTCTCGTGGACCGGGTCCGAATAGCCGCACCTTGTTCCAGACTCCTGAAGAAGTCGAAACTCTCCTCGAAGAGAACTCCAAGGAGTAAGTCATCGAAACTGCAATCTCCATCTTCGATGCGTACGACGAGGCCTTGCTGACCTGGACCCGGGACAAGGTCTCGGGGCTCTTAGACAAGGCCGTCCAAGTGATCTACGCTCCTCCGGACAGAGCTATGATGGAGACGGTCTCGGTTCGCCAGAACAACACCCAGCGTCCTCAGCTTCCGATTGTCTCATTATATCAAGCCGGGGACATCCCAGTTCCTGCGAACAAGGCGACGACAGCCAAGCTCAGGAAGCTTGGCTACTCCAAGGCATACTCCCAGAACAAGCTCAAGATTCGTCAAGGTCGTCACCCCGTACCTGTACACATTCCTTATGTCTTAGACGTCTGGGCCGAGACCGCACGCGAAGCTCGGCTGTTGGTTCAAGAGCTGGTCTGGCTAGGTGGATCGAATGCGGAGTGGCTCCGAGTCTGGGCCGGGACTGTGTTCGGTTGGAAAGTTGCGTACCTCAACTTCGGCGGGACCATCGGGAACAACACCAACCTCGAAGCACTAGGCCGTTCAGAACAACGCCTGGTCAGGTACACCTTACCATTCGAGCTCCAGGCCTGGGTGTTCGATCCTGCGGTCTACGAGACCGACACGATGCGGCAGGTCCGGTTGCGGATCTACTCTGATACAGCGTTGACTACCTTGGTCGAGGATCTCTATTACCCTCGACGTCAATACATGGGCGACGCTGACGGGTTGCTCACGACGTTCTCGTACAACTATGGCCTTCCGTTGCAGATGTGGACTGTTCTGGTTATCGGGACGGTTGCTGGGGTCGAGGTTACCGGGTTCGACGATGGAGACGGTAACATCGCAGGAACAGGGATCACTTCAGGGACGGTTAACTACGTCACTGGCGAGGTCGCTGTTACGTTCGACACAGCTCCCGATAATCTGACCGAGGTCAAGGCGGGATACCTCGTCGAGGAGTAGAGATGCCTGAGCAGATCAAATACGAGATCGAGAACAACACCAAGGAATTCCTTGCAGTCTCGAGACGGATCCATCGATTCGGAGGCGAAGAGGAGTGGCATCTTGCACCTGGTCAGGTCCTTGAGGCTGACCACGTCTGGTCGTTCACGACAGCTCGGACCCAGACTCTGATCCGCAAAGGTCACGTGGTCTACCGTGAACTCGAGATCGTCGAAGACCTTGTTGAAGATCTCGTTGAAGTTGAGACGGTCGAGGAACCTCAGGTTCCCGAACCCGAAGAGAAGATCGAGATCCCTATGTATTCGATAGACAAGAAGAGACAAGAGCTCGTTGAGTTGTGTAATCAGGCCGGGATCGAACCCGGTTCGACGTCGTCCAAGGCCGAGCTAGTGGAGCTTCTCGATGAGCACTACGTGACCTGAGGAGGAACCGATGTCAGGAGAGCTGTCACCTGGAGCCTACGGCCAGGAAATCGACAAGAGTTACACAACGGCGAACTCGCTACCGTACGTACCAGGCGGAGTGGTTGCTGCGACCTGGGGACCGATCGGAGCCAGAACTCTGGTCTCGGGCCTCGACGGGTTCCTGGAGACCTTCGGGCCTCCGTCGTCCACAGCCTCGGAAGCCAAGTCCTGGCTGGGCTGGCGCGAAGCCTTCCGCAAGGTCGGCAACGCATACCTTGCTCGCCACAATTCGACCGCCAACCCTGCTGTCCGTTCAACCGGGTCGTTGCGAGGTGGTAGATCCACATCGATGACGACAGGGATCAACGGTGTGTCCGTTGTCGGTACCGGGAACTTCTCGTCTGTCGCAGCGAACTTCCCTGCCGACGGGATCGATGTAGGGATGTACCTCCAGATCACCTCAGGTGTCGGATCGGGTGATGTCGGGCTGTACCGGATCATAGCAGTCCCAGCTCCGACGCAGCTGACAGTGACTCCGAACTTCCCTGTCGGGGATACCGGGGATGTCTTCGAGGTCCTTGATTCGATGTGCGCCACGGGAATCAACGGTGCCACGTCTGTCGCAGCGACTCGACAGTTCACATCAGCTGCGTCGGTGTTCACGACCTGGAATGTCGCTGTCGGTGACATCCTCGAGATCTCCGAAGCTGCTCCTGGATCGACGGGAGACAATGGTGTCTACTACATCACGTCGGTCGACCTCGCTACCAGGGTAACGGTCGACCGCGACTTCCCGGTCGGGGGTCTGGCTAATCTGGACTACACGATCTACAAGTCGAAGAAGGTCGTCAATAGCCTCCCTGCTGGTGGTCTACCTGCCTCGGGTACGGGTATCGGCGGAACCACGATCACGACTGTCAACTTCACCGATGCCGGGATCGCTAACCTCGACTTTGTCCAGTCCGGGGTGGTTGCCGGGGACATCTTGGTGATCAACGACGGGATCGTTACAGACTGCAACGGGACGTACACGATCGTCACCGTCGCTGCCAATGCTCTCACAGTGAACCGGAACTTCGCAGCGACGTGTGTAGCGAATCTGGACTACTACATCTACCCCGCGTCGGTCAGGCTCGAAGGGTACTACAAGGGTACTCGTGCAGACGACTTCACGATGCGTGTAAAGCCTAATGCTTCGACCACGACAGACTGGGATCTGTGGGTCTACGAGAACGGCGTTGTTGTCGCCAAGCACCTCGGGACCAACAGGACCGACGCTGGAACCGACGTTGACAACGTGTTCATGAAGCTCCTCGACGCCGGTGCCGTGGTAGCGAACACGACCGAGCCTCTTCCTTACGGACCCGAGACCTTCATCTCTGATGCTGACGCGTCGGTCACGATCCAAGGTGGAGCGGACGGGATCAACGGAGCTTCGACCGGTGACAAGCTCACGGCTGTCAACCTGTTCAAGGATCCGGAGCAGGTCCGGATCAGGACTCTGGCGTTCCCTGGGGATATCGTCGACGCAGTCCAGGCCCGAATGCTTGAGATCGCAGATGCCCGAGGTGACTGCGTAGCTCTGCTGGACATCGACGCGTGGGCGACTGTGGATACCGTTGCCGAGGCCCTGGCCTGGATCACAGCTCACACACAGAACACCAGCTCTTCGTTCTTCTCGACCTGCTGGGCCGAGCAAGAGGTCTACGACGACTGGAACGATGTCGCTGCTTGGGTTCCTCCTTCCGGGTTCCAGATGTACGTCATCGCCAAATCGATCGGTACCGGCGTGTTCCGCGCTCCGATGGGATGGAAGCGCGGGATCTTGCCTCAGGTCACCGACACTCGGATCTCTCCGGACAACGACGAGCGCGAAGCGATGTACGGCACGACCAATGCCATCCTAAATCCGATCCGGACCAAGGCTGGCAAGGGGACTGCTCTCTGGGGACAGAAGACTGGTCTCCGTGCCGAATCCTCGCTGAACCGGATGAACAACCGGTTGAACCTGTGCGTGCTCAAGGAGCTGATTCTCGACGGTGTCGAGGACGAGGTCGGCGAGCCTTCGGACGAGATCCTCTGGGACCAGATCGAGAACTACGTCATCGGTCCGGCAGAGTTCATGAAGGGCAAGCGAGCGCTGGCTGACTACCGGGTCCGTTGCGATGCCGGGACCAACGCGTCTGCGGTTCTTCCTTCCACGAACTCCTCCCAGGCCTACGCTTGGTTCCAGTTCCCTGAGACCGGGGAGAAGATCTACATCAAGTTCATCGTGACACCTTCGGGGAGCTCGATCGAAGAGCTGTCCGAGAGCCTTGAGTTCTAAGGAGGACTACCATGGCCCTTGACTTCAGTGCAGACCACATCGCTTCAGCTGATGGCGGATTCGAGCCTCAGCGAGGCAACAACTTCGTGATCTCTGTCGCTCTGGGTGGGGCTGGGTTCTCTTCTGATCCCACGATGATCCAGCTGGCGATGCGAGCGTTCTCTCTCCCGGTCGGTAGGAACGAAGTCCACCGCATCAAGCACGGTAACACGACCAAGAAGGTCGCTGGCGGGCACGATGTCGAAGACTTCAGTCTGACCCTTCGGGACTACGTCGACCAGGATGTTCGCAAGCTCCTCTTGGAGTGGAGGACGCTGGTCTACAACGTCGACACCGGAGCGATGGGCCTCGCCAGCGCCTACAAGAAGATCGCCACAGCGATCGTCTCAGACCCCGGAGGCGGGAACCAGCGCAAGTGCAAGCTCTTCGGGATCTGGCCTCCTGCGGATCCTCCGGGCGGGTTCTCGATGGACAACACCGAGCCGATCGACATGGAGATGCCGTTCGTCGTCGACAAGCTCAAGTGGACCCAGATCTAGTTCTTCCGCTCTCTCACAACTAGCGTCTGCCGACGTCAATTCCTCTGGAGGTAATTATGGCAGGCTACGAAGGTACCACACGACTTCCTTGTGCCGTTTGTTACGACGATCCGGTCCTCAACGGTGATCTACAACTTCTAGCCTTGGGGACTGGGGAGATGAAGATCTTCTCAGCGACCAACATGGAAGCCCAGGCCAAGTTGAACCGTCTCGCCAGGTCGAACGTGATCAACTGGCCCACAGACTTTAACCCGATGGACCTCAAGATCCCGGACAGGTTCGCGCTGTTGCTAGACCTCCGAGTCTTGTCCTGGGGTCCTGAGTACGAGTTCTTCTACAAGTGTTCCGACTGTGACAAGAAGACAATTGGACTCCGTCCCTTCGTTGATGATAGGACGATCTTCACGCTCAGGGATCTCGAGAAAGACGTCCTCGGAACAGATGACGCACGTTACCCGTTCATCACAGAGCTTCCGAATGGGAAGGTGGTTGAGTGGGGGTTGTTATCAGGTTCGGATGACCAAGCGATCCGGAAGTACGGAGAACAATCACTCCGCCGTCTCAAGCCTCAGCAGCGGACCCAAGAAGGCGATCCGGAGTACTCGTACAGAACGGCCCGAAGGATCATCTCGTTGGATCAAGATTCCGAGGTCTCGTTAGACGAGAAGGTCGAGTTCGTCGAAAGCCTCAGAGGGATGGATGAGTTGACTCTGCGGTCAGCCTTCGAAGATGTCAGAGCAGGATACAGGTTGATCGTCGACGGGCTCCCTTGCGAGCACTGTGGATGGTTGAATGGTCCGATGAGGTTGCCGATCTCTGATCGGTTCTTTCGTCCAAGACCTGTTTGATTCGAAGATCCCTGACCCCAAGGTGTTGATTGATTCCATGGACTTTCTACAACGACGAGAAGGGTATTCCAGATCTGAGTTGGAGTCGATGCCTCCTTGGGAATTCTGGTACTTCCTGAAGCGAGCGATCCGTCGTCTCGAGGATGAGAACGCGCAGAAGCAAAGCCTTCTTGACTCGAAGAACAGGAGGTAGACTCTGTGGAACCTGAACTGCTCCCTCTGAGGTGGTTAGTCGAGCTGGATGATCGGACGTCGGGTCCGTTGATCAACCTCGACAAGCTCCAGTCAAAGTTCGTTGCACAGGTCGGGGACTTGGAGCAGGTATCAAAGAGTTCATGGTCGAGCTTCTACGACGGAGCGCTCGAGAGTACCAAGGTCGCAGGTTCGGTCCAAGCCGGGGTCGGAGAGGTTACAAAGGCTCTAGGTGGGGTAGCTTCGGAGACTAAGAATCTCGTCAAGCTCGGAGTAGGTCTCTGGGCTCTCTATGAGCTCGGGTTGTTAGACGCTGCTAAGGCCGCTTCGCAGTACCGGTCCGAGATCTTGTTGATGAATCAGAGCATGGACATGAACGGGCGTCAGATGGGAGTCGCTACAGGGATTGTCGAGAAGTGGTGGGCTACCTTGGGATACACCCGGGAAGAAGTTATTGCAGTCGTCAGAGAAGGACTACAACTCGGAACCCTTGCATCGAAGTCTAAGGATGCCGCAGAGAACATGCGGACCTGGGCCGATGAGACTCTCTATTTGGCTCGTGCGACAGGCGAGAGCACAGCCGAGATCGGTAAGCTGTACAACAGCCTTACCCGGATCCACGGAGTCCCGGACAAGCAACTCTATCGCATCGGATCAGCGATCAAGTACGTCGGCGACGAGACCGTGTTGACGCACGGAGAGCTGGTCCAGTTAGTCGATTCCCAGTCCGAGCTGTTAGAACTCGCTCGGAACAGCGGCACTTCGTTGGTCCCGTACACCCAAAGGCTTCTCGCAGTCGCAGGGGCTTTGGGACAAGGCGGGATCGCAGCGGACGGGATGCTGAAGAAGATGACCGACTTGTTGGACCTGACCGACGAACAAGGCCTTGAGGCTATCGAGGTCGTGGCGAGGTACACGAGGCGAGGAGTCGGCGATCTCAGGAAGATGATCACCGACTCGCCTGACGAGTTCGTCAAAGTCGGTGTCCAAGCGATGCAAGAGATCGGATCAGGGATGGACTACTACTCCCAGATGCGGAGGAAGGAGCTGGCTGAGAGTCTTGGTGTCTCGAGAGAAGAAGCGCTGAGGATGGCTAGGTTCGAAGGAGATATCTCCGACTTCGTGACAGACACGCTCGGAGCCGGAGCCAAGGGAGTTACCAAGCATCGCGACGCTGCTCACAAGACTGTAGATGACACAACCGAAGCCTATGCCAAGCTCGATAAAGAACTGAGGATGATGTGGATCGGGCTCGGAGAAGTGATGCTTGACCAGTTCCAGGGGAAGATGAAAGGACCTATGAACGAGATGTTCAAGCTTCTCCGAGAGAATCGAGGATTACCTGCGCAGGCTTTAGGACTCGGGCTCGATGCTATCTCTGACATGGTCGATGGGATCTGGGACGGGTCTAGCGGGATCGTCAAGGACTTCGAGGATCTGAAACTCGAGCTAGCCCAGATCAACCCAGCTAACTGGGATTGGTCCGGGATGCAGGACGGTTGGGAGGCTGCTTGGGAAGAGATGTTCGATTGGGTCGATACGAGGATGGGGAGATGGCTCGCTGATACTTGGTCGACTGCTGGATCAGAGATCCGGAAGGTTCTTGAAGACCTCGGAGTACTAGAACCTATGAATCAGATCGATACAGAGGGAGCGAAGAACTTGCTCGTATCGTTAGGAACTAGTATGAAGGATCTGCTAGAGTCTGTTGATCTGAAGAACTTCGTGGAAACTGGAGAACGGTCTTCCTCTCTCGAAGATAGTTTCAAAGTCATAGAGAAGGAGCTGATCTCCGGAGCTACGTCGTTATTCTCTCCTGAGACTGACCAGAAGATACGAGACGCTGTCGTTGAAGGCCTCTCAGATGTCTATAGAGACGTGATCGGGACTGACCTGACCACGGCATTCAGAGACCCTGCTACGACGAAGAAGTACAGGTTGTCGACTCTAGAGACCTTGAGAGGGACCTCGATGTCTCCGAATGAGATGACTTCGGTTATCCTATCGGAGATGCTCGATAGGACAGCACGAAGGCTAGAGAAGATCCAGGGGAGTCCTAAGGGATCGTTCTCCTATAATCAAGAGGAGAGTATCCTTAATCCGAAGACCAACGTGCGTCTCGGAGCAAAGTATCTCGCAGATCTGATCAAGAAGTACGACGGGAATACCCAGCTAGCGTTGATGGCGTACAACTGGGGAATGGGTAATCTCGACAAGGTCCTCAAGTCCGGGAAGCTTTCGACCTCGACACCTGGAACAGGGTACGCTAGAGACATCCTCACCGGAGCTAATGCTCTCGGAGCTAACTACGCTGTCCCGATCTCGACAGAGGCAGGGGAGGACCGCCGAGGTAAGGTTAGCCGAGCGGCTCTGAAGGGTTCACCGTTCGATCCGTTGTATGCTGCTGCTGCTCAAGAGTTCGGACTCTCTGAAGAGTTGATTCGAGCTGTTGCAGCTTCGGAGAGTTACAACAACCCCAACGCTAAGTCTCGCGCAGGTGCGTACGGGTTGATGCAGCTCAAGATCAAGACAGCTGAAGACGTGGCGAAGAAGCTCCGAATCAATCTAGGGACACTCGGAGCAGAAGGAGGTTCCGATCCTCAGGTTGTGTGGCTCTTATCCGAGATGCTCAAGTCTCTGAACAAGGTTGCTGGTCAGACCGATCCCAAGCGTCCGACCCTCACAGAGCCAAGACCCGTCAATCCCTTGATCCGTCCAGACCGGACCCACACAGGAGACTAGGATGACGCCTACCGAGACTTCGAAGTACCTGATGCCCTGGGGACCCCTCGGTATCGAACTCGGCGTACACAGGAGCTGAGATGCTGTGTACGGTATACAACATGCGGCTGTTCGGACAGATGGTTCCTTCCGGGTTAGGATCGGTAGTAGACAACGTACTCGCAGTCGTCGGAACTATCGAGTACGAAGAGAACTCCTATGTCTCTCCTCTACTGCTTGAGCCTCCTCGCCGGAACCGTAGCGCCGAGTGGCAAGAAGAGCCGTTCCGAGGGACTGTTGATCCTCACCTCGGATACGCGTTCACAACAGGACAAGAGATCGACTTCGTATTCGGTCTCCAGTCCTCGATGGACCAAGGTGACGACAGGACCCCTGCGGATGTCCTCGCTGAGATGATCTGGTTCGAGAAGCTGCTGTTGCCTGAGATGGATGATCAAGGTCTGTTCCTTCAACCACCTCCTCCGGTGTTGGTGATGCTCGGGTCCGGGTCTGAAGCAACCGAGACCTATACTGTCACACAGCAACGGGCATGGTACGGAGTATTCAAGAACCTGTCATTCGACGAGACCGGACCCGTCGAACTCCAGGGAGGTGTCCCGTTCCACTGCAAGGTCACAGCGACTCTGAGAGTCACGAAACCGAACCTTGCCGGGGTTGAACCGATCAAGAACTGGGAATGGTACGAAGCTAATGGGTAGCACAAGCACGATGTCAATAGGTCCGCTGAGGACCAGGTTCTTCGACTCGGTATCTGGGACTTGGACTGGTTGGCCTGTGAACATGCTCTTGATCGAACCTGATTACACCGACCGGGTCAAGCGAGTTCCTGCGGCTCTGGCGCATCGTCCGTACGATCTGGCCAGGGTCGCCTACGGTCTCTCGGATCTGTTCTGGGTCATCCCTATGGTCAATGGGATCTCCGATCCAATAGTCGGACTGACTGCTGGGTTGGTGGTTCTTGTCCCGCTCAAGGAGCGGGTCGTCAACGTACTGAGGTCTAGAGGTGTCGTCGTTAACTAGTGCTCATCCCCAGGTCGAAGTCTCGATCGGAGGACAGCTCCTGACTAGGATACCTCCGAAGTACCTCAAGAACTTTGTACTGAACTCGTCCCAGACTTCGATCTCGACGTTCCAGCTGAACTTCATCGATCCCACATTCGGAGACTTGGAGTTGGAGTTGATGGATCTGGTCCGTCGTCAGATCTCACAACAAGCGAACCCAATCAGTACCAGCCCTGACTACGCCAGGTTCCAGTTCCGCTTCGGATTCCCTGAGCACGACCTGTGGAACCCCGGGCACGATGACGGAGACTGGTATTACGGTCACATCCTCCGAGCGTTGCCTCGAATTACCAATGCCGGGATCTTGTTGTCGATCGAAGGAAAGATCGGACACATCGCTCCGAAGCCGATGCCTACGTCGTTCTTCGGTAGACGATCTGATGTTGTCAAGACAATCGCGGAGTTCCACGCAGAGCTTCAGACCCCTGAGATCTGGGACACGAATGACGACCCTCGAGAATGGCCTGCGATGACGCCGTCGCAGGATCATTGGGACTACGTCGTCGAGCAGCTGTTACCAGGAGCGGAGTCGACTCTGAAACAGTACACAGGAGGGTATGCCTTTACTCTCCGAGGGAACGGGAGGAAGCTATACTTCGGACCGGTACTGCATGCTCCGGGTGCCTCGTCTGAGTTCAGGTTGCTTGTACGCCAAAGCCCTGAGATCCTTGACTTCTCTCCTGATATCGATGCGTTCGCTGTAGGCAACCTCGCCGGGACCGGAGCGGTGATGCGGGCGTACAACCCTCTAGTGAAAGAGTATCGCAAGATGGTATCGTCTCCGATCGGATCTAAGTTGGTCATTGACGATCCGCTGTCTCAGCAGATCTGGTCCAAGACCGGAGAAGTCCCGTTGGACACGGTCAAGGCGTTAGCAGACGCGGACAAGATCTCAGAAGAAGAAGCCCGTGAGCGTGTCGAGTTCGCTACGAAGCTCCGCTACGCCTTCTTGAACACTGATCTAGCCGAAGCGGAACGACTAGGTAAACAAGCCTGGGAAGAGTTGTACTGGAGGATGCGTTCAGGGACTACGAGGTTCTACGGGACACCTAAGACCCTGGGTATGGTCGGAGGCGATCATCATCACTACATCGTCGAACTCCCGAATGGACGAGTCCATTGGACATCGGGATACTGGAGAGTCGCCCAGGCCTCGCATCGGATCGAGAACTCGTACACGATCGATGCCCAGGTCAAGAAGATCACGACGCTGACCGAGGCAGGAGCTTAGATGGTTGACATCCTCAAACTATCTAACGATGCTGCAACAGGGAACTGGCTAGGGTGCAACGAACCTGGTCGAGTCGAAGATGTCGAAGATCCGTTGAAGATCGGACGTGTCCGTGTCCGGATCTGGGCTATACACGGTGACGTCGAAGACACTCCGTTGGAGTCGTTGCCTTGGGCGATGGTCAAGGTCGACGGAGGAGCAGGGCACGATCACGGTCCTTCGTCCGAGTTCATCAACGGAGACGATGTTCTCTGCGGGTTCTTGAACCGAGGCGATCCTAGCTACCCTGTAGTCCTCGGAGGCCTCCACGGGATCGCGTCGTTACCGATCGAGATGATCACGACCAGGGGTCAAGGACAGGGCCAGACTTGGATAGCTCCTGAGGGAACCACGTACCCCAAGGACGTGTTCGAGGATCACAGCGACGACAAGCACCCGACCAGGACAGCGTGGAAGAAGAGCTACAAAGGGCACACGATCCTCGTCGAGGACCGTGATGGCGAAGAGTTCTTGAAGATCATTGACCGAGCAGGTCAGATCATCGAGATGTCGTGTCCTGTCCAGGTCGTTGCAAACGCTGACAATGCAGAGCAACGAGGTACTCGTGATGTGACCAAGGGGAACCAGGTCGGACACGACAAGATGGTCTCACGTCGCGGGTTCGTGAAGATCACAGACCTGTCAGGTCAGACGATCTTGTTAGACGCCCGAGATGGCCACGAGAACATCTCGATCATCTCCCGGGACCGGGCCGGGATCCGAGAGCAGAAACTCGTTCTCAGTGCAGCTCTGGGCGCTGACGGGTTCTCTTTGACCGATGCGGTAGGGAACACGATCACATCCTCGGCCTGGGGAGACGAGCAGCTGGTGTTGAGGTCGTTGTCAGGCTCCGCGTTGGTGATGTCCAAGAATGGCGACGTCGCTGTCAGAGCTGCTCGGAACTATTCGATTGAAGCAGACGGAGAGACCGAAGAGACCTATAGACGTAATCGCAAGGTCACGTTCTTAGGGAACCTCAGAGAACGAGTCCTCGGGAACCGGTTCATCTCAGCTCTAGGGAACCTCGCTCTGAGCTCTGGATCGTCGATGACTCAGACAATCCAAGGAGCATTCCAATCGGTGGTCATGAATGCTTCGTTATCCGGTGTCGCTGTAAACGGCTGGGTGACCAGGGTCGTCACAGGGAACGTCTTGTTCGAATCTCTCGCAGGGAAGTTCTCGTTGAATACGATTCTAGGATCTCTTAAGATCGGAGCTGGCCTGTTAGGTGTCTCGGCTTCGGTCGAAGTCGACTCGGTAGGAAATGTCACGATCTCGAACCTTGCAGGGAAGTCGATCAAGCTAACTCCGGCAGGGATTACGACGATCGGAGGAACAACCCCAGCAGACACGATCACGATGCTTCCTGATGGAACGATCCTGATGCCGACAGCAACAGGCCTCCAGTTCCCTTGTAACAATCTTCCGAATTGCTTGTTCGCTGGGGTTGTCCACGGCTTGAACCCGAAGGTGCTGGTCTGATGGCGTCGATTAAACAAGGATTGGAGACACTCTCGAAGAGTGTCCTTGCAGCTATCCAAAGTCTGACATCCTCTGAGATGGGGCTGGTCTGGCCATCTTGGGAACAGATCCTCGACGTCGTCCTCGGTCGAGTCCAAGAGACCTACGACACCAACGACGATGGAATTGTAGACGATGCTGATCATGCAGCGATTGCAGACTACGCTACACTAGCAGATCGAGCGAACTCGGCAGCGACCGCAGACTACGCTGATACGGTTCCTTGGACAGGTGTGATCGGAGCTCCGGTGCTCGGCGGAGACATGCTCAAGGCCGACTACGCCACTGCGTCAGCTACGAAGGTTGACACGGCCCTCAACGCTGAGAAACTCGGCGGAGCCCTCCCCGCAACCTACGACCAGTCAGGTGAAGCAGCAGCGGCTGTCGGTGCCCACGAAGGGACATACGCCCACGCGAACCTTCCTACCGCAGGAGAGAAGGCTGCGTTACCAGGGACTTCAGGCGCTCCCGGAGCTGGGAACAAGTACGTAACCGACGCCGACCTCCGCAACAGTGACGCCAGGACGCCAACGGCGCACGCAGCCAGCCACGCTACTGGACAACCTGACGCCATTGCGGCAGCGGACATCGGGGCAGCGGCAGCGGCACACACCCACGGAGGCGGCGACATCACCTCCCAGGTCGCTGACGCAGCTTCGGCAGACGTCGCCCTCGCCGTGGCCTGGGCCGCAGTGACCGGCAAGCCAGCAGTGCTCGGTGGGGATCTGGTCTTCCGCTTTGCCACCGGACAGCTTGTGCCCCACGACATCGGCAGCACGCTGGCTCACGGTGCCACTCCGATCAATGCCGGGGCCTACTCCACCGGGACCTGGACATTCCGGATGGTTGGGTGGACATCGGGGCCGACGATCCCGATCACTGCGCGGGTGAGGTTGTTCAACCTCACCGACAACGAGTACGTGACCGGGGCTGACCTGACGACGACAGCGCTCTCGGAGACCGAGGTGGAGTCGGCTGCGCTCACCGTAGGCTCTGCGGCTGGCAACCTCCAGGACACGAAGAAGCTCTACGAGGTCCGCATGGATGTGATCGGCGGCGTCTGGAACACCGACACGGCCCACTTCGGGTCCGTCGAACTGGTGAGGTCGTAGCATGGCTAGGTGGTACAAGAAAGGGCTGGTTCTCGACGGCGTCAACGACATGGTCGACTTTCTTGCTCCGGCGTCGTTGCAGATCACGAATAAACTTGGCGTGTCGATCTGGGTGGAGTGCGGAGCGCAGAGCGCGGTGGATTACATCATCGCCCGCTGGGATGGTGGTACAGATAAGTCGTGGGCGATCATCGCAGGGCTAACACACGCCCGCAAACTCACGATATTCTTGACCGACAACGGCACCTACGATGCGGCCCACGCAATCCACTGGGAGACGACTGACCAAGTCCTCCCCGCGTCAGGACAGGCTCATATCTACCTCGGGTTTGATACCGGAGCCGTTACGCTCAAGGTGAATAACGTCGCGATCACTGCGTGGACGATAACCTACAACGCGCCGATCCTTACCCTCAATGCTGCCCCGGCTGCACGACTCCGACTCGGCAGGTCGTCGGCAGGGTGGGCGGGCATGATCTACAACCCGTTCATCACAGACACGGAACTGCCGTCCGCCGCCGACGTGACCTACTTCCACAACGGAGGTCTCGGAGGGGCTCCAGGTGATCCGCTCCTGTGGACGCCGACAGGCAGCGCCGCTCTTGTGTCGTCTTGGATCTGGGACGACGAGATGCTCCTCGTCCCTGGTGCCTACGACGTTCCTGACAGGTTCGGGAGCAACCACGGAACGACGTATAACATGGACGCAGCAGACGTGGTTGATACCCCGTGGCTTGGGCCGAAGGACAAGTGGAACTACAGAGCACTGCACTTCACGAACATCTTGGGGAACAGAATCTCTTTTGGGAGCGACATCAGCCTCAAAGACCCAGTCAACTTCACGGTCGGCGGCCTCTATTACCACGAGGGGGTTTCCGGTACGATCCTCAGAGACTACAACTCCCTACAGAACCGGTGGCAGGTCATTGTCCCGTCTGGGGCCGTGACGAAGATTGAGTTGTACCTGACGAACGCGGCGACTGGAGCCCCGGGGAACAGGAAGATATGGCGGTCCATCGACGCCATTCTTTCTCCGAGCACGTGGTACCGTTGGGCACTCACCTTCGGTGTGAACGACCCCAAGTTCTACCTCAACGCCGTGGAGATCACGAACTGGACGAAGACCGAGAACTCCGTGGTCAACGCCCTGTATGCGGGGACGGGGCCTGTTCTGTGCAACCTAAGTCTCGACTCCAAGCAAGCCTGTATGTTCTATTTCAACAAGGTCCTCTCCCTTGCCGAGATCGTAGAACTTCATGGGGCAGTGGACCCGCTGGATCCCAGGGAGTCCTCTGCATTCGGGAACCTCGTGTCCTTGTGGGGATGGCTCCCGGACTATCCAGCCATCCCAGGAGCCAACGACGTACCTGACCAAGTCGGCACAAATCATGGCACGACGACGGCTGTGACAGCGGACGACATCGTCCTCACTCCATGGCAGGGACCGTGGGCTCACGTCGTTCGGACGTTCGTCCACAACCGGGCGACCAGAAGCTCGGACGGAGCCAGGACCACGTGGGCGAGCAGCAACGGTCCAGACCCTGACATGGCCTATCACCCAGACGTGGTCTATCCGGCAGACCACGAGGACTTCGTGGTGATCGGTGGAAGCTATGAGTAGGGAGTAGTAGATGCCTACGAGTCCAATCATCTGGGGTGACGGAGTGACAGGTACTCAGTGGTTCGAGGCCTCGGGCACGTCATTACTCGGAGCGACTGGAGCGAAGGTCGACGATATCCTTGACGGAGCCGAGGCTGTGACCAAGGCTGTCTCAGCGAGCCTCGGAGTAGTCCAGACTGTGCTGTCTCAGATGAAGACGATTGTTTCCGCAGTCGGGAAGCTTCCGAATGCTTTGGATGCAGTCGTACTCCTTACTGACCAAATCAAGGACGAGTTCTTAGGAACGGGCATCAAGGTATTGCCTATGTGGGAGTATCCTGTGAAGGACTATCTCCACTTCCTCCGAACAGGGAAAAGGTTCTATCACGAGTCGAATCGACAAGCGTCGTACAACGACTTCATGTCTGATCTCGGGAACTCGTTTGATGATCTCGGAGACCTGGACAGACCCGTGACTTCAGGCCCTGTCGTGGCTATCGTACTAGCAGCAGCTGCTCCATCGTTCGGAGAACTAGGAGCAGCCTACAGGAAGCTTCTAGCTTTGGTCCCGAATGTTGCCGAGATGCAAGGGATCCTGACCCAGATCGAGCTCCTCGACGGTTCGGTACTTACAGCACCTAAGACCTACTCGACGCCTCCGGACTGGGCAGGTTGGACAATTCGAGACGTCTGGCCAGGATTGGCAACGATGCTTGATCAAGGGATCAACAAGCTGGCCGAGATGCTCGAACCTGCTGCCAACATCGAAGATGCTGTTGTTGAGTTGCTCGAACTGTACATTATCAAGATCCAGGAGTTGCTCCGGATCGTTGACGAGGTCGTTAGTTACGCTCTGAATCTGCAACAGATCCTGAGTTCAGGATTCTATATGTTGTATGCCTTCAGTACGTCAGGTGTCTCGAATCTGAAACAGGCTATCCTTGCATCGAAGCCTGCAACGGAGTGGACGATCGACATGTACTTCGGAGGTCTCGTACTCCTTGCCGAAGGCTCGAACGTCTACAGTTTCAAGTCCTTGTTCGAGTCTGCTGTACCAGGTAGCACGACGTCTGCCGATGGCCTTGTCACAGCGACGTCATAGGAGCTGAGATGGTAGCGAAACCTCCAGGATTCAAAGGGTCGTTGCAAGGCCTGAGTTCTCCGTTGGAGTTCTTGGCTGACGGAGAACTGAAGTTCGTGTCCGATGACGAGCTGATCAATCAATGGATCTGGGACGCTGTTCTGGTAGCAGGGAACGAATGGTTCGGAGCAGAAGACGGATGGCCTGGGTTGGACGATGCCGTGGGTCAGTACGACACTCAAGAACTGATGGGGCTGGTCATCGTGTTCCTTCCGGTACGGCTCCAACAGTACTCCGATTTCATCACCGGGATCTCAGTGACTTGTACGGCAGAAGGCCATACTGTCACAGCGACTGTTGGATATCAGATCTTGAGAACCGGCGAGAAGAAGAGCGCCAATTTCCCGTTGGGAGGAAGCTGAGATGACTGAGAGACCTCGCCTGGTTACCCAGACGTTGTCAGAGCTTAAGACCGAAGCTCTGGAGTACCTGCTCTATTATATCGACAAGATCAAGTCGTTGCCGATGACTGCGACAGGCCGGAAGCTGGTCGAGTACTTGATCACCCTGGTCGAGACCAACCACTTCGGGCTCGACTTTAGGTTCCGTCAGTCGAACTTGCAGGACGTCACCAAAGTCGAACACGCTCTCAGAGTCGTATCGGTAATCAACTATCAAAACCCCGGGCCTGCTGCTGCAACCTCGCAAGGGATCTTCGAACCTCTCGGAGCTGCTCCTGTAGCACCTGTCCCGATTCCTCAGTACACCGTCCTGAAGACTACCGGGTCTCCGACACTCCAAGGTATCACAGCCGACGCAGCGGTCCTTGGTGTCGGTGAGACTTCGGTCGAAGTCGGGATCATTCAAGGCCAGAGGTACACAGCGCAAGCTCTAGGTGTAGCCACAGGAGGCCCGTACCAATCCTATCCGATTGCTACGAGGTACATTCCCAAGGCTTATCTAGCTGTCTACGTCAACGCCGTAGCGATCCCTGTAGCCGACGACTTCCAGGACTACGACGACACTGAACTTGTCTGCAAGGCTGTCTATGATTACCAAGGATACCTCACACTGGAGTTCCCTGATGGTACCTACGGCAAGCCTCCTGATATCGGGGATGTCCTCACCGCAGACTGGGTCGTGTGCGAAGGTAAGGTCGGCAACTTCGATATGTCCCAGAACCAGTACCGGACAATCATCGGAGCGTTGTCGTCGACGTTGTCGTTCACGCAGATCGCTGCTTCGACTAACGGAGCTTACAGTCCCACAGTCCAAGAGATCAAGGACGAAGCTCCTGGGCATTACCTCTCGTACGGGTACGTAAGGAATGTCACAGACTGTAAGCCTTTGGCCGAAGCGTATCCCGGGGTCTACAAGGTCAAGGTCCGGGCTGAACGAGCCTCGCACCTAGCTGTCTACGTCATGCCAGACGGAGGTGGTACAGCCTCGCTCACGCTCTTGACCAACCTCGAATCGTATCTCCAAGGGATTGCACTCGAAGGTCTTGTTGTCGAGTGCTTCTCATTGACTCCGGTCCCGATGATCGGAGCTGCCCGAGTTGTCCTAGCCACAGGTCGTCCTCGGGTTTCAAGAGGTACGATCAGTCGGATGGTCTGGGACGCGTTGGCTGCTGACATCGAATACCAGACCGTTGCGATCGGACGAGGACAGAAGATGTCAGATATCGCCCAGCTGATCGAAGAGATCGGAGATGGTGGCTATATCGACTATGCCGACATCCTCCAGTTGTCTCGTGAACCGAGGTTCATCAAGAACCGGATCGGGGCTCCTGACGTCTACAACTTCCTCGTTGGTACAGCATTGACCACGGCTCAGTCTTGGTTGGTCATAGCATTCGACGCTACTCAGTACTTCGTCTCGGTCGGAGGTGCCACGCTCCAGGCCCTGGGGACCGTTGGAGTTCCTTACACGTCCGGAGGGTTGACATTCACCATCGGAACGACAGTCGACACACTCCAGGTCGGTGACGAGTACGACTTGGTTGTGTCTCCCTACCTCGGGAACATTGTACTCAGAGACGACGAGTACCAGTACTTCCGACAAGACTCGGACTTCGGTATTGATGTTGTCTATGCGGAAGAGGATGCGTGATGAGCTACCCTGTTCCAGACTTTCTATCGTTGTTCACAGCCTCGACGTCGTTAGAGACGCCTCAGATCAACGTCGCCTTCGAATACTCCGGAGAGACCGTTGTGATGAAGAAGTTGAGGCTGCGACGCTCAGCTCTCCACCACGCTGTTTCCGAGACCGAGGGTACCTTGGTAGGGGAGTGGGTCGCGAACTTCCCTGACGCCCTCTCAGAGAGCGCTGGGTTAGCAGCCGACACCGGGTACTACTACGCAGCGTGGTGCGAGTACAACCGCCCGATTCATCACCCGTTAGTAACAGGGCACCGAGTCGATCGGTTCTTCTACGTGGTCTACGGGATCCAAGAAGGCTTAGTAGCCGGATATGTTAGGATCGTAGGACGAGGTCCTCAGGGATACTCGCAGATCACCTACGATCTCGAACGAGGGTACGTCTCTGCAGAGACGATGTATACGAACGTACCCCAAGGGATCAAGTGTGCTATCGGAGAGATCGACTATCCCCCTGGCTCGGGACAGATGACTCAGTTCTTCATGACCCAAGATCAAGTCTTCGGGATCTTTGAAGGGCAAGTGTTGTACTCGTTACAGACTGCTCTCCAGAACGTCGAGCCGACCGGAGTTGTGATGTCTCTGGATGGAGCAGGGTTCCCGTTGATATTCTACGTCCTCGATAACAACTCTTCGACATTAATCGCCGTTGACAACGCCGGAGCTATCTTAGGAACTCTAGACTGGGGTTACCTCGGGGATGACCTCGTCGGGTTGGCGGTTGATCCTGGTTGGACCGAGGTCTATGTAGGCTCGGGGTATCGGATCTACGCGATCGATACCACAGCCAATGCGATCAACACCACGATCTACTCGACGCTTCCGGCTCGATTAGGGCTGCACGTGACTGCGTGGTTGGGTACACGCGACGGGGTCAGGTACGACGGAAGAACTGCTCGTCGTCTCGAAGTACTAGACGGAGACTTCCTCGTCGAGTTGTTCGTTCTAGAGAAGCCTGATGTTGATCAAGAGACTCTGGAACTTTACCATGCCGAGACCGATATTGGCGGAGCGATTCTCGGAGTCGCTACAGCCGGTGCAGGTGCGCCTGGGATCCTTAACGGAACCGCAGCGGTGGTAGCTGGAGGGAAGTTCTCGAACTGCATAGACCTTCCCGGACCGGCTGACTGGGTCGACTTCTCTCCGTTAGCAGCTATAGGACCTTACCCTTCCGACACCGGTCAGGTCGAGTTCTTCGTCAAGTGTCCTGTCGGAGTGTGGACCGATGCCAACCCTTATACGTTGTTTCACGGGATGAACTCGATAGGACCTGAGTACATCCTCGTGACCAAGCTCGACCCGTTCATTGTTCTCACGTATGACGCAGGCGGAGGCCCTGTCACAGTCGTCGTACCGACCCCGAATACAGCGCTGTGGCATCGTATCGTTGTCAGCTGGGACGCTGTCGGAGGCTTCTTGACTATCCAGCTCGACGAAGACCCGCCTATTCAAGGGCCTCTAGGGCCTCCGATCGCACCGGGCCAGATCGACTCGATAGCCTGGGGAGCTCAGATGGCCGGGGTCCAATCGTGGCCTGGGCAAGTCGACGAGATCAGGTTCCAGACAGCACCGAGGCATACGATCTACGCATTCGATACCTCCTGGATCCGAGCTGGAACAGCTGAAGCTTGGTCGGGATCGGACAAGACCACAGGGACTCATTACCGAGACATCCTCGGGACGAGTCGAATGATTCCCGAGACGATCTTGGAGAACAAGGATCTGTTGTGGGTCTCTGGGCCTGATCTTGTCACCTCGGCTGGGGAGACTGTGAGACGAGACTTCCCTGGGGATCCTCAAGGGGACACAGCGAGGTTGTTCAGGATGCTGGGGTTGTTCTTCGATCGACTCCGGGATCAGCAACGCTACGTCCTCCCTGCTTCCACGACAGATGCGCTTCCAGCGGTCTTGTCGAAGCTGTTGGTGATGCTAGGAATCCCTGACATCAACGAGGTCGTTAATCCCCGGACTCTCGAGACCTACCCAGTGGACAGAGTCAGGGTCTATGCCCAGCTCCGGGCCTGGTTAGCTCCGAAGGTCGGGATCCTTGCAGCGATCCAGGCCTTGATCCGGTTCTACGGTCTCAGAGCGAAGACGGAGACGACACTTGCCCGGGTCCACTTCGATTCTGGGATCCCGTTCGACTCGGGAATCAACTTCGACACCTGGAATGCCAAGTCTCGGAGAGCGTTGTTCTCGATGGACTTGTATGATAACGACAATCCGATGGAAGGTCAAGTCGACGGAGTGACTTCAGCGTTCGCTGTCCGTCAGTTAACGACAGTCGCTGGTAATTTCGTGACCGCAGGCGTACGCCCAGGGGATATGGTTCGTCTTCTAGACAGTGTTGATCTCGGAGACTACCTTGTTAACTCGGTTGTAGGACCTGGAACTCTCGACATCACAGAGGATTGGCCTATAGGAGGGGCTGCCGGAGTCTCGTACCTGATCATCCCGGCTGTTCCAAGTGCCGACCAGATCTGGTCGTATATCCAACGACAAGTCGAATTGCATTCACCGCAGTTCCTCAAAGTCGTTGGTTGAAATGAAGAGAACCCCTTATGGGGAGAGAAGAGAAGTCTTATGCTGTTCTTCTTGTATTACTCTAGCTAAGTAAGAAGATAAGACAAGTATAAGGACGTTAAAAGAAGAAAAGGGAAACCCTTAAGGGTTCCCCCAAAAGAAGAAGACCCGGAGGCGGTTATGTCACAGACTCGAACGTTCGACTACGAAGCCGATGATGCCACGCTGTTACTGAACAATCGGATCAGAGGCATCGAGCCCTACGGAGTCTACAAGGGGTACAAGTTCGTTCCAGGAAGTCTAGGAGGGATGAACTTGGCATTCCTCCATGACCACGACGAGACCTTCGCATCACTCACAGGGATTGACGGAGTCGCTACGGCTCCGAACAGGTTGACTTCGGTTGCTGGTGGGTTCTTGTTAGGTGTCACTGTCGGGATGGTTGTCACGATCGCAGATCCTGTTAACTCAGGAAACAACGGTGACTACTTCGTGACCGTTGTCGTTAACGATAACAACATCGACCTCAACCGGAACTGGGCAGTTCCAGCGTTGACCTTGCTAAACTTCCGAATCACCCAAGCCATCGGTCGGATCCTGACGACAGATTGTGTCGTAGTAGAAGAGGACGAGTGCCAGGATAACGAGATCTTGCTAGTCGTTGGTGGTGTCTCGTGGCGGATGGATCTGATCTATTGCCGCTACGTCTACAACGCCTCGTTGCCTCCTAACGCAGCGAGCTACTTCGCTTCGAGCTGTACACATTGGGCCGGGGTAGCTGACGGGTTGTGTAGTGGTAGAACTCTGACCTCTGTGATCGGAGGTTTCGTAGCCAACGTCGCCCAGGGTGATATCCTGCGGATCCAAGATCTGATCGACTTTGGTGACAACGGCGAGTACACCGTCACCGAGATCGTGTCAGACAACGAACTTCGAGTAGATGAGTTCTTCCCTGTAGGAGGGACCAATCGGGCATTCTCGACGTATCGTTACCCCGGGCTGACTCCGAACGATATCTGGATCGGGACCTGTGAAGTTCCTGCCGGAGCTGTTGCTGTTACAGCTTGTACGTTCCGTTACTTCGACAGGACTTCGCAGCTGATCCAAGATGTCCAGAAGTATGAACCAGGACAGTTCCAGGCAGGGATTTTGTCTGGTCTGCACATGTACCAAGACTTCGGAGCTCCAGGGACTATCAACCTTCCTCCAGGGACAGCGATCACTCCAGCCGGTACCTTGCTCAGGTCCGAGGTAGAAATCGGTTCTGCAGCAGTTCCAGCTCTTGCAGCGGCTGGTCAGCACCGGATCGATTCGTTGGTGATGATCCGTCCTTGGGACTCGAAGCTCGAGGTTGCTCAACTTGAGACCGTGCTGGTAGGAGGAATTCCAGCGATCGTAGCCAATGATCCCGTCGCTCCGACGATGTCGCAGATCTTGACGGCTCTGAATGCTCTTGACGATAGGTACTACAAGAGCCAGGACGTGGTTGTGCTCGGCGAGATCTATGTCGACGATTCCGTGATCGAAACAAGGCCTTACCTCGCTGTATCATCGGATCGTAGGGTCAGGGTCAGAGCCAAGCGCGGAGACCTCCTTGGAACTGAGATGCCCGGGGACTTCTTCGGAGCAACCGCTCTCGAAGATGCTATGGAGTGGGTGACTTGGTATCTTCGTCGCAGAGGTGCTGTTCTCGGAGCAGCTACGATTGTCGAAGCCAATCCCGAGATCGACGTCTTCGTCGAAGGACATCAGCCGATCTATGAAGACTTCTGGATCCCGTCAATGACGACACTCCGAGGACCTGGTCGGGTTGTATCAGAGACTGGAGATACTCTGATCTTCTCAGGAAGAGCAATCGTAGGCAATCACATCGCCCAGACCTGGGTAGCAGCAATCGCGGGAGCTCCTCCAGGACTTCCTCTAGGTTACAATTTGTACACGATTGCTATCACAGCTCCGTACCAGATCGGAACTGATCCTGCGAACTGTAGGTTCGTTGCTGGAGACAAGGTCGAGCTCTATGCAGCTGTTGCAGGTACGTTGTTCACAGGATGGGTCTACGTCGTCAACGCGTGGTCGTTCTCAGTTGTACTGCTGAATACGTACAACATCGCTGACGATACCGGGTCGATCCGGGTCATCAAGCAGCGTAACGGAGCCGAGAACTTGGCTCTTGTCGGAGCCGGAGTCGAAGTCGAACACGTCGAGCGTGCCAAGATCCAACTCAGCTCCGACACCGGGATCGTGTTCAAGCAGAACAGTCTCAGTGAGTTCGATCTTCGAGTTGATGGTTGGACTTGGAGTGCGTTGACAGCTATTGACTTGTCCGACTTCGGACCTGGTCTGGCGAATCACTACAAGCTCCTGGCAGGTTCTGTCGGAGGCCTCGCTCAGTTCCCTGGGCGAGGCGAGATGTACTCAAGATTCGACCGGATCTTAGCGATCTCCCCTCCTGGTTCAGGCGTCTCGACTCTGACGTTCACTGGGACACAAGACGCTACGATCGACGAGCTCCTCGGAGTGAATCAATCAGCGAATCCGATAGACATCGTTGTCGATGGGATAAACTTCGCGTTCGGTCGGGTCTTGTCGTTACTGGATACGACCTTCACGATCAATGGAGGTTCTCAGATCTCGATTGGTCGCTTAGATGTAACCTTAATTGACATCGCTGTAGGCTCAACCTCCGTCGTGGTCCAGGCCTATCAAGCCTTCGGAGGGGTTGTTCTCGACTCTACCTTAGACGACTCTACGATCTTCCTCGGGATCCGTGACAGATCGAAGGAGAACCAGGACAGGAACTTGAGGTACGGGTCTGAAGCTCTGATCTCGTGGGATCTGGCGACACAGACCTTGTCGTGGGATGTCGATCTCCTGATTGATCTCCCATTCACTACAGGGTACAACCGGATCCTGTCGACAGCGTCGCCGATGACTCCGATGATCAATGGCGACCGAGTCGTTGTCTCTTTGGTCAGGACTGCAGCAGGGATCATAGATGTAGTTCCTACAATAGTCTCGAAGGCGACTCCGTTGGTAGAAGGTCACGATGTGTTGATCCTTGCTGTCCGGATCGGGGACCGGATCTATCTTTGCGACGGAGCATCGATCCAGGATGGCCAGGCTGTAAGCTTCGGGACAACTCCGCCTCCTCTAGGTTCTGTGGTCTACGAGAGCCTGGCTACGAGTGCTAAGGAGGCGTGGACAACAGGACTCGGAGACTGGATCGGGGAAGGAAGCACGATCTCCGAGAATCCCCAGGTCATCTTCGTCAATCTCGCTCTCGTAGGGTATGTCTACACAGCGGCTTCAGGTCGTGTCCAGTTCGCGGGTCCTGTCGACTTCTCGGGCGTCGAAGTCGATGACGTGTTCATCGACGGAGCGGGTAAACGTCACAGGATCAGGACTGTTAATGACGGCGGAGACTGGTTAGACGTTGCGAGGAACTCGGACTTAACTGTAGGATTCGCTACGAAGTGGCAAGGTGCGATTGTTCGAGGAGAACTCCATTGGGTAAACTCGTTGGTCACGGTGTTCACAGCTGCTAGAACAACTCTAGGAGGGATCGCCGGAGTAACACAAGCCGGAGCTGTGGTCACCGACTTCAGCGATGCCGCAGGTCTAGCTGTCCTTGTCGGTTCGATTCTGTTCCTTAACGATGCAGTCGCTCCTGGTTCGAACGGGGTCTACCGTGTCGTAGCGATTGTCAATGCAACGACGGTGACGCTTGATCGAGCGTTCCCTGCCGCTCTGGCAGGGTTGACCTACGAGTTCAGGTGGTGCGCTGTTACCTTCGCCGGAGCCGTTGATATCCCGATGGTTGATGAGTCAGCGTACACTCATTACCTCTTCTGGGACACAGCGGGAGAGCCTCACAGGATCCTCGGGAAAGACACCGGAGATGTGTTAGTCTTCGATTACGAAGAGCAGATCGAAGACGAGCCTCCTGCAACTTCGAACGATGGTATGATCACGACAGACAACAATCCCCGAGGCCTTAATCTCGGGGATCTTAGGACGATCGGTCAGGACGACCGAGTCTACGTGAATCCTCCTTCCCGAGTCTGGGATCCTTCACAGATGAATCGCGACGGAGTCTCCGGAGTCTACGGAGGCGAGCCGTTGTACCAAGATCCACGGGACCAACGTCTTCTATACGGAGGGTATATCAAGTCCGAGGCCGGGTATATCAAGTTCCAGGACGACGCTGCAGGGCGAGGATCATTCGTCGAATTCACGTTCTGGGGACGAGGAGCTATCCCGTTGGTTCGAGGAGACTCGAATGGGATGGCTGATCTCGTCGTCTGGATCGATGGACGCCGGGTCCAGACCGATTATTCAGTCGCTTCGACCTCAGGAATTTTCGATGGAAAATTGGACAGGTATGTCCAAGAAGCTCCGATCGAGAATGCTGAGACGTTGTTACTCGGAGCGTTCTGTCCGTTGTCTCTCGGAGTTCATACGATTCGTATCGTTGTAGCTTCGTCAGCTGGGACAGGGTTGTTCTACCTCGCAGGATTCAGAATCCTAGGAGATACCTACTACGGGTCATCCTACGGGTTCATGGCACCCGGGACCGGGTATATTGACGGGAAGAAGGTGACGCTGGCAGCTACCGACAAGGCTCTGGCCTTGGGAGGGGTTGCTTCGTGGAAGGGCGGATCTAATGTCTTCGCCATCGGTAAGGATTCGTTGATCAAATCTCATCTGTACCCTGTTGCAGAGAAGACTCAGATCTCGGGGACAGCAGCTGCAGCTTCTCCTACGGTGACAGCGACGTCTCTCGATCCAGCGCAGGAAGGCTACCGCTACGGAGATATGCTTGTGATTGAGGAGGTCGCAACAGGCAACCAGGTCTATAGATACATCGAGGCGATGACTCCGACGTCGGTAACTACTGATGCTAACATCGGGTACAACGGAGCAGTCACTGTCGATTACTACGGGGCGACCTACCTGACCAGACTGCCGATGAATGAGATCCGAGTCCGGAAGAGGACGTTCAATCTGATGTCAATGGCGTCGGGACAAGAGAACGCGTCACCGTTCGAGGACGTCCTAGATCTTGACATCAACACTGTCGGAGACTGTTCGTACGTATCATCCGACGACTCGACGATCCTAGTTTGCAATGACGTCGAAGGGACTTACGATACGACTCTCGGGAAGTTCATGGTGAACCTCTTCGATGTTGCAGGAGCCTTTATCCGGATCGGATTCTACGGGACCGGGATGGATATCCACGTCCCGTATGCCTCGCAATACGACGCTACCACCATCGAGCCGTTCAACGTCTGGATCGATGGTTACACAGTCGGGACATATACGCTGGCTCAAATTCGAGGAGGAGCTCTCCGCGTCTGTCGAGACCTTCCGATGGGGTACCACACGATCCAGCTCGAATCGTCCGCAGCTCCGTATGTCGGTTCGAATCTTGTGTTCGTCCTCGAAGGATTCACAGTCTATACCCAAGACTACTCCGAGGTCGTAGACGAGTTGGCTTTAGCTGTCATGGATCGTCATGGAGAGAACTTGATTCACCTAGCGAACGATCCCAAGGATCCTGGACGAGGCTGGACCCGGTTCCACTACAAGTCTATGTTTGTCTCAGGAGTGAATGCGGTTGCATCGTTCAATCCAGCATACCGTGCAGGGGTAGCAATCCAGCTTACCGACGTCGCTTCGATCTTCTTCCAGGTTCCAGGGGATGTCACTCAGCTAGTGATTCGAGGGACGTTAGGGACTGCGACGATCTATCGTAACGGAGCTGCGACAGCGTGGACCTTCAATACGATTATTGTTCCTCCGTCCTTCTACGACTGGACGACGATCGAGATTCGCCAGACCGGGCCTGGTGTGGCAACTATCGTCGAGTGCTACGACGTTAGGATCAACAAGGGTTCGACCTATCGAGCCCTATTGGATGAGCGGATCCCGCGTAACGACTTCGTCGGACAAGGAGCGTATCAGAGGCTCCCGAGCTACCTACCTGCGCCTGAGCGCGAGAACAACTCCAGTGCTTGGTCTGGGAATCTCGTCGAAGTAGCGAACTTCGATTCGACCGTTGACGCTGCGATGTTCGACTGCTGGATCACCGTCGTCAACGAAGAGCCTGCAGCGTACTTGGTCAACTTCCATTTCATCGTGGAAGAGGATGCTGCGACCGGTAACACATTCACCTACGGACTTGTTGTTGACGGTGAGATCCAAGACACGACAGGACTTTACGGGTCTCTGAACTTCGGGACAGCCAATGAGAAGAAGCCTGTTGCAGGTTCTGGAGTCGTAGAGCTCGCTCCAGGAGAGCACTCTATCGGAGTGTATATGACCAGCACTGGTAGCACGTTCGATATCTTCAGTCGTTCGATCTCAGCGGTGGCAGTCGCCCGCTTGACTCGTTAGGAGGACCTAGATGCTCTCGAACAACACTTTCAGAGCTCGATTAGCTCGACTATTCGCTCCATCGAGCGCCTCAAGAGCTATCAGGACTCCTCAGGACAAGGAGCTCGGAGATTACGACGTCGAGCAGATCAAGTCCAGAGTCGAGAGGTACCGCGGATTCATGGCGGACCAGGCAGACAAACGTCGTGAGTTGTACGAGGTCTACGAAGAACTCGACAACTGGCCCGAGGTTTCCGGCGTGTTAGACGCCTACGCAGAAGAAGCGACTCAGGAAGATCCTGACTCGGGGTTGTCGATCTGGGTCGAGGCTCCAGACGAAGGGATCCAGTCCGTCCTCAACACGTGTCTCGAGAACCTCGAGATCAACGACGAGATCTACGCGATCATCCGAGACTCGGCGACCCTAGGAGACCTCCCAGCTCGGGTCCATGGCGAGCCCGGAGTTGGAGTCACAGCGGTCGAGTGGAAGCATCCCCGCAACTACGAGCGTGTCGAGACCGAAGACGGGACACTCCTGGGTCACTTCTACGACGACACAGGATTGCGACGGAGCTGGGACGTCGACGACCTCGAAGAGTTGTACAAGCCCTGGGACTTTGTTCACATCAGACTCAGACGTACAACAGTCACGACTCGAGACCGGGAACGAGACACTCGCGAACTCTACGGAACCTCGATCCTGAAGAACACCCAACGTCCGCTGAAACAGGTCCGAACCGCTTCGGACATGTTGATGGTCTACAGACTATCGAACACTCTGGATCGTCGAAACATCATGGTCGACGTCGGGACCCGTTCGACCGAGATGGAGATGTTCCAGAAGCTCGGTCGTTGGAAAGCAGCGATGCGACGCACGGTCTACAAGAATCCCGACTCGGGCGAGTTCGATGTGATGTGGAATCCGCTGGGCCTGACCGAAGATCTGATCTGGCCGACATGGGACGGGTCGCAGTCACGAATCGAGACGACGCCGGGGATGCCGAACATCTACGCAGCCTACGACATGGACCTGTTCTACGACCAGCTCTACGCTTCGATGCGAGCGAAGAAGGAGTGGTTCGGGTTCGGGGAGTCAGCAGAGGAAGGTGGCAGAGCATTCTCGTGGAGATCGGTACAGTTCGGTCGTCAGGCTTCGAGGCTACAACGTGACGTCATGGCAGGGATCTCGAGGATCCTCCAGATCCACCTGGCTTTGCTTGACTTGTCCGTGAGCAAAGGAACGTTCAAGGTCTGCATGGTCCCACCGTCTCCTATCGAGCTGCTCCAACGACTTGAGGTGATGCAGACTACGTTGGATGTGATTGAGCGGTCGTTGGACGTCGGGACAGCTCTGGGTCTGAGACAGCAGGAGTGGGGAGGCTATCTCCTCAAGTCGCTACTCGGATTCTCTGACGACGAGATCGAGAGATTCGGACCGATCCAAGACGTGCCCGGAGAAGGCCCAGACCTCGGAGGCTCAGAATCCCCTGCGCCGGTGTTTGCAGAGCCGGAGCAGCCTGGTCCGGAGCCGGAGGAACCAGAAGACGAGGTACCCGAAGAACCTGGACCGGGTCCTGATTATGCTTCGATCATGAAGATTATCCGAGCCAAGCCCGAGGATCTGACCGAGGACGTGACATCGACGTTCAAGAAAGCTGTCAAGAACCAACTAGCTTCGGAGACCTCTGCTCCGATCGGGAAGTTGTTGAACGAGGTATTCCGGAGGTCGAAGGTGATGGCTGCAGGACAGAAAGAGCCGTTACCCACAAGACTGGTCCGAGGCGAGTACGACAGAAGGTTGACCGAAGCCAAGATCCATATTCGTCCGGAGGATCCGGTTGAACCGCTCCAAGAGTAGCTCCATCAGAGAACGATCCTACGGCAAGGGCCAGATCCTCGTAGCTGTCTATCGCAACGAGATCGACTCCAGGGTCTACTACGACACCGTGATCTACCGAAGGATCCGACAAGGCGGAGAGTTTCGACGAGGCACGAACCTCAAGCCTCATGACTTGCCTCTGCTCGTAGAGTTACTCTCTCAAGCTGGAGAGTACCTGGTCAAGATCGGACAGATCCCTGATCCGTCTGATCCCTAGAACTTATTCATGAGGAATCCTCATGAAGTCTAGTTCCTGCCCAATGGTTAGTTTCGTCTTCCGAAGAAGACCAGAGCTCACCAGGCGACAGGCTGTCACCGTAGATCCTACGGCCTTATTGAGGAAGGGGGAGATTGGATTGTTGTTCGTCTTCATTCATAAGAGAGGTGCTCTGGTGTCACCGACGGAGGACTGGTCGAACCCGTCGGATCCTTTCGACCAGTCCAAAGCGAGTTCTTCGCACCAGTAGACGTTCCAGAGGACCTCTCTTGTGTACATATCCAGGAGGCTGGGAGGCAACCATGGCTAGTCTTTGGGCGGTGATGCGGAAGTGGCCAGATGGGCGGGTGGAGTATGTCCACGTAAATGGAAAGCTGGTACCCATGGGGGCCGACATGGTTTTCCTGGCGGTGGACACAGACCCAAGCGCTATGGCAGATGCGCACGGGGCTGTCCTGTGCGAGTTCATCCCCCGCTCCGAGCTGGACGAGGCGAGGGGGGAGGTGGAGAGGCTGCGGGATGCGGCACGAAACGCAGGGAACTTCATCCGTGAACTGAGGGTACCGCAAGATGCTTTGCAGATGATCTTCCTCTGCCTGAAGACGCAACGGACACTTGATGCACTGGACGCAGTCACCCAACTGGAGGCCCCATGAAGACCCAGGCAGAGCGCGACGAGGCGAGGCGGATTTGTGAGGCGGCGCTTCACAAACTGAGGGCACATGCTATCGCCTTTGAATTCATGCGGCCAGATCACGATCTCGTGTGCGCCGTCGAGGACGTGGCCGACGCGTACGAGGAGTTGGAGGGGAGGCAGAGAAGGCCAGAAGGGCATTGGAGATGGCGTGCAGTCCGTTGGTCGCCATGGGCTTCGAGAAATTCGATCCCGGAGCGGAAGAGAAGGTCAGGCACTACCTAGCCCAGGCCCGCGCCGAGATGGAAGCGGAGGAGAAGTGATCTCGTGCTGATCGAATACGGAGACCGGGTATCAGAGATCGATGGTGAGTACTGGGAGCTCAACGATCTCAGAGCTAAGCTAAACCTCGACCCCGAGGATGCTTCCGGAGCCGATCAGCTGATGTCGACAGATGAAGGACAGATCTTGTCAGGGTTGATCCCGCTGGTCTCGGAGCTATTGGACGATGTCGAGGTCGAGTATCCCGACGACCTGATCCGAGCCGAGGTCTCGACCGAAGACTTGGTCCCGTTGTTCAAAGGGATCGTTCCATACGACTACCAGATCGCAGCGACCAAGAAGATGCTCTTGCAAGGACGAGGCCTCGTTGAACTTCCGACTGGGTCAGGCAAGACCGAGATCGCCGCAGCAGCGACGAGATGGTACACAGAACAGCACGGTCTCCGGGTCTTGTTCTTGTCTGGGTCAGCTCTGATCACGACTCAAGGTAGAGAGAGGTTCCTGAAGCGAGGTGTTCCCGAGGTCGGGATCTATCACGGCGACGAGAAAGATCTAGGACCTGATGTTGTCTCAGCCACGATCCAGTCCTTGTACAGCGGGATCAAGAAAGGCGACGAACGAGTCGTAGACCTGCTAGACTCCGAGGTCTTGATCGTTGACGAAGTCCACCACCTCCCAGCCAAAATGTGGACCACGGTCATGTCCCAGTCCAAGGCGAGGTACAGGTTCGGACTGTCTGCCACGGTCTTCGATGAACCCGGCGAGTACAGCATCCGAGACTTGGTGTTGATCGGTCTGACCGGACCTGTCCTGATCTATGTCCCGTTGCGCGTGTTGATCCAACGAGGGATCTTACCTGAGCCGATCATCTACATCGCTAGGATTCGAGGAGATCGTATCAAGTCGAGCAACTGGGACAAGGTCTACAAGCTCGGGATCGTTGAGAGCGAAGAAGGAAACGACATCATCGCCAAGATCGCAGGTCAGCTCAGTCAAGAAGGAACGAAGTCGTTGACCTTCGTTAACCGTGTCACGACCCACGCGCACCAGCTACTCCCGTTGATGCAACCTTTGTGTACCCAAGCAGCAGCGTACTCAGGAGGTGGTCGAATCCTGAGGTACGTAGGAGACTCGAAGGTTGACGGTACCTGGGATCTGGAAACTCTCAGAGAGTATATCAACCTCACCGATGGCCTTGCTCTGGTAGCTACTTCGGTGCTGGACGAAGGTGTTGACATCCCCGACTTCGGAGCTGTGATCATGGGTGGTGGACTGAAGAAGGCGCGCAGGGTCGTGCAGAGGATCGGACGAGCGATGCGTAAAGAGGAAGGATCTGAGTCGCCTGGCACGTTCCCGGTCTTCGACTTCATACACGAGTCGCACTTCTACTTGCAACGCCATAGCGAGAAGAGGATCCAGTTGTACAAGGACTTAGGTCTTCAAGTCCGGTCGATCACGGCCTCAGGAGTGGAGTTGTAGTGGCTGAACAAGGTAAATACCCGTACGACATCCAGTTCCAGGTCCGGATCGTAGCCTTGCTGATCCAGGATCCGTCGTTCCTGAGATCGTACAGAGACATCATCAAGCCCGGGTACTTCGAGTCCTCGGGGTTGTCAACGATCACCCGAGTCCTTCTCAAGTACTACGACGAGCACTACGAGGCACCGGATCAAGTCACGCTGCGCAACGCTCTCGAAGATTACCTTGTCAAGATCAGGATGCCAGCGACTGAACAATCCACGATCCTGTTGCAGACTGTTGACTTGTGCAGCCTCGACATTCCCGATCCGAAGTATCTCAAGGAGACTGTTCGCAAGTTCGGACAGACCCAGTCGGTCAAGGAAGGGCTGCTGAAGTCGGTCGACATCCTGAAGAAGGACGGCGACGCCGACGAGATCTACAAGATCATGCAAGACGCGGTTCTGTCCGGCACAGACACCTCCGACCTCGGAACGAACGTGTACACCGCTCTTGAACGTGTCCGCCAGATCGCAGACCGGGGACAGAGCAGGGAACACCGGATCCGGTCGTACATGCCGACCTTGGACAGGTTGACCTACGGAGGCCCGACCCGGGGTCAGCTGTGGACAATCATCGGACCTCCGGGCGGAGGCAAGTCGGTATGGCTGACGAACATGGGAGCTGTTTCGGTCAAGTCCGGGTACGAAGTCGTCCACATCACCCTCGGCGATCTCGACGAGGACGAAGTCTTCTTCAGGTACTGTGCGAGACTGTCAGGTGTCCCGATCGATCAGATCGTGTCAGGGTCTGACGAATTCACAGAGTATGTAGCTCGGAGTCGAGGCTTCCGTCTTCAAGTCAAGTACTATTCGTCCAAGGCTGCGTCGCTGGAAACGATCCGGGCTTACTTGATGAAGCTCCGAGCCGTTGAAGGGATCCGACCTAGTCTGGTGATCATCGACTACGCCGACGAGATCTTACACAAGGAAGAGAACGACTACGCCGGTGGTGGAGCGGTTTACTCAGGCCTGAAGCAGATCGCTGATGACTTCAAGTGCCTGGTCTGGACCGCGTCGCAGCCTCAGCGGTTCACCACGGTCAATCGCAACCAGGTCATCACCCAAGACATGATCGGAGACTCGTGGCGCAAGACCCACAAGGCCGACGGCGTCATCACCTACAACCAGTGTCCTGAGGAGTACGAAGAAGGGACTGCACGGATCTGGGTCGACAAGGTAAGGAAAGGGAAGAGGTACAAGTTGTTCACGATCCGTACCGACTTTCCGAGGATGCATTTTCGTGAAGTCTTACAACAGGAGGCAGCATGACTCTCATGGGGATGTTCCGTTGGAGGTCGCAGAGATGGCCTCGGGTTCACGACCTCGGCGAGGCTGCTCAGATCGCTCTAGGCAAGGAACTGTTCCGTCGTCTTGATCTTCGTGATGCCGAGGACAAGGAACGAGACTGGCCTGATTGTCTGATCTACCACACCCTCCTCAACGAGCGCAAGGTCCGACCTCCTGACGACATGCCAGCCTCGTTCGATTGTCAACAGTGCAGCCTGCTCAGGTCAGCCGAGTTCGCTCGATGCCAGTACAAGCACCGAGACCGGAACGTGCTATGAGCGACTCTTCGTTAGACCTGCTGACCTCAAGACTCGGACACCCGATTCCAGGTGGTCGGACCGAGATCCGGTACATGTGTCCGCTCTGCGACTCCGAGCACACCTCGCGTGACCACAAGCATTGTCTCTACGTCAATACCGACAACCGGAAGTGGTTCTGTCAACGATGCCGCAAGGGTGGCGATCTCGAGTACCTGTTCAAGACATTACACCTTCCGTTCACGGTCGAGCATGCTCTCGAAGATCTGGACAGGCTGCTTCACGAACTCTACGCGGATCTCCAAGAGCCTGCGGAGGTACCTTGCCCGATCCCCCCGGTCCGGGACAAACTCTCCGCAGAGGCTCAGCAGTACCTCCTCAGCAGGCGATTCACACAGGAAGAGATCTTGTGGTACGGGATCAGGGACGGAGACAACGATCCGGATCAGAAGTTCTACCTCCAAGGTCGAATCGTCATTCCAGACAAAGGCTACGACGGCGTGCTGAACTACTGGGCTGCGCGGACCTATAAGGGTCACAAGAACAAGTATTACAACGTCCCGATCCCGAGGGCTTCGAAGTTGTTCGGATACGGACGACTGAACCCGAGATTGCCGGTGGTCATCGTTGAAGGTCCGATCTCGAAGATCGCAGCGGACCGGGTATTCAACAGGAACGTTGTCGGAGCGTACGGGAAGTACGTCACCCGTCAACAGTTCGATATGCTCGTAGCCTTGGATGCCCCGGAGTACATCGCCATGGCCGACGGCGACGCTTCTGATGTGTCCGTAGCGATTGCTCGTACGCTCTATGCTCGTGGAGCGTCTTCGAGTATAGCCTGGTTCGAGAAGAAAGGAGACGATCCTGACTCGGTTACCTCGGCTCAGTTGTGGAGGATGTACGAGAACCGGGAGCGTTACGACCCGTTCTCGGAAGTCAGCATAAGGCTTCGTCTCGAGGCCTTGTCTAAGAAGTCAGATACATCCCGTCAGGATCGTCGCCTTCCTTCGTGTGCGGGCTTGTTGAATGAGATCAGGAGGTTGAGATGAAAGAGCAGAAGGACCGGCGGATCAAACCGCTCGTTGACAAGCTCGTTGCAGAAGGGAAGCTGTTACCCGAGGACATCCAGTCCTTTGAGCAAGCGTTCATGGACGAGCTGAGTCGCAGAGCTCGAAACCTCGGGAGGCTTCTGGCTCGCAAGGCCGCTGACAAACTGCTGCTCCGTCGCTTCGAACTTCTCCAAGCCTAACCACGCAAGAATTGCGGACCACGCAATAATTACCTACTCGTTGATTCCGTTAATCCCTGGGTCCGTCTTCTGACTTCGTTGGAGAAGTCAATGAAGTCTCTTATCAATGTACGATTATTCGTCGAAATCAACGAAGTTGGCCCGATCTTCGCAAGGAACTCGTGCACTCGTCCGCGTTGGGCGAGCATGACAACCTTGCGGAGTGTACCATGAAGACGACGATGAAGTTCACGAAGAACGAGGGCCGGATCGAGATCAACTGTGGGATCGGTTACAACGCCGTCGACGCGGCCAAGGCCACGAAGCTCGTCTCGGGTTCGAAGGCGTTGAATACGATCCGGTCGTTCTTCAACATCTACGAGTATGTCCAGCCGAATTTCGGGTTCGGAGCGGCGACCAAGGACGAGCTCCAGGTCTTGATCAAGTTCGTCCGTCACACGACCGGGACCTGGACCCCGTGCTCCGAGATCAAGAAGCAGGGAATCGCTGCGCACTTCGTCTCCGAGTTCGAAGCAGCGTTCGGGAAGGAGGGCTGAACATGAATACCAAGGACAAGCGCAACAACGAAGATTGGAAGCTCTCCTTCATCGACGATACGTGGCCGCGTGATGGACAGGCTGTCCGAGGAACGACGTCGCTCTTCAAGACGACATTCAGCACGTTCTTCTACGGTCCGGACACCCTCTCCGACTTCCACATCTCCGAGTTCGAGCAGGTCATCTCGAAGCTCCGCAGCCTCGTCGAGACTCGTGACGTCGAGATCCTTCAGATCATCCAGCCCGAGCGAGGCGGTGAGATGGTCGTCTACCGGTTCACGTCCGACAAGGCGTACGACGAGCACAGCCGGTGGCTTTTGACGGGCGGGTTGGGACGTGGTGTGTGGGATGCGAAGGACGCGTATATGCGTAAGCTCTGGTTCGACATCGAACCGCTGAAGCATCCGGTCGCCGAGGACAAGCTCACGCTGCGGATCGAGAAGAAGTCCATGAGAGCAGGCTTGGGCGAGCGGTCCAGCAGCGTCTACGACCTCGTCATCGTCCAGGGCGACCAGACCATCCGTCTCGCTTGCGTGGATGAGGACGCTGCGATTCGAGGGTATCACCAGTTGTCCGACTTCGTCACGGAGCG